>Ga0136611_10004201_pt1 | contig 10079 bp, 4 predicted proteins | sample AntDrymUQ2232306_2_FD_106645 | JGI IMG/M metagenome (GOLD analysis project Ga0136611, IMG submission 106645) | Polar desert sand microbial communities from Dry Valleys, Antarctica - metaG UQ223 (23.06) | ecosystem: Environmental > Terrestrial > Soil > Desert | place: Antarctica: Dry Valley... | reverse complement strand
TTGCCGCCGCTGCTTCCTAAATCAGCAGAAATTGCCGCGAACTTTGAAAATCTCTCGCCTGTCGTCAATTATGTAGAAACACCGGTTGAAGAAACTTCCCAACCGAAAATAGCAATTGTCGAAACCGTTGAAACGAAAAACGAATCAGCCGAAACGCCGGAAGCGGATGAAGTTGAAGAATTTGAGGACTGCGCGCCGTTTGCGATGCGTTTTAACGCCGGACTTTTCGATTTGATAATCGGTTCGTTCGTCAGTTTGTTACTGCTCGCGCCGTTTATGCTTTTCGGCGGCAGTTGGCTTTCAGTCGCCGGAGTTTTCGCTTTTCTCGCCACCTGCGCGATTGTCATGTTTATCTATATGACGACGACCATCGGATTTTACGGCAGAACTTTTGGAATGCGTCTTTTCTCTCTGGAAATGGTTGACATCGAAAACGAAGGTTATCCGACATTTCACCAAGCGGCGGTCAGTTCGGCGGTTTATCTGCTGTCGCTGGCACTCGGCGGAATCGGATTTTTGACTTTACCATTCAATCAAGACCGCCGTGCCGTCCACGATTTGGTGTCGGGAACGATAATCGTTAGAGAAGAATAATTTGCGGGTTCAAAGTTCAAAGTTTAAGGTTCAAAGTTTTAGACAATAACTTTGAACCTTAAACTTTGAACTTTAAACTTTGTATTGTGAACGAAAAAACTCTCGAAAAAATCTGCGCCGAACTTGGGTCTGTTTTAATCGGACAAAAGTTCGGCAAAATTTTTAATCTCGCTAAATTTCAGTTGGCGATTGATTTCCGTCTGCCCGATTCGCACTACTTATTTGTTAGTATCGAACCATCCGCGCCGCGTGTTTATTTAATCGAACGTCGGGTGCGCGATTTGGAAAAGCAATCGAAAAATCCGACCTCTTTTGTAATGTTTCTGCGAAAGCGTCTGGCGCATTCCGTTTTAGAGTCAATCGAAAAGTTGGGGGACGAAAGAATTTTACGCTTTTCTCTGCTCGCTCAAAACGACCTTGGACAGGCGGAAAATTACACGCTCGTCGCTCAACTAACCGGACGTTCGGCAAATCTTTTTCTCCTTGATAAAAACGACTTTATTCTTGATGCCGCCCGCGAAACTTTTGGTGCAGGGCAGGAGATTGCTTCACGTTATTCGCCGCCGAGGATGGAAGAGGAGAAAAGGAGAAGAGAAGAAGGAGAGATTTTTCCGCACGGTGAATTTGTGAGTTTGTCGGAGAGTTTGGACGCGCATTACACCAAACAGGAAGCGGAGAGAAATTTTCAGGCGCGGGCGAATGCGGCGCGAAGCAAGTTGAAACAGGAAATTTCAAAGCGCGAAAAACTCGTTAAAAAATTAAATCAGGATTTGGTAAATCACGGCGATGCCGACCACTGGAAGCAATTCGGCGATTTATTGCTCGCTAATTTAGCGACGGCGCAACGGCGCGACGGTGTAGTTTTGGTGACGGATTATTTTGACGAAAACACGCCGACGATTGAAATTGAAGTTGATGAAAATACTCCGATCACCGAAGCCGCCGAAAAGTTTTTCAAACGCTACACCAAAGCGCGCAATGCGCGAACGGAACTTTCAAAACGTCTTGGTGATTTAGAACTTCAAATTTCAACTTTTAGGTTGCAAAGTGAATATCTTGAAACCGCGATTACGGAAAAAGACGAACGAATTGTATTTGAATTTTTAGGCGAGAAAGCAGAAGCAAAGCCCATCAAATCTAGAGACAAACCAACCGAAAATTTCACAGGCGCGCGACGTTACAATTCATCGGACGGTTTTGAGATTTTGGTCGGGAAAGGCTCGAAAGACAACGACTTTTTAACTTTTCGCGTGGCTAAGGCATCGGATTTATGGCTGCACGCGGCGGATTATCCAGGCTCGCACGTCGTTATTAAAAATCCGAATCGCAAAGAAATTCCGCCGAAAACAATTCTCGAAGCCGCGCAGATCGCCGCCTTTTTCAGCCGTGCTAAGGAACAGCCGAAAGTCGCCGTTCATTACACCGAGAAAAAATTCGTTAATAAACCGAAAGGCGCGGCGGCAGGTTTGGTGAGCTTATCGAGTTTCAAAACGATTTTAGTCGAACCTAAAGTCAGTAAGCAGTAAGCAACGGCAATTGGCAGTCGCGTTTTTTCTGCCAACTGCCGCTGCTTAATAATTACTCACTCATCGTTTTATCCACGGCTTGTTTCATTTCGTTGATGACGCGCTGACCGCCGCCTTTGAAAACGCCGGTCATTTTGCCCTCGCGGTTGATCAGAACCGATTGCGGGATGGCTGCCAGTCTGGTAAGTTTAATCATTTCGCCGAAAAACTTTTCGTCGGCGTAGCCAATCGGATAATTTAGTCCTTTTTCTTTAACAAAGGCTTTAATTTTATCAACTGATTCGGCTTCGCCCGTGTCGTTGTCGCCGGTGTTCAGCCCGATGACCTCGAAGCCGCTCGCTTGGTATTTCTCCTGCATTTCCTTCAAATGCGGCATTTCGGCGATGCACGGTCCGCACCAGGTCGCCCAGAGATTGACCAAAACGACTTTACCTTTTTTGTCCTCCAGCCGATATTTGTTGCCCTCCAAATCTTTAATCGCGGCTTTATACAAAGCGGTCGGCACAGGCGGGTAGTTTGATTCTCTGGCTTCAGTGGTTGTAGTATTTGCCGTATTCGCCGGAGATTCGGCAACCGGATTATTCTGAGTGGTTGTCGTGCTGCAAGCCGCGAAGCCGGAAAAAAGGACGCAAAATGCAGCGAATATAAATGATTTCGTCAATAAATTTTTCATCAAAACCTCTAAAAAACTAACCGATGTCTTGCAGGCGCAGCACAAGCAAAGTTGCGATGACCAGCATCGAAAACATTAGCATTAAAACTACCTGATTTAAAATCTCGTTCATCCAAGGATGCAGAAAGCTGATATATGAACTCAAGTCTGCCGGAACCCTGACTGCCGGTTTGATTTCCGGCACTAGTTTTATTTCCGGTTGTTTCGGTTCGGTCACGCTTCGCCCCGACCGCAAATTGCTCAGATAATCTTCCATATTATCCTTATAGACATCCGTCTCTTTTTTGGCATCGGCGCGATATTTTTCGATGTCGGATTTGGCATCGGCGATGATTCTGTCATTTTCGGTTTCGATGTATTTATAAAGTCCGAGACCGTCGGTTTTACCGTTCGTGTCCGCGCCTTCTTTTTCCAAAGTGTCGAGCGTCGAAAACCGTTTCATCGTGTCGAATGACCACGCGGCGGGCATCGTCAAACCCACTACTTTATTAATGCCGGTTGGAACCCCAACTAATCCCGAAAATAAAATCTGCGGAATTAAAATCAGTGGCACGAGACTCGTCGCCATTTCCGAAGTTTTAACCAGTGCCGAAATCAGCAAGCCGAGCGCAATGCCGACTCCGGCGGTTAAAAGCATCGCCCACAATTGCGGAATACCGAGCAGTTCGCCAGGCATCGGCATCAAACCCGCGAGGTCGAGCAATTTGAGCGGCACAAATAACATCAGACACTGAATGCCGACGATAATTCCCAGCACGAAAAGTTTAGAACCCAGATACGGGATCAGACCGAGATTAACCATCCGCTCGCGTTTGTAAACAGCGCGCTCGCGGATAATTTCGCGGGCTGCAATCGAAGTTCCGAACCAGACGGCGACGAGCGATAAAACAAAATACGCAAAATCGCGCGGCTGGTTTTCGCCCATCACGAAATAGACGAGGACAGCGATAATCGGAGCCTGGACGAGTAGTATAAAAAGATTGAGTTTGTCGCGGAACAGCACTTCCCAATAACGTCTGGAAAGCGTCACAAACTGCCGGATCGAACCGAAAAGTCCGAGCCGACTTTTCTTCGACGCGCCCGGCGATTGAACTTTTCCGATGTCGCGCAGCGGTTCGTCAACATTTTTTTTGAACTGCGGCGTTTCCGTAAATTTCCGTTTCCATTCTTCGGCGACTTGTTCGGTGATTTGCTGCCGGCTGCCGCTGCCGCCCGCTTGTTTGACGCGCTGCTCAATCGGGTCTTCGAGTTTGTCGTAAAGTTCCTTGAAACTGTTCGCGCCCAGATGCGCTAAAGCCTCACCCGGCTTGCCGTAAAAAGCCAGTTTGCCGCGAATCAGGACGACGATTTTATCAAACAGCTTGACGTTTTCCATCGCGTGTGTCGTCAGAATAACGGTTCTGCCCGACTCGGCGATTTGCCGGAAGAGTTTCATAATTTTCTCTTCGGTCGCCGGGTCTAAACCGGAGGTCGGTTCGTCCAGAAAGATCACTGACGGTTTGGTAATCAATTCGACGGCGATGGAAACGCGCTTGCGCTGTCCGCCGGATAATTGATTGATCGGCACGTCGCGGCGTTCGGTCAAACCGGTGACATCCATCACTTCTTCGATAATTTGATCGGTTTCCTGACGTGAAACATCACTTGACAATCGCAATTTAGCGACGTAGTAAAGCGTGCGGTAAACAGTCAATTCCCGGTGAATAATATCGTCCTGCGGAACATAGCCGATTGATTGTTTTAAGGAATCGAGATGCTGGTAAAGATCGAGATTATTGATTAGAACGCTGCCGCCGCTCGCCGGTCGCATTCCGTTAAGCGCGTCCATAAAAGTTGATTTACCCGCGCCCGACGGTCCAAGCAGTCCGACAAATTCGTTCGGCTGAATTGATAGAGAAATTGAATCGAGCAATCGAATCGTGCCGCCGCCCTGCCGGTTTTTAACTGTTTTGGTAATGTTCACCGAATCAATCCGCGTTTTTGAGCGTGTGTCGAAAATGCCGATGTTACCCGCCTGGTCAATTTTAATTTGAAACGAGCCGATGTTTGCCGTGTCTTCGGCAGTAATCGCCTGGCGAGTGATGCGGCTGCCGTTAACGTAAACGCCGTTAGTTGAATTTAAATCCTCGATGTAAATTCCTGAATTACTCCGCCAAAGTCGAGCGTGGCGGTTGGAGATTTGCAAACCGTCAATTTTGATGTCGCTTTTGTCGGCGCGTCCGATGGTCAATTCGCTTTTATCGCCGAAAGTCAGAGACATCAAAAGCTGCGGCTGCGCGTCGTTATTTTTCGAGATTTTTTGCGACATACTGCCGACGTTGAAAACCATCGTCGAACCGGCAACGCTGTTGCCGCCCGCGCTTTCGAGATTGGCGAGTTGACCAACGGCGATGGAACGCTGCCCGGCAAGAACCGCGCCTTTCGGAGCGATTCTCGTTGGTGCGTTAAATCTTAAAATCGGTCCGCCCATTCCGAGCTGAATTTCGTCGTTATGATAAAGCGGTGTCGGCGTGGAAATGCGCTGTTCGTTGACCAAAGTTCCATTAAAACTGCCGCCGTCGTGAATAATATAATCGTCATTCAAGCGGCGAATTTCCGCGTGCCGGCGCGAAACCATCACGACGTTCGCCTCAAAAACGATGTCGCCGCGCGGGTCGCGTCCGAGCCACGCGCTATCTTTCGTCAACTTGAACGGCACGGCGGGCGGCATCGCGTCAAGGAATTCGAGTTCGGCGATTTGGATAAAAGATGAACGGTTTTGACTGCCGGTATTCGGCGCGGCGATTGGCGCGGGAGACATATTCGGTGCCGGGTTGTGAGCCGCTACCGGCGGCGGTGACGGTGAATGAATTGGAAAAGCGTTCGACTCTAAATCCGGCGGCGATTCGGCGGTTTCAAACCAGACGACGCGCACGACCGGACCTTTTGAACCGAATTGCAGCCGACTGCCGATCTGCACGGGGCGCGGTTCGGAAATCTGCTGCCCGTCAAGAAATGTGCCATAACTCGATTTCAAATCGTGGAAAATCCATTGTCCGTTATGGCGGCGCAGTTCGGCGTGGCGGCGGGAAACCATCGGAAATATCGCATTGTCGAAAACGATCTGACACTCATTGACATCACGCCCGACACGAATCGTTTCCTGATTAAAAGTCTGTTCGGGCATCCGTTCGCCGCCGCGCTCTTCAACTAATACGATTTTCATTGATAGGAAAGATAAAAGGTTAGAATCGGAAATTTAAATCGTCATAATTTTAGCTCAAACCCGCCAAAACAAAAAGCGCGAGAAAGTTTCTCGCGCTTTTTGTTTTGACGATTTAATTGGCGTTAAAAATTTTGATTCGGCTCGAAAGTTTCCAGAATTGTTGAAAGTTCGCCTTTGACTCCGACATCTTCGACCCTTTTGACATCTTTTAGAAACGAGGTCGCCAGCATCGTAATCACATAGCCGTTTTTTGTTCCGCGAATCGCCGTCGGAATGAAAAGACGTTTGCCCCAAATTTTAATCGTCTCGCCGGTAGCGGTTTGGCTCGCGCCTTCAAATTTCACTTCGTAGGCTTGCCAACCGTTGTTAACCGTTTTTTTGCCTTCGGAGATCATTTTGTAATTCGGCAGAATTTTTTTCAGAGTCGTGTTGGTTTCGATAACCTGCGCGGGGAAAATCTCTGCCTCATCTGCTTTGAAAGTTCCTTTGCTGTTGTAATAGCTAATCAGCAGTTGTTCGATGGGCAAACCGTTCGGAGCCTTTTTGGAAATATCAAGAAAGTTTTTTCCGACATTATTCAAAGTCCAATCGGTCGGGTAATAAAGCGAGAATCCAAGATAATTTTTGGCAGCATCGCCTTTCAGAGCGGCTTTGCTGCTTTGGAAATACAAACTGTCGGGCGGCTGCGTCACCTGTCGCGGAACCGGCGGCGATTCGATTTCCTCGGTTGGCACCGCAGTATTGACATTCGTTTCGGTCAGCGAGAAATTTTCAACCGGCGGTGCCGTTTGAGCAGCGATTTCACTTGCTGTCGGCACTACCGCTTTTTCAGTCGGGCGGCTGCTAATATAATACCAAACGCCAAGCAGCGCGAAAAAGATTGCCGCGACACCGAGCAGGGCGAACAGATTGCGGTGCGAATCGTCTTTATGCGGTGTATCGGACGAGCGTTTTTCCCAAGCCAATTTCTCCGTCGCTTTCACCGCTTCGATCACGTCTCTCACCCGCACAACCGGCTTCTGAACCGGAGTTTTGGCAGCCATCTGTGAAACTATTTTTGATGAACTCTCTTCTGCCGGGACGGTCGTTGTTGCCGCTTCATCGGTAAATGCTTTCCCGGCATCTTCGAGTTTTTCGACAATCGGCGTTGTCTCAATTTCCGCCGCCGTCGTTTCCACTATCTCTTCTTCAGTTTCGAGCGGCAGATTGGCAATAATTTCGCTAAAAAAAACGTCGCCGAAATTCCGCGCCTCTGAATAACGGTCGAGTGGATAAAATGACAGTGCCTTTTCCAAAATTTCATCAATCAAAAGCGGCAGATCGAATCTGACATCGGACGGACGCTGCCCGATTCCTTCGCGTTGTAATTTCAGCAAATCGCCGATTGACTCGGCATCAAACGGCAGACGGTCGGTCAACATTTGATAAGCGACGACACCAAGAGAATAAATGTCGCTGGCGGAGTCAGCGATTTTTCCCTCGACTTGTTCAGGCGATTTATAAGGCAGATTTTCTGCGTTTGATTTCGCGCTCGCGGCACCGAAATTTTTAAGCCGCACGCGCTCCGTTCCGTTTTCGTCAACGGTTAAAATAATGCTTTCGGGATTTAAATTGCGATGCAGGACATTGTTTCGATGAGCTTTGTCCAGAGCGTCGGCGGTTTGCCGAACGACGCGCGCGGCTCGCAGGGCGTTAAACTGTCCGTGTTTTTTTAAGTGATCTTTAACCGTTTCGCCTTCGACATATTCCGTGACGAGAAACGGCTTGCCGTCCGACAATTCGTCCGCGTCAATTGTGTTGACGATGTTCGGATGGTTCAATTTCAGCAGCCAAGCTCTTTCTTCCGCAAAAACTTGATTAGCGAGAGAATCATCCGCAACACTTAGAATCTTGACAACGAATTGTTTCCCGGAGACGGTTTCATCTTCCGCTAAAAATGAAACGCCGCTTTCGTCTTCGCCGATTTGTTCGACGATGCGATACCGTTCGTTGACGCTTTGTCCGACCAAATTTTCCGGCGTTAAAACAGATTCGAGGGCAAAGTTCGCCTCTTCGTCAATAAACGATTCGACAATTGGGTCTGTCTGATCCTCGGTAAACGATTCGACGATTGGATCCGTCTGATCGTCAATCTTCGTCCGATTGTCGTCAGAAAACTCCCCAAGCAAATCACTGTCTGATTCGGCAAACGAATCAAGCGGTTTCTTAAACAGCGGCTGAGGCTCGATTTTCGGCAGTTCGAGTTCCAACTCCGGTTCGGATTCCGACCCGGTTTTGAATACGCTGCTCTTGGTCAGCGAATGAAAATCCGGCTGCGGGGAAATTTTTGATCCGGCAGGCGAAAGTTTTGACAGCGGTGAAAAGTTTTTGGGCGATTCGCCGGTCTTGCGCTTTAAAACATTAGTAAAAATGCCGCTCGTCTGACTGGCGGATTTACCGGCGGCGAAAGAAACCAGTCTTTCACCTTCGATCAAGCAAAATCTTTGACTGCTACCATCGTAAGTTTTTTGACATTTAGGACAATAAAGCATTGTTTTATCAATCGCTGAAATTATCATTACCTTGGAAGCCTCTATCCCAAATTAAATGCGCTCTGCGAACGCTTATTTGAAGAGAGGTTCAATGCGATTTGGTTTTCAATTTGTTGTGATTTTTTAGAAAAGTTACAGGCGAGAACTACACCGTTATCAATAATAACCGATTCCAATTGAAAACGGCAAGCATTTTAATTCTGCAAGGCTCTCGCTAACTTCTCCGTCAAAACCGTTCTGCCATTGTCGAGCGCGACGGCTTGCCGAAACACTCGCGCCGCATCTTTGTTTTTCCCAACGCGCGCCAAACCGTCGCCGACGGCTTCAAATTCCTGCGCCAACCGTTTCTTCTCATTGGCTGATACCACGCGAACGGCTTTCATTAGATATTTTTCCGCGTCGTCGAATTTCTGACGGCGCATTGACATCGAACCGAGCAGTGTGTAGGAAACGAAACTATTCGGGCTGACTTCGGCACTTTTTTTCAGTATCTTTTCGGCTTCTTCATAACTTCCGCGCGTCGTCAAAGCGCGCCCAAGCAGAAAAAGCGCGGTCGGATTGCGCTCGTCTTCCTTCAAAGCGCGGCGCAGAAGTTGTTCCGATTCCAAGTATTTTTGCTGCGACTGCATCACATCCGCCACTAAAATCATCGTCGGCACGTCGTTTGAATTTTCGATGGCACTACGATAAGCGACGGCTGATTCGTTGACCGCGCCGGTTTTTCTCAAAAGTCTGCCGAGGTGCGCGTAAGCAATAGCGAAATTCGGTTCGAGTTCGATTGCCTTCCGGTAAGCGTTCTGCGTTTCCCGCGAAACCGCGCCGCTGAGTTCGAGTGCTACGCCGAGTTGGTCGTAAGCGAAAGCGTTCTTTGAATCGAGTTCGATGGCGCGCCTCGCCAGTTTTTCGGCTTCGGTGTAGCGGTCGGCTAAATTTCCGCCGATAATCGGCTGCGTTAAAACGAAACTCAGAGCGATATGAGGCTCCGGCGCAATCGGTTCGATTTCAATCGCCGTGCGGTAGGCACTTTCGGCTTCCTCCCAACGCTGCTGGTCGCTGTAAAGATTTCCCAGACCGTAGATGGCGCGTGAATCCTTGATTCTTATGCTTTGCGCCCGTAGATAAGCGGCTTCGGCTTTGGTGTATTGGCGAGCGTCGCGCGCGCCGTTGCCTTCTTCGATAGCTTTCTCAAACAACTCATTAAAATCTCCGCTCGATTTATCGCCGACCGTGATTATCATATTACCGTTCGATGGCAAAGGCAGAATCGGCTGCTTGCCTGCCACTTGCGGCTTTTCACTTGTCCGCTTGTTCGCCGTCGCTCTCGGTTTAACGGACTTTCGCGCCGTTTTGACTGCCGCTTTCGGAATCGTCTTTTTACTCGCGGCGGTTGTTCGTTTCGGCTTGGGGGCGACTTTTTTCAGCGCGGCTTTAGAAGTTGTTTTAGTTTTCGGATTATTAAAAACTCCGGTGCTGCTGCCCAAATCCTGACCAAAAGCGATGATCGGCATCATCAACCCCATTAACATTCCGCATTTGAAGATTCGCAACTC
>Ga0136611_10004200_pt1 | contig 10080 bp, 3 predicted proteins | sample AntDrymUQ2232306_2_FD_106645 | JGI IMG/M metagenome (GOLD analysis project Ga0136611, IMG submission 106645) | Polar desert sand microbial communities from Dry Valleys, Antarctica - metaG UQ223 (23.06) | ecosystem: Environmental > Terrestrial > Soil > Desert | place: Antarctica: Dry Valley... | reverse complement strand
TAGGTCGCCGACGATTTGCCCCTGGCGGATGTTCAGAATGCCATCGGTCACCTCGACGTTCTGCATGTAGATCGAAAACTGATCGTTGAGCGTGCCATCGCCGTCGAAATCGAAGGTGCCGGCGTCAGGATGGGCATGGGAGCCATCAGCATTCAATAACCCGACGACGTTGATTTCATCGGTGGTCAAACCCTCGATTTCAATATCGAATGGGCGGGTATGGTCGGGGCTATTTGCTGAGCCCTTTTCACCAAACAGCAGTTGCACCTGGAACAAGCCGTTGGGGACCGCAAAGGCATAAGTCGCCGGAGAACCAAAGGTGGTATCGCAGCATTGAATGTCGGCGAGCATTGTTTCCAGTGTATCGTCATCAATAGTAGCTCCAATGTCGTAACTGCCCCAGCCCAACGAGACGTTCGCCGTGGACTGTGTATAGCCCGCAATCGCGCCCGCTTGCGAGCCTTCGAACAGAACTCCCGCGAGCGTCCGGTCAGCCCCAGAACCACTGTCGATGGCGTATACAATGTTGCCAGTAAGATCGATGTCACTGACACTACTGCCAACCGTATGCGTGGCGCCCGGGGCTAGAACGGTGGGTCCGGCTGCGAACGACATGCCGGGCGACAGGCATACCAGTCCAAGAGCGGCGGCTACGACTAATTTTCGGGAGGATTGAGACATGAGCTGGAGTAGAGACATGAGGCGGGTTTGCCGGACGAGCGAACCGATGGCAAGTCTTTTTTTAATTTTTTATTCCCGCCGTCGGCCAGTTCCCTCCTGGATGATCAAAATGCGGTCCGCGGACGGCACTGCGAAGGATTCCAGGGCCCCGTCCGGCCAGGAAATCTCGAGCGACGCCGGCTTGTGCTCTCCCAGACCGAAATGAACCCGGGGATCGTTGCTCGACGCCGAGCTGTAGCCGGCCATGACCACGCGGACGAGTTTCCGGTCGCCGGCCGTCAGCCGCACCTCGGCGCCGATCGCGTCACGGCCGTTCGTCATGGCCCGAACGGCCAGCCAGTGCGCACCCCTTTTTTCGCAATCATTGCGAAAAATGCGGATCGTGTTGTCCACATTCTGCACGACCAGGTCCAGGTCGCCATCGTTATCTAAATCTCCGAAAGCCAGCCCGCGACCGACTTCCACGTGTTTCGTGAAACCGCCCGCGCGGCTTGAAGCGTTGCGAAATTTCCCGGCGCCGTCGTTCTCGAACAGTAGATTGTCGAGAGCATAGCGGTTCCAAAACTCTCCGAGCTTTGCGCCAGGCTTTCCCTCGTGGGGCGAGATACGGCCGTTGACGACCGCCACATCCAAGTCACCGTCGTGGTCGTAATCAAAAAAACCGGTGCCCCAGCCGGTATAGGGTAGGTCAATCGCTGCCATGCCGGCCGCCGATGACTTGTCCGCATAATAGCCGTTGGCATCGGCCAGGAACAACGTGTTTTTTTCATTGCGTTCGTGCGTGATAAATAAGTCGAGCAAGCCGTCGCTGTTTACGTCGCCCACGGTCACGCCCATGTTCGCCTCCGGCTGGCCCGCGCCGTTGACCCCGCAGCCGCGGAGCATCGCTTCGTCGGCAAAGGTGCCGTCGCGGCGGTTCACCCAGAGTTGATTCGCCTCGCCATCGTTGGCGACAAAGACGTCAATCCAACCATCTCCAGTTAGATCGGCGCAGAGCACGCCCAGGCCCTTGCCTGGCGTGTCGATACCCGCCGCATCCGTTACATCGGTGAACGTGCCGTCGCCGTTGTTATGATAAAGAGTATCGAGCGCTGGCTTGAACTTTGCCGGTCCGCAATAGGTGGGCACACCGTCATTGTCGCACTTCAGCGTCGGATCGAACTGACAATAGTCCACGACGAACAAATCGAGGAAACCGTCGCGGTCGTAATCGAAAAATGAAGCGCAGGTGCTCCAGTTCTCGGCGCCGCCTTCGCCGACGTGATTGATGTTGGCCTTACCGGTAACGTCTTCAAAGGTGCCATCGCCCCGATTGCGATACAACCGATCGCGGCCAAAATTGCAGAAATACACATCGAGCGAGCCATCATTATCGATGTCACCCACCGCGACGCCCTGTCCGTATCCGGTATCGTCCAGACCGCCGGCGTCCGCGATGCGCTCGAAGACGCCGCGGTCATTTTGTCGGAACAAGCATTTGGGAGCGGGCGTGCGCAGCGCGTCGGGTCCCGGTCGGGGATGGGTGGTTTGCAGCAGGTCGAGGTCGCCGTCGCCGTCATAGTCGAAAAGCGCAATTCCTCCGGGATTAATCTCGGGCGTGAGATTCGTGCCGTCGGGCCAGGGCTCCGGCGAATCGTCGAATCCCACCGCGGCGGTGATCTCGGTGAACAACGGCGCGGGAGGGTTCTCCGATGGATCGGCGGGAGGCTTCGTCGAGCGATGACACGCGCCGGAAAATGCAATCCCGACCCCGATCAGCCAGACTTGAAACAACCGCTTCATGGTGACGATTCCGGCAGCTCGTGGCCTAGTTTGGCGCGCTTGCAGATATGGGGTCGGGGTTGCGGTGTGCGAAAATCTGACACGTATCAGGGGCAGGCGATACTGTCGGTTCGTGGGACAGGGGATGGGGTGGAACTTACACCACCTGTTTCGCGCTTTGATCAGCACGCTGAAAAAGTCCGCGCTGCACGGCGAGTCGCTGTTCGGCGATGGTGGCGTAGAGTAGGTTTCCATTCGATGCCGATCCAGCTTCGGCTGAGTTTTTCGGCAGCAATGCAAACCATCGAACCGAAAGGAGAACTGCAAACATGAACTACGATTGTGTCAGAGCCGGGTGTGTCAGAGCCGGGGTCAGAGCCCGGGTCAGGGGAGGGTCTGAAGAGCAAATACGAGCACCGCCACGACGCCACGCACCCGCTGCAAATCTAACTATGGGAACGCGAACAATGAAGGCGTCCAGCAGATCATCGAGTGCCACTTCGACCGCCAGCTCGGCAAGGTCGTCCCCGAGCGCGGGCTGGCCACGTTGAGCGCCGCGATGCCGTGGTTGCGCGAAGCCTTCCCCACACACAGCGCGTTCAGCACGGCGGGAATCGAGGATATTATGAGCACGTCTCTCTCGACGTCGGTATCCGCGGCCACGCTCGCCCACACGCTCTTCCTGAATCGCGGCGATCGTTTCGATGCCATCCCGCTGCCGCCCGAAGCGCAATGGGCGCCTGCCTTCGGCGTCACGGTCGCTGACTTCGACGGCGATGGCCATGAGGACGCGTTCCTCGCGCAGAATCATTTCTCCGCGCAGCCCTTTACTCCGCGCTGCGATGCGGGCCGCGGCCTTCTGCTGCGCGGCGATGGGAAAGGCGGCCTCACGCCGCTGCCCGCGGGGCAGTCCGGCATCGCGGTCTTCGGCGAAATGCGCGGCTGCGCCTCCGCGGACTACGACGGCGACGGGCGCACCGATCTGGTGGTCACTCAAAATGGCGCGGCAACCTGCCTCTTCCACAACGCCACGGCCCGCCCCGGACTGCGCGTGAAGCTGGCCGGCCCGCCCGGAAATCTTGACGGGATCGGCGCGCAAGTCCGGCTGCTCTTCGCAAAAGGCCGCGGCCCGATCCGCGAGCTTCACGCGGGGAGCGGCTACTGGTCGCAGGACTCGCTCACGCCCGTGCTGGCGACGCCGGGCAAGCCGGTTTCCGTGTGGGTGCGCTGGCCGGGCGGGAAAATCGGAGCAGCGAAAATCCCGCCCGGCGCGACGGAGGTTACGGTCCCTTTCGGTCGGTAGCGGGCGCCCGGCGGGTGAGGGTCAGCGGCCCGACCCATCGGGTGTTGTATTTCGCGATCCAGGCGTCGTTCGGAAAAGTGGGGCGCGGCTGCTGGCCGTAGAGCTGGTCGTCCATGCCGTGCCAGGGGATGGGCTCGACCGTCGAGCCGGCAGCCACGTGGTAGTCGGCGTCTTTGTCCCAGCCGGAGGTGAAGAGGAAAAAGCTGCGGTGCGTGCCGGGCGGTTTTGGCGGGAGGGCAGCGGTGGAAAAACGGAGCGTGAGCTCGTCGCCGCAATTCATGATCGCGAGCGCGTTGTCTTTCGCGGTGATGAGCTCGCGCACATCGCCGTAACGGGTGCACCAGCCGGCCGGGGTGGTCTGCCACGGCGCGGCAGGGCGCACCTTGTCATGAATCGGCGTGACCGGCAGGAACCACGGCCACGGTTCGTGCTCGCCGGAGCCGTGCCAGTGCAGATTGGCGCCCGCGGGATCGAGCCGCGTGGCGCGCACGCCTTCCATTTCGGCACGCTCGAACAACGCGATGCGATCCCAATGAATCTCGAACGCGGTGCTCAGCCGCAGCCGCGTCGCGCCCGCAGGGAGTTTGCCCGTGAGATCAACGATGATCGCTTTGGTCTTCCCCGCCGGCGCGCCGACGACGACATCAACCGGCTGCCACGCTCCGGCGACTTCCGCTTCGAGCTGCGGAAATGGGAAGGGCAGCGTCGGATCGTGCGACGCCGCGACATTCGCCATCCCGCCGCCAAACCGCAGCCAGCCGGTCAGCGCCAGCATCAGCGGGCGCTCCGGTTCGAGCGGACCGAAGTCGAGCGTGATGCTGTATGGCTCCGCGAGCCCGCGGAGTTGCGGCGGGCGGAGCACGAGCGGCGAGACGTGCGCCCCATCCACTTCGGCGAGCGCCGCGCTCACATCAGTCACCTGCGTCCCATCGGTCCCATCGAGCACCGCGCTCACCAGCGCCCGGCGTTTCCCGAGCGCCACGAACTCGTGAGGCACCCACGGTTTCCCCGGCCGCAGTTTGCTCGTGGTATGCACTTCGATCTCCGCCGGCGCATCCGCCACGACGAGCTGCACGTGATCGAAGAAAAACAGCTCCCGCAGCTCATCCGTAATCTGCAATTCGTAAGCGCCATCGCGCGGCTGCAGCGTCGTATCGTCCCCGATCCCCACGAGCTCATCCGTATCCGCATCGATAAAGCGCTCATCGCTCAGCCGCAGACCCGCGGGCGCGGCGCCGAGCAGGTCGGTGATGAAACGAAACCGCTGCCCATCCCAAGCGTAAAGGTAAGGACACGAGCCGGTCGGCAGCTCGAGCTCGGTCACGTGCAACGGCGTCTTCGGATCGGCATCGACGCTGCCCAGATTCATCACGATGTCCGCCGCATGCACCGCCACCGAGTCGAGCCGTGGATGCTGCCCCACCCCGATCTCGAGCCACGGCTCGTGAAAGGTGCGGCTCGCGCGCCAGCCGCCCGCGAGCAATTCGACGCGTGCGCCGAGCCCGCTCGCATTCGTGCGCCGGCCCACAAATCGCATCTTGAGCTGGCGGTTCGCGTTCCCGCCGTCGTTTCGGAAAAACTGAAGGTCGCGCTCCGCGGTCGTGATGAGCAGATCGGTGTCGCCGTCGCCGTCGAGGTCGCCCGCCGCCAGCGAGTCGATCGGACCTTGCACCGTCGTCAGCCCGAGCTCCGCGGTGGTTTCGCGGAAACTCGTGCGCCCGAGATTCCGCCAGACGCGCACGCCGTTGCCCCACGCGATGATGTCGAGCCAGCCGTCATTGTCGTAATCCACGAGTGCGAGCTGCGCGTCGGCGAGGTCCGCCGCGGGGATCGAGGCGCGCTCCTCGAGGCCGCCAAAGACAATCGCGATGCCGTCCGCGGTGGCGACCACCAGATCCGTCCGCACGTCGCAATTCACATCGCCGAGCGCAATCGCGCGGCCGCTCGGCCAGGCCGTCGCGGGTGGCGCCGGCGCGGGAGCAGCCCCGCTCGTCGGCTGGACCCGCGGCGCTTCGGGCCCGCTCAGCTTGAACGGCCCGCCGTGCTGGTTGAGGAGCAGCATCGGCGGCCCGCTCTCGAGCGCGATGAACAGGTCGGGCAGATCGTCGCCGTTCCAATCTTCCATCGCGCACTGCCGCGCGGGCGCCGGGAGCGGAGGGATTTTGAAAGCGCTGGTGCGATCGGAAAACGAGATATTCCCCTGGTTGCGGCGAACCGCGAGCGCGCCGTCGGCGACTGCCACCATGCCAAGCGCACCGGTGAATTCGAGATCAGCGAGCAGGCCCTCGGCGGCGTGCAAATCACGCAGCCGGGCCCCGAGGCTCACGTCGGTGAGCCCGCCGTCTTTCCCGAGCTTGAAGACCTTCGCGCCGGCATCGCCGAGCACGAGCACGTCGTCGAGGCGATCGTTGTTGAGATCGCCGACGAGACACCGCGTGTAGTGCGCCTCCTCCTCCGCAGGGAGCGGCTCGCCAACCGCCTCGAACTTCCCCTCGCGCGGCCCCAGCAGGCGAAAGCCCGCGCCCTTCTCCTGCACGAAGACGCTCCGCGCTCCGTCGCCCTGCACATCGAGCAGCGCGAGCGGGCCGTGATAGCGCGCCGCCGCTTCCCCAAAAACGCTTGCGGTCGTATCGGTGAATTTCACCGCGACGCCCTCCGCGGCGGGCGCTTCCGGCTTGAGATTCGGCAGCCGTGCGAAGGTGTGCTTGCTCTTCTCGAAAACCGTCGCGTCGCTCGGCAGATTCGGGCGCTTCGCCGCGATCTGCTGATGCAGCTTCAGCTCCTCCTGCGCAGCCTCGGTCTGCTGCATCCGGATCAAGACCTGGCTCAGCGCATAATGCGCGGCGGCGTGCTCGGGCTCGAGATTGATCGTCTCGCTGAAGGCCACCGCCGCGTCTTCCCAATGCCCGAGCGCCTGGTGCGCGCGGCCGATGTGAAAGTTCACCGCGCTCACCGCCGGATCGATGAACTGCGATTGCTGCAGCGCCTTGAGCGCCTCTTCCGATTGGCCGAGCCGCAGATGCGCGCACCCGATCACGTAAAGCGCCGCCGCGGAATTTTTCTCGAGCTCGAGTGTTTTGCGTCCCGCCGCAATCGCATCCTCGCTCCGGCCAGCGAGAAGCAGCGCGTTGGCGAGGTTAAGCTGCGCGTCGGCGACCGTCGGGGCAAACTGCACCGCGCGTTGAAAAGCGGCGATGGCCTTTTCCGTATCGAGATTCTCGAACGCGTTTTTGCCTTCAACCGTTGCGGCGAAGAAAACGTCGCCCTGTTGCGCGAGCACATCGCCGACGCGCTCTCGCAGCCAGACCGCCGCACCGGCACCGAGCACCACGACCACCGCGATCACGAAAGTCGCGCGCCAGCGGGATTTGTGGGGCGAGCCGCTCATGCGAAGGGGTGAGGAGTGCGAAGGTTCAACATTGTTCTTGAAAGCCTCTCCGAACTAAAGATGAGAAGCAAACTCGCCGCGCGCCCGCACCCTCCGCCACCGTGACTCGCGAACCTCCCTCCCCGGCTCCCGCCAAACGCCGCTACGTGCGCGCCGTCGGACCGCGCCTGCGCATTTTTCTGTGGGCGATCTTCGCACTCACCGCGTTGCTCACCGCAAACTCCGGCTATCTCGCGACGATCACCTTCCTCGAATGGACGCGTGGGCTGACTTACCAGAACTACTTTTACCAGCTCATGTTCCTCGCGCACCTCGCGCTGGGCTTGGTGCTGCTCCTCCCGTTCGTCGTCTTCATCGCCGGACATCTGCGAAACACTCACGCGCGTCCGAATCGCCGCGCCGTGCGGGTCGGCTACGCGCTGCTCATCGTTTGTCTCGTCCTGCTTGTTTCCGGCGTCGCGCTGATGCGCCTCGGCGACTTCACGATCCGCGATCCCAAGGTCCGCTCCGCGACTTATTGGGCGCATGTCATCACGCCGCTCCTCGTCGTCTGGCTCTACATTCTCCACCGCCTGGCGGGACCACGGATCAAGTGGGCGGTCGCCGGTCGCTGGGGACTCGCGATGGCCGGCGCGGTCGCGGTGATGGTCGTGCTGAACATGCAGGACCCGCGCTCCTGGAATCAAAAGGGGCCCGCGGAAGGGACGCAGTATTTCGAGCCATCGCTCGCGCGCACCGCGACCGGCAAGTTCATCCCCGCGCACGTCATCCAGGCCGACTCTTATTGCCTCCAGTGCCATCCGGACACTTACAACAATTGGTTTCATAGCGCGCACCACTTCAGCTCGTTCAACAACCCGGCCTACCTCTTTAGCGTCAAGGAAACGCGCAAGGTGGCGCTCGAGCGCGACGGCCATGTGAAGGCCTCGCGCTGGTGCGCCGGGTGCCATGATCCCGCGCCATTCTTTAGCGGCGCGTTCGATGATCCGAACTTCGACCTCGAAAAACATCCGACTTCGCAGGCCGGCATTACTTGCGTGACCTGCCACGCGATCACGAACGTCAACAGCACCCGCGGCAACGCGGATTACACCATCGAGGAGCCGATCTTCTATCCGTTTACCTTTAGCAAGAGCAGCGCGCTTCAGTCACTCAATCGGCAGCTCGTCAAAGCGAAGCCGGAGTTTCACAAAAAGACCTTTCTCAAGCCGCTGCACACCAGCGCGGAGTTCTGCTCGACCTGCCACAAGGTGAGCATCCCGCTTGCCCTGAACCATTATAAGGAGTTCCTGCGCGGCCAGAATCATTACGACACTTTCCTCCTGAGCGGCGTCTCCGGCGGCAACGCGCGCAGCTTTTACTACCCGCCGAAGACGCAGCAGAACTGCAACGGCTGTCACATGCCGGCGATGGCCTCGAACGACTTCGGAGCGAAGTATCTCGATCCGAAAAAACCGGGCGAACTAATGGTCCACAAACATCTTTTCCCCGCCGCAAACACCGCGATCGGGCACTTTAAAAAACAGCCGGACGTCATCAAGGCGCACCAGAAGATGCTCGAGAATTGCGTCCGCGTGGACCTCTTTGGCGTGAAGGAAGGCGGCGCCGTCGATAGTCCGCTCATCGCGCCGTTGCGGCCGGATGTGCCGGCGCTGAAGCCGGGACAGACTTATCTCTTTGAAGTAACTCTACGGACGCTCACGCTCGGCCATCCCTTCACGCAGGGCACCGTCGATTCCAACGAAGCTTGGGTCGATGCAAAGGTGACAAGCGCGGATCAGGTTATCGGTCGCAGCGGCGGACTCGGCGCGCAAAACGGCGTCGATCCGTGGTCACACTTTGTGAATGTTTATATGCTCGATCGGAATGGCAACCGGATCGACCGACGGAACCCGCAGGACATCTTTACCCCTCTCTACAATCATCAAATTCCACCCGGCGCCGCGCGCGTCGTGCATTACGCCTTCACCGTGCCGGCCGCCCAGCGCGACCCACTCACCGTCGAGGTAAAGCTGCAGTATCGGAAGTTCGACACGACCTACATGCAGCACGTCTTCGGCAAAGATCACGTGAATGACCTGCCGATCACCACGATCTCTACCGACCGCGTCACTTTCCCCATCGCAAGTCATCCTGAGCGCAGCGGCGCAGCCGCGGAGTCGAAGGACCCGGTGCCATCACCGACGATCCCCGAGATGGCTGACACCCCTCCTTCCAATCCCCCACTCTCCACTCCCGAATGGATGCGCTGGAACGACTATGGTATCTCGCTCCTCCTCGAAGGCGAAACCGGCAGCGAGAAAGGCGAGCTCGCCCAAGCCGCCCACGCCTTCACCCAAGTAGAGAAGCTCGGCAAAGCCGACGGCCCGCTGAATCTGGCGCGCGTCTTCGTAAAGGAAGGCCGCCTGGAAGATGCCGCCACCGCACTAACTCGCGCCCTTGCGATGCAGCCCGCAGCTCCGCGCTGGACGGTCGCTTGGTTGAACGGCCTCGTAGATAAACAAAACGGCTTTCTCGACAAAGCGATCGAAGAGTTCCGCAGCATCACTGAGGATCGTTATCCTGAAGTCGAAGAGCGTGGTCTCAAGTTCAACAAAGACTACGAAGTGATCAACGAGCTGGGCCAGACCATCTTCGAGCGCGCCAAGCTCGAGCGCGGTGAAGCAAACCGCGCCGCGCGCGAGACATTCCTCCGGCAGGCTGTCGAGCAGTTCGAGAAGACGCTCGCGCTCGATTCCGAAAACGCGACCGCACACTACAATCTCTCACTCATTCACAGCCAGCTCGGCGACGAACCCCGCGCCGCCGAGCACCGCAAACTGCACGCCCGTTTCCGTCCCGACGACAACGCCCGCGACCGTGCCGTCTCCCTTGCCCGTCAGCGCGACCCCGCCGCCGACGCCGCGGCGCAAAGCATCACGATCTACAATCTCCAGCGCGCCGGCGC
>Ga0136611_10004199_pt1 | contig 10083 bp, 10 predicted proteins | sample AntDrymUQ2232306_2_FD_106645 | JGI IMG/M metagenome (GOLD analysis project Ga0136611, IMG submission 106645) | Polar desert sand microbial communities from Dry Valleys, Antarctica - metaG UQ223 (23.06) | ecosystem: Environmental > Terrestrial > Soil > Desert | place: Antarctica: Dry Valley... | reverse complement strand
GTTCATGAGCGAGGCCTACCTCAATCGCGTGTTCCCGGCCATGCGCTCGGCCTATCCCACCGAGTGGGTGACGGTGATCGACAAGGCGCTGGCGATGGACGTGGAACGGTTTGTCCCCGGCCACGGGTTCATCGAGGACGCGAAGGCCTCGCGCGAAGAACTGATTGAATTTCAGAAGGCGCTTCGCGCGGTGATCGCCGAAGTGAACCGCCTGCATAAGCTGGGGCTGTCGGCGGATGAGGCGGCGAAGCAGGCCAACTGGGGCCCGCTGAAAGATTGGTTCCTGGCCGAGCAGCAGGGACCGATTGCCGTGCGCAAGGTCTACCAGGAGATTGAAGGGATGCTGAAGTAATGGCCGAGCAAAGCTACGAAAGTCACGCGCATCGTCCGGTTCCCACCGCGCTCACCGCGCTGTTTGCGGTCACCGCCCTGGTGTTGATGGTCGGCCAGCTGTTCTTCGGCTGGGACACCCGCGACGCCGCTATCATGGCGATCGTCTTCGCGGTGTTCACGCTGGGCGCCATCAGCCGTCTCTACATCGTGGCGCTGCAGGACCGCATCATCATGCTCGAGACCAAGGTGCGCTGCGCAGAGTTGCTGCCGGCCGGCCAGGACGCCGACCTGGCGAAGCTGTCGCCGAAGCAGATCGTGGCCCTGCGATTTGCGTCGGATAACGAGCTTGGGGCGTTGCTCGAGCGCGCGGCGCGCGAGAACATGGCCCCCACGGCCATCAAAGCCGCGATCCGGACCTGGCGTCCCGATCCCTATCGGACTTAGGGCGGTCGGTGACTGCAGACGAGCAACAGGAAGTCCGGCGGCTGATCGACGCCCACGAGCACACGTTACAGGTGTGCCGGGCTTGCGCCGAGACCACGCGCGACCTGGCGTGGGAGGTCAAGCGCGGCAGCGTCCCGCCGGCCGAGGCGCTGGCGGCGACCCTGGCGGAAGTCGAGCGGGTGCTGGCCGAACTGGGCCAGGTCGAAATCGCGATCGCCGAGATGAAAGCGGCGCTCTGGTAGGCGCCAGCCGAGCCGCCCCCGGCTAGAATAGGACGATGCCAGGGCGGAGCGTGCGGTGATCGAGACACCCAGTGTCGAGCAACTCGCCGCGCTCATCAACTTCAGTGTCGATGCCGTGGTGCTGGTGGATATCGGCGGCGTCATCCGCTGGGCCAATCCTGCCACCACCAGCGTGCTCGGCTATGCCCCCGACGACCTGATCGGCCTGCGCGTGCGCGACATCGTCGAGCCGCAGGACCACGCCGCGTGGCAGGGTCTGGTGCGCGAGCTGTTCGATCACCCCGACCTGTCGCAAACCGGCGCGTTTCGCTGCCGTCACCGGGACGGCACGGTCCGCTGGGCCGAGGGTGTTGCCCGCAACCTGCTCACCGAAGCCAGGGTCGGCGCCATCGTCGTGCACTTCCGCGACGTCACCGATCGCAAGGCGACCGAGGACGCGCTGCGGGTCAGCGAAGATCGCTATGGCCAGATGTTCGATGGCGCGCCGGACATCATTTTCGAGGCCGATGCGGAAGGTTACTTCCGCTTCGTCAATCCCGAGACCCTGCGGGTGTTCGGCTATTCGCGCGACGAGGTGATCGGCCGCCGCTTCACCGAGTTCATTCGCGCCGACTACCGTCCAGCGATCCTTCAGCATTACTACCAGCAGACCAACCAGGGCACGCTGAATTCGTACGTCGAGTTTCCCGGCGTCACCAAGTCGGGCCACGAAGTGTGGCTTGGGCAGAACGCGTGGCTGGTGTTCGACGCCAAGGGGCAGTACACCGGCATGCAGGCGGTGGCGCGCGACATCACCGAGCGCCACCGCGCTGAAGACGCCTTGCGCTCGGCCGAGGCCAAGTATCGCGGCCTGGTCGAACAGTCGCTGGTTGGCGTCTACATCCTGCAGAACGACCGGCTGGTCTACGTCAACCCGAAGGGCGCCGACCTTCTGGCTTACGAGCAGCAGGAACTGCTGGATCTGCCGTGGGCATACGCGCTGCTGCACGAGCAGGATCGCCCGCTGGTAATCGATCAGCTGTCGCGCCTGGACACCGTCGAGAATCCCAACGTGCAGTTGACGCTGCGCGGCGTGCGCAAGGACGGTGGGCAGGTCCAGGTCGAAGCCTTCTGCTCGGTCACCGAGTTCGGTGGCCAGACCGCGATTCTGGCGACGGTGATCGACATCAGCGACCGCGTGAAGCTGGAAGACCAGCTGCGCCAGGCGCAGAAAATGGAAGCGGTCGGCCGGCTGGCCGGCGGCATCGCCCACGACTTCAACAACCTGCTGACCGCCATCCGCGGCAACGCGGAGCTGATGTCGCACCGGGTGGCGAAGGATCCGGCGATGGCGGCCGAAGTGGACGAGATCCTGCACGCCGCCGACCGGGCGGCGTCGCTCACGCGACAGTTGCTCGCGTTCAGCCGCAAGCAGATCCTGCAGCCGGTGGCGCTCGACATCAACGAGATCGTCGCCAGCGTGTCGCGCATGGCGAGGCGGCTGATCGGGACCGGCGTTCAGTTGCAGCAGGAACTGGCGCCGACGGTCGCGAAGGTGCTGGCCGACCCCGCGCAAATCGAGCAGGTCCTGCTCAACCTGATCGTCAATGCGCGTGACGCCATGCCGTCAGGCGGCATGATCACCGTGCAGACCGCGAACGTGCGTCTTGAGGCCGACTCGCCGGAGATGTCGCAGGCCGGTCTCGCACCCGGACGCTTCGTGATGCTGGCGGTGAGCGACATCGGCATCGGCATGGACCAGGCCACGCAGGCGCGCATCTTCGAACCCTTCTTCACCACCAAGGAGACCGGTCGCGGCACCGGCCTGGGCCTGTCCACCGTCTACGGCGTCATCCGCCAGACGGGCGGGGCCATTTCGGTGGTCAGCGAACGCGGGCGCGGCGCCAGCTTTCGCGTGTATTTGCCAGCCGTGACGGGAGAGTCGTCTTGATACGCAAGCCGGTCGTGTTGATTACGGGTGCGGGTGGTGAGATTGGTCATGGACTGATCGCGCACCTCGCCGAGGCCGGCGCACAGCCGGTGGTGACGCTGGATGTGAACCCGTTGGAGCCGTCGCTGGCGAAGAAAGTACAGCGCGAGTTCACCGGGTCGATTACGGACAAGTCGCTGCTCGAGCGCGTGCTGTCAGAGTTCGAGGTCGAGACGGTGTATCACCTGGCGGCACTGCTTTCGACGCGCTCGGAGTTCACGCCGGTGACCGCGCACCAGGTCAACGTCGAGGGCACACTGAACCTGCTCGAGTTCTCGCAGCGCGAAGCCGAGTCGCATGGCCGCCCGGTCACGTTCCTGTATCCCTCGTCGATTGCCGCCTACGGGCTGCCCGACCTCGACACCAAGCGCAAGGCCGGGCGGGTCAGGGAAGACGACTACAACACGCCGTCAACCATGTACGGGTGTAACAAGCTGTACTGCGAGCAGCTCGGACGTTACTACGCCAGGTTCTACAAGCAACTGGCCGCCGACACCCAGTCGGGCCGGGTTGATTTCCGCTGCGTGCGTTTCCCGGGCCTGATCTCCGCCCTCACCGTGCCGTCGGGTGGCACGTCGGACTACGCCCCCGAGATGATTCACGCTGCGGCCAAGGGCGAGGCCTACGCCTGTTTCGTACGCCCCGACACTCGGATTCCGTTCATGGCCATGCCCGACGGTATCGACGCGCTGCTGCGCCTGGCGGCGGCGCCCAAGGCGGCGCTGACCCGCACCGCCTACAACCTGGCGGCGTTCAACCCGTCGGCCGACGAAGTGCGCGAAGAGGTGGTGCGGGCGTTCCCCACGGCCGCGATCACCTGGCAGAACGACACCAAGCGTCAGGGCATTGTCGATTCGTGGCCTGAAGACGTGGACGACAGCGCTGCCCGCCGCGACTGGGGCTTCGCCCCGGCGTATGACTTCAATCGCGCGTTTCGCGACTACCTGATTCCCACGATCGGATCCCGCTATGGAAAATGAACGGTTCAGAATGGTTCGGAAGGGTGCTAGGGGTTCTGGCGCTGGCCGCGCTACTCACCGCGCCGGCCCTGCTGGCCGGGCAGACACCCGGGAGAGATGCGATGAGAGCCGTGTCTGAACGCTACGTCAAGCTCGTGCTCGCGGTGGGGCAGCACGATGCCGATTACGTCGACGCCTTCTACGGCCCGCCCGAGTGGCGCAAGACGGCGGAAGCGGAGAAGTTGCCGCTGGCAGCCATCGACCAGCAGGCCGAAGCGCTCGAGCACGACCTTGCTGCAGTGACTGCGGCATCTCCGGTGGCCCGGGACGCAGAACTCTGGTCACTGCGCCGACAATACCTGGCGCGCCAGACGTCGGCGCTGCGCGCCCGCGTTTCGATGCTGCGGGGCAAGCGCCTGACCTTTGACGAAGAATCACGCGCCCTCTACGACGCCGTCGCGCCGACCCAGACCGAGGCGGAGTTCGACAAGGTGCTCGCACAGCTCGACGCCCGGCTGCCAGGCGACGGGGCGCTGATTGAGCGTTACGACCGTTTCAAGCAGGCTTTCGTGATCCCGACCGCTCGCGTCGACCGCGTGTTCCGCGAAGCCGTCCGCGCCTGCCGGGATCGGACCCTGGCGCATGTGGACCTGCCGTCGCAGGAGCGATTCACCATCGAGTATGTGACGGGGAAGTCGTGGAGCGGCTACAACTGGTACCAAGGCGACTTCAAGAGCCTGATCCAGGTGAACACCGACCTGCCGATTTACATCGACCGCGCGCTCGACCTGGCCTGTCACGAGGGTTACCCCGGCCATCACGTCTACAACGTGTTGCTCGAGAAGCACCTGGTGCGCGATCGCGGCTGGATTGAGTACACGGTCTACCCGTTGTTCTCGCCGCAGTCGCTGATTGCCGAGGGCACGGCGAACTACGGGATCGAGGTCGCCTTCTCGGCGGCCGACCGCATGACCTTCGAGCGCGAGGTGCTGTTTCCGCTCGCGGGCCTCGACGGCAAGCGCGTGCAGGAGTACTACGAAGTGCTGGCCCTGGTCGACCGGCTGTCGTACGCCGGCAACGAGGCGGCCCGCCGCTACATTGACGGCACCCTCGATCGGGCGGGCGCGGCCGCGTGGCTCGAGAAGTACGCCTTGTATACCAAGCCGCGCGCCGAACAACGCGTGAAGTTCATCGATCAGTACCGCAGTTACGTGATCAACTACAACCTGGGCAAGGACCTGATTCGGGCGTACGTCACGCGCAAGGCCGGCCGCCAGGCGTCAGTGGCGCGCCAGTGGGCCGAGTTCGCCGCGTTGCTGTCCTCGCCGCGCCTGCCGTCTGGATTGAAGTGAGGGCTTCCGAACACAAAGGCCACGACGATCACGAAGAATCGACTTGGCATCGTGGTCTTCGTGATCTTCGTGTTCGCTATTGACCATGCGTGTCATTGAGATCGCTCAATTTGGCGGGCCCGATGTATTGAAGCTTGCCGATCGCCCGGATCCGGTTGCCGGTCCGGGCGAAGTGCTGATCGACGTGGCCGCTGCCGGAGTCAATCGGCCCGATATCATCCAGCGCCTGGGCAAGTATCCGCCTCCGCCGGGCGCCTCTGACCTGCCAGGACTCGAAGTGGCGGGCACGATTGCCGCGCTCGGCGCGGGCGTGTCGTTCTGGTCCGTCGGCGATGAGGTGTGCGCGCTGGTGGCGGGCGGCGGCTACGCCGAACGCGTCAACGTACCGCAGGAGCAATGCCTGCCGCTGCCGCGCGGCCTGTCGATGATCGAGGCGGCGGCGATTCCGGAAACCTACTTCACCGTGTGGACCAACGTGTTCGAACGCGGGGGGCTCAAGGCCGGCGAGTCGATCCTGATCCACGGCGGCACCAGCGGCATTGGCACCACCGCCATTCAGTTGGCGCGCGCTTTCGGCGCCGAGGTCCTGGGCACAGCGGGCAGTGACGAGAAGTGCGCGGCGATGCGGACGCTTGGCGCGGCGCACGCGTTCAATTACAAGACCACCGACTGGGTGGTCGCCGGCCGGGACGCGACCGGCGGGCGCGGGGTCAACGTCGTGCTCGACATTGTCGGCGGTGACTACATGGGCCGCAACCTGGAGTTGCTGGCCACCGATGGCCGGCTGGTTCAGATCGCGTTCCTCAGGAGCCCGAAGGCCGAGATCGACTTCTCGGTGATGATGCGCAAGCGCGCGTGGATCACCGGTTCGACGTTGCGGCCGCGCACGCCGGCCGAAAAGGGCGCCATCGCCGCACAGTTGCGGCAGCAGGTCTGGCCGCTGCTCGAATCGCGCGTCGTTCGGCCCGTCATTCACCAGGTGTTTCCACTGGCACAGGCCGCGGACGCCCACCGGCTCATGGAGGCCGGTACGCACATTGGCAAGCTCGTCCTCCAACTCAGATAGTGCCGCGGATGACACAGATGTCGCAGATGTCGTGACGACTGCAATCGGGCAAGAAGAGCCTCTGTTCACGCCGCGCTTCTTCCTGATGTGCAGCTACAGCTTCACGGTCTTCATGTCGGTATTTCAGCTGCTGCCGACGGCGCCGTTTCACATCCTGTCACTGGGCGGAACCGGCAGTGAGGCCGGGATGTTCCTGGGCTTGCTCACCTATGCCTCTGCGGTGTCGGCCCCGATCACCGGAGCCATGGGCGATCGCCTGGGCAAGCGCAAGGTGCTGATCGTCGCGAGCGCGGCCATCACGGTCTTCTCGCTCCTGTATGCGATTGCGCCGTCGTACCACATCATCCTTGCGCTGGTGCTCGTTCACGGCGTGTTCTGGTCGGGACTGCTGTCGTCATCGAGCGCGTACATCCTCGACATTGTGCCGGCCTCGCGCCGGGCCGAAGGTCTGGGCTACTCAGGCTTCGCCAGCATTCTCGCCATCGCCGTCGCGCCCTGGCTGGGCCTGTGGGTCTTCGATCGTGGCGGCTGGACGTTACTGTGCCTCGAGATGGCGGGGCTCAACCTGCTGATGGCGTTCATCGCCTGGCGGCTGCCAGCCGACACGAGGCGCGAGATGCCGCCGCTGTCGCTGCGGCCGTCGGACCTGGTCGAGTGGAAGGTCATGATCGGGGCCGTTACGCTGTTTCTCTATTCGTTCAGCTACGGCGGGGTGACCAGCTTCGTCGCGGTTTATGCCGATAGCGTGGGGGTGACGCCGCGCGCGCTCTTCTTCACGGTGTTCGCGGTCGCGATCGTCGCTACGCGTCCGTTCATCGGCCGTTACGCCGACCGGATTGGCCACGCCCGCGTCATCGTGCCTTGCCTGGCGATGATGGTGCTGGGCGTCGTCGTGCTGGCGTTTGCGTCGACGCGCCTGACGTTCGCGCTGTCGGCCGTGCTGTTCGGCGTCGGCTTCGGCTCGGCGTATCCGGTGTTTGTGGCGCACCTGATGCACCACGTCCCTGACCACCGGCGGGGCGCCACGTTTGGCGCGTTGATTGGCGCCTTCGACACCGGCATCGGCACCGGGTCGATTTCGATTGGCTGGCTGAGCGAACACTACGGGTTCAGCCGCGCCTTCATGGTCGCCGGCGCCCTGGCGCTGCTTTCGATCCCGTACTTCCTCTACATGGAGAGGCGACAGTGGACTACGTCCGCCTTGGCGCCACCGGCCTGAAGGTCCTGACCGGCCGTCCCGGCGTCTTGGGCCACTAGAAGAACCCTAGATGGTGAACTCTGCCAGCACGGGGAAGTGGTCCGAAGCCTGGCGAGCCGCCCCATCCCTGACGACCGCGCACGATTGGACGCGGGCGATTTCGGTTCCGGGGACGAAGAAGTAGTCGAGCCGGATGTGCGGGTCGCTCGTCGGCAGGGTCATTCCAGGATCCGACGGGTGCAACGTGCGGAACACATCGACATAGCCGGCATCGAGCACCGTTTGGATGGTGCGCCAGCGCACACTTCCGCCGCTCATCCACATCAACGGCCGTAGCCGCATGGGCAGCTTGCCAACTTCCAGGTACTCACCTGGCGCGACGGTGTTGAAGTCTCCGGCCAGGATGTGAAAGCGGTCCTGATGGAGGGCGACGCTGCGGAGCAGGGCCCGCAATTCGAAGACGCGCCGCTGTTCGGTCCACGCGGCGTGGACCGCACTCAAGTGCACGCCAAAAATCCGCAGCTGTTCTCCCGCCGGAACGACTTCCAGGAACGCATGCCGTGAGATGCGCGGACGGATCCACTGGCACGACGCCACAGTCTTGCGGCTGAGGAAGCCCAACGACTGCCGCTGGAACGTGCGGCAATCGGCCATCCCGGTCGCCGCTGCCAGACGTTCAACGTTCGCGGCATCGGTTGCTTCCTGCAGCAAGACCAGGTCCGGTGCGCAAGCGTTGATCACTTCGGCGATGGCGTCGATGCGTTCGCCGCCGCCATGCAAGATGTTGTAGGTGAGGAGCCGGAAGGTCATGTCGCCACGGGCGGCACGCTCAACGACAAGCCCTCCGGCTTGGTAAACAGCGTGAGGTACGGCTGGCCGAGCAGGTCGCCGCGCAGGCGCGTCACGATTTCGCGCGAGGCCTGGATGTTGACCGGCCGCCGCACCATCTCCATCAACTGGCGGCGGAGCGGGACCAGGTCGGGCGCGATGTCCGGGTCGTCATCGCTCAATGGCCGCGAGTGGATGCCGGGCACGAAGAACCCGGTCGCGTTGAAGTAGTGCACGCAGCCATCGCCCACCAGCGTGAGGTCGAGGTCGCTCGTGCCGGGACCATCGGCGTCAAACGGCGCCTGGTCGCGCCAGCGCTCCCCGGTTACCGAACTGCCGCGCAGGATCACCATGGTGCCCGGCGGCACGGCCGCTTCGACGATGCGGCAGAAGGTGTCGAATTGCTCGCGCTGTCCGCCAAACGCGCATCGGATCACGTTGTCGCGTTTCTCGTCCTCGGACAGGCCACCCTGGACATCCCCTTGCCCCGTTGCTTCGGTCATGCCCATTCCTATTCAAAGATCGCGCCGAGGGCCGGGTCGGGCACCGGAACAAGCCGTAGACAGCCTACGTCTAAGGCTGTAGAACATCTACAGCTATGGCGAAACCCCGCGACGATCATCGCCTGGACCTGCTCCAGGGCACCCTCGACATGCTCATCCTGCGCACCCTGCAGTGGGGGCCGCAACATGGGCACGGCATCGGTCAAGCCATCAGGGCGCAGTCCGACGACCTGCTCAAGGTGGAAACCGGCTCGCTCTATCCGGCCATGCACCGGCTTGAGAAACGCGGCTGGTTGAAGTCGGAGTGGGGCGTCAGCGAAGCCAACCAGAGAGCCAAGTATTACCAGCTAACGGCCGCCGGTAAGACTCAGCTGTCGCGCGAACGCGATCGCTGGTCGCAACTGGTCGGCGCCATAGGCCGCATCATGAACCCGGCCGGCAACGAATAGCCATGCGGCCCGAACAACGCGACCTGGACGATGAGATCGGCGGTCACATGGCGCTCGGCATCCAAGAGCGGATCGAGCGCGGTGCAGACCCCGAAGCGGCGCGCCTGGCGGCCTTGCGGGAGTTTGGCTATGTGCCCGCTGCGCGCGAGTCGATGCGGACCGTGTGGTACAGCCGCTGGTTCGACATGGCCGAGGCGCTGGCGCAGGACATGCGAGTCGGCATGCGCTCCCTGTGGCGGGCCAAGGGCCTCGCGGCTACGGTCGTAGTCACGCTGGCGTTGGGCATCGGCGCCAACGCCGCCATCTTCAGCGTCGTCCGCAGCGTCCTGCTCAGCCCGCTGGTCAACCGCGACGAAGCCCGCCTGATCTACATCCGCCAGAGCGCGCCCGGCATTGGTGCCGCCAACCTGACGTTTTCAGTCCCAGAAATCGCCGACTTCAAGTCGCGCACCACCAGCATCAGTGCCTTCGGAGATTTTTCGACCGTCGACTTCACCATGGTTGGCTTCGGCGAGCCTCGCATCGTGAAGGCGGGCGTCGTCAGCGGCTCGTTCTTCGAGGTAATGGGCCTGCGGCCGGTCCTGGGCCGTCTTCTCGATTCGCGCGACGATGGGCTGAATGCGTCGGGCGCGGCCGTGCTGACGAATCGGTTCTGGGCCAACGCGCTCAACAGCGATCCGTCCGTCATTGGCAAGACCCTGAGGCTTGGCGCGCGAACTGCCACGGTGGTGGGTGTGCTC
>Ga0136611_10004198_pt1 | contig 10084 bp, 7 predicted proteins | sample AntDrymUQ2232306_2_FD_106645 | JGI IMG/M metagenome (GOLD analysis project Ga0136611, IMG submission 106645) | Polar desert sand microbial communities from Dry Valleys, Antarctica - metaG UQ223 (23.06) | ecosystem: Environmental > Terrestrial > Soil > Desert | place: Antarctica: Dry Valley... | reverse complement strand
GCTTCGACTTGGGTGGGGTCATCGCCGACAAGCAGGCCATTCAGCTCTCGGATGGCCGCCGCGATGGTCCGGTTCGCGATGGGGCCGGGGTAGGTGGTGATCTCGCCCCAACCGGTCAGCCCCTCGTCCGTCTCCACTTGCACAAAGACGTAGCTCAGGCTGCCGCCACGGTCTGCCCGCCCACCGGCCTCTTCTGGCGGCCCGGACACGATCCAGGGCCGAACACGGGTAATCTTCATCTTGGAGCCTCCCTGCCACGCGATCGTGGCACCCCCGGATCGTAGCCGATCAGCCACGCAATGGTCCGCAGGAGAGACCTCCACATCCCTCCATGAGGCCCCTCTCTCCCCACGGTCCCTAGCCCCGCTTCCACGAACGGCGGCCCGTGCTGGGCGCGAATATCGGCTTTGATGTCGCCCGCAGGACGATATTCGCGGCCGGCACGGCCGCCTCCTCACGTCGGCGCGGAGAGGGGAGCGACTCGGGCACTGGTTACGTATGCCGTCTCCTTGCATTGTCATCCTGAAAAACGAAGGATCTCACGCAACCCTGTTGCGAAGCGTGAGATCCCTCCTTCGTCGAGATGACAGATGGACGTTGTGGGCCGTCGAGGCGCTGTCAGCGTCCCCTTACTCTTCTGAGCCTGCAACGGCGTTCCAGCACCCAACGCCGTCACCGTCTCGAAGCCCGACAAGCCCCGATTGTTATTCTGAGCCTGCGAAGAATCTCACCCGCTGTCGCGCCTGCGAGGGAGTTCCGTCACGTGGCTCGGATGGTTCCCGTTGGCGCAGCGAATGGCTTCGCTGCGTTCAGCAGGGGTGCGGGGCACTCCACCGACGACTCGTCATGAATCACGGTCAGCCGTCGATCTCGTGAGCCTTCAAGTAGTCCAGGTTTATCCGCACGCCCAGGCCCGGCCTCTCCGGCACGGTCAGCGCGTCGCCCTTGACCGTCAGCGGCTCTTCCAGGAACGCATTGTAGAAATCAAGCCGGATGCGTCGCGCCTCCAGCCGGTAGAAGTTCGGGGTGGTGATCGCGACCTGCGCGCCGGCCATCAGGTTGACCGGGCCACTGGCATCGTGCGGGGAGATCGGGATGTAGAAGGTCTCGGCCAGCGTGGCGATTTTCTTCAACTCGGAGATGCCACCGGTCCAGGTCACGTCCGGCATGATGTAGTCCGTCAGGTGCCGATTCAGGATGGGCAGGAACTCGAAGCGCGTGTACAACCGCTCGCCCACACAGAGGCGCACCGGCACCTGATTGCGGACCGTCTCCAGGGCATCGTAGCTCTCGGGCGGGACCGGCTCCTCGAACCAGGTGATGTCGTAGGGAGCCAGCCGGGTCGCTAGGCGAATGGCCGTCGGCACGTTGTACATGGCGTGGGCATCGATCAAGACCTGGATGTCTGGCCCGACCGCCTTGCGGATACCCTCGATCATGGCGACGCCGGTGTTCTCCATCTCGCGCTCGATCTGGCCGTCCGTGTACGCGGTGTGGCGCGTCAGCATGGTCTGGCCGCCGGCCGCCATGAACGGGTCGGTCTTGATGGCTGTGGAGCCCCGCCCGACCTCCGCCACGGCGTTCTGGACCATTCGCTCAACGGAGGTGTCGTACTGGAAGTGGGTGTAGAGGGTGACGTCCTCGCGCACCTTGCCGCCCAACAACTGGTACACGGGGACACCCAATGCCTGCGCCTTGATGTCCCAGCAGGCGATGTCCACGGCACTGATCATCGCGGTAACCGCGCCGCGCGTCCCCAGATAGGTGTACGCCCGGAACACCTTGTGCCAGAGTGCTTCGACCTCCGTCGGATCGTCACCCACCAGCAACTCGTTCAGCTCGCGGAGGGCAGCGGCGACCGTCCGATTGGCGATGGAGCCGGGGTAGGTGGTGATCTCGCCCCAGCCGGTCAGGCCCTCGTCGGTCTCGACCTGGACGAAGACGTACTTCGCCATGTGCTCTGAACGGTCAGCCAGTTGGCCGTCAACCCCCTCTTGCGGCCCAGAAACGATCCACGGTCGAACTCGGGTGATCTTCATCTATACCCCTCGCAGAGTGTGCGGAGTACCACGTCCTCATGGCGCTGGTCCAAGTGCAGTGAACATGTGGATCGTAGCGCATCGCTCGCTGTCCCTGGCTCCTGGGCTTCGCTCCCGCCCCCTGACCCTCGTCTGCCGATCTGCTCGCGTGTGCTATCGTCCCCGCGCCAGACCCAGCGAGGAGCCCGAACGATGCAACTGCCCGCCGATCAGCCAGCCTCTAACCCCGACAACGACGATCTGGAGCGCGCCGTGGCGACGATGGCTGAGGCCATCGAGCGCTTGGATGAACTGGGACTTGCCGATGAGCGTGGACGGGTGATCGTCGAGCCAGCCTCGGCGTTCCACTGGTCCTGACCGCCACCGATGACTGCCCGCCTGGCATCACACGGTAAGACGTTACACGGAGAGGAGCGCACGCGTGCCTGACGACTCATTGCCCTATCTCACGATCCGCGAGGTTGGTGAGCGGCTGAGGCGGCGTGAGCTTTCGCCCGTCGAACTGACGACGGCGATGCTGGACCGCGCGGAAGGGCTTGACGGCTCGCTCAACGCGTTCATCACGGTCACGCGGGAAGCGGCGCTGGAGCAGGCGCGCCTGTCCGAGAAGGGGCTGCTGGCTGGCCATGATCTCGGGCCGCTCCACGGCGTGCCGATCAGCCTGAAGGACCTGTACCAGACGGCCGGCGTCAAGACAACCGGCGGCTCGAAGATCCTCGCGGACTGGGTGCCCCATGCGGACGCCACGGTGACGCGCCGGCTGAAGCTGGCCGGTGCAATCGTCCTGGGCAAAAACAACCTGCACGAGTTCGCGTATGGAGCCACCAACGACAATCCCCACTACGGGCCGTCTCGAAACCCATGGAACCGTGAGCGGATCACCGGCGGATCGAGCGGCGGCTCCGGAGCAGCGGTGGCAGCGGGCATCGGGTACGCCTCGATGGGCACCGATACCGGCGGCTCGATCCGGCTGCCGGCGGCGCTGTGTGGTGTGATTGGGGTTAAGCCAACCTACGGGCTGGTGAGCCGGGCCGGCGTGTTGCCGCTCTCGTGGTCGTTGGATCATTGCGGGCCGCTCACGCGGACGGTTGAGGATGCGGCGTTGGTGCTGAACGCCATCGCCGGGCACGATCACGCGGATGCGGCCTCGGCCGGCCGGGTCACGCCCGACTTAACGACGGCCATGGACGGCCGGGTGCGCGGCCTGCGAATTGGGCTGCTGCGCGAGTATATGGGCGACAACGTGCTCCCAGAGATTGCTGCGGCGGTCCGGGCGGCACTCACCACTCTTGAAGGGTTGGGTGCCGGTGTGGAGGAGGTCTCCGTCCCCGAGGTAGAGCATCGCGCCGGCGCGGTTTTCGCGATTCTCCACGCGGAGGCGTCGGCCATCCACGAGCGTTGGCTACGGACCCGCCGCGAGGACTATGGGGCGGATGTCCTGGAGCGCCTGCTCCAGGGCGAGCGCCTCACCGCGACCCAGTACCTGAAAGGGCAGCAGGCGCGCCGGGTATTGGTGGCACGCTTCGCCGCACTGTTTGAGCAGATCGACGTGCTGGTCACGCCGACGGTGCCGATCCTGGCACCCACGCTGCCGGAGGCACGCGGCCCGGCTGCGCGCGGGCAATTGCTCGGATTCACCCAGATTTTCAACGTCCTGGGGCTGCCAGCCGTATCCGTGCCGTGCGGATTTTCCACCACGGGGCTGCCCATGGCCATGCAGGTTGTAGGGCGGCCCTTCGAGGAGCACACGGTGCTACGGGTAGCCCACGCCTATGAGCAGCAGGCCGGCTGGCACAAACACCGGCCTGCCGTCTAAGCCGGGGCAAGGCGCACACGGACCGGACACACTCGACTAGGGCAGCGGGGAGTGGGCCACCCCACAGACCACCAGAAGAGGGAGACGACACCATGAGTCTCGAAGGCAAGGTTGCGATTGTCACCGGCGGGAGCCGGGGCATCGGGGCGGGGATCGCGAAGCGGCTGGCGAAGGACGGCGCGAAGGTTGCCATCACCAGCCGAGGCGCTGAGCAACTGCGGAAGACAGCGGACATCATTGAGTCGGCTGGCGGCGAGGTGCTGGCCGTCCCCGGCGATGCCGGCTTGAAGGACGATGTTGAGGCGATGTTCAAGCAGGTGCTGGACACCTGGGGCACCGTGGACATCGTGGTCAACAATGCCGGCTGGGCCAGCCCGATCTCGCACATTTTGGAGATGGACCAGGAACACTGGGATACGGTCATCCGAACCAACCTGACCAGTATCTATCTGCATTGCCATCGGGCCGCGAACATCATGGTGGATCAGGGCAAAAAGGGTGCTATCGTCAATATCAGCTCCTTCGCGGCGACGCGCTCGCACCGGTACATGGCCGCCTATGACGCCACCAAGGGCGGCATGGAGTCCATGACCCGCACCATGGCGATTGACCTGGCCGCGTTCGGGATTCGGGTGAACGTGGTGCAGCCCGGAGCGATCCACACCGATGACCATGACGGGACACCGGAGGGGCTGGCGCGGCGCGGCCAGACGGTCCCGCTGGGGCGCGTCGGGTACCCGGATGACATTGCGGGCGCAGTCTCCTGGCTGGTCTCCGACGATGCGTCCTACGTCACGGGTATCACCGTGCCGGTGGATGGCGGAATGCTGGCCCAGTTGCGCTCACCGCAGGTAGATGGGCCGTTGCCCCCATCGGTCGCCGCCCGCCTGAAGCCGCCCGTCTGAAGAAGTAGGGCCAGACCGGCCGACTCTCCGTCGCTGTCGCGTCAGCATCGCGGCGGCGGGCCTGAACCCGTCATCATAGGGACGTGCGGCAGGCAGCGCGTTGAGTCAGACACGATCCCTGGGCCGGCGACGAGGCGTCCTCGTGGCGCGCGTCGCCCTGGTGGTCATGTCGCTGGTGCTGGCGCTTGGGCTGGCCGAGATCGGCGCGCGGATGGTGCCGCCGTCGCTGTCCACACTGGGCGATGACGGTACGGACCCCAACGATACGCTCTGGTCGGATCCGGAGTGGCGGTCACCGCCGCCGCGCACGTTCGTCCCACATCCGGTGCTGGTCTTCGAGAATGCGCCATCGCAAGTCGCGGACGTGCCCATCGGAGAGCACCCCAAGAGGCGATACCGTTACAGGACCAACAGCTACGGCCTGCGTCGCGACACCGAGACTGAGGTGCAGAAGCCAGTCGGTACGTTCCGAGTCCTGATCCTGGGCGATTCCCAGACCGGCGGCTACGTGGACAATGCTGACAGCTTCACCCAGCTTCTGGAGAACCGGTGGGGGTCGCGCGCGTCGACCTCCAGGATTGAAGCACTCAACGCTGGCGTCATTGGCTACGCGCCGCAGCAGGAGTATTTCTGGTACGTCCAGCGCGGGCAGCCGCTCCAGCCTGATCTGGTAGTCCTGTCGCTGTACGTCGGCAACGACATGCGGGACATGGTGGATGGCGAGGTCGATGCTGGCCTGATTGACGAAGAGGCCGGGCTAATCGGGCCGTGGCGCTCGCCTGGGGCGTGGATCGGGCTGCACTCACAGGTGGCCAGGCTCTCGTACACGGCCGCGCGCACCCTACCGATACGCGGCCTGCTCCATGCACTCGGCTGGCGTACGCCCGCGCCGCCGCCCTCCTTCTCCGTTGACGCCCTCGTGCGTGTCCTTCGGGAGTGCCACGGCTGCTGGCTTCAGACCCTCAAGCAGGCTGTCCGCGCCCGGGAGGATCCTCCCCGCTTTGAACTGGCGTACCGTCGCCTGGAGACGATGCTGCGCCTGCTCGATGCGCGCGTATCGGCGAACGGCGGACGGCTCGCCGTGATGATCATTCCCAGCAAGCCGCAGGTGGAGCCGGAGGATGAGCGCGGCGGCCTCGCGCGAGCACTGCGCCTGTTGGAGTTGCCCCCAGACGACGCACGCTACGACGACATAGCCCGAGATCGGATGCTGGCGGCGGTTCGGGCCGCAAACGTGCCGCTGATCGACCCGCTAGCCGAGCTTCAGCAGGCAGCGAGGGCCGGTAAAGACGCGCGGGTCTTCTACCGGCGAGACTGGCACCTGAACATTCGCGGCAATCAGGTGATCTCCGAGATCCTGGACGCCCGCCTCGTCGAGCTGGGCCTTGCGCCCACCGACGTATCCGCACCGTGACTCCGCAGCCGAAGCCCGTCCGGGAACGGCCCACCCTCAGTGGCCGGATGCAGATCGACGCCGCCGGACAGGCGTTTCGCCTCGCCATTGTCTTTCCGACTCTGGTGGCAACGGTGGTGATGGTCCTCTATTTCCTGGCGCAGCCGCACTGGCTGGCGGACCCAGACGCGCAGGACTACGCGCAGCTTGGGCGGCAGTGGGCTGCCGGGCGCGGCTCCATCACCCGGTACATGCCGTGGAACGGATTGGACTACTTGACCAGTCGGGGTCAGCGTGTTGGCGGTGACGGCATCGCCCCATCCTGGCCCAACATCGTCCGATTCCCGCTGACACCGGTCCTGATGGCCGTCGGCTTCACCGTCTTCGGCCCCAACGACGATGCCGTGCATGTGCCGGCTAGCCTTGCGTTTGTGCTGACGGCCGGGGGTGCCGCCCTGTTGGCGGCTCGCCTATACGGCCCCTGGGCGGGGTTCGTGGCCGGGCTGACGGTCGCATGTCTGCCGCTGCTGGTCAACTACAGCCTGACCGGGTTGACCGAGCCGTTGCTGGGGTTGCTGATCCTCGGGGTGCTGGTGTGCGTGATCCGTAGACCGGTGGCAGACCCTGCCGAGCCGACCTATGCCTCCATGAATCCTAACGTTCCGAGCACGACCACATTGGCCGCGCACGTAGGCTTGAGGGAGCGGGCGGCGCGGGCTGTCGCGTGGACCTCCCCAGATTCGCGGCTGCTGATGCTCGGTGGGGCACTGCTGGGGCTGGCGATCCTGAATCGCTACGACACGGCGCTGCTGGCGGCGGTCATCATCGGGCTGTGGCTGTTGCCGCGCCAGGACCGCTGGCGGGCCACGGCGCGCTTCCTCATGCCTGCCCTGGTGATCGTGCTGCCGTGGGCGCTGTACCTGACCGTGGTGGCGGGCACGCCGCTGTTCAACCTTCAGCCAGCCTCCATCGCGGCCCAGGCCAGCGGACGCGCCGACGGCCTGGGCTGGTACCTGCCGCAGTACGTCGTCCCCACCGAGGCCTGGACTCGCGATCCTACCCGAGCCTTCCGAACCGCCGTTGACGAGTTTGCCGGCACCCCAAACCATCTCCGCAAGCTGATCGGGTGGCCGTGGCTGCTGGCGGGCGCGGCTGCGTGTGCCGTGGCCCTGGTGCGCGCAGCCATCGCGGTGGCCCGCCTGAAGCGGGAGCGAGCGCCGTGGCAGACGTGGCTGTCCGGCTCGGCCGCCGTGGCGGTGTTCCTGCTGCTGGCGGTGCTGCTGCGGGCGCTGCTGGCGTCGGTGCTCGGCTTGAACCTTCAGCGTCATTTCGTGCCGATTGTCCCGCTGCTGGTAGTCGTCGTGGCGGGCGAGGCGGACTGGCTGGTTCGGACGGCGACGGGCCGGCTCGGGCGGTCACCAGGGCCGGGCCGCATGCTCCTACTGGCCGGTAGAGGTGCTCTGGCCCTGCTCCTGGTGGTCCCTGGCCTCTGGACGACCATGCCGTTCCTGGCCCCGCCATCGCGGCCGCCCGGCCCGCCGACCCGCTCCGGCGAGGTCGAAGCGCGCCCGGAGAACCTGACCCGGCTGGCCCAAATCGTCGGGCCGAGCGGGGTGGTTGCCTCAAACGTGCCGTGGAGCGTGGCGTGGCAGGCCGACAGACACGCTGTGCCGCTCCCCCCGACCGTTGACGACACGGCTGCTCTGGAGCAACGATTCGGGATCAGCCTGTCAGCCATCTATGTGGCCGGGCAGGTGACTGTTGCCGACGCGCCGCGCAGTTGGCGGACCTGGGAGGACCTACGGCGTCGCGGTGTCCCGCCGCCCGGCTACGTCCTGGCCGAATCGTTCGAGAACGGCGGCCGGCTGTTCGTGAAGCAGCGCTAACGCCGCATATCGGCTCCCCGCGCACGGCTCACTGATGCCCGGCGGGGGAAGGATGAAGAGCGCGCCGCACCGGTACTCCCGTTGCCAGTCCATCCACGACGACGAGTCTGGGTACCCGAATCGCATGGATCTTGCCCACCCGTTGTCAGACCCCACCGTCGACGTAGCTCGTCCACAGCGGTTCTTGTTAGTGGCCGCTGTGAGCGCTGGCGGCCTCGCGCCGCTGCTCGATGGCGTTCCGGATCAGCGCGGCGTAGCGGTACACCACGTGGGCCAGCTTGCCATACGGGATCATGATGAAAAATGCCGCCACCACGCCCAGGTGGATCGCCAACAGGGTGCCCATAGCGGCAGTCTCGCGGAACACCAGCAGCAACATGCCGGTCAACGTTGTCAGGAACAGGATCAGAATGAACGAGACATCCATCTGCATCATCGTGCCGTCCGCTGGGCGGCGGTCGCTCTGCCACTTCAGGTAGAGCAGGCCGGCTGTCCCCACCAGCAACATGATGCCGCCCACCGTTCCGAGCACCACCGGAATGCTCGTGAGCGGATACGGCGAGTCCCAGTGGAAGACGTTGTGGTAGATGGCAGCCGTGGTGGTGGACGCCAGATCCAGCAGGAAGCCGTAGAACGTCAGGTGATGGAAGATTCGGCGCGTGTGCGAGAACCGTTCGTCTGGGTAGTTGCAGCCGTCGCCGTCGCCCTTCAGGTAGCGCATCCCGAAGGCGTCTTTTGAGGCGCGCATGAAGGCGTCCCAATCCACCATCTCGCCAGGGCTACCCTGGGTGTCTCGCCAGAAGCGGACTGCTCCCATCCCAAAGATCACCAGCACAAACAGGCTGATCGCCATTGCGGGGCCGGTCATAGCAATGTACGGCACTACCCGGAAGAATGCGCCATCACCAGTCTGGGCGCTGAACAGGACGGTCGGCCCGTGCGCCAGTAGCACCGACACGAACACCACCACCACGCACAGGAGCGTGACCACGCTGGCGGCCATCGCATTGCTCTTGACCATCCGCGCCAGCAGGTTCGGCCAGGCATACTCCTGGTAGGTGTCTGTGCGGATCTGCGCGAAAATCTCCGGGATGTTCACCGCAAACAGGTGTGGCGGCGCGAACTGGCAGGCGTAGTAGCAGGCCCGACAATCGAAGCAGAGATTGGCGAGGTACAGGACATCGGAGTCCTTGAAGGTGCGGCGTAGCTCCATGGCGGGCCAGACGGCGCAATACCCTTCGCAGTAGCGGCAGGAGTTGCAGATCGTAAGCTGACGGTCGGCCTCTTTGAGCAGGTCAACGGCGGGCACTCTCAGCCGCCTCCTTCCCAGCGATACGGCCGAAGACGGCCCCGATGGTCAGCCCGAAGCCGGCCAGATATCCCTTGCCGAGGATGTTTCCGGCCATCAACTCGCCGGCGGCCGTCATGTTGGCGGCCGGCCGGCCATCGTGCATGGTGATGCGCGCGCGGTCGTCTACCGTCACGCCCATGTAGGTGAAGGTGATGCCCGGCCGAAGCGGGTAGCCGTAAAACGGCGGCTTCTTGATCGGGACGGCCCAGTGGCTCTTGGGTGGCGTCAGCCCTTGAGTATGACAATCATCCAGCTCGCCAGGGTCGAAGCTGCCCGGCACAATCGAGGCATTGTACTCGTCAACGGCGGCCACGGTGGCCGCCGGATCGACGCCCAGTTGCTCGGCCAGGCCCGCTATGGTCGGGGCTTCAACGGGATGGAACACTGACGGCATAAACTTGTCGATCACGTCCGCGTCGATGATAGAGTACGCGATCTGGTCCGGCTGCCGTGCGATCAGCCCGCCCCAGATGGCGTACCGTTTCGGCCAGAAGTCCTCGCCTTCATCGTAGAAGCGCTGACCGTCTCGGTTGACGACGATGCCAAATGGCACGCTATCCAGCCGCGTCACGATGCCGCCATCGAACTTCGGGGCGCGGGCGTCAACGGCCACGGCGTGGAACTCACGAGGATCGCCGGTGGTGGCCGCGCCAAGTTCCAACAGCGAGGCCAGGACGGTCCCGGTGTTATAGGG
>Ga0136611_10004197_pt1 | contig 10084 bp, 9 predicted proteins | sample AntDrymUQ2232306_2_FD_106645 | JGI IMG/M metagenome (GOLD analysis project Ga0136611, IMG submission 106645) | Polar desert sand microbial communities from Dry Valleys, Antarctica - metaG UQ223 (23.06) | ecosystem: Environmental > Terrestrial > Soil > Desert | place: Antarctica: Dry Valley... | reverse complement strand
TTCAGCCCAAGCGACGAGAGGCGGTGTGCCGTCAGCGTGACATCCGCGTCGAGCGCAGCGAACGTCCACTCGTGCCCATCGGCGAGGAGCGCCACGCGCTCGGGCGCGGTGGCTGCCCAATGCGCGATCCAGTCGGGCAAGAGGGGCGAGGACACGTTCGGCGCCACTCAGCCTCTACCCGGAAATCGCGTATAACGCGGCGTGGAGCAGCAGGCCCGCGGCAAACAGCACGCCGAAGCCAAGAAGCAGTTGACCCGTGCGCTCGAGGACAACGTTGAGCTCGCGTCCCGACACGCCGCCCTGAACGCGCTGTACCAGCCTGGCAGCGAATGGAAGTGTGAGCCAGGGCAGCAGCAACCACCATCGGCCACGCGCGCTCACGACAAGCGCCAGTGGAACGAGGTACGCGGCGCCGGTCAGGAGCGCGTACTGCGCCCGCGTCGCCCGGTCGCCGATGCGAACCGCGAGCGTCCGCTTGCCGGCGGCGCGATCACCAGTGAGGTCGCGAAGATTGTTGACCACCAGAATGTTCGTGACCAGCAGCCCGATGGGAACGCCAGCAACCAGGGCGAGGGAGCTCCAAATGCCCGTGAGCAGATAGGCCGTACCCGTGACCGCCACAAGTCCAAAAAAGACAAAGACGAAGAGGTCGCCGAGGCCGTGATATCCGAGCGGCCAGGGGCCGCCGGTGTAGGCGAGGCCGGAGAGGATGGAGAATATGCCGATCAGGAGAATCGGCCAGCCGCCCACCCAGACGAGGTAGCATCCGAGGAGCGCGGCGATGCCGAATGCGATGACAATCCCGCGCCGCACACCGTGCTGACTCAGCAGTCCGCTCTGCGTGACGCGCACTGGTCCGAGGCGATCCTCCGTATCGGCGCCGCGGTGGAAGTCGGAGTAATCGTTGGCGAAGTTGGTGCCGATCTGGATGAACAGTGCGCAAACCAGCGTGACGACGAAAATGCCGGGACGAACGGCCGCCCCCTCGCTCACGCTCACCGCGCCGCCCACGAGCACCGGCACTGCGGCGGCAGGCAGCGTGGCCGGCCGGGACGCCAGCAGCCAGACACGCGCGTGCGATGGGCTCCCGGCAGTGCCGGCGATCACGGGAAGCGCGGAAACTTCGAGAAGTCCGGCTTTCGCTTTTCGAGAAACGCATCCCGGCCTTCCTTCGCTTCCTCAGTGAGGTAGTAGAGCAGGGTGGCGTCGCCGGCGAGCTGCTGCAGTCCAGCCAGACCGTCGGTATCGGCGTTGAAGGATGCCTTCAGGAAGCGCAGGGCGGTTGGGCTCTTCTCGAGAATTTCCCGCGCCCACTGCAGCGACTCCGCCTCGAGCTGAGCCAGCGGAACCACAGTATTCACGAGACCCATCGCAAGCGCCTCCTGTGCATCGTACTGACGACACAGGTACCAGATTTCCCGCGCCTTCTTGTGTCCCACCACGCGCGCCAGATAGCCGGCGCCAAACCCGGCGTCGAAGCTGCCGACGATCGGGCCGGTCTGGCCGAATCGCGCGTTGTCCGCCGCGATGGTGAGGTCGCAGACGAGGTGCAGTACATGTCCGCCACCGATCGCGTAGCCGGCCACCACTGCGATCACCGGCTTTGGCAGATAGCGGATCTGCTTCTGGACTTCGAGGATGTTCAGGCGCGGCACGCGGTCCTCGCCGACATAACCGCCATGCCCGCGGACCCGCTGGTCACCACCCGAACAGAAGGCCAGGTCTCCGGCGCCCCGCAACAGGACCACGCCGGTCGTCAGGTCATCCCGCACATGGTTGAACGCGTCCATGAGCTCCGTCACCGTCTGCGGCCTGAAGGCGTTGTGCACCTCTGGTCTATTGATGGTGATGCGCGCGATGCCCTCGCCGGCAGCGCGTTCGTACAGGATGTCCGTGTATGTCGTGATGGATTCCCACTCGACGTTCATGCGGTCTCCCCGAGGTCGTGCAGCCGGCGTGTGACGAACCGTATCGCGCGTAAAGTTAGCTTGCGTCGGCAGAGGAAGGCAGCGTGATCCGCCAGCGAAACTCTTCGACTCATCGCGTCACGACCTCTCCATCGCGTGTGGCCAGGAGGAAACTCTCCACGAGCTGCGCGAATATTTCCGGACGTTCCAGATGCACGGCATGTCCGGCATCAGGGACGACGGTGAGCCGTGACCCGCGCACGGCGCGCTCCATGATTTGAGCCAGAGCGACGAACTTGTCATCCAGCGCGCCGGCAATGAGCAGCGTCGGAACACGAAGGCCAGCAAGCCGGTCGAGCTGCGGCGGATCGGCACCCGCGCCGGCGCCCCGGAGGCTGTTCGCAAGTCCCAGGGGATCGTTGAGCATCCGCTGGGCTTGGAGCCGCCTGCGTGTCTCCGGCGAAAGCGCGGCCTGGCTGTCCCACATGGGCAGGCGCTCCCACCGCTCCACGAACGCGGCTATGCCTTCCTGCTCGATCGATGACGCGAGCGCACTGTCGGCGGCCTGTCGTTGGGCACGCTCTCCGGGATCGGCAATACCGGGCGTGGTGCTCTCGAGAATGAGCGCGGTCACGCGCGCGGGCTGTTCGAGAGCAAACCGCAGCGCGACGCGACCGCCGAGCGAGTAGCCGAGCACTGCCACACGCTGCAGGCCGAGGGCGTCGAGCGCGTGCAACACATGGTTAGTCTGCGCTTCCAGTGTATAAAATGAGGGATCATTGGGCGCGCCGGAGCGGCCATGGCCCGCAAGGTCCAGCGTGAGCGTCGTCCACCCGGTGCCCAGCGCGACACGGAGCGCGTTCCATGTCTCCGCTGATCCCGTGAAGCCGTGAAGAAGAACTAGCGGCGGTCCAGTCCCGGCGCGCGTCACGTGCAGCCGAAGTCCTTCCTGCACGAGCACATCGAGTGCGTCGGCGTTGAGAGGCTCGGCACGTCGCTGGTCGGTCACCCTGCCGCGACGACGCTCGCGTCCTCCAGCGCGGCCGCCACTTGCGACCAGGCTTCGCGGTGCAGGGCGACGTTGCGCGTCCGGTCGGTACGCACCTCAATGATGTGCAGCCCACGTCCGCGCGTGCCGGTGTCGAGGCTCTGACGAAGCGCATCCCACGTGTCTGCTCGAGTGTACCGAGCGTCGTAGAGTGCGGCCGCAGGCGCCATGTCCAGCCCGTGCGGCGTCCCGAATAACTGCTCGAAGTACTCGGCGTCTGCCGCCTGCGGCAGGAAGGAGAAGATGCCGCCGCCATCATTATTCACGATCACGATGGTCGCGTCGATCCCGTGAAGTTTCGCGGCAAGCAACCCATTCATGTCGTGGTAGAAGGCGAGGTCGCCAATGACCAGCACAAGTGGCTCTCGATCATCCGCTTCACGGAGGGCAGCCGATGCGCCCAGCGCGGTGGAGAGGACGCCATCGATGCCGTTTGCGCCGCGGTTGGCAAGCACTCGCATGCGCCGTGCACTGCCGGACGCAAATGCATCCAGATCACGCACCGGCATGCTGCTGCTCACAAACAGGGTGCCATCCGCCGGAGCGAGTGCCGCGACTTCCGCAAGCACGCGACCCTCGAAGATCTCGTCGAGGTCCGCCATGTAACTGGAAATCGCGTCGCCGGCCCGGTTGTCCATCTGGCGCCATGCGGCGAGCCATGTCGTGTCGGCGACGCCGACGTCCATCGCGGCGGCTCGGTACGACAGTATGCCTTCGCAGAGCAGCCGCGCGTCGGCATGCAGCATCTCGGAGGCGAGCAGGGTAGGGTCGGACCAGCGGGCGGCGTCGATCACGATCTGCGTTGCCGTCGCATGTCGCTGTAGATACTGAAGTAGTGGCTTCGAAGTCGGTGGCCGGCCGAAACGGACCACCAGGTCCGGATCCAGAGCCCGAGCCGTCTCGTCGTGGCGCAGCGCCGCATCGTAACGGTCGATCAGCGTGGAGCGATCGTGCATTCCCCAGCGGAGCTGTGACAGGGGATCGACGAGCAACGGGACTGACAAGCTGCGCGCGAGCTCGGCGAGCGGCTCGGCGAGTGACCTGTCAGGTTGCGGACCACAGATCAGCAGCGGCCGGCGCGCATCACGCAGTTGTGTGGCGAGCCGATGGACCATTGCATCGGTGGGGGCCGGGACCGCGTTTGCGACCGCAACCCAGGGCGCTCCGCCGGGCCGGCCATGCCAGGCCAGTTCGTCACTCTCGGACATCCCTTTTGGAGGGGAACCGGGCACCGGCACCAGTGGCTCACGAAACGGGAAGTTGAGATGAACCGGACCTGCTGGCATCGCTAGTGCCATGGCCGTCGCACGGCCGGCGAGCGTGCGCGCATAGCGCACGAGCTCGGGGGTTGCTTCAGGAATCGCCACGTCCACAAACCATTTCACGTGGTTTCCGTACAGCCGAATCTGGTCGATGGTCTGCGCGGCGCCAACGTCGCGCATCTCATGCGGGCGGTCCGCGGTCAGAACGAGCAGCGGAACGCAGTCACTGTGCGCTTCGACGATCGCGGGGAAAAAGTTGGCTGCCGCGGTGCCGGACGTGCATACCAGCGCGACCGGCGTACCCAGCACCCGTGCCATTCCCAGCGCGAAAAAGGCCGCCGACCGTTCATCGAGATGCACCCACGTGCGAAAATCCGGGTGACGGGCCATGGTCAGAGCGAGCGGCGTGGAGCGCGAGCCCGGAGCGACGCAGACATGCCGCACGCCGGCGCGCGCGAGCTCGTCGACGAAGGCCCCGACACAGGCGAACGCCGCGCGATCGGCTCCGGCGCTCACCGCGAGCCCTCCCGCAGCCGTGCTGGTGCGGTTTCGCTTGCGGTGTCGCCCGCAATGCTGCTCTCCAGGGCCAGCTCCATGGGGCGCAGCTTGAGGAGTGACTCGTCGAATTCACCATCCGGAGTCGATTCGGCCATGATGCCGCAGCCGGCGAACAGCCATGCCTCGCGACCGCGGAGGAGGGCGGAGCGCAACGCGACCGCGAATTCACCGTGACCACGGCCCACCCAGCCGATGGGCGCCGCATACCACCCGCGGTCGAGTCGCTCGTGGGCGGTGATGAATGTCAGCGCCGCATCACGGGGCTCGCCTCCCACCGCTGGTGTCGGATGAAGCCGCGCGACCAGATCGACCAGCGTGTGCTCGGGCCGCAGTCGTGCGCGCACCGCGGTATGCAGGTGATGCACCTGCGGTAGCGTGAGCAGGGAGGGGGTGTCGCCTGCTTCCACGTCATCGCAGAGCTCTGCAAGTCCGGCACAGAGCGACCGCCGCACCACATCATGTTCCTCCCGGTCCTTTGCGCTTTCGAGCAATCCATCAGCGAGCTCGATGTCCTCCGCCGCGGTCGCGCCCCTCTTCACCGACCCCGCCAGGCTGCTGGCTCGGACATCGCGCCCCGCGAGCCCCACGAGCAGCTCAGGGCTCGCCCCGACGAACACGGCGTCGCCGCGCCAGCATCCGAAGACATGACAATCCGGATGCGCCGAGATCAAATGCCGAAGTACGGCGCCAACATCCACGCCGCGGTTCGCGCGCGCGCGCACGGCGCGCGCGAGCACCACTTTCTCGAACTGCTTCTCGTGGATCGCCGACACGGCCGATGTGACCAGGGCGCGCCACTCGGCAGCCGGAATGGCATCGGCAAAGGCGACAGCACCGCCACGCTGCCGGTTCGTTGCGCCTCGGCGCGAGTCGTGGGCCACGTCCAGCGCGCGCGTACGCAGCCGCGCGAGGACCGCGGGATCGAAATCGGGCTGGCCATCCGAACCGACGAGTAGCGTCGTCGTAATCCACGACGTGTCCCCGACGACAGCCAGATGCAGCCGCGGCACCGTAAGCTTCGCGCTGCCGAAATTGAGCCAGTGGTCAGCACGGCCGCCCTCCGCATCGAACGCAAAGCCGCCCATAAGCACCGGACCAGCACCGGGCGCGGTCCCGGAGGGGTCAACAACCAGAGCGTCTTCCAGGAGGGTTTTCCACGCCTGGTTCACGGTATCAAACCGGGCCGGACCGTTCGCCGCGATCGTAATCACCGAGCCAATGCCGGCGAGCGCAAACCCATCCGCGGGGCGGGCCCAGCACATGCGCGCTTCCCCCGCCAGCTCACCGAGCGCGCCGTCGAACACCGTCGTCGGCGCGACCAGCTCCAGCGCGCCAGTCACGTCTATCGCCGGCCCCTCGGTGACAAGGCTCACGAGCACGGGGCGCCCCGTCGCGCGAGTGCGCGCTCGTGCGTCCGTCAGTAGCGCGTCGAATTCCCGCTCCTTCGTGCCAGAGTGCTGAAGCCGCATTCCAGAAAGATAAGCGGGAGGAAGCCGCTCAAGGCCGCCCGCTGGGGCCTTCAGGAGACGAACTCTGACTGCGAACGCCCCTGTCGACGGGCCTGCCTCGATTTGCCTGCCGCGAGCTATTCTCCGATCGTGGGCTCGAAGCCTTCCTCGTCTCGCGGCTGAAGACTTGGATTCCGCATTAGCCGCCTGGCGCAGGTATTCCACCGCAGCACCGCGGACTCATTTCCCGATGGGCTCAGACGCTCCGCCTGTTCGTAGTGGCGCATCGCGTCCCGCAGCAGCTGGTAGGCACCATACCCCGCGCCCGGCACGCGTTTGCGCAACTGAAAGTTGCCCTGCCGCTCAGCGATGATCCCGGCGTAATACGCTCGCTCGTACTCGCCTTTGATCCGCGACAGTATCTCCTGCGACTCACGCACTCGGCCCTCCAACCCCCGGCCAAACTGGTCGGTGAGGGCAAGCAGCAGGGCGATGAGCGCCTGCTGATGGTCCGGCTCGACCGCCAGAATGTCCTGGCAGATGCTCTCGGCCTGCCACGGCTCATTCAAGAGGCGATACCGCTCGGCCTTCTGCAGCGCGCCCGGAATGGCCGATTCGCGCAGCGGCTTGAGGTCAAACTGCTCGCGATCAGGACTCATGACCGTCTCCGAAAGAGCTTCACCAGTTTCGCCAGCGGGTCGTAGAACTCGTCGATCACGCGCTCCTTGAGCGGAATGATGGCGTTGTCCGTGATCCTGATGCTCTCCGGACACACCACGGTGCAGCACTTGGTGATGTTGCAGAAGCCGATGCCCTGCGCCTCCTTGAGCTCCGGCAGGCGGTCCTCGGTGTCGAGCGGGTGGGTTTCGAGATACGCGGCGTGCACGAAAAATCGTGGCCCGATGAACGACTCATGCTTGTGATGATCGCGAAGCACGTGACAGACATCCTGGCACAGGTAGCATTCGATGCACTTCCGGAACTCCTGGCCGCGATCTACGTCCTTCTGTGACATGCGCCAACTGCCGTCGGGCGCATCGGGCGCTCGCGGCTTGAACTTCTTCATGCGCTTCTTCACCTCGAAATTCCACGAGACGTCAGCAACGAGATCGCGTATCAAGGGGAACGCCCGCATCGGCTCGATAGTCACCGGAGCGGTGGTGTCGATCTCGTTCAGGCGCGTCATACACATGAGCCTCGGCTTGCCATTCACCTCCGCCGAGCACGACCCGCATTTGCCGGCCTTGCAGTTCCAGCGCACGGCCAGATCGTTCGCAGACTCCGCCTGGATCTGATGCACGGCGTCGAGCACCACCATGCCTTCGGTGATGGTGGTGGAGTAGTCCTCGTACTTTCCTCCGCTCGCATCGCCGCGCCAGATGCGGAAGGTCGCGGTGGACTCCGGCTCCTCCGGCAGCAGTGGCGCCGCCCCGGAAGCGCTGGCAGTAGTCGCGCCCGCTGTGGTCGCGCTCGGAGGGATCGCGCTCACTTCATCTCCTCGATGATCTGTTTGAGCTCGGTCGGCAGCGGCTGCAGGGGACGCCGTGCCACTTCCATGGAGCCATCGCCTGCCTTCTTCAGCACGATGTTGAAGCCGCCAAACTCGGCGCTCTTATCGGGATAGTCGTCGCGGAAATGACCGCCGCGGCTCTCGCGCCGCTCGAGCGCGGCCAGCGCGATTGCACGCGATACCGTGAGGAGATTGGGCAAGTCGAGCGCCGTGTGCCATCCCGGGTTGTACTCGCGGTTGCCGTTGGCGCCAACACGCGCCGCACGTTCGTCGAAGCCGTCGAGCGCGGCGAGTGCGTTGCGCATTTCATCTTCGCGACGGACGATGCCCACCAGGTCCTGCATCATGTCCTGCAGCTCGTGCTGGATCTGGTACGGTCCTTCGCTGGCGGCGCCACGATCGAAGGGCGCCAGGGCGCGCGCACCGGCTTCATCCGCTTGCTCCAGGTGTACTGTCACCTCGCCGTGCTCGCGAGCGAACTTTGCCGCGTACTCACCCGCGCGCTTGCCGAAGACGAGCAGATCGGAAAGGGAATTGCCTCCCAGCCGGTTGGCGCCGTGCAGGCCGGCGCCGCACTCACCCGCAGCGAACAGTCCGGGCACAGTGGACATCTGGGAATCGCCATCAACCCGGATGCCGCCCATGATGTAGTGCGTCGTCGGTCCGACTTCCATCGGCGTCGTGGTGATGTCGATGTCGGCAAGCTGCTTGAACTGGTGATACATGCTCGGAAGCTTCTTCCGAATATGCTCGGCACCACCCGGCAGGCGCTCCTTGATCCCATGCGATGTCGAGGAAGACCCCGCCATGGGGTGAGCCGCGACCGTCGCGCACCTCGCGCATAATGCACCGCGCGACATGATCACGGGTCAGCAGCTCGGGTGGCCGGCGCGCGTCCTTGTCGCCCTGGGTGTAGCGCCAGCCCTCCTCCTCGTTGTCCGCCGTCTGGCCCCGGTAGTTCTCCGGAATGTCGTCGAACATGAACCGGCGCCCTTCACGATTCTTGAGCACGCCGCCTTCGCCGCGCACGCCTTCCGTGACCAGGATGCCACGCACACTCGGCGGCCACACCATGCCCGTCGGATGGAACTGCACGAACTCCATGTCCATGAGCTCCGCGCCGGCTTCGTAGGCGAGCGCGTGGCCGTCACCGGTGTACTCCCAGCTGTTACTCGTGATGCGATAAGCGCGCCCAATGCCGCCAGTGGCGAGAATGACGGCCTTCGCCTTGAACAGCCGGAAGCGTCCACGCTCGCGGTCGTATCCGAAGACACCAGCGACCCGTTCGCCATCCTTCAATAGCGTGAGCGCCGTGCACTCCATGTGCACATCGATGCCCTGATGAATGCCGTGATCCTGAAGCGTCCGGATCATCTCGAGTCCCGTGCGGTCGCCGACGTGGGCGAGACGCGGATACCGGTGTCCTCCGAAATTGCGCTGCAGGATCTTCCCGTCGGCGGTGCGATCGAACAGCGCGCCCCAGGCTTCCAGCTCGCGCACCCGCTCGGGGGCCTCGCGCGCGTGGAGCTCGGCCATGCGCCAGTTGTTCAGGTACTGTCCGCCCCGCATGGTGTCAGCGAAGTGGACGCGCCAGCTATCGCGATCGTCCACGTTCGCCAGCGCTGCCGCCACGCCACCTTCGGCCATCACCGTATGTGCCTTGCCGAGGAGCGATTTGCAGACGAGCCCGACGCGCACGCCTTCCGCAGCAGCGCCGATCGCCGCACGGAGGCCGGCACCACCTGCGCCAATGACGAGGACGTCGTGCTCATGCTGCTCGTAAGCGGTCACCCGTTACGCCTCCATCAGATCAGGCGCCAGTCGGTGATGATCCCCATGGAGCAGAGGCGAACGTAGACGTCCGCTGACGCAACGGCGAAGAGGCTCAACCATGCCCACTTCATGTGCCAGCGATTGAGGCAGCTCGAGCAGTCGTACGCGACACGTCGTACCGGCGACTCGGTGATGCGATCCAGCGCACCCCCGACGAGGTGGCGCAGCGAATGGCATCCGAGCGTGTACATGGACAGCAGGAAGACATTCAGCGCGAGGACGAGCGTCCCGACACCGATCCCGAACTCCGTCTCGCCAGTCGCGGCATTCACGAACTGCGTCGCCAGAAAGACGTCGTAGGCAAGGATGCAGAGGAAAATCAGTGCAGCGTACAGGAAATAGCGGTGGATATTCTGGATGATCAGCGGAAAGCTGTTTTCGCCCAGATAGCTCTTCCGTGGCTCGCCGACGGAACACGCTGGAGGATCGGCCCAGAACGCCTTGTAATAGGCACCACGGTAGTAGTAGCATGTGAAGCGGAAGCCAGCGGGAAAGGGAAGGATCAGCAGCGCCGGCGA
>Ga0136611_10004196_pt1 | contig 10085 bp, 4 predicted proteins | sample AntDrymUQ2232306_2_FD_106645 | JGI IMG/M metagenome (GOLD analysis project Ga0136611, IMG submission 106645) | Polar desert sand microbial communities from Dry Valleys, Antarctica - metaG UQ223 (23.06) | ecosystem: Environmental > Terrestrial > Soil > Desert | place: Antarctica: Dry Valley... | reverse complement strand
GAAGGAAATCACGGGTTGACTCCACTCCCCCCATCGCGGGCGCGATTCGCGCTCGCCCTCTGGCTCTGCGGCCTCTCCGCGATCCTCTACCTCGACCGCATCTGCATGGCACAGGCGGTCGAGCCGATCCAGCGCGAACTGAAACTCTCGAACGCCGAGATCAGCTACGTGATGATGGCGTTCGCGCTCGCCTACGGGCTGTTCGAAATTCCTTCGGGCCGCCTCGGCGACCGCCTCGGATCGCGCTCGGTGCTGACGCGGATCGTCGTCTGGTGGTCGGTCTTCACGGCGCTCACGGGGGCCTGTTCGGGGTTCCTCACGCTGATTCTCGTGCGGTTCGCTTTCGGCGCCGGGGAAGCGGGCGCGTTCCCGAATATCGCCCGCGTCGTCGCTCGCTGGTACCCGTTCCGGGAACGCGGGCGGGCGCAGGGGGCCATTCTCGCGGCCGCGCAGTTGGGCGCGGTCGCCGCGCCGACGGCCGCGGCGGCGCTCATCGAAGCGGTCGGCTGGCGCTGGTCGTTCGCGGTCTTCGGGATGATCGGTCTGGCGTGGGCCGCAGGATTCTGGCGCTGGTTCCGCGACGATCCCGCCGCCCATCCGAGTGTGAACGCCGCCGAGTTGAACTTGATCCGGGATGATGTTCCCCTGCCTCCGGTGGTCGAACCGGGGCCGGTGCCCTGGCGGAACGTGCTCACGAACCGCGGCATCCTGATCCTCGGCTCGATCATGGTGCTCGGTTCGTTCTACACCTACTTCTTATACTCGTGGTTCCCGAAGTACCTCACGGCCGCGCGCGGCATCGACAACCTCCGCGCGGGGACACTCGCTTCCATCGTGCTCGCCGGGTCGGCCGTCGGGATGCTCTTCGGCGGCTGGCTCGCCGATTTCATCCCCCGGCACACGGCCGATCCGCTGCGCGCCAAGCGCCACCTGAATGCCGGTTGCTACCTCATCGCGGCCGCATGTTTGTACTGCGGCATCCGCTGCGACGATCCCTTCGCGCTCGCCGGGTTCTGGGGCGCGTCTTTCTGCGCCATGCACATCACGCTGCCGATCTGGTGGTCCGTGGCGATCCCGCAGTGCGGCCGGCACGTCGGCTCGCTGAGCGGGCTGATGAACGGCGTCGGCGTCGTCGGGGCGATGGCGTCGCAGTCGTTCGCCGGTCAGTACTCCGATTGGCGCGAGCGGCTGGGATACGTGGGCCGGGGGCAGTGGGATCCGATGTTCGACGTCTACGTCGGCGCGCTGATCCTCGCGGCGGGGGCGTGGTTGGCTTACCGCTATCGCCCACTCGACGGGGCCGAACTGTCCGCATCCCGTAAACTTCGTGGAATCGCATCGTTCCCGCACGAGGATCATTCTGATGGCTAAGGCCCACTCGCCCGGATTTCTGAAGATCGCCGCCGATGCCAAGACGCGCATCCGCGAATGCACGGTCGCCGATGTCGCCGCGAAGCGGGCCGCCGGCGCGGCGTTCGCGCTCGTCGATGTCCGCGAGGAGAGCGAATACGCCGCCGGGCACGCGGCCGGAGCGATCCACATCTCGAAGGGCGTCATCGAGCGCGACATCGAAACGCAGTTCCCCGATCCGCAGTCGCCCATCGTGCTCATGTGCGGCGGCGGCTTCCGCAGCGCGCTCGCGGCCGATACGCTGCAAAAGATGGGCTACACCGATGTGCTGAGCCTGGACGGAGGCTGGGCCGCGTGGACGAACGCCGGCCTTCCGACGGAGAAATGACCGATGGCCGAAAAGAAGGCGAAGCCCCATGCCGCGCGCGAGTCGGCCACCGACTCCGGCGCAGCGGCGGACGCGCGCCGGCTCATCGACGGGCGGATCCGCGAGTTGGGGGGCTGGCGCGGGGCGACGCTCGGCCGGATGCGGGCGCTGATCTTCGAAGCCGTCCCCGGGATGATCGAGGAATGGAAGTGGAGCAATCCGGTCTGGTCGCACGGCGGGATCGTCTGCACCGGGGAGGCTTATGCGAAGGTCGTGAAGCTCACCTTCGCCAAGGGCGCGACTTTGGAAGATCCGGCCCGGCTGTTCAACTCGAGCCTCGACGGAAAAGTCCGCCGCGCGATCGACATCCGCGTAGGGGAGGAGGTCGATGCCGGCTCGTTCCGCGCGCTCGTGAAGGCTGCGGCGGCGCACAACCGCCCGCCGGCGAAAGAGGCCAAGCCCCCCTCGGGTGCGGCCGAACCGGTGAAGCTGCTGTCGGGCGGCAACCCGCAAATCGCGAAGGCCGACGGCGATGCTCCGGTGCGGGCGTACATCGCCGCGATGCCGGGCTGGGCGCGCGACATCGGAGAGCGCCTCGACGCGATCATCGTGCGGACCGTGCCCGGCGTGCGCAAGGCCGTGCGGTGGAACTCGCCGTTTTACGGCGTCGAGGAGAAGGGTTGGTTCCTGTCGTTCCACGTGTTCACGCGCTCCGTGAAGGTGACCTTCTTCGCCGGCGCGTCGCTGCGCCCGGTTCCGCCCGGAGGCACGCCGAAGAGCCGGGACGCGCGCTGGATCGACATCCGCGAAGGCGATCGGTTCGACGGGGAGCAGATGGCGGCGTGGGTGGAGCGGGCCGCCGCGCTGCCCGGTTGGATCCCTTAACCGCAGCTTGCCCGGATGCTCGAACGCGATCGAGTCGGCACTGTTCAAGCGAGTTGCGAGCCTCTCGCCGTCCTCTCCGCCGCAAGGGGGAACATCTTGTGCCTGACGGGGTCGCGCGGCGTATCCCGTCGAGCGGACGCCGCTCGCGACGCGTCACACGAGGATCGGCTTCACAACTTCGCCGGCGACGTCGGTGAGGCGGTAATCGCGACCGGCGTGGCGGTACGTCAGCTTCTCGTGGTCGATGCCCAAGAGGTGCAGGATCGTGGCGTGAAGATCGTGAGTGTGGACTTTCCCCTCCGCGGGCAGAATGCCGTACTCGTCCGATGTGCCGTGCGCGATCCCGCCCTTCACGCCGCCGCCGGCCATCCACGAGCTGAAGCAGAGGTTGTGGTGTTCGCGCCCCGGATGCCCGGCTTGGGCGTTGAACGGCGTCCGCCCGAACTCCGTCGTCCAGACGACGAGGGTGCGCTCCAGCATCCCCAGCCGCTTCAGGTCGGCGAGCAGCCCCGCGATCGGCCGGTCGATCGCCTTCGCAAGCTTCTCGTGGTCGGCCATATTCCCGTGCGAATCCCAGTTGTTGCTCGACCCGACATCGATGAGTTCCAGGAAGCGCACGCCACGTTCGGCCAAGCGGCGGGCGGCCAAGCACTGCCAGTCGAACCCCGCTGAGGCCCCGCGCTCCAGCCCGTAGAGCTTCAGCGTTTCGTCGGTCTCCTTCGAGAAGTCGAACGCCTCCGGCGCTTCGCGCTGCATTCCGAAGGCCGTCTCGAACGACCGGATGCGAGCCTCCAGCGCGCGATCCGCCCCGCGATCCCCGAGGTGCTTGCGGTTCAACTTCCCGAGCAGGTCGAGTTCCATCTGCTGGAGATCGGGTGCGAGCGCGCGGGGCTGCACGTTGGGCAGCGGATCTTTTCCGGGGACGACGTGTGTCCCCTGGTGGCAGCCGGGGAGGAAATCGCTGCCCCACGTCTGGGCGCCCGCGTACGGGGCCGCCGGGGCGAGCACCATGAACGAGGGCAGATTCTTGTTCACCGTGCCCAGCCCGTAACTGACCCAAGCCCCGGCGCTCGGACGCGCGAACTGCGGACTGCCCGTATGCGCGGCGAGCGTCGCCTTGTCGTGGCCGTCGCTCTCGCAGTGCATCGCATTCAGCACGCAGACGTCGTCGATCACGCCGCCGAGGTGCGGGAAGAGGTCGCTCACCTTCCGCCCGCTCTTGCCGTAGGGCTTGAACGCCCAGCGCGGCTTGATCAGGAACCGCTCGAACTGGCCCGGCTTGTTCAGCCAGCGCGATGCGGTGATCGACTTGCCGTGATCGGCGATGAGCTTCGGCTTGCCGTCGAAGGTATCGACGTGAGAAACGCCGCCCGTCGAGAAGATGAAGATGACGCGGTCGGCCTTCGCGGCGAAGTGCCCCGGCCGCGCGGCGAGCGGATCGGCCGGCCGCTTCTCCGCGGCCCGGAGTTCCTCGCAGAGACCCGCGAGCGCGAGAGCACCGAATCCGCCCGACGCGCGGCGGAGGAACTCGCGGCGATTTGCGGATGCCGAATCGGAAGTCATCTGCACTCCATTCCGGGTCAATCGATGAACAAGAAGGCATTCGAGGTCAACAGTACCCGCGCGAGTGCGCTCAACGCGGCGAGCGACTGGGCCTCGGGCTTTAAGCCCCGCTCGGCGGCCTTCATCCGATACGCTTTCAGAAAAGCCAGCGCGTCGGTCACCGCGGCTTCGTCCACGGAGGTTCCGTGAGCGAACTCGAACGCGATCCGGACGCGGGCCGCATCGTCGCCCGGCAGGGCGAGCAGGCGCTTGGCGAAGGCCTCCGCTTGGGTGTGCACGAACGGCGAATTCATCAGGTGGAGCGCCTGAGTCGGCGTCGTCGTCGGCAACCGCTCGGCCACGCTCTGGTTCGGGTCGGCGGCATCGAAGAGCGCGAGGAACGGATGTCGCCGATTCCGCTGGATCATCAGATAAACGCTTCGGTGATCGGAGTCGTACACGGCGTGGAACGGGGCGTGGATGGTGAACCCCCACGCGTTCACATCCGGGAAGGGGTGGGCGCCGGGCGTCGCCCGGTCGAGCCGACCGCTCGTCGCGAGCATCGCATCCCGGATCGATTCGGCATCGAGGGGTCGGCGGGAGAACCGGCCGAGAAGACGGTTCTCGGGATCGGCTTTGAGCAGTACGGCATCCTCGGCACTCGCCAGTTGGTAGACGCGGGATCGCAGGATGAGCCGGTGGAGTTCCTTCACCGACCCGCCCGATTTCGCGAACCGCGTGGCCAGGTGATCGAGCAATTCGGGGTGGCTGGGCGCTTCGCCCCGGATGCCGAAATCGCTGGGAGTCGCCACGAGGCCCCTGCCGAAGTGCCACTGCCAGACCCGATTGACGAAGACCCGCGCCGTCAGCGGATTCGTCGGTCGGGTGATCCACTCGGCCAATTCGAGCCGGCCGCTCCCCTTGCTCTCAGCCGGGACCGGATCGCCACCGAGGATTTCGAGGAAGCGGCGAGGGACTTCCGGCCCCGGCCGTTCGGGTTCGCCGCGGAGTTGAACCCGCGCGTTCGTGGGGATCCCTTCGCTCACGCCGTAGGCCAGCGGGTAGGTCTCCGCCGCGGCGGCCGCGGCGCGGAGCTTCACCGCCTCGGCGATGGCCGCGTCGATCTTACCGAGTCGCGCTTTCGTGTCCGGCGTCGGCGGCGTCGCTGTCACCGGCTTGTCACCGATCGCCGGGAGCGGGGTCGTCAGCAGGGCGATATTGTCGAGGTCGCGGATCGGGGCCGCGCCGGCGACGTGCCCGGTCGCATCGCAGATGAACGTGTCGATGACGCCGTCCCAAGTCGGGCCGACGGCTTTCGCCGCGAACGCGGTCAGGTCACCGGGTTTGCCGACCGAACCAGAGTAAGTCTTCTTGGCCGGGTCGATGGCGAGTTGCAGCGTGTGCCACGTCCCCGGTTCGAGCTTGCGGATCGTTTCCCATTTCGCGCCGCTGCGGACGGCGAATTCGGTCGCGGTGATGCTGCACTCGACGGCGAGCGAAGCGATGACCCCGCGGCCGAGGTAGAAGCGGTAGGCCCCTTTCTTGTCGGTCGGAGCGACCGTGCGGAAGTCGATGGCGAAGTGCATCGTCCCCTTCGGAGTCGCGCGGAGCGGATTCTCGAAGACGTAGCGGACACCGTCGGTGGCCTTGCCACTCGCGAGCCGGACACCGCGGATCCCGGCTGGGTGGAGGTGTGCGAACGGGCTTTGCGCATCTGCCGAAACGGTGTTCGTCCCCTCCGCGTGCCACGGCTTTCCCGGCGCCTTGCCGAGCGGCTGCCCCTCGAAGCCCAGATCGATCCCGCCGCCGAACCCCTTACCATCCAGCGCCGAGCGATCCGCCTTCAGCCGCGCGATCTCCGAGTCGAGCCGCGCGAGTCCGTCGGCCTTCGCCTTGTCGCGTCGGGCGGTTTCTTCGGCCGGGAGCATCGAGACGAGATTCGCGGGCCGCTTGTGCTCTTCGCCGCCGGGGAAGGACCACTTCGTGCTCGCGAAGATGCCGTAGAGCCCGTAGTAATCGGCCGCCGAGATCGGCTCGTACTTGTGGTCGTGGCAGCGGGCGCAGCCGATCGAAAGACCGAGCAGCGAGCGACCGACGGAATCGATCGCATCGGCGAAGTCGAGGTGTTGGAAGTCCGGGCCGGGGCTGTAACCGTAGCGCTTGCCGATCGCGAGGAATCCCGTGGCGACCACGCGCGCGGCGTATTTCTCGGGCGGGCCGCGGCGGGCGAGGAGATCGCCGGCGATCTGATCCCGGAGGAACTCGTCGTACGGGCGGTCGGCGTTGAACGCGTCGATCACCCAATCGCGATATTTGTACGCTTCCCGCACCGGGTAATCGGCCCCGTCGCCGGCGGTGTCAGCATAGCGCGCCACATCGAGCCAGTGCCGGCCCCAGCGCTCGCCGTAGTGCTTCGAGGCCAGCAGCCGCTCGGTCACGTGCTCGAACGCGCCGGGCTTGTCATCGGCCAAGAACTGCGCGATTTCTTGGGGTGTCGGCGGCAGCCCCGTCAGGTCGAAGGTCGCACGGCGGATCAGGGCGCGCCGGTCGGCCGCCGCGACGGGCTTCACCCCGGCCACTTCCAGTCGGGCCAAGATGAATCGATCCACGTCGGTCTGCGGCCATGCGGCATCCCGGATGGCCGGCACCGGCGGATCGCTCACCGGACGAAACGCCCAATGCTTGCGATCCGCCTCGGTGATGACCCCCGTTCTGCCCGAAACTTTTTCCTCGGGCCATGCGGCCCCATCGGCGATCCACTTCCCCAGTGCCGCGATTTGAATGGCGGTCAACTTTCCCGAGGGCGGCATCTGGATCTTGCCGACGTGTTTGACTGCGGCGAGGAGCGTCCCCTTGTCCGCTTTTCCCGGCACGACTGCGGGGCCACCCTCGCCCCCCTTAAGCAGAGCGGCCCGCGAATCCAGCCGGAGACCGGCTTCCTGCTTCTTCGGGCCGTGGCATTTCTGACAGTGCTCGACGAGCAGCGGGCGGATCTCACGCTCGAAGTGAGCGACCGCATCGGGTTCGGCAGCGAGTGCGGGAGCACCCACGCAGCCGAAGAACATCAGCACGCAGAGTCCGGTGATTCGACCGAGTCGGGATGCGGGCATATCGGCGATCCGCAGTGCGAGGGCGAAAATCGGTAGTGGCCGACTCGTATCGGCGTATGCGGACGGCGGAGGGACAGAATATTCTCATCCGACTTGCGGTCCCGGTCAAACCCATTTGTTCCGGCGGGATCGGCGGTTCGACCGTGCCCGAGCTGTTCCGCAGGGTCGGGATGCCCAATCGGTTCCGGGCGGGCGCCTCTCCGTTTGCGCAGTCGGCGCCGGCGTCGTTCGCGTATCATCGACTCCACTTCTCCCGCTTTGCATTTTCCACTTGGAGTGCCGCGCCCGATGAGAACCCTCACCTTGATCTTCGCCGCGTGCTGCGCGGCCGCGCCGCCGGCCGCCGCTGGCGATGACACGCGCTTGCTGGCGATGCCGGCGATCTCCGCGAAGTCCATCGCCTTCGTGTATGGCGAAGACCTCTGGATCGCCGACACCGACGGCAAAAACGCGAAGCGCCTCACCTCCGATCTCGGCGTCGAGTCGAACCCGGCCTTCAGTCCGGGCGGCGAGCTGATCGCCTTCAGCGCCCAGTACGAAGGCAACACCGACGTCTACACGATCCCCGTCGAGGGGGGCTCGCCGACGCGGCTGACTTCCCACCCGTCGGCCGATGTGGTGCGAGGCTTCACGCCGGACGGCAAATCGGTGCTGTTCACGTCGAACCGGAACGTCTTCAGCGGCCGGCACGCGCAGCTCTTCACGGTGCCGCTGGCCGGCGGGATGCCGGAGCAACTCCCGATCCCGACCGGCTTCGAGGCCTGCTACTCGCCGGACGGCAAGTCCATCGCGTACACGCCGGTGCGGGACGTCACGCGGGAGTGGAAGCACTACCGCGGCGGCTCGAACAGCCGCATCTGGATCTACGATGTGAAGAACCACGATGTGATTGAAATCCCGCAGCCGAAGGCGCGCTGCAACGACTTCGACCCGAACTGGGTCGGCGACACGCTCTATTTCCGCTCGGATCGCGCCGGCGAATCGAACATCTTCGCGGTGAAGCCGACGGGCGAGGCGCTCCCGCTCGACAAGGTGAAACCGGTCACGGAGTACAAGGATTTCCCCGTCCTCGACATCTCCAACGACGGCAAAGAGACCCTCATCTTCGAGCGGGCCGGCTACCTGCACACGATGAAGATCGGGCAGACGCCGGTGCGCCTGAAGATCGCGATCCGCACCGACGCGCCCGAAACGCGGCCGAGGTTCGCCAAGGGGGCGAAGTACGTCCGCGATGCGGCCGTGTCGCCGAGCGGCGCGCGGGCCGCCGTCGAATTCCGGGGTGAGATCGTCACCGTCCCCGCCGAGAAGGGGGATCCGCGCGTCCTCACGAATACCCCCGGCGCCCACGAGCGCAGCCCGAGCTGGTCGCCGGACGGTAAGACCATCGCCTACTTCTCGGACGAAGGCGGCGAGTACAAACTCGTCCTCGCCCCGCAGAGTGGCACCGGCGAGAAGCGCTCGATCAAGCTCATCGGCGGCGGCTTCTACTACGCGGCCGTCTGGTCGCGCGATTCGAAGAAGCTGCTCTACGCCGACAACGCCCACGGCCTCTACTGGCTCGATGTCGAAAGCGGCAAAGCCACGAAGATCGCCACCGACGAGTACGGCCGCTCGGCAAACGTGAAGCTCTCGTCGTGGTCGCCCGACAGCAAGTGGGTGGCGTACACCACCGAATCGGCGGCGCACATTTCGCGCGTCCACGTCTACTCGCTGGAGGGGGACAAATCGTTCCCCGTCACCGACGGGCGGAGCGAAGCGACCGAACCCGCCTTCGACGCCGGCGGCAAGTACCTCTACTTCATCTCGTCCGACAGCACGGGCCTGAGCAAGCACGGCTTCAGCCAGTCGTCGGTCGACGCGCGGCCGCCGCGCTTCGCCATCTACATGGCCGTGCTGCAGAAGGGCACGCCGTCCCCGTTCCTCAAAGAGAGCGACGAAGAGAAAGGCCCGCAGCCCGCCTTCCCGGTGCGGCCGATGCCGGAGCCGAAGACTGACGACGTGAAGAAAGATCCTCCGGTTGCGAAAGCTCCCGCGAAGTTCGCCATCGATTTCGACGGGATCGACCAGCGCATCATCGCCCTGCCCCTTCCGACGGGCAACTACGGCAACCTGCAAGCGGGTGCGGCGGGTCAGGTCTACATGATCGTCCGGCCCGATACCGGCGGAGGACGCGGTGCGGGCACTGGCGGCGGGGCGACCCTCCAGCGCTTCGACGTGGATCTGAAGAAAGTCACGACCGTGCAAACGGGCATCGGCACCTACGAGCTGACCCCGGACGGCCGCAAGATGCTCTACTCGGTGCCGGGCGCACCGGGGGCGCCCTCGGAATGGTTCATCGGCAGTACGGCCGGCGGTGGAGCGGCTCCGGTCGCAGGGCCGGGCGGTCGCACCGGCGCTCCTGCGGCTTCTCCCGGCGGCGGCAAGCTGAATCTGGACGCCGTCGAAGTCCGCGTCGATCCGCGCGCCGAGTGGAAGCAGATCTTCGGCGAAGCCTGGCGCATCAACCGCGACTTCTTCTACGACCCCAACATGCACGGCGCCGACTGGCCGGCGGTGAAGAAGAAGTACGAGCCGTTCTTGGAGCACGTCAACAGCGGCGGCGACCTCTACCGCGTCATCGGCTGGATGCTCAGCGAACTCGCCGTCGGCCACAGCCGGTACACGGCCGGCGAACGGGCGATCGAAAAGAAGACCGTGAGCGGCGGACTCCTCGGGGCCGACTACGAGATCGCCGGGGGCCGCTACCGCTTCAAGAAGATCTACGGCGGGTTGAACTTCACCTCCGACCTGCGCTCGCCGCTGACCGCGCCGGGCGTGGACGTGAAGGAAGG
>Ga0136611_10004195_pt1 | contig 10087 bp, 7 predicted proteins | sample AntDrymUQ2232306_2_FD_106645 | JGI IMG/M metagenome (GOLD analysis project Ga0136611, IMG submission 106645) | Polar desert sand microbial communities from Dry Valleys, Antarctica - metaG UQ223 (23.06) | ecosystem: Environmental > Terrestrial > Soil > Desert | place: Antarctica: Dry Valley... | reverse complement strand
TCTCTGTGGCGTCCATATGCGTCAGCCTGACGCATATGGACGCCACAGAGAGCACCGGGCTGGCAAGCTGGGCGGCTCCACGTCCCACCGCGTCGGTTGGCCGACCAACGACCAGTACGGCGCAGCCGAACGCAGCGACGACCTAACGATGTGTCAGTGGGATGCGGTCATCCGCATCGGGATACCACGGTCAGCCAGGTAGGTTTTCGCTTCGACGATTGAATAGGTGCCGAAGTGAAAGATCGACGCCGCCAGCACGGCATATGCGCCACCCTCGGTCAGCCCTTCGCGTAGATGCTCCAACGTCCCAACCCCGCCCGATGCGATGACCGGAACATCGACTGCGTCCGCAACCGCGCGGGTAAGGGCAAGATCATAGCCTTGCTGCGTCCCATCGGCGTCCATACTGGTCAGCAGAATCTCTCCGACACCCAGCTCGTTTGCGCGTCGCGCCCAATCCACGACATCGAGTCCGGTCTGTTGGCGGCCCCCGTGTGACACGACCTCCCACCCGCCAGCGGCTGATCGCCGTGCGTCGATCGCAAGGACGATGCATTGATTTCCGAAGCGCTGCGCTCCCTCATTGATCAGCTCCGAACGCGCAATCGCTGCGGAGTTCACGCTGACCTTGTCGGCCCCAGCCCGCAGCATCCGGTACATGTCGTCGGTTGTGCGAATTCCTCCGCCTACCGTCAACGGAATGTGGACGCGCCTGGCCGTCGCCCTGACGACATCGACCATCGTCGCGCGATTGTCGCTGGTGGCGGTGATGTCGAGAAACGTGATCTCGTCGGCTCCAGCCGCGTCATAGGCCGTCGCAAGCTCGACCGGATCACCGGCGTCGCGCAGATCGACGAACTGAACGCCCTTAACGACGCGGCCACCTGTCACATCGAGGCAAGGGATGATTCTTCGACAAAGCGTCAAGGCGTCCCTCCATCTGTGGTTGTTGCCGCTGTCGCGCGCTCGGAGCGCTCGGAACGTTCAGATCGGTCCGGACGCTCGGAAGCGATCTCCTGTTCAGTGATTCGTCGCGCATCGGAGATCGACTCAAGCTCGATCTGCGCCTGATCGAGTCGCATGCGGGCGCGCAGTTCGTGGAGATGCCAGACTTCACGACGTAGCTTCGTCGCAAGTTCGCGCACCTCATCAATGCGCAGGTCGATGACGTTCAAGCGATACGATAATTCACGATCGACATCAATCAGGGTATCGACGCGCGCGTTGACCCGCTCGTAGCGCTCATCACCGAGTTGGCGTAGATCGCGACCCTGAACATCCAACTGTCGGCGCAGTTCGTCGATGCGCTCGCTCAACAGCTCATCGCGCTCGTCCGATTGAGCGTAGAACCGCAGAATTTCTTCCTGAATCCCGGCATCTACCTGCGCGAGGTTATCCAGCGCGGGGTCAAAATGAACGATGGAATGCCGGACATCTTCGATGCGACCGTCGATCTGCACGAAGACACCTTTGTAATCGTCGACGCGGACTCCCAGATTCTGCAGATCCTGGATTACCTCAGCTACCCGGCGGCGAGCATCCTGCTCGACGATCTTGACGGCGTCTTCAGCGAGCTGCAGCTCACGGCGCGTCTGCTCGTGGTCCGTCCGCAGCGATTCAATAGACTCACGGGCAACATGGATGACCCCGGTATTGCGCTCGGCGATTGCCGCGATATGTTCAATGACCGTCCTGAGCTCGTCAAACCGTCGCGACTCATCGTCAGAATCATCGCGACCACGCCGCAAGGTTTCAACGACCTCGCTGACATGTGCCTGCAATGAGCGAATGGGTCGTCCGGTTTCGTCGATGCGAGCGTTCAGATCGGTCAGCTGCTGGCGGACGCGAGCGTCCTCAAGCTGGCGCGCCTGCATGGTCTGGTGAGCCTCGTGACGATGCTGGTCGCCTGTCTGCCGCACCTGCGACAATGCGAGCTCATACTGCTTGAACTGCTCCTCGTTGCGCGACTGCCGCGATACGAGTTCGCGGACAAGGCTGCGTAGCTCATCAATCTGCTGCTGCTGGGCGATCGTCTTCGATTCGTCACGCCTGCGTCGTTCATCATCACGGGCAATATCGCGCATGTCTGGCCGCGTACTCATCGCCCGTAACTCCTGATTCTATTATTCGGCCTGCGCCGTAGTTGCAGACGGTGCGTCAAGCATCCAGTCGCTACCGGCGAGCACAACGTCGCTGGTATACAGTGCTCGTCCGACAATCGCCTCATCAACACCAGGAATCGCCGCCAACTGCTCGAGGTGCGCGCGCGTCGCCACGCCGCCGGAGGCAACCAACGCGACACCCAGCCGCGCCATCCGCTCAATCGCCTCGAAGTTGGGCGACACCAGCGTCCCATCACGGTCGATGTCGGTGTAGACGACGCGTTGTACCCCGCGAGCGCGCATCCGTGCAATGAGATCTTCAGCCCGGACATCGCTGGTGGTTGTCCAGCCGCGAGTCGCTACGAGACCACCGCGCGCATCAACACCAACCACGATGCGGTCAGCAGAATAGTCGGCCAGTAGATCATCGACGAGTTCTGGGAGTTCGACCGCTACTGTGCCGAGAATCACCCGATCGACACCAGTGCTCAGTAGTGCGTCGGCGTGCTCGCGTGTACGGATGCCTCCGCCAACCTGCACCGGAATATTCAGCGCGGCAATGATTGCGCCAATCACATCGCGTTGCGCTGACAGCCCGTCCCGCGCACCATCGAGATCGACGACATGCAGGCGTCGCGCGCCAGCAGCCTGCCAACCGCGCGCGACCGCTATCGGGTCATCGGCAAAGATGGTTTCGCGGTCATAGTCGCCCTGCACCAGACGCACGCAGCGTCCCCCTCGCAGGTCAATCGCCGGGACAACAGTCAAGGTCATCGAGGCGCGCCAACACGCGCCGCGCGTGCTTGCTCGACCCCACCACTCGCTACGATGTGGATGAAGTTCTCCAACAGGCGCAAACCGAACGGACCGCTCTTCTCGGGGTGAAACTGGGTGCCGATCAGGTTGCCACGACCGAGCATGCAGGCGAATCCGCCATCGTAGTCGGTCGTCGCAATCGTCCAGCTCGCCTCGTCAGGTGCGCAGACGAACGAATGGACGAAGTAGAACTCAGCGCCATCGGGGATCCCTGTCAGGATCGGATGCCCCGCACCGGCTTCGGTCGCACGCACCTGATTCCAGCCCATGTGCGGCACTGGCAGCGCGGTGTCGATGCGGCGCACGCCGCCATGGATGACATCGAGGCAACGTTGTCCGCCGTTCTCCTCGGAATACGACATAAGCGCCTGCATGCCCATGCAGATGCCCAGGTAGGGGGTATCCGCCCGGATGACGTCCAGCACTGGTTCGACAAGCCCACGACTCTCAAGATTGCTGATCGTGTCCTGCGCCGCCCCGACCCCCGGCACAATCACCCCGGCGGCGGACCGTATCTCATCGGGATCGGTCGTCAGCCGTGCATTCGCGCCAATGGCCTCCAGCGCGTTCGCAACGCTTTGAACGTTACCCGCCCCATAATCAACGACCGCAATGAACGTGTCTTCCATACGATAGATCGCTTCCCTTTTTCGTTTGGATAGGTTCAAGTAGATGATGCTCGATGCGACCGCAACTACGAGGATATACCACGCAGCTGCCTCACGATACCGCACCGAGGCTCCCCTCGGTTACGCTGATGCGGGATGGTCGGTGAACCCGCCAGCGTCAATGCCGTCAGTGCCGTCAGTGCCGTTGGTACCGTCCAGCGCGCGAATCGTGGCAACAGCGCTCGCGCCGAGGGCATCCAGGTTGTAGCCACCTTCGAGGACAAGCACGAGCCGTCCAGCACAGATATCGGTGGCAACGTCGGAAACCATGCGTGCCAGCATTCCGAATCCCGCAGTCGTAACCCGCATCATCGCTAGTGGATCATCCTGATGCGGATCGAATCCGGCGGACACTAGAATGAGCTGGGGATCGAATGCACGCAGCGCGGGGACGACAATCTCGCTGAATACCTGCTCGTAGACTGCGTCGTCACTCCCAGCACCGAGTGGAATGTTCAACGTGTAGCCATCGCCAGCGCCCTCACCGCGCTCGCGCGCCGCGCCGCTGCCGGGGTAGAACGGGTACTGGTGGGTCGAAATGAAGAAGACGCGTGGATCACGCCAGAAGGCGGCCTGCGTCCCGTTCCCGTGATGCACGTCCCAATCGACAATCGCGACGCGCTCCAACCCGTAGCGATCGATTGCGTACTCAGCCGCAACAGCAATGTTGTTGAACAGGCAGAACCCCATCGCCCGACCTGGCTCGGCGTGATGCCCCGGTGGGCGGACAAGTGCGAACGCGCGTGGTGCCTCATCCTGCATGACCAGATCAACCGCATCACAGGCGGCCCCTGCCGCCAGACGTGACGTGTCATAGGAATCGGGGGAGACGAACGTGTCCGGGTCGAGCCACGCCCCACCTCCGCTCGCCGCTCGGCGGACGAGGTCAACCATCTGCGGACTGTGGACGGCGAGGAGCGCCTCGGTCGTCGCGGGTTTCGGCGCACGAACCATCCGCTCGGGATCGTCGAACATGCCAGCCGCTCGGAGCGCGGTACGGAGCGCCGTAATGCGCTCCGGCGATTCCGGATGCGGCCCGGTCGCATGATCGCGGAAGGAGTCGGACCAGATGAGCGCGGTGCGGCCTGTGTTCTTCATAGAGTAAGTATACGTGCTGCACTGATTACGACGCCTGTATCACGGACCACAGTCATCACCGCGGCGGCGTTCGTATACCACATCGCTCGGTAACGCTTACGAAACTGTCTTCACCAGAAGCGTCCTGAACCCGACCGTCACGCTGGCATCTGACTCGGGAATGCGACCTGCGACGCCGACCACGCCACTCGTGTAATCAGCTGCCTCAATCATGCCGAGCAAGGCATCGGCGGCGTAGAACCAGAGCTGTCCACCGCTGGCGATGACCTTTACGTTCGTCCAGTCCGACGCGATACGACCACCAGCAATTGAAAATGACCCAAGTTCCCGCGAGCGGAGTTCTACCGTCGCGCCACTCACGATCTCGTTCTCCAGCACGACGAGCCGCTTCGCGACGTTGCCTTCAAACTCAATGCAGGCATCATGGGAACGACTCGGCAACGCCGTTGCGGTCGGGTGCTGTTCGGCATGGAACACGAGGCAGCCGCGAGCGTCTTCGGCTCCTGCCTCGCGCCGGATATCGACACTGACACTGGTGTTGCCGAACTCTACCTTGCTAAACGCATACAGCGTCCCGCCCCGGTAGCCGCGCACGTGGTACTCGCCCTTCGCGGGATAGGCAGCGTCGCCGCTTGTCCCGGACACGACCGGCCAGTCGCTGAAATCGGTCGCATACAAGATGTCGCTTTCATCCGGAATGCCGTCGTTGACTGGCGCGGTCGGCTCAACAGCGACGGTTGCGGTAGGGGTGGCGACCTCATCCCCGTACCTCCAGCCGAAGTAATGCTGTCCCACATTACCCGCCTCAACCTGCCAGGCTGGATCGTTCGTCGGCGTGTACGTCAGGCAGCGGCGCTGGAAGCACTGCATCATGACAGCGCGCGGTGTCCCGCCAACCTTGACCGTCGCCCAGTACGCGTCGGCTATTGGGTAGCCCGTCGCGTAGAACGGGTTCGCGAAGAGTGGCGCATCCACATACGCACTGGTGGAGGTATCCCAGACCTTGCCGGCCTGGTTCATGAAGCCCCAGAACGGCTTTGCGATCCAGTGTCCCGTCTCGTTGACGAAGACCTCATCAGAAACCGCCCACTGCACGTAGCCATCGTCGGTCGATGTCGTCCCATCGCGACGAATGACATCGCTGATAGCGGAGGACGGTTCCGCGCGAGTACGGTCGAGCACGACGGCGAACGACGCATACGTCGGCCCGGCAGCGTCGTCAGCGTCTCCCGCGACGTTAACACGTGCTGGTGGCTTCGACTCGAAGCGATCGTCGCCAGTCTGCAATTCGCCAGTGACGAGCTCGTTCACGAGCAGCCCGTTCGTGACGTACCAGATCGAATTCTGGTCTCCAGCAGGCTGGGTGATCTCCATGCGGCTCTTATCGAAGTAGAGCACCGTCCGTTCGCCGACAGGAGACTGCTCGTACTCTTCAAACTTCTGCACTGCGGATTCCTGTGGCCCCCACATCCAGGTGCGGCCCACCGCGCCATCCATTACTGGTTTATCTGTGCGCATCCAGGTGCGTTGGAAGGCGTCCATATCCGCCGTTGCCTGGCTCGACCGGGCGGCGAGAACGAGTCCCGCGACGAACGCAACAATCGCAACCAGGCTGAGATAACGCTGTACTCGCATCGATCAACGAACCCTTCACACACGTGAGCAGATCAACCACGTATTGGTACCCGACGCAAGAGTGAACCAACGGTGACCGGAAAGCGTACCACCTCTGTCGGGCGCGTCAGGCTGTCCACTTCGATCAGTGCATGTTTCGCCCCGACAGCTGGTCTGGGCTACAATCATGTGTACGGACACTGTGTCTGTGACTAGTAGTCTATGCGACTCATCTGCCACACGTGTCGAATGCTGCTAATCGTCCGCGACGGCCCCCTCGACCGTCTCATCGGCCTCTGACGCCGCTGTCTCTTCGGTCTCGATCGGCATGAAGCCCAACGCCAGCGACTGCTCGACGATGTCGCGCTTGACGAAGCGTTCCGCTGCCGAAAGCGTCTCGCGTAGTGGGCGGTCGGGCGCGACGTTCGTAAGCATCTCGCGCACCTGACGCATTAGATCGATCGTTTTGTTGAACGTCAGAACGAGGTCGCCCTCCGACAAATCGATCTGTTCAGTGATGGCGGCCATGGTCGCGCCGTTGCACCAGGCCCGCATCGCTCCGTAGAAGCCGAGGTTATGTCCCTCTGAGATGAACAGCCCGTTGCCATGCTCTGTCGTCAGAATGTGGTGTTCCATTTCTTCGAGACGGCGTCGCAGCAGCACGAGGTGGTTCGGCAACGAATAGTCGTTGCGAAAGCGTGAATCGCGATCGAACGCGAACCATGAGAAGACTTCGGCAAGATCCGACGCGCCAAGGTTATCGACGAGGCCACGTTCGATCATCTCGCAGATCACGAGGCCGTTCGTATCGAACACTTCGGCCAGCAGATCGGCCTTAGCGGTCGGGTAGCCGCGATGCAAATAATTGTAGCGGTGCAGCACATTGCGGATGCCGCCGATGATGCCGCGAATGCGCTCGACCTCAGCGTTCATCTCATCCTGGAGCTGCTTCTCGACCCGACCGCGCTCGCGCTCCAGTGCGTCAACACGTCGCAGATTATTCTGATGCTCCTTGCGTCGCGGACACGTATTGCAGGGATGGCTGGCGCGATGATCGACCATGCCAGTCACCTGCTGGCTGACCTCCTCCAGCTGAATCAGCGGTTTCTCACGCGCTGCCTCGTGTCGCCGCTCCAATTCCGCCCGATAGGCGGCTATCTGCGCGTCGAGGTCGGGCAGCTGGAGTGCGGCGAGCTCGGCCTGCATCTGCTCCAGCTCCCCGGCAGACACAAGGGTGGTCGCATCAGCGACCGGCTCTGAGATGACGGTCAGTGCTTCTGGTACAGCAACACGCGGCTCGTTCGGCGGCAGATAGTCGATGAAGCGATACTCCGCCACGAGCTTGATGACGGTTCCAAAGAGAAACAGCCCAACTCCACCAGCGCGCGCCCGCCCCAGGTAGATGCCCCACCCGTCGGCGCGCTCGTGCGCCACCAGGCCCGGCTCGGCAGCGCGGAAGACGCGCCGTAGTGCCTGCCGTCCCGGCTCCGGCCAGGGACGCGCGTCGGCCCGCACGGCGATATCGCGCAGCTCCTGATGCAGGCTGCGTTCTTTGCTGCGTAGCGCGTCGATCGAGTGGTTCAGTCCCCGATACTCGTCCAGCAGCTCGTCGCCAGCGTCGAGGCCGATCAGGCAGCCCTGTGCGATGTCGTGAATCCGCCCGCCCAGCCCGACGATGTCATCTTCCAGCTCGCGCGCTCGTCCCGCTGACTGAAACTGCGCCAGCGACTGCTGGAGCAGGTGCCGAACGCGGTTACCGTGCGGCGGATCCCACAGATTCAGCACCGTGTTGTAGCGAATCGCGAAGGCCGAGATGACCGGCTCCAGATCGCCGGTCGCGACCTCCATCATCTCGCCGAACTTGATCCACGGCGAGTGCGGGACGACAACGTTGCCGCGCAGGTCCATTCCGCGTCGTCCGGCCCGGCCAGACATCTGCTGGAACTCGTTTGTGATCAGCAGTCGGCGGCTGCGTCCGTCCCACTTCGTCATGCGGCCAATCACGACCGTGCGAGCCGGCATGTTGACTCCCAGGGCCAGCGTGTCGGTCGCGAACACGACTTGCAGCAACCCCCTCGTGAACAGCACCTCGACCAGTTGCTTCAGAATCGGCAGCAGACTGGCGTGGTGAAAACCGATACCCTGGCTCGCGAGTGACACGATCGAGCGCACCTGCTGGAGCTCGCGGTCTTCCTCGCGCATGCTGCCGATATGCGCCTCGATGACGGCATTGATCCGGCGGCGCGTCTCGTCGTCGCGCACGAAGTTCGGCTTCATCATCGCGAAGCGCTGCGCGTAGTCCTGGCAGTCACGTCGGGAGAACAGGAAGTAGATCGCGGGCAACATGTCTTGTTTGGCCATCGCCAGCAGGATCTCCCACGGCTGCGGCTCATCGAGCTCCGCCTGTCGGCGCATCTCCGCCGTAATCCCCCCGCGACTCACGCGCTTACGAATCTCTCCGCCCGCGTTCGGGAACTCGGCCACCTGATTCCCGTCGTGGTCTATGACGAGGCGCAGCTTCTTGTCGAGGTAGTAGTAGAGCGCCAGCGGGATCGGACGTTCGTAGTGTGTGACAAGTTGAATCGGACGATGCGTACGGCTGATCCAGGCTGCGATCTCGTCGGCGTTCGAGACGGTTGCGGACAGGCAGATGAGCTGGATGTGCTCCGGGCAGAGGATGATCGCCTCCTCCCAGGTCGTCCCGCGCTCGGTGTCCGCGATGTAATGAATCTCGTCGAAGATGACGCAATCGACCGTATCAAGTTCCCACGGCGTCTGGAGCAGCATGTTCCGCATGACTTCAGTCGTCATCACGACGATCGGCGCGCGCGGATTCTCGGTCACATCGCCGGTCAGCAGGCCGACAAAATCTCCATACGTGGCTCGCAGATCGCGAAACTTCTGGTTCGAGAGCGCCTTGATCGGCGTCGTGTAGATGACCCGGCCGCCGCGTCGGAACGACTCGAAGACTCCAAACTCCGCAACAACGGTCTTACCGCTGCCAGTCGGAGCCGCCACCATGACCGAATCGCCATCCAGAAAAATGTCAATGGCTTCGGTCTGAAACGGGTCGAGATCGAAGGGATACAGCTTCGCGAACTGCTCGAACAGTTCGACGCGTTCCGCCGGATCGAGTCCGTCACGACCATCGTCCGGCGCGGCCACCGTCACCGATTGCACGGCGTCAGGATCGACCGGGATAGCGTCTGTCTCGATGTCGGCGCTCATGCGTGTCCTGTTTGACGCGTCATACCGCTGGTCTGTCCGGGGAGCGAGGCTCCTGAAACATCAGCACCTAATGGACAGTTCGCGGCGATGCAGCAACACTGGCGAAAAGCGCGCCAGCACGCCGAAAGTTCTGTCCGGAGTATACCAGTGTCACAACGCGTACTTTGGCCCAGGCAGCAGCAGATGGGCGTTAATGTGGTCATGCTCCAGCATCAATCGAGGTCCTTTTCCTTCAGCAGTTGTTTGGCTTCACGCTGCAATATCGGAAGAAACGTAACGATTACATTCTAGACCTGTCCATCGTCGATATCGTCGTATCCATGCGCGAGTCGGTTGCGAAAGCCAATAATGCTGCGATAGTCGGCAATGCGATTAACAGTCTCCGGATCGTTCCGCTCCAACAGCAGGAGTGCTTCGCCAATGATCTCGAAGTTGCGCTCTAGAGGGTGTTATGCACTTGCGATCTGAGACACCCGCGAACGTACGCGATGACGGCGCTCGCCGAAGCGCCAACGACCGCATCAAAGGGCCGCCGCACCGTCCACGGCTGACACCGGATGA
>Ga0136611_10004194_pt1 | contig 10088 bp, 9 predicted proteins | sample AntDrymUQ2232306_2_FD_106645 | JGI IMG/M metagenome (GOLD analysis project Ga0136611, IMG submission 106645) | Polar desert sand microbial communities from Dry Valleys, Antarctica - metaG UQ223 (23.06) | ecosystem: Environmental > Terrestrial > Soil > Desert | place: Antarctica: Dry Valley... | reverse complement strand
TGCACCTGTCCGACGGCAGCTCGGTCACCGGCACGCACCTGCTCGTGGCGGTGGGCCGCAAGCCGGCCACCTCGGGGATGGACCTGGAGCGCGTCGGCGTCGAACTCGGCAAGCAGGGGCAGATCGTCACCGATTCCTACCTGCGCACCAGCGTGGAAGGCGTCTTCGCGGCGGGGGACTGCACGACGCCGCTGCAGTTCACGCACGTCGGGGACGAGCAGGGCCGGCTCGCGGCGGCCAATGCCTTCGCGCGCGGCTCGGTCCTGCCGGGCGCGCTCGGCGGGATGTCGGTGTTCGACGACAGCGTGGTGCCGTGGGTGACGTTCACCGACCCCGAGGTCGGCCGCGTCGGCATGACGGAGGCGCAGGCGTACGACGCCCATGGCGAGCGCGCGCGCGTCGCCGTCGTGCGGCTCGACGAGATGGACCGCACCCGGACCTCGTCGCACACCGACGGCTACCTCAAGCTCATCGCCGGGCCCCGCCCGGTGGCCCGGCACCAGCTGCTGGACCGCGTGATCGGCGTGACGGCCGTGATGCCGGCCGGCGGCGAGATCGCCGCGATCGGCGCGCTCGCGATGCAGACGGGCATGTTGGCCGGCCGGCTGGCCCAGACCACGGCGCCCTACCCCACGCACGCCCTCGGGCTGCGGCTGGCGGCGGCGCGGCTGTTCGGCGAGTTCGGAGGCGCGTCCTGGCGCCCCGCGCGGCCGGAGAGCTGAGGGCGCGCATGCAGGTCTGGCCGTGCTACCTCGACGGTTGCCCGCACTGGCGCGACGCCGAGCAGCGGCTGCTCGAGGCCCGATAGGGATGCCGCCGACACCCGGGCTGCGCACGGTGTTCGCGCTGCCCGGCTACCGACGGCTGTGGGCCGCCCGCACCGTGTCGCAGTGGGGCGACGTCGTCCAGACGGTGACCCTGGCGCTGCTGGTCTACGAGCTGACCGGGTCCGGCTTCGGCGTGGCCGCCGTCGTCGCGGCAGAGGCGCTCCCCGTGCTGCTGCTGGCACCGGTCGCCGGGGCGCTGGTGGACCGCCTTCCGCGGGTGCGGGTGATGGTGGCGGCCGACCTGGCGCGCGCCGGGCTCGTGGCCCTGCTCGCGCTCACGCAGGACAGCCTGTGGCTGGTGTTCCTGGTCGCGGTCGGCACCTCGGTCGGGACCGTCTTCTTCAACCCGGCAGCGGGATCGCTGCTACCGGCACTGGTGCGTCCCGACGCGTTGGTCGCGGCGAACAGCGGGATCTGGAGCGCCGCCGTCCTGTCGCAGGTGCTGCTCGCCCCGCTGGCCGGGCTGCTCGTCGTGACCGGCGGCTTCTCGCTCGGCTTCGGCGTCAACGCCGTGTCGTACGTGCTGAGCGCGCTGGTCCTGCTCGGGCTGCGGGTGCCGCGACCAGCGGCGCCGCTGGAGCGGCGGCACCTGCTCCGGGACGCCACTGACGGCGTGTCGTACCTGGTCCGCGACCGGCTGCTGCGGGCACTGGCGACCGCGCAGCTGCTCGCCGCGCTGTCGGCCGGCGCGACCAGCGCGCTGCTGGTCGTCTACGCCAGGGAGCGGCTGGACGTCACGGGCAGCGGCTACGGCGCCCTGCTGTCGGCGATCGGCGTGGGGGCCGCCCTCGGACCGCTCGTGCTGCTGCGTCTGGTCCGGTCACCGGGCCGGCCGGTCTTCGTCTTCGGGCCCTTCGCGGCGCGCGGAGTCGTCGACTTGGTCCTGGCCGCGACGACCCGGCTGCCGGTGGCGGCCACCGCGCTGGTCGGCTACGGCGTGGCGACCTCGACCGGAGCGGTCACCTTCACCTCGCTGCTGCAGGCGCACACGCCCGACCGCCTGCGCGGGCGGGTCTTCGCCTCGATGGACGTGCTGTGGCAGACCGGGCGGCTGGTCAGCCTCGGCCTCGGCGCCGTGCTGGCCGAAGCGGTCGGGATCTCCGCCGTGTACCTGCTTGGCGGCGTGCTGCTGCTGCTGGCCGCAGCTGCCGGGATCGCCGGCAGCCGCCGCCTCAGGTCTGAGTTAGCGCCCTGCCGACCCGGTCGGCCACGGCGCGGGCGTCACGGTCGAGGCCGTCGATGATCGAGCTGTTCAGCCGGGTCTGCCACGGCAGCCCCATCCAGTGCAGTCCCGGGACGGGCGAGGCCCCGTCGGTGTGCACAGGCCCGCCCTGTCCGTCGAGCGCTTCGGGACGTCGATCCACGAGGTGTCCGGACGGAAGCCGGTGCACCACAGCACGGACGACCCCTGCAGGCGTGAGCCGTCGGCCAGCTCGACGGTGCGGTCCGCCGCGCCGACGACGCGGTGCGGGAGCAGCCGCCCGCGACCGGTCTCGGACGGCCAGCAGCGCTCCGATGCTGGAGGTCAGGAACGGGATCGCGTAGTTCGCGACGACTTTGAGGGCGACGGTCAGCCCGGCCATGCCGTGCGCGACCACGTCCCCCTGGTTCACCAGGCTGAGCGCCGTCCCGACGACCAGGGCGACCGGCAGGCAGGTGCGCGCGGTCGCGCCCGACAGCAACAGGCCCAGGGCCTCTGTCGGGCGCGACCACGGTCGCAGTCGCGGGAAGGAGTCGGCCACGGCCGCGCACGTCTCAGATCGCCGGGGCAGCTGGCAGGTCCAGGTCGGTCTGGACCAGGTGGTTGAAGTAGTTGGTGAACAGGTTCAGTGCCACGACCGCCGACGTCTCGGTCAGCTCGGCGTCGCTCCAGCCCGCCTCGAGCGCGGCCTGCCACGTGCTGTCCTGCACGTGCCCGACGTTTCCGGCCTGCTCGCGGACCAGCACCACCAGCGCTGCCGTCTTCGCATCCTCCACCTTCCCGCGGCGGATCGCGATGGTCTCCTGCTCGGTGAGGCCGGCCGCCTTCCCGCCCAGCGTGTGCGCTGCCTGGCAGTAGCCGCACTCATCGACGTTGGCGACAGCGAGGGCGACGACCTCCCGGGTGCGCGCGTCGAGCGCGCCCTTGTCGGCGAGCACGGACTGGATCGCAACGTAGGTCTCGAGCACGGCGGGTGAGTGCGCCATCGCGCCGTGGATGTTCAGGACCTTGCCGAACTGCGCCTCGAGCGCCTTCAGCGCGTCGCGGCTGCCCTCGGGGGCGGAGTCGACGGAGTGGACGGGGATGCGGGTCATGTCGTCACGAGCAGACCGGCACGCCCGGCGGGTCGTGGTGATGACCGAACTCAGGGGTCAGGGGCTGGAACTTCGCACCTCTGCCGGAACCCTCGCAGGGCCGGCGCTCTGCCCCGACGGCAGCCTGGGTGACTATCTCGCCCGCCGGCGGGACGCGTCACGGGAGCGGATCCGGGCCCATGACGGCGGCCAGACCGTCGAGGTCCAGCAACTCGACACGCTGTACCCATCAGCGGTCGCGACGTCACGACGACCAGCCGCCGGCGGTCGGGCGCATGCGCGACGCGCTGTGGGGCTGACTGGCACACGGGGCGCCGGTGGCCACCACGCTGGCACCACAGACGACTCAAGGCGTCCTCTCGGAGGAGAGAACGCCCTGGTCAAACGGGGTGGAGCTGAGGGGACTCGAACCCCTGACCCCCACACTGCCAGTGTGGTGCGCTACCAGCTGCGCCACAGCCCCGCGGTCGTGCTGCCATGCGGTGCAGAACTCTACAAGGGTCGCGCCGCGGCCGGAGCCATCGCCTGCCCGGAGCCGTCGCCGGGCGTGGTCCGCACCGGGCCGGCCGAGGCGACGGCGGTGCTGCCGTGGCGTTCGAGCCGCCAACCGAGGTCGCCCTCCACGAGCACGGACCAGGCGCAGTTGCCGAGCGCGACCAGCCGCACGAGGACCTGCGGCGGGAGCTCCAGCAGGGCGCCGAGCGCGGCGCGTGCCGTGCCGCCGTGCGTGACCGCCAGCAGGGTGCCGCCGGCCGGCACCGCCGCCAGGTGCTCGCGCAGGCTGGCTGCGGCTCGCTCCCCCACCTCCCGGTAGGTCTCCCCGCCGCCCCGGCGCACGTCGTCGCCCCGCCGCCAGGCGGCGTGCTCCTCGGGATGGCGCTCGCGTGCCTCGGCCTGCGTCAGGCCCTGCCAGGTGCCGAGGTGCAGCTCGGCGAGCCGCGGGTCGACGACCGGCTGGTGCCCGGTCAGCTCCGCCACGGCCTGCGCGGTGTCGTACGCCCGGGACAGGTGGCTGCTGACGATGAGCGCGGGAGCCACTGACGCGATCACGGGCGCGACCGCCCGTGCCTGCTCCCGCCCGACCTCGTCGAGCGGGGTGTCCAGCTGCCCCTGGATGCGGCCGTTGCGGTTGTCCGCCGTGCGCCCGTGCCGCAGCAGGACGACCCGGCGGCCACCGCTCAGGAGGCGTCCGAGGCCGGTCGGCCGGTGACGCGTTCGACGTCGCGGTCCTGGAAGGGGATGACGGGGCAGTCCTTCCAGAGCCGCTCGAGGGCGTAGAAGACACGCTCCTCCTCGTGCTGCACGTGCACCACGATGTCGGCGAAGTCGAGCAGCACCCAGCGGGCCTCCTGTGCGCCCTCGCGGCGCACCGGCTTGGCCCCGAGCTCGCGAAGTCGGTCCTCGATCTCGTCGACGACGGCCTTCACCTGCCGGTCGCTCGGGGCGCTGGCGAGCAGGAAGACGTCGGTGATGACGAGCTGGTCGCTGACGTCGAGCAGCAGGATGTCGCTGGCGAGCTTGTCGGCAGCGGCCTGTGCCGCTGCGAGGCCCAGCTCCACCGAGCGTTCGGAGGCCGTCACGAGTCCTTCTTCCCTGAGCGGTCGCGGAGCTGCCCGCGAGCGAGCGCAGGCAGCGCCCTCCAGCGTAGGCGTCAGGGCTGGAAGTCGGCTCCGACGAGCACGACCACGTCGGCCACGTTGCCGAACTCCTGGGTCGCGACGCTGCTCGCCGGGACTCCGAGCGCGGCAGCGACGCGCTCACCGAGGGCCTGCGCCTCGGTGGTCGCCTCCGGGACGAGCACCTGCGTCTCGGCGACCCCGAAGCTGGGGGCGTTGCGCGAGCCGGCGAAGACGAAGCCGGCCGGCACGAGCTTGTTGCGGACCTGCTCGCCGAGCCCGGGCGTGCCGACGCCGTTGAGCACCAGTACACGGTTGCCCTCGGCGCGCACGCCCTCGGGAACCGAGTCGGGGAACAGCCGGTCCACGAGGGCACGCACCCGCTCGGCGTCGATCCGGAACGCCGTGACGCCGCCACCCGGGTCGATGGGGATCACGGGGAGGACGTCGTACTGCAGGGCGCCGGCCTCGTCGTCCGCGGCGATCCCGAGCAGGTAGGCCGCCAGCTCCGGCGCGGGCAGGCTGCTGACCGAGCCGTCCCCGAAGCCCTGGAGCAGCGAGGCGAGCTGAGCCCGGTCTGGCGGCAAGGCGTCGAGCAGCCCCTGAAGCACCTGCTGGATCCGGGCGAGCCGCGACTGCTCCTGCTCGCCGGGGGCGAGGTAGGTGAGGAAGGCGGCTGCGCGCGCGCCGTCCAGCGTCTGCACGCCCGGACTGACGAGGACCGTCTGCCCCTGCACCACCGGCACGTCGACCTCGACCTGGATGCCGCGCAGCGTGTCGACCAGCGTCGTGAAGGCCGCGAGCGTCAGCGTCCAGCTGTCGTCGACGGTCACCCCGGCGAGGTCGGACAGCGCGGCGCGGGCGGTCTCCGGGGAGGTGCCCGACAGCGCCCGGCCGAAGGGCAGCGAGCCGGCGCCGGGCACGTTGACGAGCACCTGCGGGGGCAGCAGCACCACCGCGCCGGTCGTCGTCTCGGGGTCGTGACCGAGCAGCGCGTTGGCGACGCCCTCGCCGTCCTGCCCCGCGACCTGCAGCAGCAGCGTGGCCTCGGTGCGCTGCGCGACCTCCGGCGCGACCGGAGGGTCCTCGGAGCCGGTCGCGAGGTAGACGGCGAAGGCCCCGGCCACCAGGGCGAGGACGGCGAGCAGCGACCCGATCAGTCGCACCTGCTTGCGGCGGCGGTCCCGTCGCTGCTGCGCCCGGCGCGCGGCACGGGAGGTCGCGACCGGCGCGGCGCTCATGCCCGACTCCGGTAGAGCCGTCGCTTCTCGACGTACTGCACGACGCCGTCCGGGACGAGGTACCAGAGCGGGTCGCCCTGCCCGACCCGGGTGCGGCAGTCACTCGAGGAGATGGCGAGCGCGGGCACCTCGAGGAGCGTGACCGAGCCCTCCGGGAAGCCGCTCAGGTCGACCGCGTCGTAGCCCGGGCGGCTCACCCCGACGAAGTGGGCCAGCGAGAAGAGCTCGTCGGCCGCCTGCCAGCCGAGGATCTGGGCCAGGGCGTCGGCTCCGGTGATGAAGAACAGCTCCGCGTCCCCGGCGTCGGCGCGGAGCTGGCGCAGCGTGTCGATCGTGTACGTCGGTCCCGATCGGTCGACCTCGATGCGGCTGACGCTGAAGCGCGGGTTGCTGGCCGTCGCGATCACCGTCATGAGGTAGCGGTCCTCGGCGGGGCTGACCTCGCGGTGCGCCTTCTGCCAGGGCGTGCCGGTCGGCACGAAGAGCACCTCGTCGAGCGAGAAGCGGGTCGCCACCTCGCTCGCAGCGGACAGGTGGCCGTGGTGCACCGGGTCGAAGGTGCCCCCCATCACACCGATGCGCCTGCCCACGCTGCCGGAGCCTATCGGCCAGCGGTCTGCTGCGGGCTGGTTCAGGTCGCGAGGCGGATCCAGCTCGGGGCTCAGGTCGGCAGGAGCCGCTGCACGAAGGCCTCGAGCTGCACGGCGTTGCGCACCTCGACCATCTCGATCGCCTCCGCGTAGACCGGCGTCGCGCTGTCCCCGGATCCCCAGTAGGCCTGCGGTTCGGGGTTGAGCCAGTAGGCGTGGCGCGCCCTGGAGACGAGCGAGCGAAGCACCGGCACCTCGGTGGCCCGGTAGTTGTTGCGGGCGTCGCCGAGGATCAGCAGCGAGGTGCGCGGGCCCACGGCGTCGGGGTAGTTGGCCGCGAACTCCTTGAGCGAGTGGCCGTAGTCGCTGTGGCCGTCGAACCACACCAGGTTGGCCTCGGCCGACATCCGCGCGAGCGCGTCCGCGACGTCGCCGCCGGGCGTGAAGAAGCGGGAGACCTCGTCGCAGGTGTCGATGAAGGCGAAGGCGCGGACCTTGGTGAACTGCTCCGACAGGGCGTACGCCAGCATCAGCGTGAAGTGGGCGAACCCCGCGACGGAGCCGGACACGTCGCAGATCACGGTGAGCTCGGGCTTGTGGGGCTTGTGCGGCCGGTGGTAGGTCGTGAGCGGCACGCCACCGGTCGCGAGCGAGGCCCGGACGGTGCGGCGGAAGTCGAGCCGGCCGGAGTCGCCGAGCCGCCGCTTCGCGGTCAACCGGGTGGCGAGGCGCCGGGCCAGCGGGAACACCTGGCGGCGCAGCTCGGCCATGTCGTTGCGGCTCGCCCGCAGGAAGTCGACCTGCTCGGCCAGCGGCTGCACGGCCGTCTTGGACAGCTGCTCGGGGCCGCGGTCCTCGGCGAGCCGGCGGCGCACCTCGGACTCGACCATCTCCTGGAACTGCCGGATCCGCTCGGTGATCGTCTGGCGCGCGACCTTCTCGGCCATGCCGCCCCGCTGCTGACCGGCGAGCAGGTTGTCCAGCAGCGACGACATCAGCGTCTCCGGGGAGAGCCCGCGCAGCACCCGGTAGGAGAACCAGTTCTGCCGGCCGGGGGCGGTGTCGGCCCGCCCGAGGTCGCGCACCGTCTCGCGGGCGAAGCGGCGCATCGCCTCCTCGTCGCCGTCGAGCAGCAGCTGTCGCAGCGCCTCCCGCATGGCCTCGGTGTCGGGGGGACCATCGCCCTCCGCCCCCTCCGCCGGCTCCCCGCCCGAGTCCTCGCCGTCGCGGGCGCTGCCAGACGGGTCACCTGTGACCGGCGGGAACCACAGGTCGAACAGGGCGTCGAACGCCGGCCGGTGGGCCGGCCGCTTGAGCGTCGTCGCGGCGTACGCGGCGCGCAGCTGCTCGCGGTCGAGCAGGTCGACCGCTCCGAGCGCACGCGTCGCGTCGAGGACCTCGGCCAGCGAGATGCTGACGCCGGCATCGCGCAGCGCGTGGAAGAACCCGATCTCCCGCTCGATCAGCCCGCCGGTGGCCATGTCAGTTCAGCTTCAGCTGGCTGCTGGCCCGCTGGTGGTCGCTGGCGTGCTTGAGGACGACGCCGAGCGTGGTCTTCACCGCCTCCTCGTCGAGGGTGTCCAGCCCGAGCGCGAGCAGCGTCTGCGCCCAGTCGATCGACTCGCTGATCGACGGCGACTTCTTCAGCTCCATCGAGCGGAGCGCGCGCACGGTGCGGACCAGCTGCTCGGCGAGCTGCTCGGCGATCTCGGGCACCCGCGACAGCACGATGGCCTTCTCGCGCTCGGCGCTCGGGTAGTCGAGGTGGAGGTAGAGGCAGCGCCGCTTCAGCGCCTCGGACAGCTCGCGCGTGGCGTTGGAGGTCAGGAAGACGATCGGCCGGCGCACCGCGACGATCGTCCCGAGCTCGGGGATGGTGATCTGGAAGTCCGACAGCACCTCGAGCAGCAGGCCCTCGACCTCGACGTCGGCCTTGTCGGTCTCGTCGATCAGCAGGACGGTCGGCTCGGTGCGGCGGATCGCCGTCAACAGCGGACGCGACAGCAGGAACTCCTCGGCGAAGACGTCGTCGTGGATGTCGTCCCAGCTGTCGTCGTCCTTGCTCGCCTGGATGCGCAGCAGCTGCTTCTTGTAGTTCCACTCGTACAGCGCCCGGGCCTCGTCGAGGCCCTCGTAGCACTGCAGCCGGATCAGCTCGGAGCCCGTCGCCTGCGCGACGGCCTTGGCGAGCTCGGTCTTGCCGACACCGGCGGGACCCTCGACCAGCAGCGGCTTGCCCAGCCGGTCGGCCAGGAAGACCGTCGTGGCGATCGCGTCGTCGGTGAGGTAGCCGGCAGCGGACAGCCGCTCGGTGACGTCCGCGGTGGACGCGAACTGGGGCTGCAGCACGGGCTCTCCTCAGGATGGGGACCGAACGCCATTCTGCCGCACGGCGCTCCGGTCGCTGCTGCGCGGGCCAGGCGGCCTACCCCGGCTGGTCGGCCTCGACCGCGAGCGCGCGGTCAGCAGCCGGTCGCGCCGCCTCGTGCCAGGCGTCGACCAGCGACAGCCGGGTGCGGCGCTCGAGCAGGTCCGCCGGGTGCAGGGCACCCTCGGCCAGCACGCCCCAGAGCAGCTCGACGCCGAGGACGGGGACCCCGGCTGCGACCGGCTGGAGCAGGCCGGGGTCCCGGTCGGCGAGCGCCGCCACGTCGGCGGCCTCGGTGCCGTACCGGCGGACGAGCCGGCCCGGTGCCGGGCGAGCCGGACCGGACGCGCCGACCAGCGGCAGGGAAGCGGTGCGGCACGGGACGTCGGTCAGCCGGTCGACCACGTCCTGGGCCATCCGCCGGTAGGTCGTGAGCTTGCCCCCGAGCACCGTCCACACGCCGTTCCCGCCGCGCAGCACGGCGTGCCGCCGGGACAGGTCGGCCGTACGCCCCTCGGCGCCGTCCAGCAGGGGTCGGACCCCGGCGTACGACCCGACGACGTCCGCCCGTGACAGCGGCGTCTCGAGTCCGCGGCTGAGAGTGTCCAACAGGAAAGAGATCTCGCTCTCCTCGGCGCGGGGCACGTCCGGCAGCGGGCCGTCCAGCGGGTCGTCGGTCAGCCCGACGTGCACCAGGCCGTCGGCGTGGGGCAGGGCGAAGACGTAGCGGTTGCGCTCCCCCGGGACCGGAACGGTGAGGGAGGCAGCCGGGTGGCCGAGCGACGCCGCCGACAGCACCACGTGGGTGCCCTTGCTCGGGCGCAGCCGGGTGTCCGGGGAGAGCTGGTCCGCCCAGGCGCCGGTCGCGTTGACGACGGACCGGGCTCGCAGGCGGACGGTCTGCCCCGTCTGCTCGTCGCGCACGGTGGCTCCTCCGCCGTCGGCCTGCAGAGCGGTCGCGTACGTGACGATGCGCGCGCCGTACGACGCCGCGGTGCGGGCGAGGGAGACGACCAGGCGGGCGTCGTCCTCGAGCTGGCCGTCCCAGTTGAGCAGGCCGCCCCGCAGGCCACCTCGACGGACGCCCGGCAGCAGGCGGACCGTCTCCACGGCACTGATGCGCCGCGGACCGGGCAGTGTCGTACGAGGGG
>Ga0136611_10004193_pt1 | contig 10088 bp, 5 predicted proteins | sample AntDrymUQ2232306_2_FD_106645 | JGI IMG/M metagenome (GOLD analysis project Ga0136611, IMG submission 106645) | Polar desert sand microbial communities from Dry Valleys, Antarctica - metaG UQ223 (23.06) | ecosystem: Environmental > Terrestrial > Soil > Desert | place: Antarctica: Dry Valley... | reverse complement strand
CCTGACGACAATGGAAGAAGTCGGCGGCTCCGGTGGAGGGAGTACTCCCTTAGCCGCGACGATTGTGCCGATTGAGAATCCTTCGAGCGACGAGCTGCGCGCCATCGCCGACGCGTCTCGTCCTGCATTGGAAGCCGGGCGCGAGCAGATCGAAGCCGCCGAGCAAAATGTGGATGTCGCCAGAGCCGCGCGCAAGCCGTCTCTGGGCTTGAGTCTGGGCGGCATTCTTCGCAATCCGGCGAGCTTTTTAGGCAACTTCGCCTTGAGTTTCGGTCTGGGCTTGGCGCAAAATTTATTCGACAGCGGACGCAGCCGTTCGCAAATAAAGGAAGCGCAGGCTCTGGTGGATCAGTCGCGGGGCAATTTGCAGACGCAGCGTTTGAATGTCGCCAATCAAATCGAGCAATCGCTTTTGAATTTGGACGCGTTTCAAAAGCGCGCCGATTTATCGGAAGCCTCAGTTGTGGAAGCGAGCGAAGCGTTGCGCGCGGCGCAGCTTGGCTATGAAGCCGGTGCGCGCACCAGTTTGGATGTCAACGATGCGCAATTCGCGTTGCTCGCCGCGCAAAACGCGGCGGTCAATGCGCGCTTTGAAGTCGCCATCGCGCGCACCCAGCTTTCTTCGGCTGTGGGCGTTTTGACCGAAGAAGGGCAGAACGCTTATGAGTTGGCGCTGCGCGAAGAAGAAGCGCGCGAAAAACAAAAGCAGAAAAAGAAAAAATAACCGCAGAGGCGCGGAGACGCAGAGGACAAATTAAAAGCTGTCATTCTGGGAGAGGCTTGCCGACCGAAGAATCTACTCGTGCGATACAAGATTCTTCGGTCGCTCCGCTCCCTCAGAATGACGGAATTACGACTTTGTTTACAGCCTCAGAGCTTGTGAAGAATCTTGTAGCAATTGAAATTAATAGAAGATTCTTCGCAGGCTCTGAATGACAAAATCGCAAAAAATTCTCTGCGTCTTTGTGCCTCTGCGGTTCAAGAATAAAACATCATGCAAAAGTTAGCCGAGTTGTGCGTAAAGCGTCCGGTTTTCGCTTCGGTTTTAATTCTCATTTTAGTCGTCGTCGGCTACGTCGGCTACGGGCGTTTGGGCGTGGATCGCTTTCCCGAAGTCGAGTTTCCCACGGTTACGGTTTCCACGGTTTCGCCCGGCTCTTCGCCCGACGCGGTGGAAACGGAAATCACGGACAAGATCGAGGAAGCCGTCAATACGATTTCGGGCATCGAAGATTTGCGCTCGACTTCAAGCGAAGGCTCGTCCAATGTGACGATTCAATTCGTGCTCGAAAAAGACGTGGATGTCGCCACGCAGGAAGTGCGCGACCGCGTCGCTTTGGTGCAACGCGAATTGCCTCAAGATGTTGACCCGCCCACGGTGCGGCGTTTCGATAGCTCGCAAATTCCCGTCATCACCATCGCCGTCAACGCCAACCGGCCTATCCGAGAAGTAACGGAATGGGCCGACAAAGTTTTGCGGCGGCGATTGGAAAGCGTCAACGGCGTGGGTCAGGTGGATGTGCGCGGCGGACGTTCGCGTCAAATTAATGTCTGGCTCGACGCTTATAAATTGCGCGCCGTCAATTTGTCCGTCACCAGCGTGACCAATGCTCTGCGATCGCAAAACATTGAAGTTCCCGGCGGGCGCGTGGAGCAGCCGGGCAAAACCCTGACTTTGCGAACGCTGGGCCGCTTGAAGACTTTGGAAGACTTCAACAACATCGTTTTGCAAACCGAGGAAGCCGGAGGCCGGGTTTTGCTTTCGGACGTGGCGCGCGTAGAAGACGGCGTGGCCGAATCCACCAGCATTTCGGAAATCAACGGCGAGCCGACCGTGCAGGTCGCCATCTCCAAGCAAAGCGGCACCAACACGATTTCCATCATTGACGGCATCAAAGAGCGTTTGGTCGAATTGGAAAGCGCCAAACCCAAAGGCTACACGATCCGTTTGGTGCGAGATCAATCCGACTTCATCGAAGCCGCTTTGCATTCCGTCCAAGAGCATTTGATCGTCGGCGCGTTTTTAGCGGCCCTCGTGGTGCTGGTGTTTTTGTGGAACTGGCGCAGCACCTTGATCGCGGCGATTGCGATTCCGACTTCGCTCATCGCCACTTTCGGCTTGATGGCTTACGCCGGATTTACCTTAAACCTGATCACGCTTTTAGCTTTAACACTGGCCGTTGGCATCGTGATTGACGACGCGATTGTGGTTTTGGAAAACATTTACCGGCACATCGAAGAAAAAGGCATGGCGCCGATGGAAGCCGCAGTGGCCGGCACGCAGGAAATCGGATTCGCGGTTTTAGCGACCACGCTTTCGCTTGTCGCGGTGTTTTTGCCGGTCGCGTTTATGACCGGCATCGTCGGGCGATTCATGAACTCGTTCGGCCTCACCATGTCCTTTGCGATTTTGATTTCGCTTTTAGTCGCTTTCACTTTGACGCCGACTTTAGCCGCGCGCTGGCTCAAAAGCCCGCACGGTGATGGCGCGCAAAACCCCGCCGAAGCGACGCCGGGCGCATCGCCCAATATTGAAGCGACGCCTTTCGATAGCACCACGCACGCAACGCCCGGCAAAGGGAGTACTCCCTCCGCCGGGCATGGCGCGCCGCACGCGGCGAATGCGGGTTCTACACATTCGCAATCCAAGGAGCGTGGCGTCTATGCCGCTGTTGATCGCATTTATACCGGGCTTTTGAAATGGAGCCTGGGACATCGCTGGGTCATCGTCTTAGTTTCGTTTCTGACTTTATGGTCAATTTTTCCGTTTCCCCTCAACAAGATTTTTCCGAATTCTTCGATTGCGGCGGGCCTTGCCGGAAACGTGCGTGGCAACTTTTTGCCCGATGATGACGAATCACAATTTCAGGTTTCCTACGAATTGCCCGAAGGCACCAGCGTCGAAGCGACGCAAAAAGCCGGGCGCGTGATTGACAAGGAACTGCGAAAACTGCCGTGGATCGAATATACGCTGTTAACGGCAGGCGGCGGAAGTTTGAATGAAGGCAACATTTACGCGCACATGGTTCCGGTTGAAAAACGCAATTTGTCCCAACTCGATGCAGTGACGTTTGTGCGCGGGCGCGTGATTCCCAAAATCAAAATCGCGGGCATGAAAGCGAGCGCGCTTCCCATCAACTCTTTCGGCGGACTGGGCGGTCGGCGCGGTCAGGCGCGCATTCAATACATTCTCAGCGGCCCGGACTTGGATGTTTTGCGAAAAGCCGTTGATACCGCTTTGCCGCAAGTCAAGAAAATCAAAGGCGTGGCCGATGCCGACACCAGTTTGGTTTTGGGAAAACCGGAACTCAGCGTGGACATTGACCGCGAACTGGCGCAGCAACTGGGCGTTTCGCCATCAGATATTGCGAGCGCGTTGCGCTTTTTAGTCGGCGGCGACAAAGTCTCCGATTTTTATCAGGGCGGCGAGCAGTACGATGTCAACATTCGTTCAGCCGAATCGTTTCGCACCACGGAAGAAGGCTTGTCTCTGCTTTCGGTTCCTTCAACGACTTTGGGAACGGTGACATTGGATCAAGTCGTGAAATTTCGCAACACGACCGGCCCGGCTTCCATTGAACGCTTGAACCGCCAGCGCCAGATCGCCCTTGTCGCCAACCCGACGCCGGACGCATCCGAAGCGGAGATCACGCAAGAAATCAAGCGCATCGTGGACGGCCTGGCGCTGGGTTCCGATTACAAAGCCGCGCCCGCCGGCGTAGCGAAAGAACAAGCGCGTTCGGCGAGCGCGTTTTTAGTCGCCATCGGCTTGTCGCTCGTTTTCATGTACTTGATTTTGGCGGCGCAGTTTGAAAGTTGGCTGCATCCGATTACGATTTTGCTTTCGCTTCCGCTCACCCTCCCGTTTGCGATTCTCTCGATCATCATTTTCAATCAATCGCTCAACATCTTTTCCGCTCTGGGAATTTTGGTGTTGTTCGGCGTGGTCAAGAAAAACGCGATTTTGCAAATTGACCACACCATCAAATTGCGCGAGTCGGGAATGAACCGCTACGACGCGATTATTCAAGCCAACCGCGACCGCTTGCGCCCGATTTTGATGACGACTTTAGCTTTCGTCGCGGGCATGATTCCTCTGGTCATTTCCAGCGGAACCGGCGCGGGAACCAACCGCGCCATCGGCACGGTTATCTTCGGCGGCCAATCCCTTTCTCTTGCGCTCACTCTGTTAGCCACGCCTGTCGCGTATTCGCTTTTTGATGATTTAACGAACTTTTTGGCGCGCACCACCAAGCGCATCGCGGGCGCCAGAGTACTCCCTCGGCGCGGCAAAAACGAGTCGGTGGCGGCGGCTACGACGGAAAAATAATCCTACAAATAAGAATGAGATACGGGCCGGTTTGCGGCTCGCTCAAAAACGAAAAAGGGTTCAATTTATGGCATTGCGTAACGAAAATGAAGTTGTTGTAGATGCGCCGCGCGACCCGCAGAAATCGCGCAGCGCGAAATGGATTCCCTTTGTCGCCATCGGCGCGCTGCTCCTGGGCGGCGCGTTTTGGAAAATGCGCGCAGGCGGAGCAGGAAAGGCTGAAGGCAAGCGCGAGCGCGGCCCGGAAATTCCCATCGTGCGCACCGTCGCCGTTTCAACCGGCAACGTGTTGAGCACGTTGGCCGTGACCGGCTCGCTGCGCTCCAACCAGAACCTGAATTTAAGCTCCAAAATTTCCGGCCGCGTGGCTCGCGTTTTTGTCAATGAAGGCCAGCGCATTTCGCGCGGGCAACTTTTAATTGCCCTGGAAACCGATGATTTGCGCTCGCTCGTTTCCGGCGCGCAGGCTAATTTGAAAAGCGCGCAAGTGCGGCGCTTGCAATCGGCCACGGGCCTTCCGGGCCGCGTGCAGGGAGTACTCACCGCCATCCAGCAGGCCGAGGCGAATTTGGCTTCGGCACAGGCGCGCTATCGTCAGGCGCTGTTGAATGAGCCGCTGCGCGTGCAGCAAGTTGAGACGGGCTTGCAAACAGCGGAAGCGAATTTGAATTCGGCTCAGGCGCGCTTGCGACAGGCGCAACTGAGCGAGCCGGCGCGCTTGCAACAAGCGCAGGGAGCGGTTGCCACCGCTCAGGAAACCGTGAAAACCACGCAGGCGCGTTTGGCTCAAGCGCGCACCACGGCGCGGCAAACCCAGCAGCAAGTCAACGCTGAAATCGCCGGCGCGCAAAGTCTGGTCGCGTCGCGCCAGGCGGCTTTGGCCGAAGTGCGCCGAGGTTCGCGCGAACAGCAAATCGCGCAAGCCGAGGCGCAGGTGCGTTTGGCCGAAGCGAATTTGCGCGATGCGGAAACCGAACTCAATCGCGCACGCATTTTGTTTGAAGGCGGCGCCGCGCCCCGCGCGACTTTGGATACGGCGCAAACGCGCTATGAAGTCAACCGCGCCCAACTCGACGCGGCGCGCCAGAATTTATCTTTAGTGCGCGAAGGCGCGACCAACGAGCAAATCCGCCAGGCCGAAGAAGCGGTCGCGCAATCGCAATCGCAGCTTTTGCAAGCCCGCGCCGGACGCGCCCGCATTCCCGTCGCGCAGGGCGAAGTGACGGCTGCATTGGCTGCGCTTTCTCAATCGCAGGAAGGCGTTCGCACCGCGCAGGCCAACCTTTCGCAGATTCCGATTTCGCTTCAGGACACGCGCGTCGCGCGCGAAGCCGTCGGACAGGCGCGAGCGCAAGTCGAGCAGGCCCGCGCCGACCGCGCCCAGATTCCCATCACGCGCCAGGAAACCCGCGTTGCCGCGCAAACCGTCGAGCAAGCCCGCGCGACGCTGGCGGCTTCGCGCGCCAATCGCTCGCAAATTCCCGTCGCGCGCCAGGACGTTTTGGCCGCCGATGCGGGCGTTGATCAAGCCCGCGCGCAACTGGAGCAGGCGCAAATTAATTTGAATAACGCGCGCATTTATTCGCCCGTTTCGGGCGTGGTTAATACCAAGCTGGCCGATGTCGGCGAATCGGTTGGGCCGAGTACTCCCTTGCTCAACCTTGTCGCGCTCGATTCGGTTTATTTTGAAGCGCAGGTTTCGGAAAACAACGTGCCGCGCATTCGTGTGGGCCAGCCGATTCGCGTCAATGTTCCCGCCGTGCAGCAGGCGCCACTCAACGGTTTCGTGACCGAACTCATTCCCGTCGCCGATATTCGCTCGCGCCAATTCCGCTTGCGCGTCACGATTCCAGATCCCAACAAGAAGCTCACGCCCGGCGCGTTCGCGCGCGGTTTGGTCACGACTCAAGCGATTTATAACGCGCTCACAGTTCCGACCGAAGCCGTTGTTCGTGAAGGAAATCAAAACTTTCTTTTTGTAGCGACGGAAAATGACAAGGCGGCAACGGTTGATCGCCGCGCCGTGAAACTGGGATTGCAAGCCGGCGGAAAAACCCAGATTTTAGGCGGCGCGCAAAGCGGCGAGCGCGTGATTGTCGGCAATACGGAAATTGTTGATGGCGACAAAGTGCAAATCGCAAAAAGTTAAGTAAAAAGTTCTCATCCCTTACAATTCTTTACACGCAAACAAGCGATTCTTTGAAACTCTGCTCGGATGATGCGGTCTAAAATCGAGTCATCCAAAGCGGCGGCGCGCGATCTGTAACTGTAGTGCGCCGCCGCTTTCCATGAAACCAAACATCCCGACAGGAGTACTCCCTATGCAAGTCAAACGAACACGCGGTTTCACACTCATCGAACTTTTAGTCGTCATCGCCATCATTGCTATTTTGGCCTCTATTCTTTTTCCGGTTTTCGCCAGAGCTCGTGAAAACGCGCGACGCGCCAGTTGCCAATCGAATTTAAAGCAAATCGGTTTGGGCATTTTGCAATACAAGCAAGACAGCGAAGAGCGTTATCCCACAGAAGGCGAGGGCGCACAAGGCTGGGCGATGGCAATTCAGCCTTATGTCAAGAGTACGCAAATCTTTCAATGCCCCAGTAATAGTTCCATCAAGCCCATTGACGCAGCAACCGCCGGTTTCACCGATTACTGGTATAACTTCAATTTTGGCGGAGGAGTCAACGAATCGCAGTTGGCTTATCCAGCTAACACTGTCATGAATGGTGATGGTGACGGAGAAAATGGAAGCGCGTCGTCCTCGCGCCGCCAGACAATTGTTGGCGGCGGAGGCCAGCCTTTTCCCGGCGCGCTGCGGCATTTCGAGGGCGCCAATTATTCGTTCGCCGATGGACACGTCAAATGGTTCAAGCCCGGAGCCATCACTTCCGGGAACACAAATTGCGGAAGCGCCACCGGGCTGGGAACCAATTCGCCAACGGCCAGCAATGCGACATTTTGCATTTACTAAACGATCACCAACAGCGGTTTTCGCCGCAGCTATTTTCAGGAGAAAACAATGAATTTCAAGAAATCACAATATTTTGTCCCATTGTCGGCTTTGGCTTTAAGCGCGGGTTTAGCTTTGAGCGGAAGCGATGCATGGGGGCAGCGCGAAGCTCCAACCCGTCAGGAAAACCGGGCCGAACGCCGACAACAAATGGAAAACATGACGCCCGAACAGCGCCAGGAATTCCGCGAAAAAAGGCGGGAAGAACGCATAGCGAACATGACGCCCGAACAACGCGCCCAATGGGAAAATTTTCGAGTGCAAGCGCAGACTTTTGCGCGCCAACAGCAAGTCGCGCAGGTCAGCGTCGAAGATCGTCAGCGTTATTTGATGAGGAGCGCCGGCATTGAAGACATAACAGTGCAGGACGCGATTTTGGCCTACGCCGCCGATTTGAGCAAGCAACGCGCGGTCGTCACCAAAGCCGCCACAGCTTTGCGAATTCTCATCGCCGACAAAGCCGCGACGCCGGAAGAATTGAACGCTCAATTGGAAAAAGTCACGACGGCATCAACTGAGTTCCGCGTTTGGAAAGAAGACGCGCTCAAGGAATTGGACGCGAAAATCGCCTTCAGCGAAGACGCGCGCTTGAAATCGTTTCTGGTTTTGGCCGGAGTCATCGGCGATCAAAGCAACGACGCCGGCGGCTACACCGCGATCTTCCCCAAAGATGTGGCTGGCGAAGGCGACATCGTAGACTTGCTTCCCAAAGTCGAAGGCGGCTGGGGCGGTATGGGTCGAATGGGCGGACGCGGCAATCGTGGTGGTGGTGGAGGCGGCGATCAAGATCCAGCGCCGTCGAATCCACAACCGGAAGAAATTCCTATGGCCATGCCGGCCAATTAAAGCGGCGTTGGCGCAGTAAAAAACAAAGTTGTAAGAAAGGCCGCGCCAAGTGGCGCGGCCTTTCTTTGATGTGCGTATTCATTGGCTATACTCGTTAACTATAGCGCTTAACGGACGAATCACTACGCGTTTTGTCATTCCCGCGAATGCGGGAATCCATAACCCGCGCTTCCCGTTTCCTTTCGGGATTACTCAGCCAACCCTGGATTCCCGCCTGCGCGGGAATGACGCAACTTCTACCAGACGCAACTTCTACCAGACGCAACTTCTACCCATCTGTAGCTTTGAACTAGTTAGGCCCTGTATGAAACGCTTCTTTGCTCCTGTTTTAGCACTGCTTTTGATGGCAAGCGGTTTTATCGTTTGGAGATCGGTACGACCTTTCGCACCAGAGCCGTTACGCACACCCACATCTGAACAACTTTTTAAAGCATTTCCCAAAAACACCCGCACGATTTTTGAAAACAGCGAGCAATTTTATTTTTATTCACTTGACCCTTCATGGCTATCGCAGCGCAAAAATAAATTCCATGACTGGGGAATTCTTGGTCGCACCCCTATCTCTGACAAAGCGACTCAACTGCAAATTCGCGCGCTATATTTTGACGGCATCGCCGACACGAACTTTTCCGCCGCTTGTTTCAATCCGCGCCACGGAATCCGCGCCGTCAACGGGAAAGACATTTTTGATTTGGTGATTTGTTTTCGCTGCGGTCACAGCATGATGTATCTCAATGGAGAAAAACTAGGGCATCATCACTTCGGCAGTCGTTTGCAAACTCAGTTTGACGCCATCTTAACAGATCATGATGTTCCATTAGCACCAAAATAAAAGGCCGCGCTGAAATCAGCGCGGCCTTTCCACCTTCTGGAGTACTCCTACTCCGCATCATCTAAATCAACTTCCGTCCCCTGCAAAATCTTGGCGACCGCCGCGACGCGATCTCCTTCGCCCAAACGAATCAGTTTCACGCCCTGCGCCACGCGCCCGGTTTCCCTGATGGTATCAATGCGCTGGCGAATAATCACGCCTTTTCCGCTGATAATCATCAGCTCATCGTCATCGGCCACGACTTGGAGACTGACTAACTCGCCCGTTTTATCCGTCACTTTCAAAGTAATCACGCCGGTGCCGCCGCGCGTTTGCTTGCGATAATCTTCGACCTGGCTCCTTTTGCCGAAGCCTTCTTCCGACACCACGAGTACTCTTTCATCGGGCGAAGCGACCGCCGCACCGACGATGTAATCGTTTTTGATTTTGAAGCGCATTCCCGTCACGCCGCTGGTGGCGCGGCCTGTCGGCCTCACGTCTTCTTCGTTGAAACGAATGCTCATGCCGTTGCGGGAGGCAAGCAGAATTTCCTTGCTGCCATCGGTTTGAAACACGAAACGCAACTCGTCTTTCTCGGCCAGATTGATGGCGATAATGCCGCCCTGACGCCGCGTCGCGTAATCCGAAAGCGAGCTTTTCTTCACGGTTCCATCGCGCGTTACCATGAACAAATATTTGCCTTCGAAATCATCAATGTTCAGCACGGTCGTGACCTGCTCGCCTTTCTCGACCGGCAATAAATTGACAATCGGCGTGCCTCTCGAGGTGCGCGAAGCGGATGGAATTTCATACGCTTTCAACTGATAAACGCGCCCGCGGTTGGTGAAGAAAAGCAGAATGTGATGCGTGGTCGAAACGAACAAATGCTCGACCGCGTCTTCTTCTTTCTTCGTCAATCCGATGATGCCTTTGCCGCCGCGACCTTGCGTGCGATAAGTATCAATCGGCAGCTTTTTCACATAGCCATCGCGCGTGATGGTGATGACGACATCTTCTTCCGAAATCAAATCTTCAATCGAAATATCGCTCGCTTCCGTGGCTTTGATTTGAGTGCGGCGCTCATCGCCGT
>Ga0136611_10004192_pt1 | contig 10089 bp, 10 predicted proteins | sample AntDrymUQ2232306_2_FD_106645 | JGI IMG/M metagenome (GOLD analysis project Ga0136611, IMG submission 106645) | Polar desert sand microbial communities from Dry Valleys, Antarctica - metaG UQ223 (23.06) | ecosystem: Environmental > Terrestrial > Soil > Desert | place: Antarctica: Dry Valley... | reverse complement strand
TGACACCTGACACCTACCCCCGCACTACCCGCTCCTCGAACTCGAACGGCGGGTGGATCTCGTGCAGGTACTGGGTGTCGTACGCCTGGCGCGCGAGGGGGCCGTTGTTGGCAGCCTCGAAGGTGGTCAGCATGCTGCGGAGCTGCTCGATCTGACGTGGTGACGGCTCCTCGACGAAGACGGCCAGGATGACGACATGCTCGCCGTGCGCGAAATGCAGGACATGCCCCTCGGCCAACTCGGTCTTGTGGACGCGCGAGCCGAAGACTTCCTCGCTGATCGAGTCGAACGCCGAGAGGATGCCGCCAACGAGCGCCTCGTCCAGCGCGAAGCTGCCGTAGGTGAAGAGCGGCACACCGGATGGCGTAACGATCGCGACGGTATTGACGGCGCTTTCGGGGGCACGGTCGAGGCGGTTGACGCGCATCGGCGTTGGCATCTTGCGCGGATTGGCGGAACGCTTGGAGATCTCGCCCTGCTCCGCGCGCAGGCTGGCGATCTCCTCGGTCATGTCATTGGTGAGGACATCATAGCGTCGCTGACTGATCTCGCCGAGCGCGAGGAGCTGGGTGATGTGGTCGTACTCGGCCTGTAGCTGCGACAGGTGATCCTTGATAACCGCTGACCGCTCGCGGCGGGTACGCTCGACACCCATCACCTTCGTCGTGCGCTGCAGGCGCTCGACGTGCCGGGTGCGGGCGCGCCGTGCCTGCGCCCGTTCCTCCTCGGGGGAAAGACGCCAGCCGCGCCAGTAGCTGGAGACATCGCTCCAGTCAGCGTGCGAAAAGGCGTGAAAGTCAGCGGTTCTACCCATCAACGCCTGCACAGCGCCGATCAGCGAGAGCAGCCAGCTGGCGACCAGCGGCGTGATGATCCACGGCAGGGCGTCCGACTGGAGCGTCGAGATGCGTGGGATACCAGCGACCAGCAGCATGCCAATGTCGGCGACGATGTCGCTTTGCTCGTACGGCGCACCGGCGCGCGGCCCGGTCCTCCACCAGAGCGCGAGCATTCCGCCGACCCAGAGGACGCGCAGGACATGCAGCGGCAATGCGACGCGGCTGTGCAGCAATGTAAAGCGACGGCTCGGTCTGGCGATGAAGATGAGAATGCTGAATGAGGCGAGGTAGGTTAGCGCCGCAAACACGCGCGCGCCTGACCCCGGCGGTGTCACAACGGTCGCATATCCATCGGGAAATGGGTCAGCATCGGGCGGGTCATAGGCGTCGAGCGCGGCACCACCGCTGACTCGTGCCACACTGCCGCGGCCAATCGAAGCGTGCTGTTCGGGCTTCATGGCTATCGCTCTGGCCTTCAACATCCACGTCCCGGCTGGTGGCGAACACACGCATCGTGGTCGAGGCCAGCCTGATCCTACGCCCGCAGACGACCGGCAATCGACTGACGGCGTCACAATGCGCGGCGATTGGTCGAGTATAACAGTGGCTATCTCAGGAACAGCCGCAGCGTGTCGTACCATCAGTCCTGTTTTCCCAGGGCCCGGCAGCGACACACTTTATGTTATGATGATCCGTCGATGACGTGGTGAATCCTGGGACGGGTCGGGGCGATGACGACGCGAGGAACTGGACAGGACAGCCTGCCACAGCCGCGCGGCAAGACGCGCGGCGACATCCTCAACGTCCTCAAGCGCTCGGATGGACAGACAGCCGATCAACTCGCCGGGCGGCTCAGCATCTCAACGATGGCGGTCCGCAAGCACCTGACGGCGCTCGAACGCGAGGGGCTGATCGACTCCGATCCGATGCGCCAGCCGGTCGGCAGGCCGGTGCGGGTCTACCGCCTCTCAGACGCTTCCGACGCCCTCTTCCCCAACCAGTACGACTCGATCGCTGTCGAGTTCCTGAGCGATCTGATCCACCTCGATGGACCGGAGAAGGTCGATATGCTCTTCAACCGCCGCGCCGAGCGGACGTACGACTATCTGAGCCAGCGCGTCAGCAGCGCGACAACCTTCGACGACCGGGTCGCGGCGCTCGCCTCCGGGATGGACGAGCTTGGCTACCTGGCGAGCTGGGAGAAGGTCGGCCCCGGCGTGTTCGTCGTCAACCAGTACAACTGCGCCATCCAGCGCGTCGCCTCGGTCTTCCCACAGGCCTGCTTCTACGAGCTGGAAACCTACCGCCGCCTGCTCGACGCCGAAATCGAACGCTCCTGCCACCTGATGAGTGGCGACCACCGTTGCTGCTACACGATCCGGCAGCGTTAGCGTTACCCCGTAGCAGAAAGCCATGAACGAAGCCCCGCCCCTGATTGGGTAGGGCTTCGCGGTCGCTCATCAACCTGAACCTACGGGATGTCCGCTCCATCGCGATCGAGATGCAGACGGGTGGTGTTTGGAGCAGTGCCATCCGGCGTCGTGAAGATATCCGCTCCGTCATGATCCAGGTTGAGTCCCGTCACATCGGCAGCAAGGCTCGTGGCTGGAACCGCGAAAGCGTCAGCGCCGTCACGGTCAAGCGCCAGACGAGTGGTATCCGTCGTGTATCGGCGTGACGGCGTGAACACATCAGCTCCGTCCCGATCGAGTGCCAGTCTGCTGACATCATGCACCATCGGCATGAAGGAAGACTCGCTGCCACTAGTGGACCACATGGTGACCGCGACGACTGTGGCGATGAGGGCGAGGGCGAGCGCTAATCCTGCAATCCGGAAGCTCCCGGTGTTGAACCACTTCGTCCCAACTGCTGCTGTTTGCATTGTCCTGACCTTTCCAGAGGCTGTGGTCTCTTGACCGCGACTACGATGTCATCACGATGCGCCTTTCCCGCCCGTAGCACCACGAAGCATCCACATCGCCGCCCACATGACGACTCAACACGTGGGTCTCATGTGGGCAAAATCGTGCTATGCTGATGTTGAACTCGTTGATACCGTGATGGACCAATACCAATGGCAAGCGACGCTGTTGCGACCTTTGGCGATCTCCTCCGTCGGGCACGTCACGCTGCCGCCCTGAGCCAGGAGGAATTGGCCGCGCGTGCCGGTCTCAGCACGCGCGGCATCAGCGACCTGGAGCGCGGTATCATTCGCACGCCTCGCAAAGACACGCTCGATATGCTCGCTGCCGGGCTCAGCCTGTCAGATGATGAACGTCGCCGCTGGGAACGGGCACGCCGGCACGCCGACGAGGCACCGCCTCATACGAGCGAGACTCGCCGCCCACGGGCCAGGCTGCCGACGCGGCTAACGACATTCATCGGTCGTCAGCAGGAGATCGCCGACCTGAGCGACATGCTCAGCCGGCAGGACCAGCGGCTCGTGACCATCACCGGCCCGGGCGGGATTGGCAAGACCAGCCTCGCCATCCAGGTGTCATCCAATGTTGATGGGAAGTACCGAGACGGCGTCTGCTTCGTCTCACTTGCCCCTGTCCGTGATCCAGCGTTCGTTGCAACCGCGATCTCCACCGCACTTGGCCTGCAGGAACGTGGATCTCGCGACCCACGCGAAACGCTGACCACTTACCTGTTTGAAAAACATCTTCTGCTCGTGCTGGACAACTTCGAGCAGGTCATCGACGCTGGGCCACTTGTCACGGAATTGTTGCTGGCGTGTCCAGCATTGACGGTGCTCACGACCAGCCGGACATCGCTGCATCTGGATGGCGAACAGGAGTTCCCCATCTCACCGCTCGGCATACCACGACCGGGTCAGCGACCGTCACTGCAGCAACTGACGCAACACGAGGCAGTTGACCTCTTCGTCCAGCGAGCGCGGCTGCACCGTCCGGACTTCCAACTCGCGACCGACAACATGGATGCCGTCATTGAGATTTGCCGGCGGCTGGATGGCCTGCCGCTGGCGATCGAGTTGGTGGCGACCCGCATCAAGCTGCTCTCCCCACCGGATCTGTTGACCCGGCTCGGCCAGCGGTTGCCGCTGCTGACCGGCGGGCCGCGCAATCTGCCGGTTCGCCAGCAGACGATGCAAGACACAATTGCCTGGAGCTATGACCTGCTGAACGCCGACCACCAGCAACTGTTCCGGTATCTCTCAGTCTTCGCCGGCGGTTGGACGCTGGACGCAGCGGAAGGCGTTTGTGGCGAGGATTCCTCTCACGGTAGGACATCGGCGGTCAATGTTCTGGACGGCCTCAGCGCGCTGGTCGACCAGAGTCTCGTCCAACAGATCGAGCATCATGATGCGAGTCGCTTCATGATGCTCGAAATGGTCCGCGAGTATGGACGCAACCGGCTGGAGGAACAACCCGAGTCGGACACGATACGCGAACGCCACGCGGCGTACTTTCTGGCGGCCGCCGAAGCCGCAGCGCCCCATCTTGATGGGGGTGACCCGGTCCCATACCTGAATCAACTGGAAGCTGACCACGACAATCTGCGCGCAGCACTGGCGTGGCTGCGTGAGACAGTCGACACTGAGCGCGGGCTCGTGATGGTTGGATATCTCCGTGAGTTCTGGTACATACGTGGCCATCTTTCAGAAGGGCGAGCGCAAGCCGATATCTTCCTCAAGCTGCCTGGAGCAACCACTCCTACGCACGGTCGAGCGATGGCACTGGCGACGGCGGCGTGGTTGGCACTCTGGCAAGGATCCGACAACGCGATCGTTCACGCCGAGGAGGCACTTGCGATCTGGAGGACGGTAGGGGATGAGACACACGTGCCGTTTCTCCTTATCACCCTGGGATTAGCCGTCGACCACTTTCGCGGTGACATGGAACAGGCGAGGAGCCTCAACGTTCAAAGTCTGGAAATGGCACGCGCCATCGGTGATGCGAGGAGCATTGCCATGTCTTTGCATAACCTCGGGGCCTATGCCTGGCGTTGCGGTGACAAGGCTCGAGCAATGGCATTGAACGAAGAGAGCATGACCGTTGCCCGTGATGCGGGCAACCTGCAGACATTCGCTCTGGCGTTGGGCGGCCTCGGGTACTTTGCACTCGTCGATAATGAACTCGATCGTGCATCCGAGTTGTTGCAGCAGCGGCTTCGTCTCTACTCGAACCTCGCTGACACCTGGGGCATCGTCAGAACGCTGGACTACCTCGCGGCGATCGCCGTCGCTCGCAAGCAAGCGGAACCAGCGCTTCGGCTGCTGGCGTCGGCGGCCACGCTCCGTAACCGGACCGGCATCATGCGTTCTCCGAACGACCGAGCATACCTGGACAGCGTCGATGCTGAACTCGTGACGATGTACGGCGAAGCGGCATTCCAATCTGCTTGGGCGCAAGCTCGGACGTTGCCGCCTGATGACGTGATTCGCGACGTGCTTGAAGCGGAGCCGTTCGCTGCGCCGCCACCCGCGCCGAACTACCCCGATCACTTAACCAAGCGGGAGGTCGAAGTGCTGAGGCTGATCGCGACCGGCCACAGCAACCGCCAGATCGCCGACATTCTCTTCCTCAGCCCGCGCACCATTGAGCGCCACATTGCCAACGTCTATCTAAAGATCGATGTCCATACCAAAGCCGAGGCGACCGCCTACGCACAGCGTCAGCAACGGGTCTGAGGACTGGCAATCCCGCGTCCCGCGTCCTGTCTCCTAGAGCGCCCGCAACCTCGGCAGCACTTCCTTGCCGTACAGGCGCAGGAAGCGTTCCTGGTCGGGGCCGGGGGCGTGGAAGATGAGGTGGGTGAAGCCGAGGTCGATGTAAGTCTTGATCTTCTCGACCTGCTCCTCGGGGTCGTCGGAGACGATCCAGCGGCTGGCGGCGCGCTCGACTGGCAGAGCGTCGGCGAGGCGTTCCATCTCAAGCGGGTCTTCGACGCCGGTCTTCTCGTCGCTGGAGAGGGCCAGCGCCGCCCAGTGGGTCGTGTCCTGCAGCGCGCGCTGCTTGTCGGTGTCGAACGAGACCTTCATCTCGATCGTCATCTCAAGCGCGCTGGCGTCGCGGCCAGCCTTGGCCGCGCCCTCCTGGACGGCTGGGACGAGCGTTTCGGTGTAGAGCTCTGGAGCCTTGCCGCTGGTGCAGATGAAGCCGTCGGCGATCCGGCCCGCCAGCCGGGCGGCTGTCGCGCCTGAGGCGGCGACGTAGAGCGGGATGCCCTCCTCCGGACGATCGTAGACGGTCGCGTTCTGTGTCTGGTAATACTTGCCCTCGAAGGTGACGCGCTCCTCGGTCCAGAGGCGCTGCATCAGGGTGATTGCCTCGCGCAGCCGGGCGAAGCGCTCCTTGAAGTCGGGCCACTCGATACCGATCGAGGGGATCTCGTTCAGCGACTCGCCGGTGCCGACACCGAGGAAGACGCGCCCCGGCGCGAGGCAGCCGAGCGTGCCCATCGCCTGAGCGACGATCGAGGGATGGTAGCGAAAGGTCGGCGTGACGACGCTCGTGCCGATCCGAACGCGGCTCGTGCGCTCGCCAAGCGCCGCCAGCCAGGCGAACGAGAACGGCGAGTGGCCGTGCGTGTGCCGCCAGGGCTGGAAGTGGTCGCTGACGACGACCGAGTCGAAGCCGACTTCCTCGGCGATGACCGAGAACTCCAGCAGCTCGCGCGGGCCGAATTGCTCCGCCGACGCCTTATAGCCGAGTGTAAGCACGATTCCTCCCATCAACCGGCACATTCCTGTGCCGGGACATCCATAATTCCCTATTCCCTGGAATTGATAACACCACACCGCCGATTTGCATTGCATCCCGGCTGCTGGCAGGTCTCTCGCCAGATCGCTGCCAGCCGGACGGCAGGCGATGCGGAGCATCATAGACGAACGGCGCTGTTTGGCACGTTTCTCCATTGCATGTACGAGTTGCAATAGTAGCCGAGGACCGTACCCTCTTGTCCTGTCATCCCGAGCGGAACGAAGTGGAGTCGAGGGATCCAGGCGGCCAGACACCGTTGCAGTTGGCCGGGGGCCAGAGCTTGAGATCCCTCGACTCCACTGTGCTCCGCTCGGGATGACAGGACAAGAGGGTACGGTCCTCGGCTGCAAATCCCACCCATCGGGATTGCATCAGATCGCTGGCACGTCCTTGAGGCCAATCTCGCGACACGGGGCGGAGGAATGCGTACCGATGTTCCACTACGGTTTGCCTGTTTCGCGATCAGGCGGTAATGTAGTCGTAGACAGCCCGACGGGACGCGAAGAATACCGCTGGTGGAGTGGGGACGCCGTGGTTGGCGACCTGTTGGGACGGTCTGTCGCAGCCGCTGGGAACGGCTGCGGCATCGCAATAGGGAGTATGTCAATACGATCGGGGGAAGGAAATAGTGGATGGCAAGGATCTTCGCCGGTGAGCTGAGCATGATCGACCAGGAGGTGCTCGACACGCTCAAACGGCTCCCGGACAGCTTCTGGGTCTTCGCCGAAGTCAACATTGGCCGCAACATCGACTGGTTTATCATCCGGCCCGACGCGCCGTCGACGCTGATCCTCACCGAACTGAAGCGCAGCGCGAAGCCGGTTCGTGGGGCGGTCAACGGGTTGTGGGAGAAGCTATCGAGCACGGGGGACTGGGCGGAGCTGCCGTCGAACGGCACCGACACCAACCCCTACTGGCAGGCGGTCAACTCCGCCAACGCGCTGGCCGACTGGCTCTGGAACAACCAGCAGCTCTACCGCGCGACTGCCGATATCCGTCCAGCGGCTGAGTTCCGGGTCTGGCCGGACCTGCTGCTGCTTTCGCCACCCGGAACAACCCACCGGCTGCCACTGGCTCCACCGAGCCGCTACGGGCGCTGGTGGTTCAACACCGACGACTGGCTGCGGCATGTGCGCGGCTGGACACCGCGCACCGGCATCACGCTGACCACCCAGGAAGTCATCAACCTGGTCGAAGCACTGCGGCTGACCGAGATCTGGAGCGGTGGCGAGGTCGCGCTGCCGCCGCTGCCACCAATCGAGGCGACCCCGAGCAGCGATGCCGCCTCCGCATTTGTCGGCTGGCTCCAGTCCCTGGAGCAGCGCATCACCCACCTCGAAAACGAGCTGGCCTGGCACCGGGAACGTGACCGGGAGCGCCTGCCCGACCGCGAGTTCGAGCCATCCCCCGTCGAGGAGGACGCATCCCCGTGTGACGAGGCCGTTATCACGGAGCCGGTCGCGGCTGGGGAGTGAGAGGTATCAGGTGTCAGGGGCTGGTCCGTAGAATCGGACGAACATTCTGAACCTCACTAACCAGCCCCTGACACCGCATACCTGATACCTGACACCTCGTGTGATAGGCTGATGAATCCGGTCATGCCTGTGCGTCACAGTAGTGGGGTTGTCTGGACGCGGAGGGGTCGGGAGATTGACTGGTATTGAGGGATGTCCGGGGGCGGAAGAGGTCTGGATATGAAGAAGCAGGTCGGCGGGCGGCGGGGAACGGCTGCCATGCTTGCGTGCTGCGCGCTGGTGTTGTCCAGTGCGCTGGCGACCGCCCAGGGCGAGGTGGACCCGCTGCTGGCGAACTGGCAGCGGACCGATAAGCCGGTCATGGATGGTGTCGTCAATCGCACCTGGATGTGGGGGCCGCAGGCGACGGCCTACCTGACGTGGGAGTCGTACGCCGACGCGCCGTCCGGTAAGCGCAAGGTCATCTACTTCGACAAGTCGCGGATGGAGATCACCGATCCCAACGCCGAGCGCGACGATCCGTGGTACGTCAGCAACGGGCTGCTGGTCGTCGAGCTGGTGAGCGGCAAGCTCCAGACCGGCCATCAACGCTTCGAGAACCTCACGCCAGCCAGCGTCAACGTGGCTGGCGACGCGAGCGACCCGAACGGCGTCACCTACGCGACACTGGCGAAGCTGCGAGCGCCGTACAGCGGCCCGGAGCCGGGACCGCTGACCTGGACGCTCGACCGTGCCGGCAACATCGGCGTCGACGCGCGCTTCGCGTCGTTCGATGTCGAGACCACCTGGTACGAGCCAGCGACGGGCCATTGGGTAGCCGAGCCATTCTGGGAACTGATGACCTCCAGCGGAACCGTCTGGGAGGACGCCGACTACCACGACGAAGCGCTCTTCGCCGACCCGTTCTACGCGACCGGCTTCCCGATCACCGAGGCGTACTGGATCGAAGTACTGTTGGACGGACAGCCGGAGGATGTCCTGCTGCAATGCTTCGAGCGCCGCTGCCTGACCTGGACACCCAGCAACCCGGACGGCTGGAAGGTTGAGGCCGGCAACGTCGGCCTGCACTACTACATCTGGCGCTACGGCGAGCCGCCACCGAAGCCGGTCGGCTAACGTTCGGAGCTGGTGTGACTCAGGAGCGCCTCCCAATCGTCACGGCGCGGCTCGACCTCCAGCTCGGTGATCGCGAGCCGCAGCACATCCGCCAGCGAGACCTCGCCGGTCGGCAGGTGGATCTTGTGCGCCTCACCCGCCCGGACCGCCGAGTCGCGCCGTGACATCGCCGGGCCGATGTGGACATGTGGGAAGTCGATTCCAGTCTCGCCCCCAAGGTGCCATTGGAATGACACGACCTCTCCCTCGGAGGGATGTTCGATGGTGTAGTTGTAAGCGGTGACGATGATTGAACTACTGCTGACCTGTTGACGGACGAGAAACTGCTGACCCAATCTGATCGTGAGTGGCGAGCCTGACAGCGGAGCTTTCTCCCCACCGTTGAGTTGGAACGAGCGCACATCGACGGACTGAGCTTGCGGTGGCTGCCCGAGCGAGAGTACACCCACTGATACGCACGACACGGCTTGCTGAAGCCGTGAGCGATAGTGTTCTATTGCTTCGCGTCGGATTCTGCGTGACATCTGACGATGTGTTTAGCGAGCTAGCGGGATCATGATGGCCAGCATGATCACATCGGTCCGATCCGGATCGTCGATCCCGCCGGACTCCCATCTGCGGATGAACTCCTCACCGCTCATACCAAGCCACTCCTGCGCGCGCTGCTCGAACAATGCACGCCCTTCCTCACGGGAGAGTTCTTGATACGTGACGCCGTGAAAGTCTTCTGGATCGTGTTCGTCGTACTGTGGTGCTGTTGCCATGCTCGGACCTTTCGACGCACAGTCTCATTGACATTCGTCTCCATTGTACGTCAGGTCGGAGGCGTAGATGTCCGCTACTCCGCGCACTCCGGGCGGCCATACAACGTCAGACCGCCTTCCTGGATGAGGGGGCGGGCGGCAGGGTAGCCGTGGGTGGTGGGGTCATCGG
>Ga0136611_10004191_pt1 | contig 10089 bp, 11 predicted proteins | sample AntDrymUQ2232306_2_FD_106645 | JGI IMG/M metagenome (GOLD analysis project Ga0136611, IMG submission 106645) | Polar desert sand microbial communities from Dry Valleys, Antarctica - metaG UQ223 (23.06) | ecosystem: Environmental > Terrestrial > Soil > Desert | place: Antarctica: Dry Valley... | reverse complement strand
CTGGCAAACGACAAGCTGCGAACACGCATCAGCTCGATGATGCCGCGCTTCACGCCGCCGCCGCCTGACATTCATCTGGCCGATATTGAAACGATCGTCTCCTACGTCCGCGACCTGCCACGGGAAGCGAAGCCGCACCTGGATCTGCGTCGCAAGAAAGTTCGGGCGATGATCCTGTTCATGTACCGGACTGGGGTGCGCGTCTCAGAGCTATGTGCATTGCGGAGACGTGATATCGACCTTGATCGGGGCGAGGCGTCGATCTATCGCGCGAAGGGTGGCAAGAGTCGCACCGTGCTGTTCGATTCGGAGACAGCCGAAGCGCTCCAGACGTACTGGTCTGGCCGAGGAGATGGCGGGCGCGGGGTAGGTGCCTTTCCTGCATTTGCCGGACGTGACAAACTTGGGGAACCGGGGCGGCATATCTCGCCGCGCACGGTTGAACACATCGTTGCTGGGCTTTGTATCGGTGCGGGCGTCGAGGCGGAGATCACTCCACACTCATTTCGGCACGGCCTGGCATCCGAACTGGTGCGGCGGCGCGTACGGGAATCAACCGTACAGACGTTGCTCGGGCATGCGTCACCGGCCACGACACGTATCTATGTGCATAAGACAGCCCAGGAGGTCGCGGACGAATACCAGGACGCGTTTGGAATCTATCAAAAACCTCCGGGAGCAGTCGGCTAATCTGGCACGAGTCGCCTGCGTGCTGATTGTTATGGTGCTCAGTGCCGCCTGCGAAGCACCGAGTGTTATCCGAGCAACACCACCGGCCACCACTAAAGAGCTTGTTACTCCAACCGTTGCGGTGGCTGGCTCGCCAACTGCGGTTCCGGCACCAGCACCGGTTGTCGGGGGACAAATTGAGCGTATCGCGTTCGCAACACGGGTCGATCGCAATGGCGAACCGGCTGAAGAAACAAGTGTGTTCCCGGAAACCCCTGAGCAGATGTATCTCTGTGTCCAGGTTCGTGATGTTGAACTTGGCACCCAGTTCCGCGCCTACTGGTTTGCTGATGGACAGATCATCGGCCAGAGTGACGCGCTAGCCACGCGCGCGGATGATGTCGTCTGGGTTACGCTCGGCTACCGCCCCATTGCGGCGCTTAGTCCCACAAGCGAACACTCGGTCGAGTTGCAGATCGATACGCAAACGGTCGATCGCTTTGTGTTCCGCGTCGGGGTTGGAGATGCCGAAGATGTCGTAGCGCAAGCCGCGTTCGCATCCGGCTTTGATGCTGCGGGCAAGCCAGTTGACGAACAGCATGTCTTCGCCGAGGACGCATCCGAACTTCGGCTCCTCGCCCGTATGTCTCGACAGGTGGACACAGCGGGGATGCTTTTCACGAGCATCTGGTACCGCGGAGAAACGGCGATCGCCTACATCAACCCCGAGCGTGTCTCCGTTGACGACACCACAGCTGCGACACCGTCGCCGACTCCAATTCTGCCCTTACCGAGAGTATCGACAGTGCTTGAATTTGCCTACGCTCCAACTGGTCCTCTACCACGCGGTAACTACCGCGTGTCGCTGTTGCTGAATGGCACCGAGGTGCGGTCGGTCCCGTTTGAAATTGGTGACGCCGCAGCGGTGAAAGAATCTGGCGACGATGGTCGCGGCGGCGAGGACGAGTCGGACGATGAGGAAGCACCAGACGCTAGCGGGTTGCCGACAATAGGTCAGCTCGTGGTCACAGCTGAGATAGATGACGAAACCAACGAGCCGGTCGCCGTGAATATCTGGGTGTGGGAGGGCAGGGCACGTTCCAGACAGGAACTGTTCGCCACGTTCTCGGTGAATGACCTTGACGGAGGTGACGACGTTCGCGTGACCATTGAGCGCGACGGAGAGACGTTCGACACGATCGAGATCGAGCATGTCGGACTCGACGCCGGCTGGCTTGCGGCTGCGTTTGACATCACGCTGCCGAGCCAAGCGGGGCGCATGTACTCCTACACCGTGACGATAGAAATTAATGGCGAGAATGTCGCGGAACGCTCGTTCGAGGTCTGGGGCGTCAATAGCTGACATCTGTCGTCATAGTGGCAAACCGGACAACGCTCCAATCAGTCGCACGATCTTGTAAGCCGTGAAGTAATCTGGCGCTGCATACGACAGCGTCCTGCCACCAATACGTTCGATGCCCGGGATGACGAGTGCCTGATCAGCGTAGGCCGGCAACGAGACATCGACTTCAAGTGCTACTGGGCCGTCAACGACGAATGGCATCGCGGTTGGTTGACGCAGTGCACCCGTGACAGCCTCCTCGATCAGCGCGCAGGCGACCTCGGGGTGCAGGCTGTCTGCGGCCAGCTGGCCGATGCCACGCTTGACGACAGCAGTCGCAGTGCCTGGTAGCAGATCACTGACTTCAGCTTCGACCGACGCGTCGCCGGTGACGAGTACGAGCGGGACATTGAATAGGCCAGCGACAGCGGCGTTCAGCCCGATCTCGCCGAACGAGCGATTGTTGACGCGGACATCGGCCAGGGTTCCCGTGAAGGTGTGGCTGAGGACAGAATCAGGAGTTCCAGCGCGACCGTGATACCCGACGAAAATGGCGGCATCGTATCCGTTCTGGACGCCCTCGATCATCGCCAGGGGACGCGGCTTGCCGCGCACCAGCCGTGCGCGCCGGTCGAGCAGCTCCGGAATGACGTTCCGAAACGTGCCGTGCGCGTCGGCGACAGTCACGTCGGCGGAAGGGTCAACGATGTGGACACCGCGGACCGCTGCGCTGGCCTCGGCCGTCATCAACCTGCGGGCACGCTCGTATTCGGCGTTGCTCTGGCTGCCCTCTTCACGCCCGACGACGCCGGCGACCCCTTCGATATCCATGGAAATGAACACGCGCATGAACCCGCCTTACGTTGATTAGCTCGACATTTGATCGGGACTTTCAGGAACGGATCGTATGGGATTCTTCAGCCGCCACGTGCTCAACCTGCGTGCCGGACGGTACGCTTCCAGACGTCATGTCCTCATCGGCGGCGTCATCCGCCTCAGTCCCGGTAACAGACGGTACCGCGTACCGTTCAATGATGTCCGGCATCTCGCGATGAAACCGACCGTTCGAAACGACACGTGTGACACCGGCAGCCTTGGCTCGGCGCAGGCCGTCGACATCCTTGTGCGGGCCAAACATCAGCATTGGAACCCCGTCACCGACAAGGATCTCGATCGATTCCCAGTCAAGCTCCGAGCGCACAGCTCCCAGGTCTCCGATGACCAAAACCGGAGTGGCGTGTCCGACGGCCCCGGTGAGTTCGTCGGCGGTGCGCACGATCCTCGATTCAAAACCAAGACGGCGAATGGTATTTCGCACCGTGACGGAGAAGAAGAGGTCGGGAATGAGAGCGATGATGACGCCACGCGTATCTGAGGCTTCGTCGGGGACCATCTGATCCATGCAGACCTGCTCTCACTCCGCTGAGGACGGCACCACGCCGCGTAATCCATCGTCATGCCGATTATGACAACTTTAAGTAGATTCGCAACAAGGAACGGAACATCCGCACCGGGCATCAACATTTAGCCGTTAGCTGGCAACTCAAGTTCATCCACAATGGACCGAGCCGCGTGCAGCCATTGCTCGTCGGTTTCGTCGGGGACGGAGCAGCCGTTCGCGAGGATGAACTTTCTCCCACCAGTCTGGCGAATCGCATCCTCGGCCTCGGTACGCATCTCCGTTTCCGGGCCGTTGGAGAGCGCGCCAAACTCGTGCCAGCCACCCATCAGACACTTGCTCGTGCGCGTGCGCGCCTCGCGCAGGCTTGGCCCCGCCAGCCGGTCCGACCACGACAGCACCTGGGTCGGGTAATCGAGCATCTCGTCAAAATGCAGATCGCGATCACCGTGGATATGTAGGATGTTAAGCCACGAATCGCGTGCCCCTTGCAGCGCGATCAAGTCATACGGTCTCCCCAGTTCACGGTATTCCTCACGCGTCATAATCGCATCGGTACAACCTTGCAGCGCGAAGAACACGCCGTCCGCCCCAGCGTCAATGCAATCCTGGATATGGGCACGCAGGTTCTCGGAGATGATCGCCAACGCTTCATGAACAATCGACGGGTTACGACGGGCGTGATCGAGAAACACTTCACGGGTTTCAGTGAAGTGCAACGCCTCGCACAATGGTGAAAAGACCGTCATGATGATCGGCGTCTCGTAGCCGACGGCGTCACGGAGCGCCTGAATCGACACGGCGCGTTGGTGGAAAAATCGGGAGCGTTCGACATCGATCGGTTCAACCAGGCGCCAGTCGTTCACGTCGCGCACCGAGAATCTTGGGAACGGATAGGGCAGGTCGGGCATAATCTTCAGGATGTCGAGGTCGAAGGTTGCATCAAAGAACTCCAAGGTAGACTCGGCGAGCTTTCGACCCGAGCCATTCGGTTTGAAGTGATGCCAGAAACAGATAGGGATGCGGTCAACCTCCTCGCCGATCACCGCCGCCATCACACGTTCAGTCTTGGTCATCTCGTCCATCGATTGTGCCACGTTCCCTGTCCACCTTCCCTGGTTCGCGGCAGCCAGGCTGACGCATGAGCGATCCGTGTCCTGCTAGGATAGCAGCGAATCCGCGCGTCGCGCATCAGTGCATAGTAGAAAATCCGGCTCGGCGAATCGTAACCGTTGAATCATGCCTGCATTGTCATGGATGCAGCGGCACTCCGACCGTTGTGACGCTTGTTCCGCTTCCATTATCCCCTTTCCCCCACTCCATCCCGCAACCGCCCCGGTAATGCACGCCGGGGCGGTTCTTTGCGTTGCAGGAGACTACAATCACCCGGGGAACGACGGGAGACATGGGACGTGAGACGCCGAACTCGGAGGATGAACACGTAGTGGCGGGAAACCAGCAGGAACTGATCGTGCGCCGATTCGTCGGTGGCCCTTTGTTGACCGATTGCTATGCTCTCATCGTGCCGCACGTTGGAGCGGTTCTCGTGGATGCTCCGCGTGATGCGTGGACGGCGGCGGTCGAGGCCGCTGAAGCCCTCGAAGCGCCGATGCTGCTGGCGATCGCAACGCACGGGCATTGGGATCACATCACAGATATGGCGCGGGTGCGCGAATCCGGCATTCCAGTCGCGGGGCACCGTGCGGACGCAGCCTTGTTCGCTCACCCTCACGAACAGGGTTTGACGCTGCCATATCTCGTGGATGGAGTCACGATCGATCGACCGTTGAACGAGGGAGATCGACTCGCGATTGGAGAGGTAGAGCTGCACATTCTGCACACGCCCGGGCATACGCAGGGGAGCATCTGCATCTGGTCGCCACGAGACGACCTGCTGTTCACTGGCGATACGTTACTCAAGGGTGGAGCAGGTCACACGGCGGAGCCTGGCGCAAGTCTGCCAGCACTAGCCACCAGTGTTCGGAGACTAGCTGAGTTTCCAGAGCCGACCACCCTGTACCCTGGTCACGGCGCACCGACAACGATTGGTGAGGAGCGTTGGCTGGAAACCCTGTCCGAATCCGACGCGCCGCTCGTGCAGTGGCGTCCGAGCAACGCTCGACGAACCAACACGGACTTACAGGAGGTTGACTAGAGCAGTGCGCGGATTGCGTGAATGAAGAAGACCACGTTCGCAAGCTGCGCGACAGCCAGCCCGATCGCCGCGGGCCGTAGGCCGACGCCGAGCACGCGTGTCGACGTTGGCGGTGCCATCAAGGCACCAAGCACAGCAACTTGAGCCAGCAGCGCGCCGATCGTCATTCGACCCGGTAGTGCGGCCATTGCGGCCAGTCCAACGGTGACAAGTGCGATTCCGACTGAGAGAAGGATGTCGATCATCAGCATCGTCGCCTCGGGCGATCGGAGGTATCCACCGCGCTTCGGCAGACGCTCGTCACGATCCAGTGAGGGAAGTCGCATCGGCTCTTTGCCTACTTCGACTGAATGAGAGAACGCGTACGCCATCGAATGAACAGCCATGAGAGCCAATCCCAACGACGCGAACAATGCGATCCAGACGATCAACGACTACCTCCGACAACTAGCGAGCCTCCGACAGACAACTTCGTATCGCGACAATTCCAGCGGGTGATGTCGCCACGTCTCTGCTCATAGAACGAACGACACAGGTTCTGGATGCGTGCCGCAGGCCACATGCACGTTACGCTCGTGACGAGTGGTATTGACGTGACGCGGGCTGCTGGTACGGTTGAGTTCAACGTGCTGATCCTCGAACCGGAAACCAGACGTTTGAGCATTCGTGAAGTCAAGGAGCGGTCGATGACACTGGCAGATGACATCGCGGGCTGGATTCGAGATCAGGTCCGAGGCGCTGGCCTCGATGGAGCTGTGCTTGGTTTGAGCGGAGGGATCGACTCTGCAGTCGTGTCGGGTCTATGCGCGCGTGGACTCGGCAAAGAGAACGTACTCGGTATTATCATGCCGATCCATTCGATGTCGCTCGACGCGCAGTATGGCGAGGATGCAGCCCGTGCATGGGACATCGAGTATCGGACATTCGATCTCGCACCCGTGTACGACGCGTTGATCGGCATGTTTCCGCCTGGGTCTGAACTGGCGAACGCGAACTTGAAACCGCGACTCCGCATGATGACGCTGTATCACCACGCTAACACGCTCAATCGCATGGTGATCGGGACCGGCAACCGCAGCGAGCTGATGATCGGCTATTTCACGAAGTATGGCGATGCTGGAGTGGATCTATTGCCGATTGCCAGTCTCTATAAGCATCAGGTCCGGGACCTGGCGCGCGAAATTGGCGTTCCAAAGCCGATCATAGACCGTGCGCCGAGCGCCGGTCTTTGGGAGGGCCAGACCGACGAAACGGACATGGGCGTCACCTACGGCGAACTCGACCGCATCCTTGCGGCGATCATCGACGGCAAAACGCCCGACGGCGACTCCGCCGCTATCGAGCGCGTCCAGCGCATGCATCGTGGTTCCGAGCACAAGCGGCATCTTCCCCCGATCTATCAGCCAACGTCCTGAGTGACCACCTGAGAGGCGACCTCTGTGATCCAACGTCTGACACGACATCTGGCGCGTGACCCAGAACGACTCCGTTCGGGTGCGCTGGCCGGATTCGTTGCCGCGATAGCATTTGCCGTCTGGATGAAGCTCGACATGCGCATCACTGGCGACCGAGTGGACGACTTTCAGTTGCTGGGGGGGATCGGTCCATTCTCAGATGATTGGCAGATCACGGGAGCCAGCATCCATCACGCGAACGGCGCGCTGCTCGGAGCAGGGTATACATCCGTCGAGCCGCTGCTGCGCGGGCCTGGTTGGTTACGGGGTATAACGTTCGCACTCGTTGAGAACACGTTGCTCTGGCCAATCGTATTGCTGCTCGACCGCATCCACCCAGATATTCGCTCTGGTGAGCTCCCCAGCTACAACCGCCGTTGGCCGTTCATCGCGGAAACCATCCGGCATATCGTCTTCGGTGCAGTGCTTGGCTATTGCTTCGAGCGCCTCAATCGACGAACAAGCTGAGCCAGTACCGAACGACGCGGGAGCGCGCGAATAGACCGCATAATCTCCTTGTCAAACTCGCGTGTCTCGATGACGAACCAGCTTGTTAAAAACCCGGAGGGACCATCGGGAAGCCAGCGATGGTCCTCCGCCAGTGTGTTTCTCGCTCCCCGTTTCATCAGTGTAAGGCCATTGGAATGGTGCATGGGCTGGCAGCATTAGTCCCATCGCCCCACCGGGCCACGGACGATGGCCCGAGCCATCAGCACTGAGTAGCCGCTTGAGATTCTGCCCTGCGGCAACGCCACGCCGTTGACCTTGGTCAATCCGCGCAGCCGGAAGCCATGCCACTGCTCGGCTTCCGCGAATCACGGCTCAACACACGTGGCGCTTCCGCGATGCCTTAGCGTGCGGTTCAGTCTCCTGATAGCCGCGCACCCGCTCCAGTATTCCCTCATCGAGACTGCGGCTGATGCGTCGACCTCGGGGCGATGTGGATATCGTGCCCCTCGATCGCGGTGAGATTCTCCACTGTCCCGTACTTGGTGTCACCGGTGATCTGATGGGGACGCAATTTTCAGCGGAAGCAGGCTCGCCAGAGCAGATCCTGGGCGGGCTGGACTTCCTCCACGTCGGCCGGGGCCACGAGCACAGCCAGGATAATCCGCGCCCGCCCACCATCGACGACATAGTGGTCCTAGTCACCCAGCCGCGCACGCCCGTCCTCCAGAGCCATGGAGGACGCGTCCGGATCGGTGGTTCTCACGCGGAATTCAGCCGTGCGTTGGTAGGAACCGCTCACCACAGCACGGTTCGCATGACCACCTTCGGCGTGCAAGTCATGCCGTTGCTCAGCGTGCTCTGTCAACGCCGTGACCATCCCTTCCGGCGGTTGGCGTGCCAGCGGCGGTCCAGTCTCGGTTGTGGCGGGAACCTCATCATCAGGCGGTGCCGCGTCAGCAGCACCTTCAGCCGCAGGCGCATCAAACAGATGGGTCAGGTGCGCCTCAACGGCAAAGCGTGGTTGGAGGGAAGCGAGCACGGCATCAGCCGCCACCTTGGTTGCGTCGGTGGAGAGTTCCTGACCCTAGACGAGTTCGGCGGCCCGGCACTGTTCGACCACGTGTCCGAATAAGCGGCGGAAGATGTTCAGACCATAGCGGTGACGGATGCGCGTCAGGCTGGAATGGTCAAGCAGCGACTCACCGAGGTCGTATCCAAGATACCAGCGGACGCTCAAACGGTCAGCCGAGACCGTCACGAGCTGTCGCTCGGGCCGTATGCCCTCGGAGAACAGCACCAACTGCAGCTTGAAGAATACGATTGGATCAATGGAGGGTCGTCCACCAGCCGCATAGCAATCGGCGACCAATGCGCGCACGAACGTCAGGTCCAGTGTACGCTCAAGCTGGCGATAGAAGTGGTCATCTGGGACAAGTTGCTCCAGTGTCACCGCCTCAATGGGATGGAAGATACGCGACTTGATACCCATCATGGTGATGTCCTCCCGTACTATAGAAGGACGCTATCGTAGCGCAGGTTTTTCAACATGTTGCAACGTTTTTGGGAGACTTGCGACATTCGGCGCAACTCTCTCATAACCCATCAGTAACAGAATCGCCCCCGAGGATGAGAGCCAACGGACCGCCCTGGTGTTGCGTTTGGCTCCATGGCGTTGTCACATCGGTTGGATTTACCCGGCCAAGTCCAGACATCTGCGCATATGTTGGGCGCTCAATCGAAATCGATGAAGCGATCAGGATTTCGTTCGGCATACGAACCTGACCGGTGTGCGTGCATGACCATCGCTATGCCCCCATCCGTAGCGTGCCAGCGTCCATCGGACTTGGCGTTCTCGCCATCGGCGTCATTACACGGACCGATGTGCTCCCGTTGGAATGGAACGAACGAGACGGAGCCTCGTTGCGATCCATTCGTGAGTTAACGTGGGGCGACGCTCTGTTGTCCTTGTGTGGATCGGTGTTGTTTTTCAGAGTCGCGTTGATGGTAGTCGCGGATCCGGCGGTTCTGGCAATGTCGGAGCAGCCGGGATCGACAGAGCCAGGATTTGGGATGCATTTTGGGGGTCTCGAAGACCGACCGGCTCGGTGAACATGGACCGTCACCAAGGCTGCGGTGTCTCGACATCGACATCGACCTACGCGTACAGCGTGGATACTGGTCATGTTCATGCCGTGTCATTACCTGTCACGGGTCCGGCGACGGCAATTGGGTGATCGTTCCGAGAATTGTAGGACCCGCTTGCAGCCTATGCGCTACCGGAACATGCAACGTCCACGTGCTGCACGTCGGCAACGATGTCGTCGATGGTCATGGATCGCCCGGACGCGAGTACAACATCCCGCTCGGCATCTTCGAGTACCGCGTCAGCTTCATCCAGATAGTGCCGCAGCGTTGTGTGTGCGCCGAGGTTTGGTGAGACGCTTGCGCCGCTTCGATACGACTCTATCGCGGCGGCGAGGCGCAGTGCTCGTTGACCATCGCCGCATGCGGCGATCAGCGCGACGAACCCCTCCAGGGTCTCCACGAGCAGTTGTGGCCCGTCGACTTCGCGGGCGAGTGTGAGCGCTTCCTGCAGCAGATCGCGCGCACGCCGTCCCTG
>Ga0136611_10004190_pt1 | contig 10089 bp, 3 predicted proteins | sample AntDrymUQ2232306_2_FD_106645 | JGI IMG/M metagenome (GOLD analysis project Ga0136611, IMG submission 106645) | Polar desert sand microbial communities from Dry Valleys, Antarctica - metaG UQ223 (23.06) | ecosystem: Environmental > Terrestrial > Soil > Desert | place: Antarctica: Dry Valley... | reverse complement strand
TCCGCGAGCTTCGTTGCGTGGAAAACGTCCGTGACAGCGTCCGCGCGCGCGGTAGGAGACGGCGCGCAAGCGGCCATCAGCCAGAGGAGCGCGCACACGGCGCGGCCGGCGGGAAAGCTTGCGTGCGTCACTGCGAGACGACAGCGGGGATCGAGAATTGCGGGTGCTGGCACAGCGCGGAGAAATCTTCGCGCGAAATCGCCGCGCTGTTTCCCGATCGAAGTCGGAGCGGTGCGGAGCCGGTGGAGCGGCGCACCCGTTCCAGCCACCCCGTGTCGAGAGGCGCGTTGAGCAAATCGCGCGCATTCGTCGCGATCGTCGTCTCCGATTTCTCCCCGGTGGCGCAGCCGCGTCCGACGAAGAACCCCGCCAGGAGCAGCGTCACGCGCACCGCCGTCGAGCGCGTGTAGTTCGTGAGCAAGCACGGGGCGGCGGGTGAGAGGCACGCGTGGAGCTGGGTGAAATGTTCGAGGGTCCACAACTCCGGATTCGAGCGAGCGGAATACGGATCGTAAATGATCGCGTGCGGCGCCCGCACCCTCTTCGTCGCGATGGTTTGCCGAAAGTCTTCAACATGCAGGTGCCAGTGCACCGGACCCCAGACTGTGTGGGTCTCGCCGGAACCGATCCAGGAGCGCAACCTCTCCGCGCAGGAGGTGAGATACGAGAGTTCCTGAGCATGCTCGAGCGCAAAGCGGAGCGGCGCGAGGGTCCGGTCGAAACTGTGTAATTCAACGAGGGCGCCGCCGGAAAAACCGCGGAACGCTCCGATCACCGCGAGCGCGTTCGCGGCCGCTCCGAGGCCTACGTCCCAGATCGTGAAGACCTCCGCGGCGCCGGCTGCGCGCTCCAGGAACCGCTGCTGCTCGACGTGTAAAACCCGGGCTTCGACCATCGGCCCGACCACCGGGTGAAAGGTCTCCCCGAACTCCTTCGAGCGCAGACTCATCGCGCCGGACTGGACCGCGACGATCTCGAAAACAGCGCCGTCGCCGCTCCGGGTTTCGGTCACGAGGCGGCGACCGGCAACTCGGCGCTTTGGATCAGCGCTTCCAGCCGGTTGAGATCGACCGGTTTGATCAAGTGATGCTGAAAGCCCGCGGCGTTGCTGCGCTGGACGTCGGCCTCCATTCCATAACCGGTCAGCGCAATTCCGAAAACGGGCCGCTGCGCGGCGAGTTTCTCCATGAGGTCGAGGCCGGTGCCATCGGGCAGCCCCATATCGCTGACGAGCACATCGAAATCGAACTCATCCGCGAGCGCCAGCGCGCCCTGCACATCCGCCGCGGAGCGCACCTCGTGACCGCGTTTCCGCAAGAGTTGGGTGAGCGAGCGGTTGCTGTCCTCGTGATCTTCCACAAGCATCACGCGGAAGCTGCGCCGCTCATTGGCGGGCGCTGGCGCGCTCTCGGCGCCGCTCATCGCGGCAGTCTCTTCGGCCGGAAGGCACACCGTGAAAGTGGCCCCGCGGCCGGAGCCCCCGCTGCTGGCAACGATGCGGCCTTTGTGCAGCTCGACCAGAGACTTGGTGATCGCCAGGCCCAACCCGAGCCCGCCGGCGCGGGCGCGCTCGCCTTGCTCGAATGCATCGAAAATCTTCGACAACAACTCCGGTGCGATGCCCGCGCCGCTGTCCGCGACTTCGACGTGCAGCTCACCGCGCTCGCCGTCGCGGGTGGAAACCGCGATGTCCCCGCCCTTCGGCGTAAATTTCACCGCGTTCTTAATCAGGTTCCAAAAGATCTGCTGAAGCCGGGCCGGGTCTGCATGGAGCGCGCAGCGCGTGGCGGCGAGGTTTGTGCGCACGGAAAGGTTCTTCGCCTCAATGTCCGGCGCGCAATTCTCGAGCGCGCTGCGGAGCACATGGTGCGCATCGGTGGGCTCGAGAAGCAGTTGCACCTTGCCTTTGCTGATCCGCGTGAGGTCGAGCAGGTCGTCGATCAGCCGGGCCTCGAGCTCGACGTTGCGCCGGATCATCGCGAGGCCGCTGCGCACTTCCGGGGAAAGATGCTCGTCGCCCTCGAGCATCAGGACCGTGCTCAACACCGGCGTGAGCGGCGTGCGCAGCTCATGGCTGAGCATGGCGAGGAAATTGTCCTTCGCGAGGCTTGCGCGCTCCGCCTCGTTGCGGGCTTTGTGCGCGGCGCGATAGAGGCTGGCGTTGTCGAGCGCGAGCGCGGCCCGTTGCGCGAGTTCTTCGGCCAGCGCAAGCTCCTGCGGCCCGCATCCGCGGATGGTCCGGGTATTGACGAGAGTAATCGCGCCGAGCACGCGCTCACGCGCCCGCAACGGCACGGCCATGTAGCCGCTGGGATGCAGCGTTTTGACAAATGTCTGCGCCTCCTCATCGGCGAACATCTCCCCGAGCGCCTCTTCGGTGAGTTCCGGGCAAACCTCTGATTTGCCACTGAGGAGCACCCGCGTGCCGGCGTGTTTCGTGGAGGATTCTTCGGGATAATACGCGGTCAGCGCCCGAAGCTTCTTTTCCTGTTGCGGATCGCGATGCGCCACCGCGACCTGCCGAATCTGCCCATTTTCCTCGGGCGCATCGATGAGGCAAAAGTCCGCGAGTTGCGGGACGGCGAGCCGCGCGAGGTTCTCGAACGTCTCCTGAAAATCGAGCGAGCCGGCGAGGACGTTGCTCGCCTCAGCGAGAAAGGCGAGCCGCTCTTGCGCCGCTTCCGCCTCGGCGCGCGCGGCCTGCTCGCGGATGAATTCGGCGCGCTCCTCCGCCTGCCGCTTCACCTGCTCGGTCTTGCGAAAGAGATCGACGAACACCGCGATTTTCGCGCGCAGGATTTCCGGGACCACGGGCGAGACGATGTAATCGACCGCACCGAGCGAATAGCCGCGCGAGACGTGCGTGTCGGTGTCGTTGATCGCGCTGAAGAAGATGATCGGCGTGGTTTCCGAGCGCTGCCGCTGGCGGATCATCGCGGCAGTTTCAAAGCCGTCCATGATCGGCATGTTGACGTCGAGCAGGATGACCGCGAACTCCTGATGCAGCAGCTTGCGCAGCGCTTCCTTGCCGGAGGTGGCGGTGACCAGATTCTCGTTCAAGTCCGCGAGCATCACCTCGAGCGAGAGGAGTTTGTCCGGACGATCATCGACGAGGAGGATGTCCACCTTCCTCTCGGAGGTCGCGCGCGTGGGTGGCTCGCCTGACGGCGGTGGCGTCACCGGTGCAGCCATGTGCGGAGCAGCGTGAGCAGGCGCTCGGTGTCGATTGGTTTCGAGAGGTATTCGGACGCGCCGGCGTCGATGCATTTCTCGCGGTCGCCTTTCATCGCTTTCGCCGTGACGGCGATGATCGGGAGCAGCTCGAAGCCATACATCGCGCGGATTTGCCGCATCGCTTCGTAGCCGTCCATTTCCGGGAGCATGATGTCCATGAGCACCATCTCGACATCCCGAGTGGTTTTGAGAATCTCGAGCGCGGCCGGTCCAGTTTCGGCGGAGAGCACCTTCATCTGGTAGCGTTCGAGCAGGCTCGTCATCGCGAAGATGTTGCGGATGTCGTCATCCACGATGAGCACGGTTTTCCCCGCGAGAAGCGCGTCGGGATCGTGCAGGCGTCGCAGGAGTTCGCGCTTGTCCGCGGGCAGTTTCCCGAGGTCGCGGTGCAGCCAGAGCGCCGTTTGGTCGTAGAGCCGCTCGGGGCTGCGCACGTCCTTGACGATGATCGTCTGCGCGATGCGATTCAGCTTCGCCTCCTCCTCCCGCGAGAGATCCTTGCCCGTGTAAACGATGATCGGGAGGGCGTTATAGGCGTCGCGGATCTTCTCGATCAGGTCGAAGCCCGAGATGTCTGGGAGGAGCAGATCGAGAACGACGCAATCGAAGCGTTTGTCGCGGATCGCCTCGAGCGCTTCAGCTCCGCTTCCGACCGTTGTCACGAGCGCAGTGTCATTGCCAATCAGTTCGCGAATGCTGTTCCGCTGCATCTCGTCGTCTTCGATGACGAGCAGCTCTTTGGCGGGAGTTTCAATCACGCGCACCGCTCGCGCGAACAGGCCGTCCAGATCTTCGCGCGTCACCGGCTTGTTGAGAAAACAGAGCGCGCCCTGCCTGAGCGCGTTCTCCGGCTCTTCATCCACGGAGACGACGAAGACTGGGATGTGCCGCGTGGAAAGATTGCTCTTCAGCCGGTCGAGGACCTTCCAGCCATTCAGGTCGGGAAGGCTGATATCGAGGGTGATTGCAGACGGCACATACTCGCGAACGAGCGCGAGCGCGGTCTGGCCTCGGCTCGTGACGAGCGCCTTGAAGCCATGCTCGTGAGCGAGATCGAGCATGTAGTTCGCGAAGCTCCGGTCGTCCTCGACGATGAGCATCGTGCGATCCCCGGGCTGGATGTTCGTGCGGTCGTCGGTGATCGAATGATCCGCAAGAATCTCACCGGGCGGCAGCGGCAGCGACGCGAGTTCGAATTCACCAGGCTGCACCGGCTGAGGCGCGGGCGCAGAGGCGGGCGCGTGCAGGAGCGGAACGGACGTGGTCTGCGGGAGGAAGAGGGTGAAAGTGCTGCCGCGGCCTTCGCCGCTTTCGAGGCGGATTTCTCCACCGAGCAGCCGTGCGAGCTCGCGGCTGATCGCGAGGCCGAGGCCGGTGCCGCCATACTTGCGGCTGGTGCTGCCGTCGGCTTGCTGAAACGCCTCGAAGATCGCGCCGTGCTTTTCCGGAGAAATCCCGATCCCGCTATCAGTCACGACGAACGCAATCGCCGTGCGAGCGCGGCTCAACGCGGTGCGCTCCGCAGACCAGCCACTCGTCGCCGTTCCGAGCCGCACCTTCACGTAGCCGCGATCGGTAAACTTGAACGCGTTGGAGAGCAGGTTCTTAAGAATCTGCTCGAGACGCTGTTCGTCGGTGAAGAGCGCGGGCGGCAAGTTCGGTTCGACCTCGATGGTGAACTCGAGCGCCTTGCTCTCCGCGACGTGCCGGAAGTTGCGCTCGATGTTGGCCGCGAGCTCATCGATCCGCACCTCGGCGACATCCACGCTCACCGTGCCCGATTCGATCTTCGAGAGGTCGAGAATGTCGTTGATCAGTTTGAGCAAATCCTTGCCCGCGCCACGAATCGTCTTCGCAAACTCGACCTGTTTGGGCGTCAGATTGCCCTCGGGATTTGCGGCGAGTTGATCCGCGAGAATGAGCAGCGAGTTCAACGGCGTGCGCAGCTCGTGCGACATGTTTGCGAGGAACTCCGACTTGTATTTCGAGGTGAGCGAAAGCTGCTGCGCCTTGCCTTCGAGCGCCTGTCGCGCCTGCTCGACTTCGCGGTTCTTCCGCTCGACTTCCGCATTCTGCACCGCGAGCTCCTGAGCTTTGACCTCGAGTTCCTGGTTGGTCGCTTGCAGCTCGAGTTGCCGGCTTTGCAGCTCGCCCGCGAGCGACTGAGACTGCTTCAGCAGGTCTTCCGTGCGCATGTTCGCCTCGATCGTGTTCAGCACGATCCCGATGCTCTCAGTGAGCTGATCGAGGAAGGCCTGATGCGTGGAGTCGAAGCGCTGGAACGACGAGAGTTCCATGACCGCTTTCACCTGACCCTCGAAGACGATCGGCAGCACCACGATGTTTTGCGGCGTGGACTCGCCGAGCCCGGAGCTGATCTGCACGTAGTCGGCTGGGACTTGCGTCAGAAGGATCCGCTCCTTCTCCAGCGCGGCCTGCCCGACGAGACTCTCGCCCAGCTTGAAGCGGTTGTTGACGCCCTTGCGTTCGCGATATGCGTAGCTCGCGAGCAGCTTCAGCTCGGGTTCGTCCGTGCTTCCATCCATCACGTAAAAAACGCCCTGCTGCGCGGAGACGACGCCCGCGAGCTCGCTCAAGATTAGCCTTCCGACGGTGAGCAAATCCTTCTGCCCCTGCAGCATGCGGGTGAACTTCGCGAGGTTCGTCTTCAGCCAATCCTGCTCGTTATTCCGCTGCGTGGTGTCCTTCAAGTTCCGGATCATCTCGTTGATGTTGTCCTTTACGAAGGCGACCTCGCCCTGCGCGGCGACCTGAATGGAACGCGTCAGATCGCCCTTCGTCACCGCCGTCGCGACATCGGCGATCGCGCGGAGCTGCGTCGTGAGATTCGCGGCGAGCTGGTTCACGTTGTCCGTCAGATCGCGCCACGTGCCGGCCGCGCCGGGGACGTTCGCCTGACCGCCGAGCTTCCCTTCCACGCCGACTTCGCGGGCCACGCCCGTGACCTGATCCGCAAAGGTCGCGAGCGTGTCGGTCATCGAGTTGATCGTGTCCGCAAGCGCCGCAATCTCGCCCTTCGCCTCGACGAGCAGCTTTTGTTTGAGGTCGCCATTCGCGACCGCCGTCACGACTTTCGCAATGCCGCGCACCTGATCGGTGAGATTGCCGGCCATGAAATTCACTGAGTCGGTAAGATCCTTCCAGGTGCCGCCCACTCCGCGCACTTCCGCCTGTCCACCGAGGCGTCCTTCCGTGCCGACTTCGCGCGCCACGCGAGTCACTTCCGAGGCGAAGGAATTGAGCTGATCGACCATCACGTTGACGGTGTTCTTCAGCTCCAGAATTTCGCCCTTCACATCGACGGTGATCTTCTTCGAGAGATCGCCGTTCGCGACCGCCGTCGTCACGGCGGCGATGTTTCGGACCTGAGCGGTGAGGTTGCCCGCCATGAAATTCACCGAGTCCGTGAGGTCTTTCCACGTCCCGGAGACGCCCTCGACCCGCGCTTGTCCCCCGAGTTTCCCTTCGCTGCCGACCTCTCGCGCCACCCGCGTGACCTCGGATGCGAACGACCGGAGCTGATCGACCATCACGTTCACGGTGTCCTTCAGCTCGAGAATCTCGCCGCGAACATCGACGGTAATCTTCTTGGAAAGATCACCGTTCGCGACCGCCTTGGTGACATCAGCAATGTTCCGCACCTGGCCGGTCAGATTGCCGGCCATGAAGTTCACGTTGTCCGTGAGGTCCTTCCACGTCCCCGCGACGCCTTTCACTTCCGCTTGCCCGCCGAGCTTCCCTTCCGAGCCGACCTCACGCGCCACACGCGTCACTTCGGAGGCAAATGAGCTGAGCTGATCGACCATCGTATTGACCGTATCCTTCAGCTCCAGAATCTCCCCGCGCACATCCACGGTGATCTTCTTGGAAAGGTCGCCGTTCGCGACCGCCTTCGTCACATCCGCGATGTTCCGCACCTGCCCAGTCAGGTTGCCCGCCATAAAATTCACGGAATCCGTGAGGTCCTTCCAAGTGCCCGCCACGCCGCGCACGTCCGCCTGGCCGCCGAGCTTTCCTTCGGTGCCGACCTCGCGTGCCACGCGCGTCACTTCCGACGCGAAGGAGCGAAGCTGATCGACCATCACGTTGAAGGTGTTCTTCAACTGCAAAATCTCGCCGCGCACATCCACGGTGATCTTTTTCGAAAGGTCACCCATCGCCACCGCGGTCGTGACTTCCGCGATGTTGCGCACCTGCCCGGTGAGGTTACCGGCCATCGAGTTCACCGAGTCGGTGAGATCCTTCCACGTCCCCGCCACGCCTTTCACCTCTGCCTGCCCGCCGAGCTTCCCTTCCGAGCCGACCTCGCGAGCGACGCGCGTCACTTCCGAGGCGAACGAGCTGAGCTGATCGACCATCGTGTTGACCGTGTCCTTCAGCTCGAGAATCTCTCCGCGCACATCGACGGTGATCTTCTTGGAAAGGTCGCCGTTCGCGACCGCCTTCGTGACATCGGCAATGTTCCGCACCTGACCCGTGAGATTGCCGGCCATGAAATTCACGTTGTCCGTCAGGTCTTTCCACGTGCCGGCGACGCCCTTCACATCGGCCTGCCCGCCGAGCTTTCCTTCCGAGCCGACCTCGCGCGCCACCCGCGTTACTTCCGCTGCGAATGATGAAAGCTGATCGACCATCGTGTTGATCGTCTCCTTCAACTCCCGAATCTCCCCGCGCACATCGACGGTGATTTTCCGTGAGAGATCGCCCCGCGCGACCGCCGTCGTCACGTCCGCGATATTCCGGACCTGCGCCGTCAGGTTGCCCGCCATCGAATTCACCGAATCGGTGAGGTCTTTCCACGTTCCGCCGACGCCTTTCACTTCTGCCTGACCGCCGAGCTTCCCTTCCGATCCGACCTCGCGCGCCACCCGCGTCACCTCGGAGGCGAACGAGCTGAGCTGATCGACCATCGTGTTGACGGTGTCCTTCAGCGCGAGGATTTCGCCCTTCACATCGACCGTGATTTTCTTCGAGAGATCGCCGTTCGCGACCGCCGTCGTGACGAGCGCAATGTTCCGGACCTGCGCCGTCAGGTTGCCAGCCATGAAATTCACCGAGTCCGTCAAATCCTTCCACGTCCCTGACACCCCGCGGACGTCGGCCTGACCACCAAGAATTCCCTCGCTGCCGACCTCGCGCGCCACCCGCGTCACCTCCGACGCAAACGAGCTGAGCTGGTCCACGAGCGTATTGATCGTGTTCTTCATCTCAAGGATCTCGCCCTTTACATCGACGGTAATTTTCTTCGCCAGATTCCCCGTTGCGATCGCCGTCGTGACCTCCGCGATGTCGCGCACCTGAGCCGTCAGGTTGCCCGCCATCATGTTCACGTTGTCCGTCAAATCCTTCCACGTCCCGGCGACGCCGCGCACATCGGCCTGGCCGCCGAGCTTCCCTTCCGTGCCGACTTCGCGCGCCACGCGCGTGACCTCCGAAGCGAACGAGCGGAGCTGATCGACCATTGTGTTGATCGTGTCCTTCAGCTCCAGAATCTCCCCGCGCACATCCACGGTGATTTTCTTGGAAAGGTCGCCATTCGCGACTGCCGTCGTGACCTCCGCAATGTTCCGCACCTGCCCCGTCAGATTGCCGGCCATCGAGTTCACCGAGTCGGTCAAATCCTTCCAAGTGCCCGCCACGCCTTTCACGTCCGCCTGCCCCCCGAGCTTCCCTTCCGTGCCGACCTCCCGCGCCACGCGCGTCACCTCCGACGCAAACGAGCTGAGCTGATCGACCATCGTGTTGATCGTGTTCTTCAGCTCCAGAATCTCGCCGCGCACATCCACCGTGATCTTTCGCGAAAGGTCGCCCTTCGCGACCGCCGTCGTCACGTCCGCGATATTGCGCACCTGGCCCGTGAGGTTGCGCGCCATGAAGTTCACCGAGTCGGTCAAATCCTTCCACGTCCCCGAGACCCCTTCCACCCGCGCCTGACCGCCGAGAATCCCTTCGCTGCCGACCTCCCGCGCGACCCGCGTGACCTCGGATGCAAACGATCGAAGCTGATCGACCATCACGTTCACCGTGTCCTTCAGCTCCAAAAACTCGCCCTTCACATCGACCGTGATCTTCTTCGTCAAATCGCCGTTCGCGACCGCTGTCGTCACAGTTGCAATGTTCCGCACCTGAGCCGTCAGATTGCCCGCCATCAGGTTCACATTGTCCGTCAAATCCTTCCAGGTCCCCGCCACCCCTTTCACCTGCGCCTGCCCGCCGAGCTTCCCTTCCGTGCCGACCTCTCGCGCCACGCGCGTCACTTCCGAAGCGAACGCCCCGAGCTGCGTGACCATCGTGTTCACCGTCGTCGCCGTCCGCAGAAATTCGCCCTTCAGCCCGTGGCCATCCATCTCCGTCGCCATCGTCTGCGAGAGATCTCCCTTCGCCACCGCGCCGATCACCCGCGCCATTTCCGAAGTCGGCTGGACCAGGTCGCCGATCAGCTCATTCACGGACCCGATCGAATCCGCCCACCGCCCCGAGACCTCCCCGAGCGTCGCGCGCTGCTTGATCCGCCCTTCCTTCCCGACCACCCGCCCGACCCGCTCGAGCTCCTGCGCCATCCGCTCATTCGTCGCGATCACTTCGTTGAAGGTTTCCGCGACCTTTCCCGCAACGCCGGTCCATTCATCCGGGAGCCGCGCGGAAAAGTCGCCCCGCTTGAAAGCAGTGAGCGCCGCCAGCAAACGCTTGAGATCAACCGTCCCATTGTCGCGAATCGCCGCGGTGGGTTTGGAGGGTTCGGCGTCGGAAACGGCAGCGTTTTTCATGGATTCGGAGATGGGCGGAAGGTGCAACCGCAAGGCAGACCCCGGCGGCTACCGTCTGCAATCGCGG
>Ga0136611_10004189_pt1 | contig 10090 bp, 18 predicted proteins | sample AntDrymUQ2232306_2_FD_106645 | JGI IMG/M metagenome (GOLD analysis project Ga0136611, IMG submission 106645) | Polar desert sand microbial communities from Dry Valleys, Antarctica - metaG UQ223 (23.06) | ecosystem: Environmental > Terrestrial > Soil > Desert | place: Antarctica: Dry Valley... | reverse complement strand
TGCGCGATATCGCGCAGCCTCACGAGCCAACCGCGTTGGCCGCGAATGGCCGCAAGCTTGCCGCTCGCAATCCAGTTACGCAGGGTACGGGCCGGTATCCCGGCCGACCTGGCGGCCAGGGTAAGGGGGATAGGATCGTTGGCCGTCGGTCTGTTGCTCATGGCCGCAGCATAGCAGCGTCGTCCCGAGGAGACAACGCGGGGGTGTTGGGTGGGTGTTGTGCCCGCATAGCGCCTCGTAGAATGTCCCTTATGTGCCCGTGTCGCATGCCTGTTTTTTGGGATGTTGGGGTAGTGATTTGTCGCGGGCTGGCGCGGGTTTTAGCCTGTTGCACCCCACCCTTTTATCCTGCCTTCACGCGCCGCACCGCTGGCGCGCACGGTCGGGACGCCCCTGGCCGCCGGCGGTGTGGCACCCAGGCAGACATGCGGCAGGGTTTGGGGGGATCCAACCGTACTGATCAAGGGGAGGCCCCGCCAGACTTCGGGGAGCCTGGTGGGGCCGGAAGGGGAGGAAGGGGAGGAACAGTGGATGGTGTCATGAAACGAGAATGCGGAGAGCATACCAGCGCCCCGACGCGCGGCCTAGAGCCGGATGGTTGGGCCATTCGTCATCCATGGAATCGCTCTGCTCGGCGGATTCATTCCCGTGCGGCGTGAAGCGGCAGCCACGACGGGATACCGATCTGCCGCGGCGGCGCGACCTGCTCGTTGAGCGGTGCCCAGCGCGCCCACATCCCGCGTAGGGTGTGCGGCGGATCGTTCTCCGCCAGGAACTCGGCGGCGAGCGCGTGCCCCAGCAGGGCCGTCCCCAGCGCCTCGGTCAGGCTCCAGGGCACATCGTTGGCGCTGTTGTCCGTCGCATAGGCACATGCGACGGAGAGGGTGATGCAGTCGGGGATGCTCAGCTCGATCGTGACGGTGAGGGGAGCAATATTGACGAGCTTCATCGCGCATCCCCCTTCCCGTCGGTGCAGCGCACCACGGCGGCCAGCGTGCCGTAGACCTTGCGCTCGCCGTTCAGGATCGGGTAGCCCGGCACGGTGGCGTGATACTCCGGGAAGCCCGCGACCAGGCGGCAGACGCGGGCGACGATCCAAGGCGTGGCCCCATCGGTATTCTCGGCGACCAACTGGATGGCGTCGTCTTCCGGGGCGGTGCGCTCCTGGTCGTAGATGAGCACATCGCCCTCGCGGATCTGCCGACCGCTGAGGCTCTCCTCCACCATTAGCCAGGTGCCCAGCGGGTGGCCGGTGGAGAAGAAGCTGAGCGCGACGGCGTAGGGCGCTTCGAGGCCGATCGTCGCATGGTCGAGCGTGAGGGACCGTAGCGGAATCGCGGCGTAGTCGGCCCACATGAGGGGGTGCTGACGTTCTTCCCAGGGCCGGGTATTGGGGGCGGTGCGGCGGTGCTTGGGGGCGGTCATCGGTGGTCCTCCTGTTCGTTCCCTACTCATTGCGGCGGTGAGAGACCGGCGCGGGCATTGACGGTGCAGCCGCGCCGGTCGCGATCGGCTAGTCGGCGAACTCCAACGCGTGCTCGGCGTAGCTGCCACGGCGCACGAAGGTCGGCTCGATCGTGGCATCCAGCGCCCGGCCCACCACGGCCAGGGCCTCGGGTGGCAGCTCCTCCCCGGCGAGGCGGCCCAGGTCGGCCCAGATGTTGGCGAGCACGAAGCGCTGGCTCAGGGGGGCGGGGATCTCATCGGCGGACAGCTCGGCGACGAGGGCGGCCATCAGGTCGTTGATCGTCATCGGTAGCTCCTTTTTTTGGGGTGCCACGGGGGGCACTGGGGGTATGTCCCCTGGTAGTGGCAAGATGCCGCTACGGGGTTCGAACCCTCGTACAGGCAAAATACCGCTATTAAGTAACGTAACAACGAGAGAGGGGTGGACTACCCCTACGAGGTGCTCGATCCGGTGGAGGCAAGATGCCCGGACGGTCCGCCGAGACCCGTACCGTCATCTTGCCGGTACGGCGCTCAGGCCGCGAGCGACAGGTCGGCGGTGGCGAGGTCGGTGGGGGCGGCGAGCGGGACGGCCTGTTGCCGTCGCCACTCACTGCGCGCCGCCACTAGGTTGACCTGGTCGGCCTGGAGGACGCGCCCGGTGCGCGCCCGGTAGGTCGCGACCATCGCGGCCGTCTTCGTGCCGTAGCGGACCAGCTGGGCGTTCGTGAGCCAGCGGACATCGGCCATCGCGGGGGTGCGCAGCCAGGCGGCCGCCACGTGATCGCCGTGCCAGCAGGCCCGGCCGCACTCGGCACCTTTGCAGTCGCAGAGGATCGCGCCGGTCGTGGTGTCGAGGCTGGTGATGTTCGGGGTCGCGGGATGGGACTTGCTCGCGGACTGGAAGGTGACGATGCCGGTCGCGTCGTCTGCCCCGACGAAGGCCAGCTCGGCCGGCGTGTGCTGGGCGGCGGTCCGGATGCTCATGGTACAGTTACCTCCTGAGCCGAAAGGCTCTCTTGCGGCCCTGAGTGCCTACTTTCCACGGGAAGCGCTCAGGGCCCTTATCATGCCGCTCACTAGCGACATTATTATATTACATTATCTAGTGTAAATTGTCAAGTATTTTCGCTATTGCTTTTTCATCGTTGGGAATGTTATTATGTTTCCAGGTCGATGAGGTTGTGCTGAGGAGAGTGATTCGATGCGGAAGACAATCAGACAATTACGCGAAGAACAGGGCTGGACCCAGCTCGAACTAGCAAATAGGCTAGGGGTAACGCCGGTGACGGTTTATACCTGGGAACGTGGGCGTAATGAGCCACGCGCATCGCAGCTCCGCAAGCTTGCGGAGCTATTCGGCGTGTTGATGGATAACATTGAGCTACTGGAAGTTGAGCGGGAAGTAAAAATAGCCGCCTAGGTGTTAGCTAGGCGGCTGTAGGCTCACCGGTCCGTAACCACCGGCGAGCAGAGGGATTCTACCAGCGAGGCCGTCATGGCGCGCTTACGAGGGGGTGGCGGTGGTTATCGACAACAGCGACTGGTTCTTGGCGCGGATCCTCGAACTCGCCGAAGGGGCAGCGCCGGTCTCCGTCGCCGTGACGCTCACCACCGGGGGGCTGCTGGTTTCGGGGCGACCGATCGGGAGTAAAGCCTATTTCGAGCGCGTGGCCGAGCAGCTCGGGGAGGCCCAGGATCGCCTCGACGGTGGCGGAGAGACGATCCGCGAACCCTTCCTCGGGCTGGCGCATGTCGTCGAAGCAGACCGTCTGCAAGAACAAGCAGAGCGGGATCATCTCATCGCCACACTGGGGGCGGGTGAGCAACTCACCCCGGAGCAGGAAAGTCGATTCCAGCGCCAGTACGTGAACTTAGAAGACGTGAGTATGTTCGGGGCGGGGCAGCAGATCGTCCATACGCAGCTCTGGCGCGGTCGTCTGTCCGCAGTCACGGGCTGGAATTTCGGGCTGCTCGAAGCTTCATGATTAACGCCCGGTCCGTCGGCATCGTCCTCTACAACGACCAGGTGCAGCGTGGGTGTAAAGTAGCGGCGTAGGGGGCAATATGGCGGTCAATATGATCCACCTAACGAGTGCCGATGAGGTGTATTACATCAACTTAGAGCAGGTAAGCTTTGCGCGCTTTTATGAAGAGCGTACGACGGCTGTGGTTGTACCTGCCGCACAATTGGTGATCGCCGGTCAATTGGTGACAATCACTGGTGCGCCTGTCGCGGTGATCCAGAAGACTTGGGCTGAATTCGTTCAAAGCAAAACGTAGCGCCTAGGTGGCGCAGCCTCACTGGTGGACTAACACCGGCGAGCAGAGGGATTCTACCAGCGTGGGATCGGACGCGGGTATCCATGCCAACCGACCGGGGCATCGTGAGCGAGAGAGGGTACTGTGAGTAGCATGGCACCGCGCCCCCTTGAGGGGGGCGGATCTGATGATCGCCGCGCACGTGCGCGTGGCCCTTAGGGATCATGATTGGCACGCGTTCCCCGAGATCGCCGCCCAGGTGGGGGGGCATCCGACGGCGGCGGTTGCCGGGGTCCTCGCGCTGATGGTCGCCGCGCGCCAGGTTGAAGAGGCGGGCGCGCCACAGGCGTCCCGCTATCGGCTCGCACCGCGGGGTTGACGCCCGACAACGACCGGGCGGGCCGTGGACGGCGCAGGCGGCAGAGGGGACGGGATGATGGCGGTGGATCCCAACGGGTATGTGGCGCTCCGACGGGGCGTGGTGGCGCGAGCGACAGCGGGACGACCGCAGGCGCTTGCCGCCTATCGCGCTATCCTAAAGCGGCAATGTGCGGGGATCGCGCAGCGCGGCGATGCCAGCCGGTTGCTGAGCCTGGGCCAGCTCCTGCGGCTGAGCGGTGGAGTGCCTAAGATCGAGGAGCGAGGCTAGCGCTGTGGACGATCTGCACGTCGCGATCGCCGCCTTCCTGCGGTCCCAGCGCCCGGCGGCCGCCAGGGCCACGCCGGAGCCGCCGGTGCCCTCCATGCGCAGAACGCGCGTCTTCGCCTGTCGGTTCTGCGCCGCGCGGGTCTGGGAGGGCGAGCACGGCGCGGCGTTCCACTTCGAGGAGCTGTGGGAGGCGGTGAGCTGCGCGGCGTGTCATGGGGAGCGGCTGCGGCTGGAGGTGCAGGCCGAACGGGGATCCTTGCTCCAGCAGGCGTGGCATCGTGCCGCGGTGGTCAGGCCGCGCTGCAAGCGCTGCGGCGCGGTGATCGACGCCGGCACGAAGCAGCACACGATCGCGGAGTTGCGGGCGATACGCGAGTGCGCCGACTGCTTCATGCCCGCCTGATGCCGCGCAAGATCCGCCAGCTCCTGTAGGAGTGGACACAGGTCGTCATCTCTAGCGCGTGCCCAAATGGACAACTCGAAACGGCTTGGGTTTTAGCATCAGGAGCGCTTGACGATGTCGAACGTGCGGCGCTACAATGCTTACACAACTTGCAGGGTCGTCGGATGATCCCGCAGGGATGCTTCGCGCATCCAGACCCTGAGCTGGTCGTTTCCGCTCTATTGACTCTGCTGCCTTTGCGCAGACGAGGGGCGGTCGACTGGGGCCGAGCCTTTGCCGCCCCGCATTCGTGCGGTGGTGGGCCGTACGAATCAAATATTCGGGAACATTAGACGTCCCACCAGCTGCGTAGCACTATGCGTGCTACCGAATTGGTGGGACGTTTTCGTTATTGCGAGGGTTGAGAGGAGGCTTCCTGTGAGCGTGCGAAAGACCGAAGCGTTCATGGTGCGGATGACGCCTGAGGATCGGCGGCGTTTGAGCGCGATCGCCGAGCTGTCCGGTCGCAGCGAGGGCGACGTCATCCGTATCCTCCTCAGCTTGGCTCGACCGGAGCACGTTTCTATCGGTATCGATCTGCCCGGCGTTAGCGTGCGGCGCGAAAGTGTCCCGCCAACATTGCAGGCAGCATGACATAAAAAGAGTCCGGCTACGCTCTCGGTGTTCCCGCACCTTGAGTGATGTAGTCGGACTCTCTGGCCAGCACGCGAACCCCCGGCAGCTGACAAGGCTAGGGCTCGCGGCTTGAACTAACTGGGGCTAAGAATAGCACACTTCCGCGCAGGCGGAAAAGAGCCATTCGTCCCGGAGAGGGCTCTCATTATGTTCACCCCCCCCACGGCGCGCTACCTCGACGATGGCGATCTCGACATCACCTTCCCCAGCCCCATCCGCGATGACCCGACCTTCCCGCTCGTGCGGCTCGCCCTCCTGGGCGATACCGACCCGGCGGCCTGCGCCTGGTATCCGGGCGGCGAGCGCCTGTTGGTCGGCTGGCACGTCGCCCGCGCCGTCGAGCAACGCCTACGCCTCATGTTCCCGGATGTCCTTGTCGCCAATTCGCTGCACGAACCGCCCGGGGTCGGCCCTCGGCGCATCGCCGCGCTGGCCGGGACGGTGGCGCGATGAGCACGATGACGAACACCGAGCGCTGGGTTCGCGTCAAACCTGGTAATCCCTGCCAGATCTGTAAGCATGACGGCTTCTGTGAAGTCTCGCCCGATGGGGCTATCGCCGGGTGTATGCGCGTGAGTGATGGCGCTTTCAGAACGGTGTCATCTGCGTTGGGCGACAAGTACCTCCATCGCCTGACCGACGAACCCCGCGAAATCCCTGTGGCACGGCCCAAGCCATCCGCTGCCCCTGTACGCGATGTCATGGCCGACCGTGCCGTGTTCGGCATCATGGTGCGGGCCTGCGCCGCGCTGCCCGAGGTGGCGACGAACGAGCTGGCGCGGCGCTTCGGACCGCTCAGTGCCCCGCAGATCATCAAGCGCTTCGGCATCGGCTATTGCGACGGCCCGGCTCTTGTCCAGGCCCTCGACGCCGCAGGCCGCCGCCAGGACGCGATCGCTGCCGGGGTGCTCCGGCGCGATGGGTCCGTGCCGCGCTCGCTCCTGGGCCACCTGCTCATCCCGCACTTTCGCGACGGGCTGGTGCATGACATTCGTATCGCGGGGATCAAAGGGATCCACGAGAGCACCAAGGAAATCAGCCTGCCGGGCGGTTACGCCGACCGCGAAATCGCCGATCTCTTCCACAACCATGATGCGTTGAAGGACATCGGCGAGGACGACACGATCCATATCTGCGGCGGCGCCTACAAGACGATGGCCCTGGCCCAGGCCGGGTTATTGGTCGTCGGCTTGCGCGGCGAGGCCGAGTTGAGCCAGGGGCACATCGACGCGCTACACGCGGCGGGCGTGCGCACGATCATCCTCCACATCGATGCCGAGGATCCGAAGGAAGACCAGCCACTCAGTGCCGGGCGTCGCCTCGGGCTGACCAAGGCCGAGCGCCTCGCGGCCGCTGGCTTTGTCGTCCGTGTCGCCGAGCCGCCGCATGAACCTGGCACGGCGAAGGTCGATGGTGATTCGCTCCTGCGCGATCTGGGGCCGCGTGCGGTGCGCGACTACGCCTATAGTGCGATCGCGCTCGACGCGTGGCGGGTGGTGATTGGCGTCGAGTCGCCGGGTGCCCCGCCCGAGATCGTTGGGCGGATGGAGCGTATCGAGCAAGAGAACCGCAACCTCCGCGCCTTACAGGTCGCGTCTGCCCATCTCGATCGGAACAAGAACTTCAAGGCGCAGAAGCCGACGATCAAAGCCGTGGTGTATGAGTACGCGTCGAAGCTCAGCCGTAATGAGATTGACGCCGATGGCTGGATACGCACCTCGCGTCCGGCGCTCGCCGCGCTGAGTGGTGGGTCGCCCGATGCGGTCGGGGATCACCTCGAAGAGGTCTCCCAGTGGGGCGTTGGTATCCATAAAGACGTGCGCTACGAAGAGCATCGGCGCGTTGACGACGATGGCCAGGTGGCGGTTGAACGCCGCAGGGTACTGCTCCTCAAAGTCGATGGCCGACCGGCCGAGGTGCTGATGGCTTTGGGGGGCGACTATGCTCCGCCCCGCGCGATCAACAAGGCCACCGGCAAGGAAAAGGAGACGTGGGGCGGCAAGCGCGAACCCTGTCCGCGCTGCGGCTCGACCAGGACGCGCACCGTCACCTATTGCGGCGACTGCGACCTTATCCTGAAAGAGACGCAGCACGACGGCGAACCGGGCAACGAACTGCCGACTGATGAAGTAGGCAATGTACCGCCTACGCCCATCGAGGAGCTGGCGGCGGTGCCACCGACATATCCCTATGTGCCCCTCGCGAATGTCCGCGAAGACGAGGCCGAAGACCTCGACACCTGGGACCCGAACTTCTGTAATCACCCCGGCTGCACCCAGCGCCTGAACCCGGCACTCGGCAAGCGCTTCTGCTGGCAGCATCGCGAGGCCGGCATCGAACCGGAAGCACCGCCGCTGAAGCCGCTCGCCAACCCGTTCCCGCCGCTCGATGACGACATGGTGCGGGAGTTCGCGGGGCGCAACTCCCTCGCGGTCATTGACGAGCGCCTGGCGGGCCTACGGGAGCGCTGGGCAGCGGGCGAGGATACCGACCAGGTACGGGCCACGCTCGCCGACTGGCGGGCTATCAGGGCCGCTCGGGTGGCGCTCGATGCGGCGCGGCCTGCGACGATAGGGGCCGACTGATGGACATCAACTATCCGCAAGCCCCCGCCGTCCTGAAGCCGAGTCGGGGTTGTTATCTCTGGATCGTGCCGCGTTGTCCGTTGTGCGGCAAGAGGCACCAGCACGGCGGCGGGTATCTCACCGGTGACCCGCGCACGCTCCTGGGGCATCGCGTGGCGCACTGTACGGGGCCGCAGCGCCCTGGCGAGTCGCGCGGTTACGAGTTGGTGGAAGCGGTCGCGCAGGTGGTAGCAAAATGAGTGATGCAGATCTTCGGTCATGTCCGAAGAAAGCGCGCAAGCCCCAGTCCCGCAGCCTGCCGCTGCGCGAGGCGATCCTGGCGGTGGCCGCCACCTACGAGCGGATGACGTTGCGCCAGCTCTTCTACCAGCTGGTGGCGCGAGGCTTCCCGAAGACGGACCAATTCTACAAGCGCGTCGGCGACGCCACGACGCAGCTGCGCCTCAGTCACGCGCTCCCCTACCGCAAGATCGTGGATGGGCATCGGGCGCGCCGCGCCGTCTTCGCGCACAGCAACCTCACCGCCGCGCTGGAATCGGCGCACGAGTTCTATCGGCGGAACTACTGGTTGGAGCAGCCGGGCGGCGTCGAAATCTGGTCCGAGAAAGATGCCCTGACCGGCGTGATCCAGCCGGTCTGCGAGCGGTGGGGCGTCACTTACGTGGCGACGAAGGGTTTCCCCAGCCTCACCCTCCGGTACGAGAGCGCGATGGCATTCCGCGCGGGCGGCAAGCCGATGCGCGTCTTCTATTTCGGCGACCACGACGCGAGCGGGCGCGAGATCAGCGCCGGTCTCGAAGCCCAACTGCGGGAGCACGGCGCGGATGTGCGCGTGACGCGCATCGCGTTGGAGCCCGCGCAGATCGCTCAGTATCGCTTACCGACGCGACCGGGGAAACAGACCGATAGTCGTCAGGCGAAGTTCGCGGCAGCGTATGGCAACGCCAGCGTCGAACTCGACGCGCTACCACCGAGCGTCTTAGAAACGTTGGTCGAGCGCTGCATCCTCAGCGAGATCGATGAACAGCGATGGTATGAGGTTGAACGTGTCGAGCGCCTCGAACGGCAGACGCTGGCCTCGATCGTCAGCATTCCCTGGCAGCCGGGGCAGGTGTACAACTTGACTCCAGAGAAGGAGGCGAGCTGATGCACTATTCGGTGCGCCCGGCGCTGACGCCGACGCGCTGGGCGGTCCTGGCGTTGGTGGCGCGGGGCGCGAGCAACGACGAGATCGCCGCGGCGCTGGGGCTGACGATCACCGCCGTCAAGAATCACCTGTCCGCGATCTATCGCCGGTTGCCGCTGTCGTCGAGCGGCAACCGCCGGGTGCTGGCGGTCCTGTGGTATCTGCGCGAGGGACACAACGATTACGAGGAGGCGGGCCGCGATGCGTGAGGCGGGGCGCTCCTTGCTGACCCCGACCCAATGGCTGGTGCTGGAGCATCTGGCGGGTGGTGACAGCAACGCCGCGATCGCCCGGGCGCTGGGGATCCGGCTGCCCACCGTCGCCAGCCATGTGGCGGGCATCTATCAGCGCCTGCCGCACGCGAACAGGGGCGGCAAGCGCGCGGCGGCGGTCGCCTGGTACTGGACGGTGGGGCGTGCGCTGCACGAGGAAGGGGTTTGAGGTGACGAAACGTTCCCCCAGGTGGCAGGAGCGCGACCAGAAGCGCGATCGGGCCGCGCTCCTGCTCTGGGAGGATCGGTTGACGGACGAGGCGATCGCCCGCTCGCTGGGGATCTGCCGCCGGACGCTGGCCTACTGGAAGCGCCACCCCGACGTGGTCGCGCGCATCGCCGCCCTGGGGGAGGCCTACCGGACACGGCTGTGATTGCACAAAATGTCCCCGCATGTCCCCGCGAAACGCTCGCCCCGCGCGAGGTTTTGCGCCTTTTGCGACGCAGCGTGGGGGGTGATTCGCCGCTCCCAACACGGCGCGGGGGCGCAAAATTGCACAAAACTACACAAAATTACACAACGGATCGTGGGTAGCCCCTATTTCTGGGAGGGTTGACCATAGCGAGGGCCATGAGGGCCGGGGCTTTTGCGGCTTTTGCGTGTCAGCGTGG
>Ga0136611_10004188_pt1 | contig 10090 bp, 8 predicted proteins | sample AntDrymUQ2232306_2_FD_106645 | JGI IMG/M metagenome (GOLD analysis project Ga0136611, IMG submission 106645) | Polar desert sand microbial communities from Dry Valleys, Antarctica - metaG UQ223 (23.06) | ecosystem: Environmental > Terrestrial > Soil > Desert | place: Antarctica: Dry Valley... | reverse complement strand
CTCGTGTCCCCGCAACAGACCGCCGAGTTCTGGCGCGAGGACATGGAGGTGCTGCGGGATGAAGGCAAACTCATGTGCCTGACTTTGCACCCATACATCTGTGGCCGTCCGGGACCCTCACGGGCGCTTGCGCTCTTCCTCGACTACGTCATCGACCTCGGGGACGTCTGGATCGCTCGGGCCGATGACATCGCCCGCTGGTGGCTCGAACGGGAAAGCGGGTGACCACGCGCCACATCCGAGTATCCGTCCTCGGGGCTTGAAAGTCCGTCCCATCGCTTCGGAGGCATCCGTCCCGCCATGACACTCCCCGCAACCGACCTCGTGCTTCTCAACGGCAAGGTCATCACGATGGATCCCGCACAGCCGAGCGTAACCGCCGTCGCGATCCGGAATGGAACGATCGTCGCGATCGGGAGTGACGCGCACGCGCGGTCCGCCGCCGCTCCCGGCGCGCGCATCATTGACCTTCTTGGGCGGACGGCAACGCCCGGCCTCAACGACGCGCATGCCCACCCGATGCTCGTTGGCTTCGCGCTCGACGATCTGGACCTCGCCGCGTCGAAGCGCCCGACAATCGGCGTCATTCAGGACCTCGTCCATGCCGCTGGCTCGAGCCGTCCTCCTGGCCAATGGATCATCGGCCGTGGTTACGACGACGCGACCGTGGCGGAGGGACGGCATCCCAACCGAAACGACCTCGATGCCGTCGCGCCGGATCATCCCGTCCTGCTCTTCCGAATGTGCCACCATATCGCCGCGGCCAACAGCCGCGCCTTGGAGGCCGCGGGCATCACCCGCGACACACCGAACCCCAGCGATGGGCTGATAGATCGCAATGAGCGAGGTGAACCGACCGGCGTCCTGCGCGAAGGCGCTATCGTCATGGTGCAGCGGGCCATCGGCGACCCATCGATCGAGACGCTGGCGGCGGCGATAGAGCGGGCCGGACACGCGTTCCTCAGGAGTGGAATCACGAGCGTCGCCGAGGCAGGCATCGACCTGCCGGAGGAGTTTCGAGCCTACCAGGATCTCCGCGCGGCGGGGCGGCTCCCGGTCCGCACCTATCTCATGATGATGATGGATGAGAACCTGGATGCGATGGCCAACCTCGGCGTCCGCACGGGATTCGGTGATGATCGCCTCCGCATCGGCCCCGCCAAGCTCTTCAGCGATGGGTCTATCGGCGGGCGCACCGCGAAGATGCGCCGCCCATACGAAGGGGAGACGGACAACACGGGGCTTCTCATGATGCCGCCCGACGTCCTGAAAGCGAAAGTCCTCCGCGCCCATCGCGCCGGATTCCAGGTCGCGATCCACGCCATCGGCGACGGCGCGATCGACCTCGTCCTCGACGCCTACGAGGCCGCGATGGCGAGCGATCCCCGGCCGGACTCGCGGCATCGGATCGAACACTGCTCCATCGTCGATGAAGCCACAATCGCCCGCATCGCCCGGCTCGGCGTCATCCCGATTCCAGGGACCTCGTTCCTCTACCACTTTCGCAACGCCTACATCGCCAATCTCGGAGAAAACCGGATCCGGTTCGCCTACGGCATGGCCACCTTCGGCCGCCATGGCATCCTCGCTGCCGCCAGCTCCGACGCGCCCGTCGTCCCGACGTCCGCCACTATTGGGCTGCAAACCATGATGACGCGGCGGGATGTTCAGGGCCGCCCAGTCTGGCCAGAAGAAGCGATTTCCCTCGATGACGCGCTCACCGCTTACTCCGTCAATGGCGCGCACGCGACATTCGAAGAACGCATCAAGGGCACGCTGACCCCAGGGAAGTTGGGCGACGTCACCGTTTTCGAATCCGATCTTCGCACGGTCGATCCGGGTGATATCGGCGCGGTCCAGGTCGACCTCACCATCGTCGGGGGCGCGGTGGCCTTCGAGCGCGAGCAGCAGCCCGCGTAGCGTCGGAATCAGCCCCGCCCCGTTCGCCGCGGTTCAAGACGAGGAGAGTCATGGCGGCTGATATCGTATTCCTGAACGGAACAGTCGTCCCAATCGACGACACCATTACCCGTGAAACGCCAGAGGCCGTCGCCGTGACCGGCCGCTTCATTACACGGGTCGGAGAGCGATCGGACATTCAGGACGACATCGGTCCGGATACCCGCGTCGTGGATCTTGACGGTCGCGCGTTGCTCCCTGGCCTCAATGACAACCACACCCATCCGATGAGCTACGGCGAATCGTTGGGCCAGATCGACGCATCGCCAGACGCCGCACCGACCCTGGCCGCGCTGCAAGCCGCGTTCGCTTCCGGGACCGCTCGCGCGACATCGAGCGGTGGCTGGCTCTTGGCCCGTGGCTACGATGACACCCGGCTCGACATCCACCGACACCCTACGCGGCAGGAGCTCGACGTCGTCACCGGAAATCAGCCAGCATTCCTCGTACGCGCCTGCGGCCATCTCGGCGTCGCGAACACCGCCGCCTTGCGACTGGCGGGCGTCACGTCCATCACCGAAGATCCCACCGGCGGTCAGATCGACCGTAACGCTCACGGCGATGCCACTGGCCTCCTGCGAGAGCGCGCGATGGGATTGGTCCGGGCGGTTATCCCCGAGGTCTCGAAAGACGAAATCAAGGACCACCTTCGGGCGGCGGGCCGCCGATTTCTCGCCGACGGCATCACCAGCGTCGGCGAAGCTTCGATCCGGACGTCCATCGAGTTCGCTGCCTACGAGGAGCTCGCCCAAGCTGGGGAACTCCCTATGCGCGTGTTCACGATGATGCTCATCGACGACACGCTCGATGACCTTGCGGCGATTGGACTCCGGACAGGATTTGGGGACGACTGGCTCCGGATCGGCCCCGCCAAAGTGTTTCAGGACGGGTCCGGCGGTGGCCGCACGGCGGCGATGAGCGTCGACTATCGCAACGACCCCGGCAACCGCGGCATCACGATCTACGACCAGGCGGGACTCGACGATCGGTTCCGCCGCGCCCAGGCGGCCGGGTTCCAACTCGCCGCCCACGCGATCGGGGATCACGCCATCGCGATGATCCTGACGGCCTACGAGCGCGCCCAGGCAGCCCATCCCCGACCGGACGCGCGGCCGCGGATCGAACATTGCGGGATGTGCACGCCGGACATCCTCGACCGGATGGTGTCGCTCGGCGCCATCGCCGTCCCGCAGCCCGCGTTCGTTCATTATCTGGGAGATTCGTATATCGAGAATTTCACTCCCGAACAGCTTGCGCTCTCGTACCCTTCCCGGTCCTGGTTCGATGCCGGGATCGTCTCGGTCGGGAGCTCCGATGTCCCCGTGGTGCCATGTCACCCGTGGACGAACATCCGCGCCGCGGTCACACGACTGACCAGTGATGGCCAGACGATGAGTCCGGAGCAACGAGTCACCCTCTCGGAGGCGCTGCGGATGTTCACGATGAACGGCGCCTACGCGTCGTTCGAAGAGGAGCGAAAAGGCGCGATCCGAGTCGGTCAACTGGCCGACCTGATCGTCGTCGACCGCGATCCCTACACCGTTGCCGCGGTAGAGCTTCACACCATCCGCAACCACATGACGGTCATCGATGGCCGGGTCGTTTTCGAAGCTTAGGCGTCTCTGAGAGGATTGCCGCGATGCGCATCACCTATTTCGGCCACTCCGCCTTTCAGTTCCAGCACGGCGATCAGTCGCTGCTGATCGATCCGTTCCTGAGCGGCAATCCGTCCGCGACCGTGTCTCCCGAGACGCTCTCGCCCCAGACCATCCTATTGACTCACGCCCACAACGACCACGTCGGCGACACGGTCGCGATCGCGAAACGGACCGGCGCGACCATCATCACGGTCTTCGAGTTGGCGACGTACCTTGGGCGGCAGGGCGTCACGGCCATCGGCGCGAATCATGGCGGGACGGTGGCGTTCGCCGGAGGCTCAGTCAAGTTCACCCCGGCCTGGCACAGCTCGTCATACAGCGTCGACGACGACTTCGTCGCCCCTGGGATCCCGGCGGGACTGGTGATTCGGTTCGGCGGCAAGACGGTCTACGCCGCCGGCGATACGTGTCTTTTCGGGGACATGGCTCTCATCGGCGAAGAAGGCCTGGACGCGGCGATCCTGCCCATCGGCGATCACTTCACCATGGGACCCGCCGATGCCGCCCGCGCCTCCCGTCTCCTTCGCGCCGGAATCGTCATCCCCTGCCACTACGACACGTTCCCACCAATCTCACAGGACCCCGCCCAATTCGCGACGCTTGTCGCCGAACAGTGCGACAGCACCGTCGTCGCGCTGCGCCCAAACGACGCGCATGACTTCTAGGAATCGAGGACCCCGGCGATGGACGCCTTCAACGCGGAGCTGACGCGGACAGCGTTCCAGCGCAAAGCGGTGAGCCGCCTTCCACCTTCCGATGTTCTGGAACGAGCGCGGGCGTTCTTCGAGAGCCGCGGCTATCGCACCGGGAAGACCGGACGAGCCGATCAGCTCTTCGTCATGGGCGGCCGCGAAGGGATCCTCCCACGGGTGACTGGTGATGTCAGCGCACGGGCGGATGTCGGCAAGCCAGGGACGACGATGGTCACGCTGAACGCGGCGGGCGAGCGGCTTGGTCCCGCTATGGCGGAGTTCCTCATGGAGCTCCGCGCCCTCCGCGCGCCGAAGAATCCCACCCCCCTCTCTGGCCCCACCGCGGGAGATTCGCCAGCCGTAGGCGCCATCGTGGGAGATGACGAAGACGGAAGCGCCGCCGTATAGTGCATCCGGACACCGTCGCGAGTCCGTTCCCCGCGCCCCAGTAGCTCAGCGGATAGAGCAACCGCCTTCTAAGCGGGAGGCCGCAGGTTCGATTCCTGCCTGGGGTACCAACGTTTCTCCTGATACCGATAGTTCGAAAGAGACTGTCCCGAAAATCGCCTCGACCGGGGGAGGAAGATTGATCGAAACGTCGCCACAGATTGCAGTCGTGCAGGAGATGGAACGTCTCATCGGTGAAGGTGAATGGGATGCAGCCAACGAGCATTTCACCGTTGACGTCACCTACACGGTGGGCTCCGGCGCTACGTACACAGGAGTCGCCGGGATCCGCGCCTATATGGACTGGCAGAACGGCATCGTTCGATGGAGGGGCCACACACTGCGCGAGCAATGGAACGCTGATGACGTTGTGGTCATCCAGATCGATTCCCACTTCGTGCGTCAGGCGGACGATCGCCCGGTCACCGTTCGTTGCACCGACATCTATTGCATGGCTGGCGACAATATTCGGGACTGGCGGGTGTAGGCCGATATGTCCCCATTCTTTGGCGACGAGAGGGTTGGCCCATAGACATCGAATCGAGCGGTCGTGAACGATCGTGAGCTCCAGTGTCGTCGACCGCCTCGAAGGTGATCTCACGTTGCGGCCATTTTCGTCCGCAAAGATGTGCCACCAACAGCACCGCCCGACCGGAGCTTGCTGATGGCTTTGGACGGGCATGGAGCGTCGGCTTCAACCCTGGGGTCGAGTGGACCATCGGGATCGGCGGAATGCGGGAGTACGACCCCATCTCTCGTCGCTTCACCACACGGCACGTCCGGAGTAGGCCAGGAGGCAAGTAGGCATCATGCGCGAAGCGTTCGGAACGGCCTTCGGAATCCCGGTCGATCGTTACACGCTCACGAACGCGAACGGCGTCGAGGCCGCAATCCTCTCCTACGGCGGTATCATCCAGTCCATTCGCGTTCCAGACCGCGACGGAGCACGGGCCAACGTCGTCCTGGGCTTCGCCACGCTCGACGAGTACGTCGCCGCCAGTTCCTATTTCGGCTGCATCGTCGGCCGTTACGCCAATCGAATCGCGAACGGGACCTTCGCGCTCGATGACAAGACCTACACATTACCGGTCAATAATCCTCCAAACACGCTCCACGGTGGCCTCCGTGGCTTCGACAAGCACGTCTGGGACGCGTCCGACGTTTCCGACCCTTCAGGCGAAGGCGTTCAGCTGCGCCGCGAAAGTCCAGATGGCGAAGAAGGGTACCCCGGTACCCTCGCAGTCACCGTCACCTACCGGCTCACCGACGCGAACGGATTGCGGATCGACTATCGCGCCACGACGGACGCTCCGACGGTCATAAACCTTACCAACCATTCTTACTTCAATCTTGCGGGAGAAGGATCCGGCTGCATCTACGATCACGCGTTGACCCTCAACGCCTCTCGATTCATTCCAACGGACTCGACCGCGATTCCCACCGGAGAGCTGGCGCCCGTTTCAAGTACTCCCTTCGACTTCACCCGACCTCGGCCGATCGGGGCCGGCATCCGCGATCCGCATAAGCAAATCATCGTGGGCCACGGATATGATCATCATTTCATTCTCGACGCCGAACGCGGCTTCATCAATCCCGAAACGCCCATCCTGGCCGCGCACGTCCTCGAACCCAATAGTGGCCGAATCATGACGGTCGCGACCACGGAGCCAGGTGTCCAGTTCTACTCCGGCAATTACCTCGACGGGACGTTGACTGGGACGAGTGGGAGGCCGTATCGGCAAAGCGACGGCTTTGCGCTGGAAACCCAGCATGCGCCCGACTCCCCAAATCAACCACAATTTCCATCGACCGTCCTGCGCCCGGGCGATACCTTCTCCTCGACAACGGTGTTCACGTTCTCCGTCGATTAACGGACTCCCGACGACCTCTAACCCATCGAAAGGCACCAAACCATGCGGGCGCTCCTCAGCGTCTACGACAAGTCAGGCGTGACTTCATTTGGCCAGGGTCTCATCGACCTTGGGTGGGACCTAATCTCGACCGGCGGCACGTTCCAAACACTCACCGACGCTGGCCTTCCCGTCACCAATGTCGCCGACGTGACCGGATTCCCCGAAATGCTGGACGAGCGAGTCAAGACGCTCCACCCCGCGATCCACGGCGGAATCCTGGCCCGGCGCGATGTACTGGATCATCTGGAGCAGTTGGACGCGCTCGATCTCATACCGATCGATCTGGTCGTCGGCAACCTGTATCCATTCGCCGACACGATCCGTTTTCCGGGTATCTCGCTCGAAGACGCGACGGAGCAGATCGATATCGGCGGCCCCGCGATGATCCGCGCCGCCGCCAAGAACTTCGGTGGTGTCATCGTCATCACGGATCCCGCCGACTTCGACACGGTCATCGCGATGTTGGCGTCCAGCGGCGTCTCGCCCACGTACCGGAAGTCGCTCGCGGCGAAAGCATTCGCGCATGTGTCGGCATATGACGCCCTCGTCGCGGAGTACCTCACCGACGATCCGGGCGACACGTCTTTTACGTTTCCTCGAGAAGTGACATTCGGTGGGCGCCTCGCACAACCGCTTCGCTATGGTGAGAATCCCCACCAGCGGTCCGCGGCGTATCGGCGCCTAACCGCACTGCCCCAGTCCGCGGGGGTACTCGACGCGGCACAACTTGGCGGAAAGGACCTCTCGTTCAATAACTTGGTCGATGCGGACGCGGCCTGGCAGGCGGCATGGTTGTCGCCCCGCCCGACGGTGGCCATCGTCAAGCACGCAATCCCGTGCGGTTTAGCGTCACGCGATGAACTCCAGAACGCCTTCGCTCTCGCTGTAGAAGGGGATCCCGTATCTGCGTTCGGCGGCGTCGTCGCGCTGAATCGTCCGGTCGATGCCGCTACGGCTCAGCGCATTGGCGACACGTACTTCGAAGTAGTGATCGCACCGGACTTCGAGCCCGACGCGTTGAATATCCTGACGACGAAACCCAACCTGCGAGTGCTGAGACTTCAGGCCCCGACCTCCAACGATCACGGCCCCTGGGATATCCGATTGGTTGCCGGAGGCATTCTGGTTCAAGACAGCGACCCAGGACGTGATGATCGCGCCACATGGTCCGTCGTAACGAGTCGCCAGCCTACCCCAGACGAACTCGCGGACCTCACCTATGCGTGGTCGGCGGTCCGTCTCGTCAAGTCGAACGCGATTGTCCTTGTGAGAGACGAAGCGATCGTCGGGATCGGCAGCGGCCAGCCGAACCGAGTCGAGAGCGTCGGGATCGCAACGCGAAGAGCGGGGGACCGCGCGACCGAATCGGTCCTCGCGAGCGACGCGTTCTTCCCATTTCCAGACGGAATAGAACGGGCGGCGGACGCGGGCGTTCGCGCCGTCATTCAACCTGGCGGGTCGATGCGGGACAAACGCGTCATCGCCGCCGCCGACGCGGCCGACATCGCGATGGTGATTACGGGGACCAGGCACTTCCGCCACTGACACCAGACAGGTTCGACTGTTCGGTGGGCATGAATCTTCGTGCTATTGCACGAACGCTCTTTCAGGCCGCGTCGGACATCTGATCATAGCGGGTGAGCCACAACGATGGCTCTCGGATCTCGTCCATAGTTGGCAAGAACTCAGGACCATCCCAAACCCGCCGACCGACTTCATGCCCGCGTTCCCTCGCGATCTGATCGATGAAGGTCTCGCCAAGGCGATACTGTTCCATCTTAAGGCTGAGTCCTGTCAGGCGGGCGAACAGCTGCTCCGACGCCGACTTTTGCTTTTGCCGCGCTTCGAAGCGGCGGGCGATCCGCTCGTAGTTCGGCAGCAGATCTTTCCCAACGGCGTTCATGACGTGGTTGGAGTAACCCTCGATGATGCACATCAGGGCCTGCATGCGCTGGAACAATGCACGCTGCTCCGGCGTCATGATGGCTTCCAGCCAACTACCGTGCTCCTCGTCTTTGTTTCGCGCTCGATCGACGAAGACGCGGAGTCCACGCACCCCCCGATTCAGATGCTCGGCATCGGCCTTGAGAAACTCCATGTACTCGGACAGGAGACCGTTGAAGTAGTCTCGCACCCAGGGATGCGCCTCGAACTCGAATGCGTGCGTCGTCTCGTGCAAGGCGAGCCACATCCTGAAGTCTTCTGGTGGCATTCCCAGAACCCGCTCGACGTTCGCGATGTTGGGTTCGACGTAGTAGAGCTTTCCGGCGACCATCGGCTCACGTCCGAGGAGGGCCATGTCGTACTGACCTAAAACCCGACGCGCGAGATACCCAAGGAGCAACCCGAGTTCCGCGCTTACCACCGCCCGGTTCGCGCCGCCCCAAAGCACCGAAACGACGGACGAACCTCCGTTTCGATCCGCGTTCATCGCCTCCAAGGGCGAGAAAAGCCCTTGGAATGCGACCAGATTCGCGTTGATCCAATCGACACGGTCGAACGCGAACGTCCGTTCAATTGAGTTCGGGAGATCGCTCTTCGTGTATGCCGCCACAATGGGAACACACTTCTCGACCAATCCACGGTAATACGCATCGAGCCGCGTCCGCTCGACCGTGGTCAAGACATGACCCTTGTTCATGTTGATGGCAATCGAACGCGCCCGTTCCCAATCGATTAGGCGCGGATCCCGTTCTTGCTTGGCATACGACCGCGCGCGATTCCCGGCCCATGCTCCAACGGCGGCGCCCATCATGATTCCGGCCGTCGCCAATCGTTTGTCGACGAGAGGTATGCGTCCTCTTTGTGCCATGAAGATCGACTCCTTAGGCGTTCGTTCTGCGGATCGATTCGCGCATGAACCGTTGCATGGATGATCGATCCCGGACAACGCAATGCGGCCAAATCGACGGCCAATCGCTCGACTGTACGTATCGATATGGACCACGTCAAGGCGGCCACGCCGGAACTACGTCGAAAAAACGCCAAACGCGCCATCCGGCGATAGGCCGAATGGCGCGTCGAGGTGAACATCAACGTGAATGGGTAGCGGGGGGGGGATTCGAACCCCCGACCTTTGGGTTATGAGCCCAACGAGCTGCCGCTGCTCCACCCCGCGGCGATCCCCCTCGGGGGGGATCGGGATCTCGTGCGAGTCTGGACACGGTGTCGGGGGTCGGCCCCGGACCCGCCAGCGGGGGTGCTGGGGTCCGGGGGCGCCCGCGGCGGCCTCGCCTCCCGTGGGGTCGCCCCCACAGTACTCTCCGGCGCTGCGCTGGGTCACGACCGGGTTCGGGATGGGACCGGGTGGGGCCAGCACGCTCTCGGCCACGGGCGCCCCCGGACCCCCGCCAGTCCCTGGCCAGGAGCTCGGTGGCGTCCCCGTCGTCGCGTCGTCTCTTTGCCTGTCTCTTTTACACTT
>Ga0136611_10004187_pt1 | contig 10092 bp, 11 predicted proteins | sample AntDrymUQ2232306_2_FD_106645 | JGI IMG/M metagenome (GOLD analysis project Ga0136611, IMG submission 106645) | Polar desert sand microbial communities from Dry Valleys, Antarctica - metaG UQ223 (23.06) | ecosystem: Environmental > Terrestrial > Soil > Desert | place: Antarctica: Dry Valley... | reverse complement strand
GCTCCAGGCACACCGCCAGCAGATCAGCGAACTGATCGTCCGCGGATCGCACTCGCTTCCACATGAACTGCATCGTACCTGCCGGTCCTCTCGCGAGGCCGTTCTGACGACCGGCGTACCACTGCGCCGGCCATTCCCCGCCTATACATACAACGCCCGCGGCGAGCCGCTGGTTAACGTCGTCTGCAACGTGAACGCAACCCCCGGTTGTCTGGATGGACGCCTGGGTATAATACGCCTATCAATAGCGTACACCCGCGAGTGACGCGCGTGGGGCGTGCCCCGACGATGGTCGCAGAGGTTTGCACCCGAACGCATACGGACTTCAATCCCGATCGCTATTCTGTGGCACACCCCGTCTCCGCCCGGGGCTCATATGAGCGAGAATGATACACTCGGAGGGCGGGGCCGCCCGCATCCCATTTCCCTGGAGTACGAATGCGGTTCTCGAATCTATTTGCCTTGAGCGTGGTGCTGACCGCAGCACTCCTAAGCGCGTGCGGCACGGAGCGGCAGGGGAATACGCCGCGCGCGTCACAGCAGGGACCGCAGCTCCTGAAGCGGATCGCGACCGAGCCGAGCGTCCTTTCCGTGACACCGGACTTAATCGCACCCGACTGCACCCAGCAGTTTGAGGGCGAGCTGATCAAGCGCCAGTTCTCACGCAGCTATACCTGCACGAGCGTCGAGCGCCTCACGAACACCGTTGGTATCCACATCTCCGCCAAAGAGGCGGGCGACTTCTTCGACAAGCGCTGGTCCACTGCGGACGCGGCCAACGAGGTAATCGCCGGCAACCTCGCCTTGCGCCCCGCGCGCCAGGACTCGCTCAAGGTGGTCGAGGTGACCGATCCGGGTGCCAAAATTGGTGCACCGCAGGAGCGCCTCTTCTGCGCCAGCTTCACCGACCACTCCGGCGCGATCAAGGCCACTGAACTCTGGGGTACCTTCCGCTATGAGAATGCGACTGTCGAGTACACGGCCTACACCGAGCGCGAGCCGGAGTGCGCGAACGCACCCAAGCTCCAGGCAATGGCGCGCGCGCTCGCGGCCGCCCAGCTAACGCGCATTAAGAGCGCACCGCTGGTTAACCAGTAGCACCCCTGTTCCGCCGTTGATACCAGTACGCCCCACCGCCTGCCGCCGCCACGAGCGCGAGGCCGAGCGCGACCCAGAGTGCGGTCGGCACACCGCGATCGGCGTCGCCCGACGTTCCCGTGCCGCTGACAACCAGCGGTGTCGCACCAGGCGAGCGCAGCGTCGTCGCGGATGGCACCGGCGATGGGCTCGCCCCCGCAACTGCGTCAGGCGAGGCAGACGGCGAGCCGGACGGCGCAGGTGTGGGGCTGGCGTCGGGCGCGGGGCTTGTCACTGCGCCTGGGACCGGGGTGGCGCCTGGGACTAGGCTGGCACCTGGGACCGGGGTGGCGGCGGGCGTTGGCGTTGCCGCGGGTGAGGCCGCTGGCGTCGGAGGCGTGCCTACTGGCGCTGGAGACGCCCCCGCCACTGGTGTCGGTCCTGGCGTTGGGGCCGGTGCCGATGTCGCCGCCGGGAAGGGCGCCGGCGTCGGACCCGGCGGCGGCGTGGCCACCGCGCCGCTGATCTCAAGGTTCAGCTCGATGAAGGTGCCTTGGATGAAGTTCGCCGTCTGAGAGACGTCGCGACCGCCGACCTTGAAGGTAATCGAGCGCCCGTCCGCACCACAGCCGGCCTCACTCGATTCCGCGAGCACGTCTACGACGTAGCCCGTGCCGATCTCACCGCCGATCTGGCGTACAACGCTTTCGCCGCAGAGCTTACCGCCGATGAACGCCTCGACCTTTGTGCCTACTGGCGGTGCCTGCCCGTCCACCAGCACCTTGCCAAACACGCGTGTCGGCGGTCCCTGCGCGGCAAGCTCCGTCACGCCCGCGCCGAGCAGGCCGAGCGCCGCCGCAATCATTACCAAGACAGATACTCTCATAATGCTTCTCCATGAAGGCCCGTGCATCAAGCACAATCTCAATCATCCTGCACGGACGCCGAACGGTCATCTATCCAACGCCGTACCAAGCCGCGTGTGACAGATAGCTCCACCGCTCCATGCGCGATTGCGTGTGCTACGATCCCTCTACAACACCTCTAGGATCAGAAGCCGATGACAGTCCCTCAGGTCGGTCCATCGGGCGTACAGACGCCGCCGCTGATGATCGTGCGTGTCTTCTTGTTCGCTGCGCTGCGCGAGCGCGCCGGGGCGCGTGAGGTTGCTGTTGAAGCGCCCGCGGGGATCACGGTCGGGGTGCTGCGCGGCCTGATCGCTGCCGCGCATCCCGTGCTCGCGCCGCTGCTGCCGAATGCGGCGCTCGCCATCAACGAATCGTATGCGACCGATGAGTTCGTGATCCAGCCCGGCGATGCCGTCGCGCTGATCCCCCCGGTGAGCGGAGGCTGAGCATGTTCCGGATCACGCCCGACCCTCTCGACCCCGTCGCGCTGATCGCCACCGTCCAGACAGATGCCGCCGGTGCCGTCTCCCTCTTTGCCGGTGTCGTGCGCGATCACAACCTCGGCCGGCGCGTGCTCTTCATGGAGTACGATGCCTACCCGCCGATGGCTGAGCGCAAGATGGCCGAGATCGCGGCGGAGGTGTGCGCGCGCTGGCCTGTGACCGGGATCGCGATGCTCCACCGCACCGGCCGCCTAGAGATCGGTGACGCCAGCGTCCTGATCGCGGTCGCGTCCCCCCACCGCGCCGACGCAATCGAGGCCTGCCACTACGCGATTGACCGCCTCAAAGAAACCGTCCCGGTCTGGAAGAAAGAGGTCTTTGAAGGCGGCGAGGAGTGGCTCGAGGGCACGCCCGTCACGGCGGAAACCGGAGCCCAGGGAGCAGAATAAAGGCGCAGACGAACCCCGGCGCGGCGGAGGCGCTGGCGGACCTGCGCACGCAAGTAATCGGCTATGCGGTCGGGCCTGAGCTGATCGGTGCCTCCCGCATACCCGTGCCGGCGGTGTGGATGAGCGCCACGCCGGTCGAGATCCGCCACCGACCGCGCACCTGTGCAGCTCCCGCGACCAGAGATAAACCCTTCCCCCGGCCCCTCCCCACCCGCTACGCGGGCGAAGAGGGGCGGCGGTGGGGTCGTGATCCTGCCTTAGTCCGCGACCAGCACCAGCGTGCCGGTGGTGGAGAGGCTGCCGCCCGTGCCGTTCACTACACACGAGCGCGCCGTGGTCTGCTTGCCGGCGATCCCGTTGACGCCGTCCTCCGCGGTGCCGGTGAGCTGCCGGTACGCCTCAACGATCAGCTGCTGGCCGTACATGCCGGAGTGGTTGAAGGAGAGGCCGCCGCCGTTCGTGTTGATCGGCAGGCGTCCGCCCGGCGCGGCATGGCCGTCCTTCCAGAGCTTAAAGCCCTCGCCGCGCGGCGCAAGCCCCAGCATCTCCGCTGTGATCCCGGCGGTGATCGTGAACGAATCGTAGATCATCGCCATTTCCATGTCCTCAGGCCCCATGCCCGCCATCTTGTAGGCCGCGGCGGAAGAGGCCGCCGCCGAGGTGGCGGTGAAGTCCTCCATCTCCAGCATGTTGGAGTGGCTCATGTTCTCCGCCGCGCCCGCGATCCAAACCGGCTTCGTCTTCACGCTGCGCGCGATCTCCGGGTTAGTGATCAGGATCGCTCCGCCGTAATCGGTGACGAGACAGCAGTGCAGGAGCGTGAGCGGCCAGGCGATCAGGCGTGCCTTCTGCACGTCCTCAATCGTGATCGGCCCGCCCTCGGGGTGCGTCTCCTTGGAGAACATCACCGCGCGCGGGTTGAGCGTTGCCCACTGCCGCGTCACCACGGCGATGTTGGCGAAGTCCTCCGGCGTGGTGCCGAAGCGGTGGTTGTGGCGCGTCATCGAATGCGAGTAATTCGAGGGTGCCCCAGAAAGCCCGTAGGCGGTCGTGAACTGCGTCCCTGGCGCCCAGGGGTCGCCCGCGCCTCCGCCGGGACGCCCACCCCGGCCGCGGTTGGCGCGCGCGGACCAGCCCGCCTCGCCGTGGCTCACCAGCGCCACGTCAATGATGCCGGCGTGGATCGCCGCGAGCGCGTGGTGGACGTGCATCTCAAATGAGCAGCCGCCGACCGCGGTCGTGTCAATGTACTTCGGGTGCAGGCCCAGGTGCTCCGCCAATTCCGAGGACCAGCCCGCGCTAAAGATGCCGTCAATCCGTGAGATCGGAATGCCGGTCTGCTCGCTGACGTTCTTGATCGCCTCGATGTGCAACTGGAGCGAGGTGCGCGGCTCCGCTGGGTAGCCGATCTCGTTCGCTTCCGCCGCACCGACGATCGCCGCGGCGCGTGAGAGTACTCCTGGCATCGAACGTTGCTCCTTATACCACGCGCCAGAACGGGATATGGACATCCTCGCTGGCCGGCTCAAACTCCACGCGCACCTTGGCGCCGATCTTGATTTCTTCGGGTTTGGTCGGGTCCACACCGCGCAGCACGGTGAGCATGCGGTCGCCCTCGTTCAGGTCAATATAAGCGGTGACGAACGGGGTCTCGCCCGCCCAGCCGCCGAAGGCGCGGTGCTGCACGGCGAAGGTGTGGATGCGACCCTCGCCACTCCCTTCGATCCACTCCAGATCGCGCGAGTGGCAATTGGGGCAGATCAGGCGCGGATACCAATGCACGCGGTTGCAGTTGGTGCAACGTGGGAGCATTAGCTTGCCGGCCTTCGCTCCCTCCCAGAACGGCTTTGTGTGCGGACTGGGATCGGGGATGGGCTTGTCGTAGGGCATCAATCTCTCCTCTGGCTCAAACTGGCGGTTCGGCCGACGACTCAGCGCCGTTGCGCCGCGCCACCGGAGCCGCTGCAACGCGGGACGTAGCGAGCGTGATACTAGAGCTTTCGCGCGCGGCGGTCAATCTCGGGTAGTCATCCCCTTGCGTGGTGAGGAATGGGGAGGCTGAGGAACTCGGTCAGGGGCCAGACATGATCGGTGAGGCTGAGGTGCATCGCGGGTGTGACCCGGTCGAAGCGGCGGCCCTGCGCGTCGGGGGCGGCGCACGGCCGACGGAGGGCGGGGTGCGGGCGGAGCCAGTGCTGAGCAAAGATTGCCAGGCCGACGGCCGCATCCCAGGTGGGGGCTTGCTTCGCACAGGCGTGGGTCTTGCGGGTGAGGCAGGCAAGGCGGTCGCGCAAGCCGCCGTTGCACCGCTCGACATGCACGTCGTCGGGTTGCGTGCCGGCATCCGCATTTGCGGAAGACCGCGTTGCGGCGCGTTGCACCGCTCGACATGCACGTCGTCGGGTTGCGTGGCCACGGGACCGCGCGTTGCCTGAATCTCCACGGCGACGAGGCGGCGACCCGTGCGGTGCGTGACCGCCTCGGTGCGGGCGACGTCCGGTGTGCGACGTGTGGCCGGTGAGATCCTCCGCCGCGCGCGGGCTGCCGCGCCGGCGGAGGATCAGTAAGGCGCGCGCCACGTCCGCCGCGGGGGCGTGAGTCGCTCCAGCGCCGTGCCGGTCGTGGGGCCAACGAACCGGGTGCCGCCGCAGAACCAGCGGGGCCGTCCATGCATGTGTCCCTTGCCGACCGTCGCCTCATACCCGCGGCGCGGACCAGGCGGATGCGCTGGATGCGCTCGTCGCGCCCTCACGCCACCTCCGCCCCCTCACCCGACACCGTTCTCACCACTTGTGGGAGTGACTACCCATTCTCGACCAAGTACTCCGCCAGCGAGGTGAACCAGCGGAGGTTGCGGACGTGCGGGTCGCGTGCGCCTTCGCGTTCCAGGACCTCCAGCGCGTGCATCGTCAGACGGTGCGCTTCGAGAAGCGATTCGGTTCCGCCAGAGGCGCGACCGAAGCGAGTTCAACCGCGATCCGCGCTTCCGCTTCGGCGTACGCGCCGAGCGGCGCCAGCACACCCTCCGCCGCCTGGTCGGTATCGCCGTCCAGCAACTGGCGTATGCGGAGAAGCTGTTGGTTTAGTTGATCGAGCAACAGCGCGTTCGGCGGTCGGGGTTGATCTGTCACGCCATGCAGGATAGCGGAGGAAGGGGCGCGAAGGTAGAAGCAGGCGCAACCCTTCCCCTGACCTCGCCCCACCCACTGCGTGTGCGGCGAGCAACTGTCTTGGCGCTGAAGCCACGCACGGCGCCCGCCAGGGGGTCCGGCGACGGAGGCGGGCGTTGAGGATGGTGAGGCGCGTGTGCATACAGGCGACAACGCCCCCTTCTTCGCTTGCCGGCCGCCAGCAGGCGCTGGTAGAAGCCGCGGATTTGGGTGCGCTCGGCACGTCCTCGGTAGGCGGGATTATGATTCAGGACTGGAGCGGCGCGGCGCAGCCCGCCCTCTTCGTGGACGAGATCGAGTTTGGCAATGCTCCAGGCACGACGCCCGCGCCTACGCCAACACCGACGCCCACGCCCATGCCTACACCGTCTGTTACGCCGACGCCGACCCCCTCGCCGACGCCAACCGCAACACCGAGTGCATCACCGAACGCAACCGCCAGCCCGACGCCGTCACCGTCCAGCACATCGTTGGTGGTGTACGCGGACGCGCTCACGACCGGATGGCAAGACTGGTCCTGGAACTCCACGGTTAGCCTGAACGCGACGGCGCAGGTCTTCAGCGGCAGCCGGTCCATCTCCCTGCGTGTGACGAAGGCCTGGGGCGGCCTCCATCTACACCGCACCACCGCCCTCAATACCGCTCCCTATACGACGCTGCACTTCGCGGCGCGGGCGACGCAGAATGGTCAGCGCTACAGTGTGCGCCTGATGGACATGCAGGGCACACCGATCGGCAGCGAGGTGCTGCTCGCAAACGCCGGCGGCGACCCGGTGAATTCATCCTGGAAGGAGTACGCTGTCTCGGTCTCCAGCCTCGGCGCGCTCAACCGCAACATTGGCGGCAGCATGATCGCGGACGCGGAAGGGAACGCCCAGCCGCTGCTGTATGTGGACGAGATCAGCTTTACCAGCGGCGTCTCCCCGACACTGACGCCCACGCCAATGACCACGCCGCGCGCGACCGCGACGCCGACGGCGGTACCGACAGCCACACCGCGCGCGACCGTGGTGCCAACCGCAACGCCGACAGCCACGCCACAGCCGACGGTGGTGCCGACGGCCACACCACGCGCGACGGTGGCGCCGACCGCGACGTCGCGTCCGTCCGGTACACCGACGCCCACGCCAACACCGAGTCAATCGTTCACGGTGTATGGCGATGCACTCGCGTCCGGCTGGCAGAGCTGGTCGTTCGGCTCCACTGTCAGCCTTGCGGCGACGAGCCCTGTCCACAGTGGCAGTAAGTCAATCTCGTTCAGGGTCACGTCGAGCGGCGGCAGTCTTGTCCTCTACTCCACGTCAGACTTCAGCACCGCCCCCCACAGCGCCCTGCGGTTCGCGGCGCGGGCAAGCGAGGCCGGCCAGAGGTACACCGTGCAGCTCTACAGCGACAATTCACAGCCGCTTGGCGGGGAAGTATCGCTGGCCGCCTACGGTGGCGACCTCCAGGCCGGGACCTGGGAGGTATACACGATTCCGTTCTCCGCCCTCGGTGGTGTGAACAAGACGCTGGGCGGGATCGTCTTCCAGGACGCGCTCGGTCGGGCGCAGGCACCGCTCTATCTGGATGAGGTGTCCTTCACCAGCAGCAGCAGCGCCCTGCACCTCTCACCCCCTGCACGCGAATGGCGCATGATTGCCGCAATTCTACCCGCCAGGACCTTCGCGTCCGCTGCCGCCCGGCCCTCGCCGCGGCGGCGGCGGGTGCCCGACCGCGTCTAGTTTGGAGGAGCGGGGCGAGCACGTTGAGCAGGCGTTCGCCGGTGGGGACCTTCTCGTGGAAGCGGAGGCGGATCGTAGAGAGATCAAAGGTCGAGGAGCACCCGGCCGAGCTCGAGGAAGAAGGGCCAGCCGATCACGGAGATGCCGCCGAGCGTGGCGAAGACGATGACCGCGTCAATGCTATCGCGCCCCTGCTTCGCCCAATAGACATCTTCAAGGTTGAGCCAGAGCGCAAACTCGTCCAGCGTGAGCGCCGCGCCGATGCCGAAGAAGATCGCGATGAAGGAACGATAGTCCGGGTCGAGTGCGAGGCTCAGGTAGCCGGTGAGCAGGAGCAGGATGATTCCCGGCACGAGATGATGGATATGCATCGTGCCATGGGAGATGTTATGCACGCCGGGGATGTGGCGCCCAGCGCGGATCGAGTGCGTGATGAAGCGCACGACGATGAAGGTGAGCAGGAAAGCGAGCAGCACAAAGAACTGCGGCTCCTTGCCCGCGTCCACGATGTGTCGGTGGTAGAGTTCAGGGATTGCATCGAGTAAACGAGACATAAGGTGAAGCGCATCACACGCTTCGTAGACCCTCCTTCAGGGCCGCGGCGGCGGCGGCGTAATCTCGCGCGCCACCGCGTAAGATCGGCGGCATCAGATAGAGCGCGTTCAGCCCGGCGTCGGTGAAATGGCGCAGCTCCTGCGCGGCGAGATCGGCGCCGGGGCGACCTCGCTCGAGATCAAGGTGCCAGCGCTCCGGCAGCGCGCCGAAGGTGATGCTCTCGGCGGCGAGCACGGCGAATCCCCAGAACACCGGCACAGCCAGCTCATCCCCCATGACGCGGCGATAGGTCGCGTGGAAGCGTTCGGCCTCCTCTGGTGCGTAGATCGGCTGGGTAATCAGGAAGCGTGCGCCGGCGCGGAGCTTACGCGCGGCCAGCTTCGCCTCTGCCTCGTGCGGGCGCGCAAGGTCGATCGTTGCACCGGCGCAGAGGGCGCTCGGCGCGCGCAGGGGGCTGCCGCGGAAGTCGGTGCCGCTATTCATCGCGGTGATCGCACGGAGGAGACCCGTCGGTGTGATGTCATGCACGGCGCGTGTGAGAGTCTGATCGCGCGCGGTGAAATCATCCCCTTTAACGACAACGACGTTTGAGACGCCCAGCGCCTGCGCGCCGAGCAGATGTGTTTGGAGCGCGAGCACGTTCATATCCCGCGTGGCAAGGTTGAACATCGCGCCGCGTCCGGTCGCTTGATGGAGCCGCACGGCCATCGCGAGCGAGTCCAGGCGCACGGCGCGCCCCGGCGCATAGGCGCAGCAGTAGTAGTCCGCCGCGATCGCCGCAATCGCCGGGAGTGATTCGATCGCCGCGCTCCGCGGTGGCGAGACATCACACAGCACCAGCGTGCGACCCTCGCGACGCGCGGCGGCGTGTGCGTCAACCAGCGTGGCCCCTGCTTCCATGCGCTCAGCATACGCGCCGCCCGGAGGGAACACGAACGGGCCGTGCCGCTCCGACTACGGTGCGTCCGCCGATGCGGGCGTGGCCCGGCGCATCGCCCGCGCCTGCTCGCTCAGGTCTGGGGGAAGCAGGGGCTGCGCTGCCCGTGAGATGATGCCGGCCCCCTGCATCTGCTGCGGGCAGTTGGTGTTGCCGAGGAAGCCGCCCGTGTAGCGCAGCACGCAGAGCGAGTCGGTCGGATTGACCGCGTCGTCGCCGTTAATATCGCCGTAGGGGAGCGGGTTGGGGCAAACCGCGGTGGCCGGCAAAGCCGCCGATCTGACGGAGCAGACAGAGCGCGTCAGTGGCGTTGGCGAAGGTGTCCTGGTTGGCGTCCGGCAATGGCGGCAGCACGCGCACCACACCATTGCTGATCGTATGGGCGATTGTCTGTGCAGAGGGGTTGAGCAGGCTGGTGACCGTGACCGTGAGGTTGGCGTCACTCGGCAGGGTGCCGGTGGCGATCCCCTTGAGCGTGAGCGTGCCGAGCGTCTGCGTGCCGGTGAGGCCGCTGAATGCCGCACCGCTGATCTGGACCGTGTTCGGCGTGGCTGGCTTCGGATCGCAGGTGGCACCGCTGAGCGCGCTGCAAGAGATCACCTCCACCACACTCGGGTTATACGCGACGCTCATGGCGAATGCGCCAATTCCGGGTGAAGCTGCGATCGCTTGCAGCGTGACGTTCGCTTCCCCATTCTGGAGGATACGCGTGAGCGGGCTCTGGATGCTGAGTTGGACCGTGCAGAGCGGGCAGGGCGTGGGCGTGGGCGTGGGCGTCGGGACCGGGGTCGGCGTGGGCGTGGGCGTGGGCGTGGGCGTAGGCGTGGGC
>Ga0136611_10004186_pt1 | contig 10092 bp, 7 predicted proteins | sample AntDrymUQ2232306_2_FD_106645 | JGI IMG/M metagenome (GOLD analysis project Ga0136611, IMG submission 106645) | Polar desert sand microbial communities from Dry Valleys, Antarctica - metaG UQ223 (23.06) | ecosystem: Environmental > Terrestrial > Soil > Desert | place: Antarctica: Dry Valley... | reverse complement strand
TCGGCTTTTTGTGGTGAGGCGTCGTTTTCGAGGTCTCGGTGTCCTCGCAGCGGTTCGGGGTTCGCCTGTGCTGGTGACAGGTCTCGGACCGAAGAGCGGATCGATGGGCGTGGTGGCAACGAAGGCGATTCAGGCACGAAGGCGGAGCGCGGGCGTGCGGATCGGCCGGCTTGTCGCACAACGCGAGGCGTCCGACGCTGGTCGGTCGGCACGGAACCAGCGGATCAAGGCGGCTACTCGGGACGCACGGAAGGCGCTTCGAGCCAAGGCCGCCGCCGATCGTGCGAGAGAGACCGCGGAGGTCCGCGCGGGTGTCGCCGTACGACGACTCGTCGACGAAAGCCTCGCGATCAGCGACGCCGCGGGTCCTGAGGCCCGTTCCCGTGTGGCCGGCCTCGCAGTTTGATTGGCGTGCCTGTGGCCTCCCTGCGCTCGTGCGAGAGGCGTTAAGGCGTCATCGCACCGGCCCGTACTGACGCCCGTGACCGGGCCGTCGCCGTTGTCGCGCCATCTGGACCGCTAAATCGGGCAAAGACTGGCCCTTTGCTGCGTCCCAGCGCCGGCGGCATGATACGGACGACCCATTCTTTAAAGAAGAGGAGCAACATGACCGAGAGCCAGGTCGCCGCGCAGACGCCGACGCGGCGGCAATCGATCCGGGCCGTCATCGCCGGCGGCGTCGGCAATATGCTCGAGCAGTACGACAACCTGATTTACGCGTACTCCGCAGTTTTGCTGGGGCAGCTGTTCTTCGCGACCGGGGACCCGGTCAGCAACCTGTTGGCCACCTTCGGTGTCTTCGCAGTCGGTTTTCTCATGCGGCCGCTGGGCGCGCTCTTCTTCGGTTACTTAGGTGACAAGTTCGGGAGACGGCGTGCGCTGGTCCTCTCGGTCACGTTGATGGCGATCTGCACGACGGCCATCGGGCTGTTGCCCACCTACGAGAGCGTCGGCATCTGGGCCACGATCATGCTTATCGTGTTGCGCTTGCTGCAGGGCTTCAGCGTCGGCGGCGAATGGGCAGGCTCGACGGCCTTCATCGTCGAGTACGCGCCGGAGACCAAACGTGGCCTTTACGGGTCGTTCCAACAGGTCTCGACCGCGTTGGGCTTCCTACTTGCGGCGGGGGTCAGTTTCGCGTTCGCTTCCGGTTTCACTGAGGACGAACTGCTGGCGTGTGCGTGGCGGCTGCCGTTCCTGCTGGCGGCGGTCACCGGGGTGGTCGCACTGTGGCTGCGTCTAGGAATCGAGGAGACCCCCCGATTCGCGGAGGCAGCGGCTGAGGAAGAGCTGGTGTCGAACCCGCTGATTCAGAGCTTGCGCACCCAGTTCCCGAACATCGCCCGCGCGTTCGGGTTCACGCTGCTGTGGACGGTGGCCTACTTCCTGTTCCTTACTTTCGTGCCGACTTACCTGACCCAGTACAACGGCGTGGACGCTGGTGTGGCCAACGGGTCCGCAACGTTCGGGATCGCATTGTTTGCCCTACTCATCCCATTCGCTGGCGCACTCTCCGATCGGTTCGGGCGGCGCCCGCTGCTGCTCAGCTCGACCATCGGGTTTGCGTTCTTGTCATGGCCGGTGCTGGCGCTCATGGGGCAGGGCAGCATCGCCGCGATCTACGGCGGCTGGGTTGTACTGGCAGTGCTCTTGGCGCTGTTTTCCGGTCCCGGGCCAGCGGCGTTGGCGGAGATGTTCCCCACCAGCGTCCGCTACTCGTCGCTGTCGATCGGGTACAACATGGCCACGGCGACTTTCGGTGGCACCGCGCCGCTGCTGGCGGTCTGGGCGATCAACGTCACCGGTGTGACCACCTCGCCGGCGTTTATCGCCATCATCGCTGCGGTCATCACCACGTTCGTAGTGATGTCGATGAAGGAGACCTATCGAGAGGCGCTGCAATGAGCGGCACAGTGTGCTTGACGTTCGACTTCGACGCCATGAGCCTGTGGATGGCACGTGGCATGTCCTCTCCCGGGCCGCTGTCGCGTGGGGAGTTCGGGGCGGTGGCAATGCCCCGGCTGCTGCGCCTCCTCAGCGAGCATGAGTTGCCTTCGACCTTCTACACGCCGGGTCATACCGCCGAGACGTATCCCGACCTCGTGCGGCGGATCGCTGACGAGGGGCACGAGTTGGCGCTGCACGGCTACTGCCACGAGCCGGTTTCCACCCTCACCCGAGGCGAGGAGCGCGACGTCATGCACCGGTCGGCGGACCTGCTGGAGCACCTAACCGAGCGTCGACCGGTCGGCAATCGGACGCCGAGCTGGGACTTCACCGAACACACCGTCGACCTGGCCTTGGAACTCGGGTTGCGCTACGACTCCAGTCTGATGGGGCACGACTACCTTCCTTACTCTGCCCGGACCGGTGATCGCTGGCCGGCCGATGCCCCCTACCACTTCGGTCACACCACGGAGCTGTTGGAGATCCCGGTCAGTTGGACGCTCGATGATTACCCGGCGTTGGAGTACGTGCGCACCCCGCAGGTGGTGATGCCGGGGCTGCGCCGACCAGGGGACGTCTTCGCCAACTGGCTCGACGATGTGCGATACATGCTGAGCGAGTGCCACGACGGGGTGTGCGTACTGACCTTCCACCCACAGGTGATGGGACGCGGGCACCGGATGCTTGCGTTACGGCAACTCGTCGATGACCTGCGGTCGATGGACGTCACGTTCGCGAGGATGGACGAGGTGTCGGAGTCCTGGCGTCAGGGCCGGCACCGTAGCTAGAAGACGACGCCCGGCGTCGCTGGTTCAGAGGGAGGCGGCGGCGGCGGCCAAGGCGCGGACTCCCGGCTCGATCCGGTCGGCGGGGGTGGCGGTGAACCCAAGACGCAGGTGCCGAATCGGGCCGCGCTGGTGGGCGTAGAACTCGCTCTGCGGGGTCAGCGCGACACCATGCCGCGCGGCTGCCGTCGGCAGGTTCGTCCAGTCGGCCCCCGCCGACCGGAGCCACAGGCTGGTGCCGCCGGGCGGGAAGTTGTGGTCGGCCACGTCCAGGTGCCTGTGCACAGCGTCGGTGAGGAGCTCCCAACGACGCTTCAACACGCGGTGGACCCGCCGCACCGCCCGGTAGTAGTCGTCGGTCGCCAAGAAGCTGGCCAGGGCACGCTGCAGCTGGCCGGGGACCTGCCGGGTGGTCATCCGCTGCATGTCTCGGACCGCCGCGATCAGGTCCGGGCTGCCGACCATGAACCCCAGCCGCAGGCCCGGAGCAAGCAACTTTGAGAAGCTGCCGAGGTAGACACATCGGTCGGCGTCCTCGGCCGCGCTCAGCGCCGGGATGGGTCGACCTCGATACCGCAACTCGCTGTCGTAGTCGTCCTCGACCACCACCGTGTCGTGGCGGTCGGCGGCGCCGAGGAGCAGCCTGCGGCGAGCGGCGGTCGTTGTGACATTCGTCGGATGGTGGTGGCTCGGGGTGACGTGCACCAGTCTCACGTCGGCCAGATCGCCGGGTTCAACGCGGACACCGGCGGCGTCAACGGGCAGCGGACGGAGGCGGGCACCGTAGGCCCGGAAGAGGTGACGCGCCTCCGGATAGCCCGGGTCCTCCATCCCCACCAGGTCCGCGGGGCGCAGCAGCAGACTGCACAGCATCGACAACCCGTGCTGACTACCCATGGTCACTACCACCTCATCCGGCCTAGCACTGAACCCGCGGGCTGGCAGCACCGTCCGGCACAGCGCCTCCAGCAACAGCGGGTCGTCCCCGCCGCGGTCGTCCAGGCTGGCGGAAAGATGGGGCCCGTCTAGAGCACGGCGCAGATGCGCCAGCCAAGCGCGTGTGGGAAACAGCGACGGGTCCACCTGGCCGGTCACGAACCGGTACGGATAACGATCCCAGTCCGGCGGCGAAGCAAGGGGACGGGTGAAACGGCGGACCAGCCGGCCCGACCAGTCGGGCACCGCGGGAGCAGCGGCGGGCGGATCGGCGGTCAGCAGCTCGGCGTTGACGAACAACCCGCTGCGTTCCCGAGCCTCCACGAACCCCTCGCCGACGAGTTGATCGTAAGCCGCGACGACCGTGGACCGCGACGTACCAAGTTCGTGCGCGAGTTGGCGGCTACTGGGAAGACGCCCCGTGCTGCTGAACCCCCCGGCCACGATCCGGGCCTGGATGATCGAGCGCACCTGCTGCACGAGGGTTCCCCGTTGCCCATGGGTAAGCAGCGTCGCGGAGCTGGCCTGGCTATCTGTGCGCATTCTGGCATGTTAGGGCGACCACCAAGTGGGTGAAGGTGAACTTGGCGCGGTGGGCGCGCGGTGACGCGGCCGCGGGCCGACAGAACACGAGGACGGAGGGGTCGAAGATGGTGTGCGCACCTGGGGCCATGCAGATCGATCTCACCGGCCGCGTGGCGGTGATCACCGGCGCCGCGCGAGGCATCGGTGCCGGTTTGGTTGCGGCCTTCGCCGACGCCGGAGCCGCGGTGCTGGCGCTCGACCGGGACGAACCGGCGGCCGACGCGCGCCCACCTGGCAACCGAGTCGCCCACCACACCGTCGACGTCGCCCGTTGGGAAGAGGTTGCTGACGCCGCCGCACAGGCGGTTCGGCGCTGGGGTCGGCTGGACGTGTGGATCAACTGCGCCGGGGTGTTTCCCTACGCGCGCCTCGGCGACGTGACCGCCGACCAGATGACTACCACCTTCGCCGTCAACGTGCACGCCGCGGTCGCGGGGGCGCAGGCCGCGGCTGAGCATCTGACCAAGGGTGGGTCGGTGATCAACATTTCATCGATCGCGGCGGCAAGGGCCCGCGCAGGCCGCCTCGCCTACGGCACATCGAAAGCGGCGCTAGAACACGCCACCCGCGCGCTGGCCGTGGAGTTTGCGCCCCGCGGCGTCCGCGTCAACGCGGTTGCGCCGGGTTACATCGACACCGCCATGCTGGACTGGGCCCGCGGGGACGGGGGCCTATCCGACCTCGCGTCTAGGGAAGTGTGGCTGGGCCGCATTGGCGAGGTTGGCGATGTCGCCAACGCCTCCTTGTTCCTCGCCTCGGACGCGGCCTCCTACATCACCGGGGCGGTGCTGCCCGTCGACGGCGGCCTTCGCGCCGCAGCAGGCGGGTCGATGCCCTGACTATGAACGCCGCAGCCACCGGTCCTGTCCTATGCCTCAAGGAGCCATCCGTTGTCGAACACCGTGTCCTACCACGTCCCCGGCCTGCATGCCCCGGTGGAGATCCTGGTTGATCGGTGGGGTGTTCCGCACATGTACGCCTCCTCCACGCACGACGTGTTCATGGCGCAAGGTTTCAATGCCGCTCGGGACCGGCTGTTTCAACTGGACCTGTGGCGGCGGCGAGGACTCGGGTTGGTTTCCGACGTGTTCGGCGGCGATCATCTCGAGCGTGACCGCGCCGCCCGACTGTTCCTGTACCGCGGCGACATGCGAGCTGAGTGGCTCGCCTACGGCTCGGACACCAAACGGGTGACCACGGCGTTTGTCAGCGGCATCAACGCCTTCATCGATCTGTGCGAGGAGCAGCCGCAGCTGCTGCCACCGGAGTTCGAGCACCTGGGATACCGCCCCGCCCGGTGGCACCGCGACGACGTCGCCCGGATCCGTAGTCACGGGTTGGTGCACAACTTGGAGCAGGAGGTCGCCCGCGCCCTCACCGTGCGCGACTACGGTCGCGATGTGGAGGACGTGCGCCGGGTCCGTGAGCCCGACCACCGGCTCGTGGTGCCTGACGGGCTGGAGTTGGACTGGCTCTCCGAGGAGGTGCTACGCGTTTATCGACTTGCCACCGCCGTTCCGCAGCTTGGCGCCGGGCGGCCAGCGGCACGAGCCCGCACCGACCCCGAGGGCAGCAACAACTGGGTGCTCGGACCGAGCAAGACGGCGACTGGGCGACCAATCCTGGCCAACGACCCGCACCGGGCGGTGGGGATGCCGTCACTTCGGTACCTGGCCCACCTGTCCGCTCCAGGTCTCGACGTCATCGGCGCCGGGGAGCCGGCCCTGCCCGGCATCTCCATCGGACACAACGGTCACATCGCGTTCGGGCTGACGATCTTTCCGATCGACCAGGAGGACCTGTACTGCTACCGGACTAAACCCGACGACCCCTCCCAGTACTGGTACAAGGGGCGGTGGGAGCCGATGACCACCGTTACCGAGCAGGTACCGGTGGCCGGCCAACAGGCGCAGTACATCGAGTTGCAGTGGACTCGGCACGGGCCGGTTATCTACCGCGACGAAGACCGCAGGATCGCGTTTGCAGTGCGCACGGTCTGGCAGGAACCGGGCACCGCTCCGTACCTGGGCAGCATGGACTACATGGGCGCGCGCTCATGCGAGGAGTTCGTCGCCGCGATGAACCGATGGGCCGCGCCCGGGGAGAACCAGATTTACGCTGACCCGTCCGGCACTATCGGTTGGCGGCCGGCGGGGCTGGTGCCGCGCCGCCCGAACTGGGACGGCTCGCTGCCGGTACCGGGCGACGGCAGTTACGAGTGGGACGGGTTTTACGACGTCGACGAGCTGCCGTCGGAGGAGAACCCCGAAAGGGGATGGATCGCCACCGCGAACCAGATGAACCTGCCGCTGAACTATCCGAACGCGGAGCGGACTGTGACCTACGACTGGTCACACCGGTACCGCCAGGCCCGCATCGAGGAGGTGCTCGGTGACGCCTCGGGGTTGACCGTCGCCGACAGCCTCCGCCTGCAGTGCGACTACGTCAACGTCGCCGCCCGGCGGATGCTGGCCGCCCTGGCCCGCGTAGCCGACGCCCAACTCACCGTAGACCGGGACGCGGCCTCGGGCTGGGAGCTGCTGCAGGACTGGGACTGCGACGAGCGAGCGTCCTCACCCGCCGCGGCGCTGTACGAGCTCTGGCACCGGCGTCACCTTCGCCCCCGGTTGTTCGAGGCGGTGATGGCACACCGAGTGTCGTCTGAGCAGCTGCCCGAGGCGGTAGCCCGGATCTTTCCCATGGAGGCGATTTCCGGTGATATGAGGTCCGACCTCGCCATCCTCGACCGCCCCTCGCTGCTCGTCGCATCGCCCGCCGGTGACGACGAGGCTCGGGCCGCCCTCGACCGGCTTCTGGTTGAATCACTGGGGGCCGCCATGCGGGAGACGACGCAGCTACTCGGCTCAGACACCAGGTCATGGGGCTGGGGAAAGCTGCACCTGGCGTGTTTCACGCACCCGGCGGCACGGCTGCTGCCCGAGGACCTGCCGTGGCGGGAGTTGGGCGCGCTGCCTCGAGGCGGCAGCGGCAACACAGTGGGCAACACCAACGCCGACGCCAACTTCCAGCAGACCTCCGGCGCCAGTTTTCGAATCGTGGTTGACGTGGGCGACTGGGACAGCTCGATGGCGATGAACACGCCCGGGCAGTCTGGTGATCCGCGCAGCGACCACTACGACGACCTGTTCGCGCCCTGGGCGGCCGACGAGGCGTTCCCGCTACTCTACAGCCGTACAGAGGTCGAAAGGCACCTCGACCATCGTGTCGTTTTGACACCGGAGCCATGACCACCGTAGCTGCGGCCGCGTTCAGCGTCGCGGTCCTAGCGGCCGTGGCGCAGGCCGTGACGGGCTTCGGTTTCGCGATGGTCGCGGTGCCGCTTCTGGCCGTCGCCATCGGGCCTCGTGATGCGGTGGTCGCGGCCACCGGACTGAGCGCGCTGCTGTCGGCTTACGCCACGGTTCGATTCCGCGGGCACGTCGCCTGGCGCCCGACGGCCACGATCTCTGCCGCGGCGGTGGCCGCGATGCCGTTCGGCCTACTGGCGCTGCTGTGGGCAAGCGAACGGATGCTTACGGGCCTGATCGGCGGTGTGCTCCTCCTCTCGCTGGTGTTTGTCGTGCGCCCGGTTCGTCTGCCGCGACGTCGCCGCTACGAGGTAGCCGCAGGCCTCCTCAGCGGGGCGCTGCTCACCTCTACCGGCGTGAACGGTCCCCCGCTCGTGGTCGCCTTCCACAACATGCAACTGCCGCCCGCGGTGTTCCGGGCCACGTTGCTAGCGACGTTGTGCTTTCAAGACGCCGTCGCCCTAACCGCGCTCGGCGTGGTCGAGCAAGTCACCACCGCTGGCCTGGTGGCGGTGGCGGCGGGTCTGCCAGGGCTGGCACTGGGCTGGGTGGTGGGCGACCGGGTCTTCGCGCGATTCGGTGCTGAGCAATTCCGCGTGGCCATCCTGGTGATGCTGACGCTCAGCGGTTTCCTCGCGGTGTGGCAGGCAGTCCATCCCGCTTGAGGGTCGCTGTCGTGGGGAGGGAACCCACTTACCCTGAATCCGTGGAGTTGCGGGCTTGTTGGTCTGGTTTCGCCGGATGGGGGGAGCGACAGCAGCGGGGCAGGTCGGTTTCGCTGGTCTGCCCAGCGTTTGCACGATGTGTTCTGCGGTAGGGCCAACGCGGCGGATGGTCAGCCGATGGCCGGTGGCCCGTCCGCGGGTGCGAACACGTTGCGCCACAAGGCTGCCGACAGACGACGGTGCACCGCATCGAGAAGAGCCTCGACCGAGAGTTCGCAATCGGATCGTTCAAGCATGTCGTGGACTCGTGGCTGTCCCCACGTTCGAAGCGCTGGGTGAGGGCTGGGTTCGTGGCGAGATCGACGTCGCGGGTGAACACTCCGCGAGTCATGCCGCCGGAGTCCATGTGCGCCGCGGAGGCAAGGAACACCTTTTATGTAGGTGGTTGCGTCCGCTTGGCTGCCATCACGTTTCCTGGCAGGGGCGTCCGGCGCTGCCGGCGGGCCGCCCGCACTGGCGCCCTGTCGGACGGCCTGCGCAGCTTTTGCGGGTTTCCATCCCGAGTCGACGAGTTTGCGCATCGCGGATTGTGCAGCGATCGACTCGTCGTCGTGGATCCGGTAGCCCGCGTCGGTACGGGCTAGTGCGACGACGCCAGCGACTCCCCCACGAGCCCAGGGAGGCCACCGGAACGCCGGTCAAGTTCTCGCCGTGGTCACCCCCGCTGACCGTCCCGGCACCATCACCACCGCGAGAAGGCTCCTAGCCAACCACCCAGCACTTCTTGTCACATCCGGTGGCGCTTCCGGAGCCCACCTGACACACACTTTCATCAATTATCGGGACAGCCCTGTGCGTCAGGCTGGGGTGAGATACCTTCACTGAGTTCCTTCCCTTGCACCGCGCGAGAAGCGAGACCAGCACGATGACGATGGCCGACGTTCCCACCGATGATGGGTCCATGGGTCCGAGAGCTGAGCGACCGAAGCGGCGCCGTTTCACCGGCGACTAAAGGGCCGCGATCCTGGCCGAGTACGAGACCGCCGACCGCGGCGAGCGCGGGGTAACCTCGCGCCGCGAGGGCCTGTACTCCTCCCACATCATCGAGTGGCGCAAGGCCGCTGCGGCTGGCACTGAGGCCGGTCTGCGACCCGCCGCTGCTCGTGACCCCCGCGACCGCGCGACCGCGAGATCGAGCAGCTGCGCCAGCGGGCGGAGAGGGCCGAGCCGAGCTGGCGCCAGGTCGCGGGCGGCGTTGGACCTGATGGGAAATGCACACGCGCTCTTGCAGAGCTCTCCGAGAGTGCGGAGCCTCCGAAGCGATCGCGGAGGTGATTAGCCCCCTGGTCGATCAGCTCTCCGTGCACACCAGCATCAAGACCGCCTGCGAGCTGCTCGGACGCCCGAGGCAGCCACTACCGCACCAGTAATTGGGAGCGGACACCGCGGCCGTTCGGACCACAGCCTCAATGACCCACACCGGCGAACGCGCTCAGCGCCCACGAGCGTGGGCAGGTCCTCGCGCGTTGGCAGGAGCACCGAGGGAGGGTGTCTCGTGGGAGCGGACAGAGTTGAGTGTCCAGACCGACGCGCGCATGCGACGGCGAGTCGCGTTGTCCGCAGTTTGTCCGCAGAATTTCGAGAAATGCCGCCAAACAATGAGAACCAGCAAACAGTGAAACCGCAGGTCAGGCCCACTTTTCGCACAGATCAGCCGGTAGCAAATCAGCCCGGATCAGATTAGAAGTCTGTCGCTCTATCCAGCTGAGCTACGGGGGCCCGTCGGTCATCTCACCACCCAGTGGCCGAACCACGTTGTCGGGCGTCATCGTACAAGTGCATGAGGACGGTCTCTCGAACCGTCCC
>Ga0136611_10004185_pt1 | contig 10093 bp, 10 predicted proteins | sample AntDrymUQ2232306_2_FD_106645 | JGI IMG/M metagenome (GOLD analysis project Ga0136611, IMG submission 106645) | Polar desert sand microbial communities from Dry Valleys, Antarctica - metaG UQ223 (23.06) | ecosystem: Environmental > Terrestrial > Soil > Desert | place: Antarctica: Dry Valley... | reverse complement strand
GAGGTCGTCGCGGCGTCCTACGGCCGCGACGGGAGCCCGATGCGGCAGGTTTGAAGGCCTGGGAGTCAGGCCCCCATGGCGTGGAAGCCGCCGTCGACGTGGACGATCTCGCCGGTGGTGGCCGGGAAGAAGTCCGATAGCAACGCGCAGACCGCTTTGGCGGTCGGCGTCTGGTCGGCGTTGTCCCACCCGAGGGGCGCCCGGGTCGACCACATGTCCTCGAGGTCGGAGAACCCCGGGATCGCCTTCGCAGCAAGCGTGCGCAGGGGACCCGCACTGACCAGGTTGCAGCGGATGCCGTCGGCACCGAGGTCCCGGGCCAGGTAGCGCGAGGTCGACTCCAGTCCGGCCTTCGCGACCCCCATCCAGTCGTAGGCGGGCCAGGCCACCGTGGCGTCGAAGGTCAGGCCCACCACGGACCCCCCCGGCGACATCAGCGGCTTGCAGGCGACGGCCAGCGACTTCAAGGAGTACGCCGACACCTGGACCGCCTGGGCCACGTCGGGCCACGGACCCTCCAGGAACTTGCCGCCCAGCAGGGTCTCCGGGTTGCCGTAGGCGATCGAGTGGACCACTCCGTCGAGCCCGTCGACGTGCTCGCGCACCATCTCGGGCAGCCGCGCCAGATGGTCCTCGTCGGTGACGTCGAGCTCGAGCACCGGCGGCTCGACGGGGAGCCGCTTGGCGATGCGCCTGGTGATGCCCAGCGCCCGGCCGAAGTTGGAGATCAGCACGGTGGCACCCTGCTCCTGCGCCACCCGCGCCGTCGCGAAGCCGATCGAGGAGTCCATGGTCACGCCGGCAACCAGGATCCGTTTGCCTTCGAGGATGCCCATTTCTTTCAGTGCCCCATTCCGAGTCCGCCGTCGACCGGAATCACGGCCCCGGTGACGTAACCGGCGCCGGGTGACGCCAGCCAGGTGACCGCCGAGGCGATCTCGTCGGTCGACGCGTAGCGCCCGAGGGGCACCTGCGTCCTGATCAGGTTCTTCTGCTCGTCGGTGAGGACGTCGGTCATGTCGGTCTCGACGAAGCCGGGCGCGACCACGTTGGCGGTGATGCCGCGGGAGCCGTACTCGCGGGCGATCGAGCGCGCCATGCCGACCAGCCCGGCCTTCGACGCGGCGTAGTTGACCTGGCCGCCGGAGCCGAGCAGACCGACCACCGAGGAGATGAAGATGATCCGGCCGCGGCGCAGGCGCATCATCTTGGTGACGGCACGTTTGGCCAACCGGAAGGAGCCGGTGAGGTTGGTGTCGATCACCGACGACCAGTCCTCGTCGGTCATCCGGACCAGCAGGGTGTCCTTGGTGATGCCGGCGTTGGCCACCAGCACCTCGACCGGCCCGTGGGCCTCCTCGACGGCAGCGAACGCCGCCTCGACGGCAGCGGGGTCGGTGATGTCGCAGCGCACGTCGAGAGTGCCGTCGGGGGCGCCGCCGTTGCGCGTGATCACCGCGACCTTGTCACCCTGGGCCACGAAGGCCTCGGCGATCGCGCGGCCGATGCCGCGGTTGCCACCGGTGACGAGGACGGAACGGGGTTCGGCACCGGGCTGGGGGCTGACGTCTGCTTCGGCTGGCGGGCTCACGCGTCCCGACGCTAGTGCTTACCTCCCGGTAGGCGAAACGGGCTCGCGTCTGGACCCGTCCCTACTCGTCCTCGAGCCGGAAGCCGACCTTCATGCCGACCTGATAGTGCTCGACGATCCCGTCCTTGGCCTGGCCCCGGATCTGGGTGACCTCGAACCAGTCGATGTGCCGCAGCGTCTTGCCGGCCCGCTCGATGCCGTTCGAGATGGCCTGGTCGATCCCGTCGGGAGAGGTGCCGACGATCTCGTTCACGCGGTAGGTGCGGTTCGACATGGAGGGCCTCTCGTCGGCGCGGATCGGGCACGGAAGGCCTTGATGGTAGCGACGTACTATGGAGGTCATGCCCGCCCGGCGAGTCTCCGAGCCCGTTCGTGTCACCACCGCCCCGATGACGCGCGCCGCCGAGCAGGCCGGCCGGCAACGCCGCTACCTGATCTCGATGGCGGTCCGCACGTCGTGCTTCATCGGCGCCGTGGCGGTCGGCCCTGGCTGGCTGCGGTGGGTCCTGGTCGCCTTCGCCTGCCTGCTGCCGTACGTCGCGGTCGTGTTCGCCAACACCGAGGGACGGCGAGACGACGGCTACCTGCTGAACGATCCGGGCCTCTCGGAGCGGCGTCCGGAGCTCCCCGGAGCCCGTCCGGGCCGGTCCGACACGCCCTGATTCCAGGTTGGCGTTACGACTTTAGTCATGCCATGATCCTGATCAGACGAGCTCTGTCTCCCCCGTCGGAGTTCGTTGCGGTGCCGGACGGCAGCCCCCCCCGTGGCCGTCCGGCACCTCCCTCTTTCAGAGGCGTCCGAGCCGCCCGTCGAAGGTGGCCGGTCAGCCGCCGATGGCCGACATCGGACGGTCCGGCTGCAGGAAGCTCGGGTCGTCGATTCCGTGACCGGCCCGCTTGCCGAGCATCGCCACCACCCAGCGGTCCGCGATCTCCTCATCGGTGGCCCCGGCACGCAGGGCACCTCGCAGGTCGGACTCCTCGCGTGCGAACAGGCAGTTGCGGACCTGGCCGTCGGCAGTGAGCCGCACCCGGTCGCAGTCGCCGCAGAACGGCCGGGTGACCGAGGCGATGACCCCCACGGTGGCGGGACCGCCGTCGATGAGGAACAGCTCGGCCGGCGCGCTCCCGCGCGGTTCGCCGTGGGGGGTGAGGGTGAACTCGGGCTCGAGGCTGGCGAAGATCTCGTCGGCCGTCACCATCTGCGCGCGACTCCAGTCGTGCTGGGCGTCCAGCGGCATCTGCTCGATGAATCGCAGGTCGTAGCCGTGCTCGACCGACCAGCGCAGCAGCTCCGGCGCCTGGTCGTCGTTGATGCCGCGCAGCAGGACCGCGTTGATCTTGACCGGCCCCAGGCCGGCCTCCTTGGCGGCCGAGAGCCCCGCGACGACGTCGGCGAGCCGGTCCCGTCGGGTGACCGTGTGGAAGGTCTCCGCGCGCACGCTGTCGAGGCTCACGTTGACCCGGTCGAGGCCGGCGTCGGCGAGGGCCTGCGCCTGCCGGGAGAGCCCCAGGGCGTTGGTGGTCATCGAGATGTCGAGGTCGGGGTCGATCGCCCGGGTGCGGGTCACGATGTCGACCAGCCCACGGCGGACCATGGGCTCACCGCCGGTGAAGCGCACCTCGTCGATGCCGAGGTGCCGCACGCCGATGCCGATCAGGCGGACGACCTCGTCGTCGGAGAGCACGGAGTCGTCCGGGAGCCAGTCGAGCCCCTCGGCCGGCATGCAGTAGGAGCACCGCAGGTTGCACCGGTCGGTCAGGGAGACCCGCAGGTCGGTGGCCACGCGGCCGTAGCGGTCCGCGAGCTGCAGCGGCTGCGAGGTGGTCATCCCCCCACTCTAGGCGGGTGCGCAAGCACCCGCGGTCTACCCTTCCGGGGTGCAGTCGCTCCGCTTCTTCGCCTCCCGGCGCTGGGTGCTCTTCGCGCTCGTGGTGGTGGGTCTGGTCTACCTCGCCTGGGTGCTGGGCCAGTGGCAGTTCCACCGCCTCGACGACCGGCGTGAGCGCAACGGGATCGTTGAGCGCAACGAGGCCGAGGCAGCCGCGCCGGTCGGATCGGTGCTGCTCGGTGACGACCCCGTGACGGCGGCCGACGAGTGGCGGCTGGTGACGGCCACCGGCACCTACGCCACCGAGGAGACCGTGATCGTGCGCTACCGCACCCGCGACGGCGAGGCCGGGGTCGACGTGGTGGTCCCGCTGGTGACCGGGGAGGGCACGGCGCTGCTCGTGGACCGCGGCTGGGTTGCCACGGACAACCGCGGCCTCAGCGACCTCGAGGTCCCGCCCCCGCCTGCCGGGCAGGTCACGGTCGAGGGCTACCTGCGCCGGGACGCCACCGGTGACAGCGCCGGGGTGACCGACCGCTCCACGCGGGCGATCTCGAGCGCGACGATCGGGGCGGCACTGGACCGCCGGGTCTACGGCGGCTTCGTCGACCTGGCCCGAGAGGACCCGCCGGCGGCCGAGCCGCTGGAGGCCGCCGACCTGCCCGACCTGGGCGAGGGACCGCACTTCTTCTACGGCCTGCAGTGGTGGTTCTTCGGCCTGCTCGCCGTGGTCGGCTTCGTCTACCTCGCGTACGACGAGTGGCGCGGGGGCGGCGGCCCTCGAGGCACCCGCAACCACGGACGTCGCCGACCGAAACTAGAGCGATCTCAGCATGCCGCCGTCGACCGGGAGCATCACTCCGGTCAGGAATGACGCGGCGGGTGACAGCAGGAACGCCGCGGCCCGGCCGAACTCCTCCGGCTGGCCGTAGCGTCCGAGCGGGATCTTGGCGGTCGCGCGGGTCCTCGCTCCCTCCGGATCACCGCCCAGGGCGTCGAGCTCCGCGACCCGGTCAGTGGCGATCCGGCCGGGCAGCAGCCCGTTGATCCGGATCCCCTGCGGACCGAGCTCGTCGGCCATCGTCTTCGCGACCATCGCCAGGCCGGGCCGCAGCCCGTTGGAGACGGCCAGGCCGGGCACCGGCTCGCGCACGCTCGACGACAGCACCAGGGCGATGGAGCCCCCGTCGTGCAGCGATTCGGCGATCTCGCGGGTCAGCCGCACCGCGCCGAGGAACACCGATTCGAACGCCTGGGTCCAGTCCACGTCGGCGACGGCGCCGGCCCGGCCGGGGGGTGGCCCGCCCACGCTGATCAGCGCCCCGTCGACGCGACCCCAGCGCTCGTTGGCCGCCTTGAGCAGCCGGCCCGGCGTCGCCGGGTGGGCGTTGTCCGCGACCACGCTGATGGCCCGCTCACCGAGGTCGATCGTGGCGTCATCCAGCGTCTTCTCCGACCGTCCGGACACGACGACGCAGGCACCCTCGTCGACCAGCGCCCGGGCGGTGGCCCTGCCGAGGCCCCGGCCCCCGCCGGTGACGATGAAGACGCGGTCGGTGAGTCCGAGATCCATGGCGCGACGCTACTGCACCGGCTGCGCGCCGTGCGCGAACTGGGTGCGGTAGAGGTCGGCGTACAGACCGCCCGCGGCCAGCAGCTCGCGGTGGGTGCCCTGCTGCACGATCCGGCCGGCGTCCAGCACCAGGATCCGGTCGGCGTCGCGCACGGTGGAGAGCCGGTGTGCGATGACCAGGGAGGTGCGCCCCTCCAGGGCGGCGTCGAGGGCGCGCTGGACGGCCGCCTCCGACTCGCTGTCGAGGTGGGCGGTCGCCTCGTCGAGGACCACGATGCCTGGCGCCTTGAGCAGCAACCGGGCGATCGCCAATCGCTGACGCTCGCCGCCGGAGAGCCGGTAGCCGCGATCCCCCACCACCGTCTCGAGGCCGTCGGGCAGCGCGCGGACCAAGGTGGCGATCTGCGCCGCCTCCAGGGCCGACCAGACGGCCCGGTCGTCGGCACCCGGTCGGGCGTAGAGCAGGTTGGCCCGGATCGTGTCGTGGAACATGTGGGCGTCCTGGGTGACGTAGCCGACCGCGTCCTCCAGGGACTGCAGGGTCACGTCACGCACGTCGTGGCCGCCGACCCTGACGCTGCCGCCCTGCACGTCGTACAGCCGGGCGACCAGGTTGGTGACCGTCGTCTTGCCGGCCCCGGACGGGCCGACAAGCGCGATCATCTCGCCCGGCGCCGCGTGGAAGCTCACGTCGTGGAGCACCGGGCCGGAGTCGCGCGACTCGGTGCGGGCCACCACCTCCAGCGAGGCCAGGGAGACGTCGTCGGCGCTCGGGTAGCCGAAGGCGACCCGGTCGAACTCCAGGCTGCTCGCCGCCGGCGGCAGCGCGATCGCGTCCTGGCGCTCCTTGATCAGCGACGGCAGGTCGAGCACCTCGAAGACGCGCTCGAAGCTCACCAGGGCGGTCATCACGTCGATCCGCACGTTGGAGAGACCCTGGAGCGGGCCGAGCAGCCGGACCAGCAGCGTGGCCAGCGCGAGCAGCGTGCCCACGGTGAGCGTGCCGTCGATCACGAGCCGGCCGCCGACGCCGTACACCAGGGCGGTGGCCAGGGCCGGCACGATGAGCATGGCGGCGACGAACAGGCGCTGGATGAGCGCGATCCGGACACCGAGGTCGCGCACGACGGCGGCCTTGGTGGCGAAGGTGGCGTCCTCGTCGGCGCGGCGGCCGAAGAGCTTGAGCAGCATCGCGCCGCCCACGTTGAAGCGCTCGGTCATCGCGTTGCCGAGGTCGGCGTTTCCGTCCATCTGGTCGCGGGTCAGGCCCGCGAGCCGGTTGCCGACCCAGCGCGAGCTGAGCAGCAGGATCGGGAACATCAGCAGGCAGAGCAGGGTCACCTGCCAGCTCAGGGCGAGCATCGCGATCCCGACGACCACCACCGAGATGGCGTTGGACACCGTGCCGGACAGGGTCGAGGTGAACGCGCGCTGCGCACCGATCACGTCGTTGTTCAGCCGCGACACGAGCGCGCCGGTCTGGGTGCGGGTGAAGAAGGCCAGCGACTGCCGCTGCACGTGGCCGAACACCCGGGTGCGCAGGTCGAAGATCAGGCCCTCACCGATCCGCGAGGAGAGATAGCCGATCACGACCGAGAACGCCGCGTCGACGAGCGCCACCAGCGCCATCAGGAGCGCGAGCTCGGTCACCAGCCCGGCGTCGCCCTTCAGGATGCCGTCGTCCACGATCTTCTTCACCAGCAGCGGGCTGACCACCACCAGGCCGGCGTCGAACACGGTGAAGACCAAGAAGACCGCGATCACACCGCGCATGTTGCGGGCATAGCTCAGGACCCGCCGGACCGTCCCCTTGGCGACCCGCTGGTTCCCGGCGCTGCGGTCGGTCCGCATGGCCCGGAACGCCGGACCCATGCCCATCCCTGCCACGGTGCTCCTCTCAGGTGCTCATCAGCTGCGCCAGCTCACGGAACCTGCGCACCTGGGCCTCGCGCTCGTAGCGGCGCTGGTCGTCGATGCTGCGTCCCGAGGCGCCGAGCAGCAGTGCCTTGGTCTCACGGACCGCGCCCGGGAGGGGCGCGACCAGGGCGGTGGCGAGGTCCGCGACCGCCGCGTCCAGCTCCAGGCTGGGTACGACGGCGGTGGCGAGGCCGATGGACGCGGCCTCCGCCGCCCCCACCATCCGCGCGGTCGCGCAGATCTCCAGTGCCCTGGCATAGCCAACGCACTCGACCAGGGGCTTTGTTCCGGCCAGGTCCGGGACCAGGCCGAGAGCCGACTCCTTCATGCACAGCTGGGCGTCGTCGGCGAGCACCCGGAGGTCGCAGGCGAGCGCCAGCTGGAAGCCGGCCCCGATGGCGTAGCCCTGCACCGCCGCGATCGACACGAACCTCGGGTCGCGCAGGAAGGTGAAGCCCTGCTGGAACTCGTCGATGGTCGCCGTGGCCTCGTCGTCGGGCAGGGCGAGCAGACCCGCGACCGTCTCCTGGCCGTCGGCGCCTGCCGTCGGGTCGAGCATGGCGCGGTCGAGCCCGGCGGAGAAGGAGTGGCCGGTCCCCCGCACCACCACGACCCGGATGTCGTCGGCGATCTCCCGGCCAAGCGCGGCCAGGCCCCGCCACATGGCCGGGGTCTGCGCGTTGCGCACCGCCGGCCGGTCCAGGGTGATCGTGGCGACCGGGCCGTCCACGTCGTACCGCAGGCCGACGGCAGTCAGGTCGTCGAGCTCCATGTGCATGCCTTTCGGTGGGGCGAGGCGAGCAGGCCTAGGCCAGCGACACCAGGTCGGCGTAGTCCTCGGTCCAGAGGTCCTCGACCCCGTCGGGCAGGATCAGCACCCGGTCCGGCTCGAGCGCGCGGACGGCGCCCTCGTCGTGGGTGACCAGGATGATCGCGCCGGCGTACGTCCGGATCGCGGCCAGCACCTCCTCGCGGGAGGCGGGGTCGAGGTTGTTGGTGGGCTCGTCGAGCAGCAGCACGTTGGCGCTGGAGACGACCAGGATCGCCAGGGCCAGCCGGGTCTTCTCGCCGCCGGAGAGCACCGAGGCCGGCTTGGCCGCGTCGTCGCCGGAGAAGAGGAACGAGCCGAGCACCGAACGGGCCTCGGTGTCGGTGAGCTGGGGAGCGGCGGAGTTGAGGTTCTCCAGCACCGTCCGGGAGGTGTCGAGGGTCTCGTGCTCCTGGGCGTAGTAGCCGAGCTTGAGGCCGTGCCCCGGGGTGACCTCGCCCGTGTCGGCTTGGTCGACCCCCCCGAGGATCCGCAGCAGCGTGGTCTTGCCGGCCCCGTTGAGTCCGAGGATGACGACCCGGGAGCCCTTGTCGATGGCCAGGTCGACGTCGGTGAAGACCTCCAGTGAGCCGTAGGACTTCGACAGCTCGGACGCCGTGAGCGGGGTCTTGCCGCACGGCGCCGGTGCGGGGAACTTGATCTTGGCCACCCGGTCGCTACGACGCTCCCCCTCGAGCCCGCTCATGATCTTCTCGGCACGCTTGAGCATCGACTGGGCCGCCTGGGCCTTGGTGGCCTTGGCGCGCATCTTGTTGGCCTGGTCGGTGAGCGTCTTCGCCTTGTTCTCGGCGTTCACGCGCTCGCGCTTGCGCCGCTTCTCGTCGGTCTCGCGCTGGGTCAGGTAGGCCTTCCAGCCCATGTTGTAGACGTCGATCTCGGCACGGTTGGCGTCGAGGTGGAGGACCCGGTTGACGGTCGCCTCCAGCAACGCGTTGTCGTGGCTGATGATCACCAGGCCGCCCTTGTAGGACGCCAGGAACTCGCGCAGCCAGACGATCGAGTCCGCGTCGAGGTGGTTGGTCGGCTCGTCGAGCAGGAGCGTCTCGGCTCCGCTGAACAGGATCCGGGCCAGCTCGACCCGGCGTCGCTGGCCTCCGGAGAGCGTCTTGAGTGGCTGCCCGAGGATCCGGTCGGCGATGTTGAGGCTGCTGGCGATCTGCGCGGCCTCCGACTCCGCGGCGTAGCCGCCTCCGGCGTGCAGCTCGGCGTCGGCGCGGGTGTAGCGCTTCATCGCCCGGTCGCTCACGGCCGGGTCGTCGCTGCCCATCTCCGTCTCGGACTCGCGCAGGCGGCGTACGACGTCGCCGAGGCCGCGGGCGTTGAGGATCCGGTCCCGCGCCAGCAGCTCCGGGTCGCCGGTGCGGGGGTCCTGGGGCAGGTAGCCGACAGCGCCGGTCGACGTGACGGACCCGGAGGCGGGCGTGGCCTCGCCGGCCAGGATCTTGGTGAGGGTCGTCTTGCCGGCGCCGTTGCGCCCGACCAGGCCGACCTTGTCGCCCCCCGCCACCCGGAAGCTGACCCGGTCCATCAGGAGTCGTGCCCCGGCGCGTACTTCGAGTGCGTGGGCAGTGATCATGAGGTGGTTAGTCTACGGATCGGTGCGACCACTCCGAACAGTGGAAGGCCGTCGGCACGAGGGAGCGCGACGATGCGATTCAACCCGAAGGCCCGGCTGGACACGAGTCGCGTCCGGGATGCCGGCCGGGGCGGAGGTGGCGGCCGGGGCGGCGGTCTCGGTGGCGGCCAGATGCGGATCCCGATGCCCGGCGGCAGCAAGGCCGGGGGCGGCATCGGCGGCCTGCTCATCATCTTGTTGATCTTCGTGATCTCGCAGTGCGCCGGTGTCGACATCACCGGTGGCGGGACGCCCACCACCTCGGAGTCGGCGATCGACACCAGCCGGGTGGCCGGCGACGCGGGCCGCTACGCCAACTGCCAGACCGGCGCCGACGCCAACGAGGACGTCGACTGTGCCCGGATCGCGGTCGAGAACTCGCTCTTCGACTACTGGGCCGAGATCCTCCCCGAGCAGGGCGGAGTCGAGCTCCAGGCCGCGACGATGTTGACCTTCACCGGAGCCGTCGACACCGGCTGCGGCCAGGCCACCTCGCAGGTCGGCCCCTTCTACTGCCCTCCCGACCAGAGCATCTACCTCGACACCACCTTCTTCGACGACGTCCTCGAGCGGCAGCTCGGCGGTCCTGACGGCGGCTTCGTCGAGCCCTACGTGCTGGCCCACGAGTACGGCCACCACATCCAGAACCTGCTCGGCACGATGGGCCAGGTGCGCACCCAGCAGGGACCGCGCAGCGACGCGGTCCGCCTCGAGCTGCAGGCGGACTGTTATGCCG
>Ga0136611_10004184_pt1 | contig 10094 bp, 7 predicted proteins | sample AntDrymUQ2232306_2_FD_106645 | JGI IMG/M metagenome (GOLD analysis project Ga0136611, IMG submission 106645) | Polar desert sand microbial communities from Dry Valleys, Antarctica - metaG UQ223 (23.06) | ecosystem: Environmental > Terrestrial > Soil > Desert | place: Antarctica: Dry Valley... | reverse complement strand
TGCTGCGTCGTTTTTATCAGCCACTGCAGGATCTATCGGAGAAATACAACATTTTGCAGGGCGCGATGGCGTCGTCGGAGCGCATCTTCGCTCTGCTCGATGAGCCCGGTGCCCAGCAGAGTGCCGCCCTGGGGGCGGCCCGGTCACCGCGCGCGCACGCACGCACCGGCGTCACGGTAGCCTTTGAGGACGTCTGGTTTGCCTACGGCACACCGCACGTCGCCAGGGAGAGTAGCGCGTCCGTCGAGCCGCCAATCATCACGGCGTCGTCCCAAAAGGCGCGGACCGACTGGGTGCTTCGCGGTGTGACGTTCCGGGTTCCGGCGGGACAGACGCTCGCGCTCGTGGGGCACACGGGGGCGGGGAAGACCACGGTCATCAGTCTGTTGATGCGATTCTATGAGCCGCAGCGCGGCCGCATCACGATCGACGGGCGCGACATCCGGACCATCCCGCTTGGCGAGCTCCGATCGCTTATGGGATATGTACAGCAAGACATTTTCCTGTTCGCCGCCGACATTCGCACGAATATCCGACTCTCGAGCCCGCTGTCGGATGAGGAGGTGGAGCTCTCGGCGGCACGGGTCGGCGCGGACCGGGTCATTGGCCGTCTCCCCAGGCAGTACGAGCACGTGCTGGGAGAACGTGGTGCGTCGATCAGTGTCGGCGAGCGACAGCTGCTGTCCTTCGCGCGCGCGATTGCGGCCGAGCCCGCGCTCCTGCTGCTGGATGAGGCGACGAGCGCGGTGGACAGCGAAGTGGAGGCAGCGATCCAGCGGGCGCTGGGCGTGCTGATGGTCCAGCGCACGACGATCGCGGTGGCTCACCGGTTGAGTACGATCGTGCGTGCCGAAGAGATCCTGGTTCTGCATCACGGCGAGATCCGTGAGCGGGGTCGCCACGAAGACCTTCTGGCGAAAGGCGGATTGTACGAACGTCTTTATCGGCTGCAGGGCACAGCCGCAACCGCTTTGCAGCGACACGCCGGATAGCGCTTGCCAGCGGTAGTGGGCGGGCGTAGTTTCGGGTTCAGGATCACGTACGTTTTTCGGCGTGGCATGTTCGACGCGTAGCCGACGCGCTCACCGTTCGTCAGTGCACGCGTCCCCTGCCACCACGCGCTCGTCTTTTTCTACATGCCCTTTATTCAGCTCAACGACAATCAGATTCCCCTTCGGCTGGGTGAGATGGGGCTGGGAACGGGGGCGAGCGCCGACATTCGTGTTCCGGGTGGCAGCGACCAGGGCGTTCTGGCAACCGTTCAGCTGTTCAGCGATCACCATGTCGCCATCCGGCGCGTCCATCCCACGGCGGCCATCAAGGTGAATGGCGTCCTGCTGGGTGCGGAGCCATCACCGCTCATCCACGGCGACAAGATCGAAGCGGGCGGGACCGAGCTACAGTTCGGCGACGACAAGAAGCAGGCGGGCGGCACTCAGGTGATCTCTGGCTTTTCCCTGCCGCCGAACTTTCGGAAGTCCCCTACTTCCGATCCGAAGCCCACCTCGGCGACCGGCGGCCGGCTCGTTTCGCTCGTGGACGGGCGCGAGTTTCAAATCAAGTCCACGGGCTTGACGCTCGGTCGAGACGCAGCATGCGATGTCGTGCTTCCCGGAACCGACATCTCCAGGAATCACGCGGAAATTTCCGTAAGCGCCGATGGGTACTACGTCATCGATCTCAGTACGAATGGCGTCTTCGTGAACGGAGAGAAAATCGAGGGTACGCATACGCTGGGTCGTGGAGATGTCATTCGCGTTGGCACGGAGGAGTTCCGCTTCTATGCGGATATTGCCAAGGCCATCCCGCCTGCTTCCGCTCCCTCCACGCCGCCGGTGAGCGCAGCGGGGGCGGCTCACGCCGGTGCGCCTGCACCCGCGTCAAAGGCGCCGGCCGCTGCGAGTGGAGTGAAGTCGCCGCCGACAGCGCGTGGTGCAGCCCCTGGAGGACTGGAGCCGACAGCGCCACCGACGCCCGCCTTCGTTCCGGCCGATTCCGCCCACCGCCCCTCCGCCGAGCGACCCTCGCTCGCCACGCTCGAGGTCATCAATGCGGGGCCGAACAAGGGGACGAAGCATGAGATTCGCGGGCCGCTCACCCATATCGGCCGCGGTCCGCACAACGACGTGATCATCGATGACGACAGCGTATCGGATTCGCACGCCAAGATTCAGAAAAAGGCGGACAGCTGGATCGTCGCCGATGTGGGTTCGACGAATGGCACTTATGTCTCCGGGAAGCGAATTGCGACTGACCAGGCGCTCATCGGCGCTCCCGATGTTCGATTCGGCGGTGTGAAAATGATCTTTCGGCCCGCGGCCGATGGGATGGAGGTGGGCAAGGGGACGCGAGCCATTGCCGGCCTGTCTGCGGATCAGGCGCGACGCATGAGTCAGACAGATGCAGACGACGCCCCAGGTTCTGTGGCGCCGGAGCCCCGCAGAGGCGTTCCGCTGGCGGTGTGGATTGCAGTGAGTGCCGCAATCCTTGTTGTTGTCTACTTCCTGATGAACCGCTAGTGCACCTGGAAGTCGGCGCCCGCTCCGATGTCGGCATGATCCGATCGGGGAATGAGGACAACTTCTTCGTCGATGCCGGGCGCGGCCTCTTCATCGTCGCCGATGGCATGGGCGGACATGCGGCGGGGGAAGTCGCGAGCGAGATGGCGGTGCAGATTGTCACGCGAGAGCTGTCGGCCGCCGCGCTCGGGGATGAAGGCATCAGGGAGAAAGTGGCGCAGTCGCTCCGGACCGCGAACCGGGCGATTCACGATCGCACGATCGCTGAGGTCGACAAGCAGGGCATGGGCACCACGGCGTCGGTCCTCATGCTTGGCGAAGACAAGTATCTGATCGGGCAGGTGGGTGATTCTCGGGTGTACCTGCTGCGTGACGGCGCGCTCAAGCAGTTGACCAAGGATCATTCCTACGTGCAGGAGCAAGTGGACGCCGGGTACCTCACGCCCGAGCAGGCGCGCTACCATCCGTACAGCAACGTGATAACGCGCTGTGTCGGGGCGGGCGAAGCGGTCGAGCCCGATACGTACACGGGTCCGGTCAAGGTAGGCGACCTGTATCTCGTCGCCAGCGATGGCCTGACGGGGATGGTCGATGATCGGCGCCTGCAGCAACTGCTGCTCGCGCGCTCGACGACGCAGCGGATTGTAGAAGCGCTGATTTCCGAAGCGAACGGCCGCGGTGGCCTCGATAACATCACGGCCATCGTAATCCGCATCGGCGATGAGGCCGTGGACGAGTCTACCCCGACGCGGGACATGCCCGCCGTTCGCCGGGAGACGTGACCGCGGGTCCACCGCCCGAGGATACCGTCGGGTCGGTCGCTGAGCTCTACCTGGGCAACCTGCTCTACGCGCTCGAGCTGGCGGCGCTCTCGCTCGAGCAGCAGGGCAAGCCGGATGACGCGGGATTCTACCGGGGCCTCGCACGAAAGCTCGCCGAGTGCCGGGGTCGAGCCGCGCGGTAGCGTTCAATCGCGCGCGGTAGCGCGTTACAGCAGCTTCAGTCCCTGCTCCACCTTTGTGCGCACCTCGGTGGCATCGCCGCTCAGCAGCGATGCGACCCGATCATGCGGCAGCGAGATCGGTGAGGCGCTGAACACGCGCAGCCACCGCGACGAGCGATACAGCTCGTCCGACAGACGCGGCAGGTTGATGGCGCCATCCCAGCCTTCGCGCGTGAGGCGATGCACCGCGCCATCGCGGCGCAACACCGGGATGTTCAATTCCAGCATCTGGGTTTTCGCCGGATAGTCGAGCAGCAGCGTGCCCGGAGGCACGCCCACCTCCCGCGCGAGTGCGTCTTCCACGGACACCGTGAGCCCATGGTCTTCGGCCAGCCAGTCGGCGGTCCCGTCACCCAGCGCCCCGGCCGGCACCTCGAAGACGCGCTTGTACAGGCGGCGCTCCCGCAGCGCGGACAGCATGGCGCGATCGTCGGCACCATCAAGGTGATGCAGCAGGCCCTCGTCCGTGAACGTGGACAACTGCTCGCGCCGCAGGCGACCGCCGCGGAGCGCATCATCCACGAGCCGCTTGTACATGGCGGTCGCACTCCGCACGGCGTGATGCCAGTAGACGTTGCGGTACATCTGATATTTCGCGAACAGCAGCGACTCCAGCGCGGATAAACCTTTTTCGCGAATGCCAATGGTAAGTGCGCCGGTGTGCGGATCGGTCACGAGGCGGAGCGACTCGATCAGCCGCTCGACATCGATCTCCCCATAGGGAACGCCGCACATCAGCGCATCCCGTTTCAGATATTCGATCTTGTCGAGATCGAGCGAGCCGGAGATGAGGCGCTGCAGCGGGCTCTCGCTTCGGCCGCACACCAGGGCGTGCACCTGTTCCGGCGCCGATTCCCCAAACGCCTCGCGAAGCGTCCGGGCTATGCCACCCTCCAGCAGGAGTGGGCGAGCAACCTCCTCATGATGAGGAGCGCCAATCTCCTCCAGCGCGTGCGAGAAGGGATAGTGGCCCACATCATGAAGCAGCGCTGCTGCGAGCACGACGCCGCGCTCAGTCGCAGGAGTGCCGTCCTGTGTAGAGGCGCCAAGACGGTCGAGCGCGCGCCTGGCCAGGTGATATGTGCCGAGCGCATGCTCGAAACGCGAGTGCGTGGCTCCCGGATACACCAGGTACGCCAGGCCGAGTTGCCGCACGTACCGCAGGCGCTGAAAGACAGGGGTGTCGATCAGCCGCAGAGTCAGCGCATCGATCCCAATGTTGTTCCACAGGGGATCGCGGATCGTAGTCAACACGGCGTCACGACGCTCCACCCTTGCGTGTCAGGGACCGGACTGAAAGCTGCTGTCCGGACCGCAACCGCCGCATCGTTACTTCGGTCCCGCTCCCCTGATCCGCTCATCAATCCCGGCACCGAACTTCTCGAAGTTCTTCTGAAACATGCCCGCGAGTTTGCTGGCCTGCGCGTCGTAGGCCGCGCCATCGCTCCAGCTGTCGCGCTGGCGCAGGATGCCATCCGGGACATCAGGTACTTTCGTGGGAATCTGCAGTCCGAAGATCGGATCGGTTTCCATCTGCACATCATCCAGCGCGCCGCTGAGCGCCGCGCGCACCATGGCGCGCGTGTAGGACAGCTTCATTCGCTTGCCCGTACCGTAGGCGCCACCACTCCAGCCCGTATTCACCAGCCAGACACGCGCCTTGTGCCTGCGCAGCAGCGTCCCGAGCAGCTGCGCATACTTGGTGGATGCCACACGAGAAACACCGCACCAAAGCACGCGCTGAACGTGGCCTGCGGCTCCGTCACCCCGCGTTCGGTGCCGGCTACTTTCGCGGTGTAGCCCGACAGGAAATAGTACATCGCCTGCTCGGGTGACAACCGGGACATGGGCGGCAGCACGCCGAACGCATCGGCGGTGAGGAAGATGATGTTCTGTGGGTGGCCACCGCGCCCGTTCGGCACATGATTGCGAATATAGTGCAGCGGGTACGAAGCGCGGGTGTTCTCCGTGATCGACTGATCCTCGAACTTCACCGCCTTCGTGATGGGATCGAGCACGACATTCTCGAGGATCGTCCCGAACATCTGGGTCGTCTGGTAGATGTCCGGCTCACTCTCCTTCGAGAGATTGATGGCCTTGGCGTAACAGCCGCCTTCGAAGTTGAAGATTCCTTCCTCAGACCAGCCATGCTCATCGTCACCGATGAGCGAGCGCTCGGGATCGGCGGAGAGTGTCGTTTTCCCTGTGCCCGACAGACCGAAGAAGAGCGCCGTATCGCCCCCCTTGCCGGTGTTGGCCGAGCAGTGCATTGAGAGCACATTCTGCTTCGGCAGCATGTAGTTCATGACGGTGAACATGGCTTTCTTGAGCTCGCCCGCGTAGCGAGTGCCGCCAATGAGCACCATTCGTTTCGCGAGATTGAGCACGATGAAGGTGCTCGTGCGCGTCCCGTGCTTGTCCGGGCTTGCCTCGAACTCGGGCGCGTGCAGCACGCTGAAGTTCGGGTCGAACCCGGCGAGCTCGGCGGGCTGCGGGCGGATGAACATGTTGCGCACGAACATGGAATGCCATGCATTCGGCGACACGTAGCGCACGGACAGGCGCAGCGACGGGTCGGCACCGCAATACAGATCCTGGATGAAGAGCTCGGAGGGCTTGCCCAGATACGCCCGCACGTCCGCGAGAAGACGATCGAAGTGTTCGGGGGACATCGGGTGATTCACCTTGCCCCAGTCAACGTCCGCCTCAGTCGTCGGCTCCCGTACGACGAATTTGTCGTTCGGGGAACGCCCCGTGTGGGGAGCGGTGACGGCGACAAACGGCCCCATCTCCGCAAGCTCGCCTTCCCCGCGCCGCATAGCGTGCTTCACCAGTTCCGGCGCAATGAGATTCCAGTGCACGTCGCCCGCGGGACGAACGCCCTGCCGCTCGAGACTGGCGACCGGAACTCTAGTTTCCTGCGGGCGCTCCTTGCTACGTGTCGGCATGGACTCGATCGTGGGTGGTGGAGCCTGGCCAGCGCCGGCCCGGCGCTGAGCCGCTGAATCTACAAACGCATACTGAAATTATCGGGCCGCACGCCCCTGCGCATCCACGACAGCCACGGCGGTCATGCTGACGATATCCTCAACCTGTGCTCCGCGCTCCAGTACATGCACGGGCTGCTGCATGCCGACAAGAATCGGTCCGATCGCCGTAGCGCCGCCAAGCCGGTTCAGCAGCTTGTAGGCGATGTTGCCGGAGGCGAGGTTGGGGAAGATCAGGACGTTCGCCGGCTCGGTGAGCTTGCTGAACGGATAGGTGCGTAGCGTTGCCTCGTCGACGGCGGTGTCGGCCTGCATCTCGCCGTCAACCATCAGCGAGGGGTCACGCCGCCTCAGAATATCCGCTGCCCGCGCCACCTTCTCGGTTTCGGGCTGGCGAACGGAACCGAAGTTGGAGTACGACAGCATCGCGATCCTCGGCTCGAGGCCGAACGTCCGGACCACTCGGCTTGCCGCGTAGCCGATCTGCGCAAGTTGCTCGGCCGTTGGGTCGAGGTTGACGGTGGTGTCTCCACAGAAGATGACGTGCTTCTCGAACACCAGCATGTACATGCCGCTGACCAGCCCGTCTTTCTGATTGGCGCCGATGACTTCCAGTGCGGGGCGAATGGTCTCGGGATAATGCAGATTGACACCCGACAACAGCGCATCCGCGTCTCCGCATGCGACCATGCAGGAGCCGAAATAGTTGGCGTCGTTGAGCCGGTAGTGTGCTTCGCTGAGGCTCAGGCCCTTTCGCTGGCGTCGCTCCCAGAGGTAGCGCGCATAGCGCTCGCGATCTGGTGAGGAAGCCGGATCGTGGATAACCAGATCGTCGAGCAGAATGTTCGATGCCTGGGCGATCTGCTTGATGGTCTCGCGCCGGCCCAGCAGGATCGGAAAGGCCATACCTTCGTCGGCCGCAATGCGCGCGGCCCGGAGCACCTTCGGCTCTTCGCCTTCAGGAAACACCACTCGTTTCGGGTCGCGGACGGCGCGGTTGATGATACCGCGCATGATCCCGCGCGCGCGCCCCAACCGATTCTCGAGCTCGTCCCGGTACTGGTCGAGGTCTACAAAGGCCCTCGCCACGCCGGAGGCCACGGCCGCCCACGCGACCGCCGGCGCAACCCAGAGCAATACCCGTGGATCGAACGGGAAAGGAATGAGATAATCGGCACCGAACTTGACCGAGCGCAGTCCATACAGGGCGGCCACGCTGTCCGGCACATCCTGCTTCGCGAGGAGCGCCAGCGCCTTCGTCGCCGCCATCTTCATCTCTTCATTGATCTCGGTGGCGCGTACATCGAGCGCCCCGCGAAAGATGAATGGAAAGCCGAGAACGTTGTTGACCTGGTTCGGATAATCGCTTCGCCCCGTGGCGATGATGGCGTCGTCGCGAACGGCGCGCACCTCGTCGGGGAGGATTTCCGGAACCGGATTCGCCAGCGCGAAGATGATCGGTTTCGGCGCCATGTCGGCGATCATCTCGCCGGTGAGCGCACCAGCAACCGACAGGCCGACGAATACATCAGCGCCGCGAAGCGCGTCCTGGAGCGAGCGGCAATCGGTCTGCCGGACGAATCGCGCCTTGTACGGGTCCAATTCGCCGGCGCGTCCTTCGTACACGACACCGGAGCGATCACACAGCGTGATGTTCTTTCGCGGAATCCCGAGCCGCACATAGTGCTCAGCCGTTGCAATGGCCGCGGCGCCGGCACCCGAGAAGACGACGGTGACATCCGCAATCGGCTTGTCCACGATCTCGAGCGCATTGAGCAGCGCGGCGCCGCTGATGATGGCGGTGCCGTGCTGGTCGTCGTGAAACACCGGGATCTGCAGCGTCTGACGGAGCGTCTCTTCAACGTAGAAACAGTCGGGGGCGCGAATATCTTCGAGGTTGATGCCGCCGACGGTCGGCTCGAGGAGCTGACAGAACCGAATGAGGTCGTCGGGATTCTCTGATCCCACCTCAAGGTCGAAGACATCAAGATCCGCGAACTGCTTGAAGAGATTGCCCTTGCCTTCCATCACGGGCTTGCCTGCAAGCGCGCCGATGTTGCCGAGGCCCAGGACAGCCGTGCCGTTGGTCACGACGGCGACAAGGTTACCCTTGGCCGTGTAAGCGTACGCCTGCTCCGGATCTTTCCTGATTTCGAGACAGGGCTCCGCTACCCCGGGCGAGTAGGCGAGCGCGAGGTCGCGCTGATTGTTCAGGGGTTTCGTGGGAACGACCGCGATCTTGCCGGGGCGCCCGCGTGAGTGGTAGTCGAGTGCCTCTTCGCGCTTCGTCATCTGCGGTAAACTAAACTACCGTCCGCCGCGCCCCTCATCCAACGCGTCGATTTTCCCGACGCGTGCCTGGTGGCGTCCCCCAGCGAACGGCTTGGCAACGAACGTTTCGACGATCGCGAGCGCCAGCCGATTCCCAATGAGGCCGCCCCCAAGCGTCAGAAGGTTGGCGTTGTTGTGCTCGCGCGCGTTCGCCGCGGTGGTCACGTCGTAGCAGAGCGCGGCGCGCACTCCGGCGACCTTGTTGGCCGCCATCGCACTGCCAATGCCGGCGCCATCGATCATGATGCCGAGTGCCGCGGTGCGCGATGCGACGGCACGCGCGACCGCGACGGCGAAGTCGGGATAGTCCACGGCGTCAGTCCCGGTGGTACCGAGATCCTCGACCGCATGACCGAGCTCGCGCAGGCGTTTCGCGAGGACGTCCTTGAGTGCCACGCCACCATGATCGGCGCCGATGGCGATCGCGAGCACCGCACCGGCTCCGTTGCCGGGCTGTGGTGCCGTGACCGAGTCGGGTGCCGGACGGTGGGGTGCGGCTGCCGCGGTCTTGTCGGTTCGCTTGTGGTGTCGCTGCCGAACGGTTGCCTTGGCGGGGGTTCGATGGGAGGGCGGGGAACTGGTGGAGGCAGATTGTTTCTCAGGGGGGGCCCCACGCGCCGCGGAACGGCCACGCGCAGTCGTCTCGCCTGGCGCCGGAGAGATCGATCGTGTTGCATGCCCTCCGGTCAGCTCCACCCCAACCGCCTTCGCCGCATCCCGGCCGCTCGGGGTGACCACGGCTCCGCTGATGTCGAGCGATGTCTTTCCCTCGCGCCGAGCTCGACGCACCTCGCGATCGGTAATGACCGGACGACGCGTCACGGACGCAGATCCACGGGCTGATGGAGCAGATATCGCAGTGTTCGCGCGTCGCGCTCCGTAGGAATCGTCGCCGAAGGGGCCGCAAACATGACGTCCGCCGGGTTGTTCGAGTGACCCCCGATGCCAAAGACGTGGCCAAGCTCGTGCGTCACCAGCGAGCGCAGCGCCGTCGGTGTCGTCGCATCAGCCAGATCGATCGTCACATCCATCTTCACGCGTCCCCCTCCTCCAGCAGTCAGTGGCAATCGCACAAGTTCCGTCTCCTGGTCGTTGGCGCAGAAGAAAGTAACGCCACCGCCGAACGGGGGAGGAAAACCGCAACCGACAGGAAACTGGACCAGGAACGGCGCCTGATCCGTGTGTACAATCACGTCGGCGTCGTCAGCCGTGGAGGTAATCGCCACGTCGAGCTCACGGTAGTACACGACAGAC
>Ga0136611_10004183_pt1 | contig 10096 bp, 8 predicted proteins | sample AntDrymUQ2232306_2_FD_106645 | JGI IMG/M metagenome (GOLD analysis project Ga0136611, IMG submission 106645) | Polar desert sand microbial communities from Dry Valleys, Antarctica - metaG UQ223 (23.06) | ecosystem: Environmental > Terrestrial > Soil > Desert | place: Antarctica: Dry Valley... | reverse complement strand
TGCCAGATTGAATGGCAGGCGCCGTGCTTCGTCTATCAAAAAACTCCTCTCGATTTGCGGCGACTAAGATCGGACTTTCGGAAACCACGCGATATTGAATGGCTAGTAAGCACATCGCAACATACGCACTTTCTATGGTTGGAGTTTACGAATCGAGCCGTGCGTAAAGGCAAAAGATCACACATACAAAGTACAATCCTGCAGCTCGCAAGTTAACATAATTTAACGTCCACCAAGCCCATAGTCACCCCCCAAAAGGATGTCAGGCCACAAATTGTTGAATACTTGTTAATTAAATTAGGGCGCCAAATCCGTTGGGAATTGCCGGGGCTGCCTGATTTGCCTAGACGACCCTGTCCATCCAGGGAAAGACCATGTTATGAATCGATGATGTTGCTATACTTTTCCACAAAATCCATTTTGTTTCCCGGCGATCCTGTCTGTGGATTTTCGCAACGATTTCTTGGTACCGATCCTCCCCTAGCACCAATCTGCCATTTTACAAGCTCCCACATTCCTATCTTGTCGATACACGAATCCCCTACTGCGCGAGAAATACCCCTTAGTCTGAGTGGTCGTAGTCGAATTGGGACTTGTCCTGATGTCACCATCGCAGCGACCGGATCTTATGTCCCAGATCAAATCGTCACTAACGCGGACCTTGCTGCGCTGGGATGCGATAGCGACTGGATTGTTCAGAGAACGGGAATCCTTGAACGGCGCAAGGCTGCCGACGATCAAGCGTCTAGCGATTTAGCTTATTTGGCTGCAATGAATTGTCTGGCCAGCGCAGGGGTCATGCCAAGCGATGTGGATTTGGTGGTATGCGCAACGATGACGCCGGATCACGTCACGCCATCGAACGCCTGTTTGCTTCAGAGCCGCCTAGGTTGCATCGCGCCGGCGTTTGATGTCAGTGCTGCTTGCTCGGGATTTATGTACGCGTTGATCACGGCCTCGCAGTTTGTTCGGGGTGGTTCAGCCAGGAATGCGCTCGTTGTGGGCTGCGAGGTGATGAGCCGTACGGTAAACACCAACGACATCAAGACCTATCCGCTCTTTGGAGATGGTGCGGGTGCCGTTTTGCTGCAGCCTTGTGCTCCCAATCAAGAAACTGCCAACGGACTGATTCGATTTACACTGGGGTCCGAGGGAAACACGAACGCACTGAGTGTGCCTGCGGGTGGATCACGTGAACCCACGACGGTCGAATCCCTCTCCTGTGGCCGACAGTACTTGGCCATGGACGGACGAACGGTGTTCAAATGGGCAGTTCGTGTTGTTGCTGATTGTTCCCAAGATTTGCTGGCTGATGCCGGTATGCATCCAGAGGACATTGATCTCGTAATACTTCATCAAGCGAACATCCGAATCATGGACGCTGCGGTCAGTCACCTTGGGATCGCAAGAGAAAAGGTCTTTGTCAATTTAGACAAATTTGGCAATACCTCGGCTGCCAGTATTCCGATGGCACTCGATGATGCGAATCGAATGGGATTGCTAAAACGAGGAGATGTTGTCCTGCTTTGCGGTTTCGGGGCTGGCCTATCTTGGGGCGCGTCGATCCTACGTTGGTAAAAAAATGGCGTTACCGTTTGAGGTAACGCCATCGACGAAGTTCGATTGAACAAGCGAATCTATTGCTGGATGATCGCGATCACTTGATTCGTTGCTGGGTCATTGACGCTTAGTGAACCATCTGCGCCCACATTGACAATTGCTTTTCGGCCCGACCTATTGGACCCCGACCTATAGGACTCTGTTCCGCGAACGGTAAATCCACTTGGTACGGAATCCGTGTAAAGCAATCGGCCGTCGGACAGGTGAGCGGCATACAGTAATGAATAGGTTCCGCGATCCACTGGAGAGTCTAGTTTGTTCACATACGATATGGACCCAGGGGCCATTGACGCCGAGTGCGTCATAGGTGCCGCGTATGACATTGGCGCTGAGTGTGGCCTAGGTGCAACGGTACGGTAGGATACCGTCGGTGCGCGATGACTGGAACCGCATCCACATTGGGCTTGGACACTCCCAGACAAAGTTGCGAAACCTAAAATGCAAAGTCCAATTACTGAAGTCTTCATTCCTCTTCTCCCAAACAAAAAAACAAAGCTGTTAATGCGCAATACAACGAACGGCAAATGCAACGTATGTTCGTGGTTACTTGACGATGCTCGTAAAAGAATTGCGCGACGCATGAGCTTCTATACTAATCAGGTGCTAGCCCACAGTAAATGGTCTGCGAGAGCAGTAAACTGCCTACTGTGCCGAATTGCACGATAAAAGCAGTGATTAAAATAAGCTACTCCAATCAGTAATCTTCCGACATCTAGTTCTTGCTACTGGGAAACCAGAGTTTCGCAACTAACCTTACGCTCCCACGAATGAACTCGTTTGGGACGGTTTATCCGTGCTATCGCTAGCAGTGATTGTCTGACCGCAACGCTTCGCGAGCGAATAGAGTAATCCAATGCAAATACATATCCCACAGGTCAATGCCCAAACGATTCGCTCCGAGAAATTCACTGGGACGAAGTCAAAAGCACTCGAGCCGCTAAAGAAAATCGCAGCAGAGATGGAATGCAGAATCCCGGCTAATACCCCGCCAAAGAGTCCTCCCCGAACACCTCTGAAGACTCGCTGAATTGAAAAGGACGATAGTGTGCAACCTATTCCAATCCCAATACCCATGACTGACCAAATAGCACACTGTAGCAGAGTGGATTGTACGAACGGATCCACATGGAACCCGATAAAGCGAATGGTTTCCCAGTTGACCTCAAGTCCCAGAGTAGTGATCCAACCGAGAACAAAACCGCCAAGGGTTGCAAACATCGCCCCGCCCACGAAGCCACCGAAGATGGCGGATCCAATCGAAGCAGTTTGATTTTTTGAAGTTCCAACCATACCAATCGCAAGGCCAAGCAAAGCTCCCAACGCACCGAAATGGATGGCATAATTGCCGGTAAGCAACTCGCGAAAGGCCATCCGATATCGCGCCATATACTCCTTGCTCGGTGACATCGGAAGTTCCGCGAACTCACTGGGCAGTTCACGCAAAATACCGCTGCGTTCAATGAACATCACCGATCCGAAGCTTGCGATCAATGCGGCCATTAACAAACAAAACGCTTTGAATTTCGATGCTGGAAGTCGTTCGTCATTTTCGTTCATAAACGATTTGCCATTCAAAGCGATTGCCCCAGTAACGTCTTACTTCAAGTCATAGTCAAAGTGGTTCTTGGCTTTGGTATCAACCGTAGCTCGCAAGGCCGAAGAATCGCCATTTGCGTATTTCGCCGGAAGACTATTCTTCGGGCCCGTTGCACCCTTTGTACCGCCAGACGTTGGGGGTCCGTAGTCTGCAGGCAAGTCACCACTCGCTATTTGGCCCGGAACTAAAGCCGAGGATTTTACTGGCTCTACGTCATCTTTAGAGATCGAAACCTTGTATTGACCAGCGACAGCTCCGTCATTGGGGCGGAACATAGACAGAGAAAACATTCCACTCTTGTCGGTGGAACCAATCGCACTTTCCTTTCCTTCCATTAGTTGGAAAGTTACCGTCGCACCCTCCACGGCGGTACCGTTTAGCTTGACCGTACCCGTTACGGGATAGGTCTTAGGAAAGTTCGAATTGTCACCGCATCCCGCGTTCAGTATCAAAGCCACCAACAACAACCAAGCGCCCTGAATCTCAATACTCTCAACGCCAATCCATTTCATTCGAATCATTCCAATGGTCCCAACGAGATACATTTTAAAGCAGAAAACTAACTCGGATCCGCAATAGGACGTAGGTATCCGAGGTATACAAAAAGTCAAGGAGTGCAAACGTTAGATCAACATTTGCACTCCCGAACTGCGTTACGCCCTAATTTTCAAGCGAATTTGGCTCTCCACCCGCTTTTGAGCCCAGCCGGCCCCATACGCCATACAAGCTTGGACCCGAAGTTGGCTGCACCACCCCAGGGTTTTTGTTACCAGTATCGATGCTGTTGGAGAGGAAATGGATGGATCCATCGGCGAATGCTGCATTCACGCCCCCAGTATGATAACTACCCGCTGGCAAAACAACGTCGCGCGCGTCTGCGCAACAGGTGTTTGTATCGCTTGTGCAACCCGGCGAGTTCGGAGGGAGAACCGTGTTGAACCCGACCCGTTCCGCTTGGCCATCCGTCCACAGAGAACCGAAGGTTCCCTTGACCGTTGTCCCTGCAGTAAAATACTGGCCAGAACTTTTGGTAAGACACAAACCCGGATTGAGAGTCATGCCAGCGACGCCTGTAGCAAGTCCAATTTGGTTCTTGAATTGATTCGCAGCTGCAAGGGATGGATTGAAACTTGCTTTTAGTTTTTCGCTCATGGCAATGGTATTGCTCGTTCCATCCGTTATTTCGGCGAGTTTGGCCCCTAGCCTTAGGCCGAAGATACCTCGCGGAGTTGTCGAGTTGAGTGCATTGAAAACGGTGTCGCCAATCGAAAACGCGTAGTTGTTTTGACGGGTGTTGGTCGGTGCATTGAACACCGGCCCATCGGATGGGCAAAGTAAGTTGTTTGGGGATCGGTTCCAAACGGACCAGCCTGCCCATGCGGCAGGACCACCTGGGGCAATATTGCCCAATGGATTCGTTCCGGACTGATCACCAGCCTGAATATTGTTATACAATGCAGTCTGCTCGAAATACGGCAGGAGAAACACAAACGCCGAGAGCCGTTCTCCATTGTGGGTGCTTCGATTGGTGCCTACGTAACCAAGCCCCGTTCCGGTTCCACCCTTACGTGGCGGGAACGTTCTGTACGCACTCTCGTAGTTGTGAAGCGACAGCCCAAGTTGCTTGAGGTTGTTCGAACATTGCATCCGACGCGCCGCTTCGCGAGCCGCTTGCACTGCTGGCAATAGCAACCCAACCAAAATACCGATGATGGCGATTACTACCAGTAACTCGACCAGCGTAAAGCCGGCTCTTTTTGAAAACCTTCGAATCATAATACACCTCCGCAAATGGAAGAACTAAAGTCAGTTCACCGAAGAACGACTTCAACTCCGGCCTTAAAAACACAGATAATTTAGAAAATCACCAATCTTAACTTGTATCAGAAATGCGAGTAAACGCAAAGATTTCGTCGGATATTTCTTCCTGAAAAACGATTAGAAGCGTTTTATTTCCCTTTAAGCCTCAACCGGAGCGCAAATGGGAGAGTTGCGTTTGTCTACATTCAGGGCTTTGCAAAAGCACCTATTCCCAGCAGAACGTAGCAGTCGGACGTCCATACGATCTTGAGAGTCCCCGATTTAACTCCTTTTTCGATCCCAGAAAAAACCGAATCTCCACGGTTCCACCAGTTCCCCGAGCGGTCTGGTCCAAGAAGCTTCGTAGCCAATACCATGTGCGTACATTTGTTCTCGCTAAGGTAATGCAACAGGCGATCCGGATCCGAATACGGTTCGGGCGGTGTTAGCCCCTCGGCTTGGAAGAAAGGCGTGCCAATGACGCATTCTCGAGGAATGTACAAACTTCGATGTTCAAACAAGAGAAAAAGTCGAGCGTTGATTGGCGTATGCTTCTCGATCGCGTCGATCAGGGGGACATATTCAACTTCCAGAGAATCGTCGACGTATTGTGTGTGACTCCAAATTCCGAGCAGCCGTTCCCAGGATGCAAGATAATAGCCCGCGTTGGTCCAGGGCAGGCTTACCACTGTCGTGCCTACTAGCAACACGCCAAAAAGTGTTCTCATGCGACCTTTCAGCTCTCGAAGGCCAGAACAAGCCAGCAAGATCATCGTCAGATACCAAGGCAACGCGAATCTGGCCTGCTGTGCACTAAAGAACCAAAACGAATACAAAATCAAGCTCGCAGTTCCAAACCAAACAAGTTCATTAACACCCTGTTTCGATCGAATGTTTTTGAAGCTCAACACGACTAATCCGACCAAGACAATCCACTGCCACCCGAACATTCCGTCAAACAACGCATTGTCCCATGCAATCAGGATCGGCGCGCTCGCGAATCCAATAGCACCTCGCATTCCAAATGCATCCGCGCCAATCGCGTGGTGATAAAAACTGGTGTCGAGTATTGCCGGCGCGTTCGTAAACCACTCCGCGAAATACGGATAGAACGGGTTTCCAGCCAGCATCCACGCTCGTGCGTAAAAGGGAATGGCAGTGACGATCGCACATAGACCTACCGTTCCGACGTAAATCGGGAAACGAGTCATCGTGTGCTTGTCAGTCATGCGATTTATCGAGTACCAAGCGACTGGGAGAATCAGGATGATCACACCAGTTAACTTAATTGCCGCACAACCGCCAACAAGAATCCCAATCAAGACGAAAGGTGCAATTGATCGAGAGGCAGTCTCACTCCTCGACAAATCGTCGAGCAATACAAGAATTGCCAATATGTCCAACAGCTGAAACGCTTCCACATAGCAATTCGCGCTGATCATTAACGAAATGGGGCTCGCGGCCATGGCCATGACAAGCCACTTCGCAGTCCAGCCGTCGGTGCGGTGCCCAATCACCCTAAACGCCAAAACCAGGCTTAGTATCCATGATACCCATATCAAAAGTCTCGACACGATAAGCGATTCGATCGGAGCCACCAACCAACAAAGAATTTCCACAAACGAAGGGAAGCCCGAGTACGGAATGTCCACATAGAAACGGGGCCATCCGTCTGCCAGCCATCGGCGCGGCAACACGGAGTGATAAACCAACTCATCCCAGCCCGTCGGATAGTTCATCGCAGGCCCCAGGGTTAGCAAAAGGAAAGGGACAGCAACGATCCAGCTTGGGCTTGGCTTCATATCCCACAAACGCCGGACATTTCCGACGAGGTGGCTCGACATTCCAGATCGGAACGCTTCCCCGATACCTATCACTGTGAAGACACTTAAGAGAATTAAGGCCCTGCTGCCGGCAAGCCCGCCCATCATGCCAAGGCTCACGCCACATACGCCCACCACATGTAATCCAGCTACGACGAAGACGATTTCGTGCGAGATATCGAACTCTCGTGCGCCCCGACATAAAAGCCTCAACAGCCTCCCCGCGCCCCAGCCCGCGACAAAGAGATAGGCAACCGCTACGATAGCCAACGGAACCGAGCCCATGGACTCGATTGAAGGGATTTGCTCAATACCCAAGGTTGTTTACCGCCGTTCCGTTCGACTAATTGGATCGCCCTGCCTTCGGTGACAGAATGGAAATCGATTCACAGTTTCCGCGAAAAGGCGACTGGAATGATTGACTATCCCCTGATTCTGTCAAGGACTGGACAAACCGGAACCAATCCTTACTTTGCTCGCCAGTCTATAATCCGTACTTCGTCAACTGGTACAATGCGTGGCTTAGAATTTGCTTGATCGCCGCAAAACTAGAATTGCAGATTGAGTATCCCCCCGCCGAGTCACATGTCTCCTTTCTACCCAATGGTTGTATGACACTATGTTTTGGAAATTGAAATTCCCTACTGCCGGCCTTTTCTGCCTCGCACCTTTTACCATTCTTTCGATTGCTTCCACCTCGGTCTTCGCCGATGACCCTCCGTCGGAAAAACCCGGAACGAAAGGCAACGGCAACGTCATCATCGGTCCAGACTATACATTGGACCCCGCCCTGACCGATCGAGGAAATCCAAAAGGAAAAGCCTTCCAGTTCATGATGCCGTTGGCGGATAGCAAGATCTTTCGAGGGGATGATTCAACCCTTGAGCCAACGAAGCCGGTCCGTAAAGAACGGAAGATATCGGTCTATATACCAGCCGCTTACAAGGACGGCACCAAAGCCCCCATTCTTGTGATGCATGATGGCCCAAGCCACTTGAATTTGGTCCGCAATGCTCTCGATAACTTGACCATTTCCGCCGACGTCGAACGCAAGTTGCCTGCATTCATAGCCATCGCGGTCGAAAACGGTGGCAACGACAGCAAAGGAAGCCAACGCGGTCTTGAGTACGACACGATGTCCGATCGACTGGCCCGATTCATTAACGACGAAGTCTTGCCCGCCGTACTGAACAACGCAGACATCAAAGCAGCTTACCCGAAAATCGCGTTTACAGAAAATCCTTGGGGCAAGGCGGTGATGGGGTGCAGTTCGGGTGGTGCCGCCGCATTGACGATGGGATGGTTTCGACCAGAATTGTTTCGAAGGTTGATTACGTACTCTGGAACATTTGTTGATCAGCAAGACGACGATGCACCAGATGAAGCCAAGTATCCGCTTGGCGCCTGGGAATATCATTCCGGCATGAAGCTGATCGAAAACAGCGACAAGAAGCCCCTTCGCATTTTCACGCACGTCGCGGAAAACGATAACCGTGCTAATGACCCAGAGGAAACGTATCACAACTGGGTGATGGCAAACGAGCGAACCGCCGCCGCGCTTAAGGCTAAAGGGTACGACTACCGCTACATATTTAGCAAAGCAACCAAACACTGCGATAAGAAAGTGTTTGAACACACGCTAGCAGAAACGCTCGTGTGGATGTGGCGAGGCTACGTCAGCGAGTAGAATTCGTCACCGGAGGGCTCGCGCCCAGCCGCTACCGAATCGGATGCGTTAGTTCGCTACTCAGCGGCTTCCATCCAGCCAGTCCTGACGTTGTGCAGCATCGCAACCATTCCATGCGACGCATGGTCAGCTCCTCCACGATCGACACGGCGCGCTGCGATACTTCGTTTTGCTGCCATCGATCGTCGGGTGTTGCAAACAATTCGATCCGGTGCGCTTCTTCGGCGTCAGGCGTTGTCGCAGTCGACCATCTACAGCTCCAGGCGGGTACCGCTACATGAACTTGGTCCTGATAACAAGAATAGGCCAATTGATTTTTAACAGGCCAGAGTTCAGCTGGTAACGCCTCTGTTTCCAATACTAGATCGGTACAAACTAAATCTGGCGACACCGAGTTCGATTCGCCGTCCCCGACCAGCCAACGTGCTATCGTGCTTAAAAAGGAATTAGGCTGAACCATAAACGGCACTCGCACCCCCACTTTCATCTGATTGCCGGGCCGCACGACGAGCGGCAAGTGAAGTGTCTCGGAATACAAGGTTTCGGCATCGTTGCCAACGTAACCATGCTCGCCAATCGGATAGCCCTGAACACCCGCTAAGACCTGTAAGCAATCGTCTGCGATTCCAAGTTGTTCCAATATCTCTTCGATCTTGGACCACGCATCGTCGAGCACCATGGCTTGTGCACCCATCGAACAGGCGAGTCCAAAGACCTCGTCCGGATCGGTCTCGTCGGTGAGCGTCAATTGACCTGGAACGGTATCAAAGAGGGGTTCCGGATCCCCTTCATCGCACATCACACATCGGTATTCGTAAGGTGCATCCCAAGTTCCGTTGAGACCTCGAGAATGTATCCAAAGAATGGGAAACTCATCGAGTTGCGTCGCCCACTGTCCCAATGCCGTTTCAAACAAACGACTAAACAGTGATTGTTCATCCTCGATTGATTCGCTCGACTCCGAATCAATGATGAGCACGCTGCCGAAGTCCGCGAGTGTGGACTCCTCGATCACATCGCTCGAGTCCGTAATCAACAGGGCGCGTTCAAACAGCGGATTGCATAGTGTTGACGGGTCGATTTGTAATGAAGGATGACAACGCGCGGCGAAATGCACACCAGTCCACATCGACTCCAAAACATCGACGGGCCGAAAAGTATCAGCCCAAAACTGATCGAAGACGATCGATCGGCATGCAAAGCTATCCAGATTCTTGGTGGGAGCGATCGCACCCCCGTAGCTACCCACTAGATTTGTTCCCAAGCCCTCGACTGTTACGACGACCACATAACGAGGTTTACTACTCATTGGTTCAACTAAGCTTCGTCAGCTTGAAGTAGCTTGGGCTCGATCATGACCGCGTCATCCGATTCGGGATTGATAAGCAGTCCAAACTCGGAAGAGAGCGGAGCCAGTAAGTCCTCTCCCTCGACCTCGAACAGATCCACTTCCTCGCCTTCGATTTGATCGGAAATCGAATCGACGAACTGTTCGGCATGTTCCGAGCTGAGGAATGCGACCAATGCAGGAAACTCCTCGGTTTCCAAAATCATGGCCGAAAGGGACTC
>Ga0136611_10004182_pt1 | contig 10096 bp, 7 predicted proteins | sample AntDrymUQ2232306_2_FD_106645 | JGI IMG/M metagenome (GOLD analysis project Ga0136611, IMG submission 106645) | Polar desert sand microbial communities from Dry Valleys, Antarctica - metaG UQ223 (23.06) | ecosystem: Environmental > Terrestrial > Soil > Desert | place: Antarctica: Dry Valley... | reverse complement strand
GAACGGGCGACACCCTTTGGGTGGCGGTATCCGAGACCTTTGGCGATACGAAGGAACGCCTTCCAGCGAGAGGCTCACGAGCGCGCCTGACCGCGGTACCGCTCGCGGACTTGCAGCTCATCCCTACGGTTCAAGTGCTGAATGCCAATCCCCGTCGTGCCGAAGTGCTGATGACCAGTGGTGTCGTCGGGTTCCTCTTGCTGGTCGGGGTCGTGATTGCCGTCTGCAGCACCGAACCGTGCATGCAGTAGCGGCATCACGCCCGGGTCGGAGCCTCCTTCGCGCGCGCAGGCCGGAACACGAAGGCGAACAGCAGCAGCACCAAAGCGCTCCACCCGCCGTACCATTCAGATGCTGCGCGAGTCGTGCGCCGTCTCGGCGAGCCGGTAGGCATTGACGACAGTCCCACACCCATGCGCCGATCCTGCGGGAAACGATCAGGTCGCTGGAGGAGCTTCCGGGGGCAGGCTATGCTTTAAAAACTGGAAGATCTTCTCTGCCAGCGCGAGCCGCCCGAATTCAGTCATTGATAGGAGCGCCGGTCCAGCCTACTCGTCAGTAACTCCGTGCTTACAAAGCGGATCGACCGCAAGTTCACCCATCCGAATTCTGAGTCGTGGAGGTACCCATGCTCGCCACATTCGATTGCGTCGGATATGACCGAGGTCACCTCCACCCGCCGCCGTTCAGGAACGCCCTCAGGTGGGGGGCGATTCAAATTCCTGGCCTTGGAGACGGGCGGCGCCGCAGTCGAGGCACCTCGTCCGCTGTCGCGCATCATCGGGATGGAAACCAGCTTCCCGCGAACGACGACAGCGGCGATCCTGCGCGTGTCGTCGATGTTCACCATCGGATTCGCGTCCAGCAACACCAGGTCGGCCACCTTCCCGCGTTCCACTGTGCCCACATCGGTGAGCCCGAGAAACCTCGCGGCGTTTCTGGTCGCACTCTGAAGGGCTTCCATTGGCGACATGCCTGCTTCGACGAAGAGAGCCAGTTCGCCGTGAAGGTCCACACCGGGACGAATGCCCGCACTGGTGTCGGCGAAGTCCGAGCCGGCCAGGATGGTGACCCCTGCACGGTGCATCGCCCCGACAAGCTTCACGAGCTCGTGGTGGAGAGCGCTGCGACCGGCCCTGGACTGCTCTGTTTCCGCCGTCAGCACGACTGCCCTATGGTACGCAACGAGAGTTGGAACAAACCGCGTTCCGTTCCGGCGGAGAAGCGCGAACAGCTTCTGACCCCTCTGGCCCCTGATCTCATCGAGGGCTTGCGGGATCGTCTTCGCGATCGCGTTCGGTCGGTAGAGTGCACCTTCGAGTAGTGTTTCGGTGTGTTCAAGACTGCTGGCCCCGGCCGCAGAGGCTTCCTCCATACTGACATTCCGTGGCAGGTGAACAGCAAACGGCACGCGTTGCCGGCGCGCTTCGGCGGCGAGGGCCATGAACGCATCGCGCGGCAGTGCATTGTGCACCTTGATGAAGTCGACCCTTCGTCGCTTTAGCGAGTCAACCGCCTGGCGCGCCTCGGCATCGCTGGTGGCCGTGCGGCGAAATCGGGCTTCCGGCTTCGGTCCATCCACGAACGGGCCGGCTCTCAGTATCCTCGGACCTTGGCGATCGCCGCGCGCGATTTCGTCGCGCCACCTGTCGAGCTGTTGAAGGTCGCCACCCATGTCGCGGACACCCGTGATGCCGTTCGCGATCAGCTCCGGAAAAGCCGCCTCCGTCGAATACGACAGGTGGACGTGCATGTCCCAGAGTCCGGGAATCAGGAACTTGCCGGAGCCATCGATCACCCGGGCGCGCCGCGGCAGCCTGACAGCGCCGGACCTGCCGAGCGAAGTGATCCTGTCCCCGGAGATGACGACCGTCATGTCCGACTGCGGCGGTCGGCCGGTCGCGTCAATTACTGTGACTCGTGTAAAGACGAGTGAAGGCAGGGGATGCTCGCGCGGCTGCTGGGCGAGTGACCTGCCGGGGGCAAGCAGGACCAGCAGAAGGGGCAGTCGCAACCATGCTGAGGATCGGTTCACGTTCCCGGAGTACGCGCCATGCCCTCAGTGTACCCAAATGCGTGTGGTTCGGCTAACGCCAGCTTCGGCTGCGAGCGGTTACACCGGTAGCTCCTCCGCTGCTTATGAGGGCTGGACGCAGGGGGGACGAGTTGGCGGGCGCGTCCTTTCTCGCACACCGTTTCGACCTCGGCGCGGCGGAGCCGGCGATGTAGGTGTATGTGGGGCCTCTGGCGTTGGCGCGGATCGCCGACGGCCAGGCACTGGATCGGACGTAGTCGCCGGTGCGTCGCTGGGATTTGCGATCGGGAAAGCCGTGGCGGACCGGCAGAATCAGCGCGGAGCGCGCGGCGGTCGAGGCGCGTCGCGTGTGGCGTCTCCGATTGTCATTTTGATGCCGCGTTCCAATGAATCCGGCTATACCTTAAGCATGGACGCCGCGTCGACGTAACTATTGGTCAGAGGTGGCAGTATGCGTGTAAAAAGGAAAAGCATTGCAGTAATGGTGGCTGGCATGCTCGCCATCGGTTGTGGAAAGGAGTCCCCGACGGCCCCCGCATTAGATCCTGGGACTTTTCGCGGGACGCTGAGCGGCCATGTTTCTGGGTCGAGAGTCGGGACGGCCGAGTTCAGCACATCTGACGACAATGTTTTCGCAATCTCGCTGACCAGCGGTACCGAACCGAATCAATTCAGATTCAGCGTGGGGATGCCCGCCAGACCTGACGTCGGCAGGCCTGAAGTCGGCACGCTTCACTACGATGAGTCGGCCTTCTGGGGCGGCATGTTCCTTGGCGGTGACGACTTCTTCATCGATGGCGGCACGGTCACGATCACGGCATCCACGGCAACGATGGTCAGCGGCACGTTCAACGTCACCTGTTACGACTCCATCACAGATGAGACGGTGACCTTCACGGGGTCGTTCAGCGCGAGGCCGGAAGGCTCCGAATTCGGAACGTTCGACGCGACATACACTGGTGCGACTAATGGATCGGCGGGCGGTGGACGTGCTTTCTTCGCTGTCTCCGCCGGCGGTGATTTCCTTCTGGAAATGCAAACGGGCGCGAACTGGGGACACATCGAGATCTTCGGCGACGGCACTGGCCGTCTTGGCGCCGGTAGCCATACCGTCGGAGATGGAGTCAGGACAAACCTTCGCGCCATCGTGTCGGTGGACAACAACACCGTCAATGATTTCAGCTCGACCAGCGGAACCGTTAACGTGACTGCATCGTCGAGCACCTCGATGCAAGGCACATTCAACATCGACCTCGCGAACGGCTCTGCGACGCTCAACGTGACGGGCAACTTCACTGCAAACTGTCCGGGTGCGCGCTGCAACTAGCCGCGGACGCGCTAATCGCTGACTGCCAGACTTGCTTTGCATTCCGAACCGATTGCCTTGGTCTTCCACCTGGGCAGTAAGCGTGGCCGCTTCGCCCATGAGCACGACTCGACCCTGTCCGCGGTCGTTCCTGAAGCCGCTCCGGGCAGATGCCCCCGACAGGGCTGAGCTGAATCCGGGGGGACCGGGTGGGCCTTCCGCACGATAGAACTGGTGTTTATTGTGAAGCATGCGCCGGTCCAGCGAAGTACCGATTGGCCTTGGCGGCACCGCTTCCGGCGTAGCGCTCGCGCTCTTCGCAGTGAGCGGCGCGGGTTGTAGCTCGGAGCGCACCCTCACTCCGCCTGTGGTCGGTTCCGTAGCCATCGAAGGACCTTCCACACTTCGCGTTTCCGACTCGGCGAAGGCCGTCGCCATCGTCCTCGACACCGCCGGCACCATGCTGACGCCGGGGCGCCTCAGCTGGCAGTCGAGTGCGCCGTCCATCGCGACCGTGAGTGAGGCTGGCTGGATCCGCGCGCTGGTCCCGGGTGTCACGAGGATCATCGCTTCCACCGGCGATCATGAAGGCACGCTCGACGTAACTGTGTTGCCAGCACCTGGCGTCGCCGCACTGGTGTCCGTCGCACCGGCTCACATGGCGCTCATCGCGGGCGACACGGTGACGCTGCGTGGAACGCCACGGACGAGCACCGGTGACACGCTTGCGACGGGAAGAGTCACGTGGAGCAGCTCCGATTCGTCTCGCGCACGCGTCGACTCCGTGGGCAAAGTGACGGCAATCGCGCCGGGTCGAGTAACCATCATTGCCACGTACGACGGTCGCGTCGGCACGAGCGAGATGGTCATTCACCCGGCTGCGGCATCGCTCCAGATCATCGCGCCGGCCACAACGATTCCGCTGCGTGATTCGATGCAGCTGACGGCGGTGATCCGGGATTCTTCTGGCGCAATCCTCCCGGACCGTCCGGTCGAGTGGAAGCTGCTCGACCCTGGCGCCTGGATGTCGGCGTCCGGCCTCCTCAAGGCAACCATTCAGGGCAACGTCCGAGTTGTGGCGACGTCTGCGAACGTGGCGGACACCATCATCATGGTCGTCGCGGGACCGCGCGTCGCGCATGTGACGGTAAACGCCGGCGCTTTCTTCGTCGCCGTTGGAGATACCGTTCGTCCGCTCGTGCGCCTCTATGACTCCGACGTCCGTGATCTATTTGGTCGGGTAGTGACGTGGTCGAGCGCCGACACGACCATCGCGACCGCGGTCGACGGCGTCGTCACCGGACGGAAAGCTGGCCGGACGAAAGTCACCGTGCAGTCCGAGGGACTCTCGAAACCGTTCGACGTGATTGTCGAAGATCCACCTGCCAGCATCGCGTTCCTGCTGGACTCCGTCCGCGTAAAGGTGGGAGAACGGGTGCTGCCGCCAGTCCTGCTCCGCGATGCGCGGGGCGAAGTCGTGCGCGATTACACCGTGACGTACACCACCGGTGACGCGGCGGTCGCAACGCCAACGGCAGACGGCAGCGTGCGCGGCGTCGGGGCAGGGTCGACCACTCTCATCGCACGCGTCGGTGCAATCGCCGACACGACGCGCCTCATCGTGAGCGACGCCGACCCGATCAGTTTCAGCTGGAACAACTGGGGCACGCAGGTCGTCCTCGGCGAGCGCGTGCGGGACATCGTGCACGTGGGAAACACGTACACCTCGCCGCGCACTGTCCGATTCCGGTCGAGCGATCCACGAATCTTTACTGTTACGCCAGACAGCGCCGTCGTCAGCGGATACACGACGTTCGAGGTAGAAGGTGTCGGAATCGGCCTGGGCCACCTCATCGTCGAAGTGGATGGGAGAATGGCTCGGCACGAAGTGCCGGTTTACGCGATTGCCCTGAAGTCGCTCGAGATCATCGCGGCACCGGCCATTCTTCGACCCACGCAATCGGGGGCGATCACGACGCGCATGGTCGACGTAAATGGTGCCGTGCGCACGTATCCGTTGGTGTGGCGAAGCCTGAACTCGGCACTGGCGACAGTCGATGGGAAGGGAGTCGTCACCGGCGTTTCACTCGGCAGCGTAGACATTGTCGCACAACACGACACTTTCGCGGATACCGTCCGGATCAGCATTCAGCCGGACGCGGCTCCCACAATCACCGGGATCGCTCCGGCGGTGCTGGCGCCCGGAAACACCGCCGTGATTCGGGGTCGCAACTTCAGTTCCGCGATCGCGAGCAATCAAGTCACCATCGCCGGCGTCAATGCGGCGGTGACGTCGGCGACCGAGACGGAGCTCACCGTCGTCCTGCCTGCGGGCGGCTATCCGTGCGTGCCGACCGGACCAGCGCGAGTGATTGTCACGAGCAGTGGCCTGAGTGGTGACACGCTCCATCCGTTGCGCAGCGCCCCGCCGCAGCCCGCGCTTGCAGTTGGTCAGTCGATCGTGCTGACGGGCGCCGCCGCGCGCTGCCTGGAGCTCGCGCCGGGCGGACAGATCTACCTGATGACAATGTCGTATGGTGAGCCGTCGGCAAACGCGTCGACAATCGTGCGCGTGCGGGGAGAGGGAGGCACACCACTGCCGGCGGCGGCGAGCACAGCAAGGTTGGCGGATTCCGTTCCGGTGTCGCGACCTGTCCTTGATGCTGTGTCGCCGAGCAACGCGATTCGCGCGCTGCAAGCGAATAGGCATCGGGACGCGCGTGCCATGCTGCCGGCGCTGATCCGCCGCTTCGGTGCCCCGTCGACAGTCGTGTCGAGCAGTGCATCGGCTGCACCCGAATCAAGTCCATCACTTTCGTTGAAGTCACCCATTGCGGGTGAAGTGCTCACGCTGCGTGTGCCGCTGTTCGAGGCCTCCAATTACTGCGCCGATTATTCGACGGTTCACGCACGTGTCGTCTACGCCGGTGCGCGTGCGCTCGTGCTGGAGGACGTCGACGCACCGCTCGCGCGCACGATGGACGACATGTACCGGCGCATGGGCACGGATTACGAGACGCAGATGCTGTCTATGGTCCAGAACAACTTCGGCAACCCACTCGCGCGCGACGCAGAGCTCGGCCAGAACGGACGCATGGTGCTCTTGTTCTCCCGCGCGGTGAACGACTACGGGTACTTCGGCGTTTTCTATTCGCCGTGCGACATGTATCGCCGTTCCACGCTGCCGGCGAGCAATGAGACACCGATCCTGTACGCGTCCGTGCCCGACAACGCCGCGATGGATTACAGCGCCCTCGGCACAAAGGCCAACTGGCGGCGGCTGATTCGCAGTCCACTCGTGCACCAGACGGCGCACCTTGCGATGGACGCGGAGCGCATGGCGCTTGGATTGGCGCCGCAGGATTTGTGGCTGGCTGAGGCGCTGGCGTCCACCGCTGAAGAGCTGTTCATGCGTTCGTGGACAGGCTCCTCGTGGAAGGTCCCATCCACGTACGATCGCACGCTATACTGCGAGGTGCGGCCTTCGCTGACACAGTGCCAGGACCGCCCCTACGCGATGTACGATCACTTTGCATCCTTGTACTTCTACGCGAGGGAGCACGAGAAGCGCACCCCGATGGGTCCCACTTCGCCCGATGACGCGACTTTCCCTGGATCCGGGTGGTGGCTGTTGCGTTGGGCCGTCGACCACTACGCCGTCAGCGAAAATGACTTCCTGAAGTCACTGGTGCGGACGCCACTTCAGGGCGGAAACGCGCTCGCTATGAAAACCGGCGTGCCGTTGTCGCAGATGCTCGCGGACATGGGGATGACACTGTTGATCCCCTACGTCGTCCCGTTCCCCGTGTTGCGTGCGCAGAACACAGTGCCGAGCTGGAATTGGCACAACATCTTCCGCGGGATGGAAGGGGACTTCGGGACCTTCCAGGGATTTCCGGCGCAGCCGCGAGCCTACGCGTTCGGGTCGTTCGACACGGGGCCGATGACGATGTCAGGCGGGGAAGTAATGTATCTGGAGCTGTGGGAGAATCAGACAAAGAACCAGATCATCAGCATCACCGGCATCGGGCAACCCGCGCCGACGTCAATCGCGCTGGAGATAATTCGGGCGCGGTAGGCTATAGCGACGCTCGTTGAACACGGGCGCTCGGGCTTCGTATGGGCCCCCGGAGCCTGGTGTACGACGAGAGATTCGCCCCCACGTACGGTGCGGTGGCGGGCCGTCGTGCCCGCAGCGTTTCCTATTACCGGCAGCGCTGGGACGAGACGCATATCCTGCGCGCCCGTCTCGCCGCGGCGTTACGCACGCTCGGCTGGGAAGTGTTGCCGGGCTGCGCGAACTTTCTGCTGTGTCACCTGCCTGCCTCCCAGCCCGAGGCCTCGGTACTGGTCGCCGAATGTCGCAGGCGCAAGTTGTTTCTGCGAGACGTCGCCAACATGGGAGAGTGCTTTGACGCGCGCACGGTGCGCGTGGCGGTCAAGGACGCTAAGACGAACACGGCGATTCTGAATATCCTGAAGGTCACGCTCGCCGAAATCGCAAACGCGACGAAGCCAGGGGCAGCGGCCTGAAGTCAAGACTTCTCGCTGTGAAAAACTCGGGACCGCGGAGAGCTCTCGAGCACGTACGTCAGGTAGTAGACGTTGTGATCCGGTACTTCCTTGTAGGTCAGTGCCAGGTGATTGTGGGCGTCCACCAGACCGGGAAGCGGCTACATCCTGTAACGATCAGGGGAATGGCGGCGGTGACCGACCGTCGCGGTTGCGGTCCTCTCAGAACTTGACGCCAAAGATGACCGGCATCATGCCACGCGACCTGCTGCCGTCGGTTGCCAGCAGCATCACCCGAAATTCGGTGAACAACGTCGTGCGTCCCGCATTGGCCGACAAGCCGAATCCGCTGTGCATGCTGCCCGACCACGCTCGCCGCGAATAGGCGTGAGACGGGTATCCGATGTCAAAACACAACCCGGTGCAACGGTAGTTCACTCGCGAGCTCATCGTCGATCGAAACGCGCCCACGCCGCTCAGCAGGTACGGCCGAATCCGGCCTTTGCCGAGGTCGAAGGAGCCATCGGCACTGAGACCTGTCGCTCCGTACTCGCGAATCTCCGTGCACTCTATGTCGCTCGGGCCGGTGCACGGCGAATAAAAGTCGATGCGGTTGTTGCGATTCTGTTGGTAATGCATCAGCCCCAGCCGAAATGCGCCGCGCGATGTGCCCGGCCGCCATTCGAGTCCGAGCTGCCCGACGTACCCCGGCACGTATTTCGGGCCGTCGTACAGGACCGCGTCCATTCCACCAGCAGCAGTCACGCGGCCGCCGAGGAGGTGTGCAGATGCGGAGCAGGGAAAGAGGAGGCTCAGCGCAAGCGAGCCCGCGAGCGAGATCTTCATGCTTATCTCCAGTTGTCGCACGTGATATTCCCCCGCAAGCGGCATACCGTCACGAAACTCCACTTGGCGGATCCGCAGTCAGAACGTCACTCGCAGAATCGCGTGGTTGCCTTGCGCGCCGCTGGCGGCGAGCGCACCCGGTGCCTGCCGGGCCGTTTGGCGTGCGCGACACCGGCCATTTCTCCCGAACGAAGCCACCCAGCCTTGGTGTGATCGGCGCGGACGAGCGCCACCCACCATCGCCGCGCGGTCGAGCGACCCGTCCGGCCTCCGTTCTCGGCGACCGGGCGCGGGTCGCCGGCTTGCCCCGCCGCCGTTCAGGACGCCCTCAGGTGGGGGCGATTCAAATTCCTAGCCTTCTAGCCTTCACAGCGGATGGATGAGATCTTCGAGCTGGTGCGGAAGCAGATCGAGAAGTCCGGCTATGGCGGCAAGCTGAGTGCTGGCGTGGTGTTGACCGGTGGCGCGGCGGCCAGCGCATGGCCGTCGGCGCCGGTGGGTCCGGGCGACAGGGGAAAGGCGGTGCGGGGCCGGATCGCATCAGCCAGTAGGTGAAGACGTGGCTGGAAGATTTCTTCTGGAAGACGTCATGTTCAACATCAGCGCTGAACCCAGAGTACGCACAGCACCCATAGTATTTCGCGTTGTGCGTGCTCTGTTTCTCATTGCTGTCCCGGCGGTGGAAGGTCAGACGCCGGTCGCCTCGCCGCATCCCGAGATGTCGAAGCGGCCGCCCTCCTGTCTCGACACATTGTCCGTGACGGGGATGCCGCGCGTTCCGGTGTACGTCACCGCGCAGCTCAACGACTCGACGCCCAAATCGATCGCGAGCAGCGCCGATTTCCTTGCGCAGAGTGTGCCCGAGCGTATCCGGGAGATGCTCGGACATCACCCGGACACGCTGCCAATCGGCGAGCCGGCGATCACGTGGCGCGGACTCGAAACCCTGCTGGAGATCACGGTTCACAGGAATGGGCCGCTGACTTTCGACACGGTGGGGGCGACCGCGTACTGGCGCGTCGATCAGCCGCTTACAGGGGCACGCGTGCCCGGAGACACGATGACGCTTGGCGGTTCCCGGCTACTCGCACGCGCGTTGAGCGATGTGCGTGCTCAGGGTGAGCCGTTCTTTCTCTGGCCGGATTCGTCGCCGGTGGACTCGCTGCGCTTTGCCCTCGTCCTCACGCACCCGCGCGTGACGCGGGAAGGAAAGATCATTCCCGACTCGAGACTGGACGCGCGTGCGGCATTTCTGGTCTTCTCGATTCAGACTCCGTGGGACACGCCCGCCATCGCAAAGAAGGGGAACAGAAGTCCGCGATATCCTGATCAGGCGAAGCACATGGGAATGTCGGCGACGGTGTTCACGCAATTCGTGATCGACACCGTGGGTCGTG
>Ga0136611_10004181_pt1 | contig 10097 bp, 9 predicted proteins | sample AntDrymUQ2232306_2_FD_106645 | JGI IMG/M metagenome (GOLD analysis project Ga0136611, IMG submission 106645) | Polar desert sand microbial communities from Dry Valleys, Antarctica - metaG UQ223 (23.06) | ecosystem: Environmental > Terrestrial > Soil > Desert | place: Antarctica: Dry Valley... | reverse complement strand
GAAGTAGTCAAGAGCGTATTGCTGAGCGGCGACGGCAGGAGGAGGCGCAGCCGGGTCGGCCAGTGGGCGGGGACGGGGCGTCAATACGCACGTATTGGCCACGATGCAAGCCAGCGGTTGGGGCTGCCGACCCGGGTTCAGTGCCGTAGGTGGCTTCGCCTGCCCGGGGACTTGTCCCGGCTTGACCTTTCCGTTCCCCGCCGAGATGTCGACGGCACCCCCCGACGAGTCCGGCTTGGCCGTGGCCCAGTCCGGGTCCTCAGCCGACGCCGGCGACCATCCGAAGAGGGCGCTCAGGGCGACGACACCACTGACCACCTTCAGACGCACCGTCCGTCCTCTGCTGATTTGCCGGAGTGCGGACCGCTTGCAACGCGTGACGAGAACGGGAGCCATGGGCTCCATGGTGGACAACGTTCTGCCGCAAACCAAAGCGAGTTGGAAAAACCCTGGTGCCAGGCCGCTGCCCCGGACGAGTCAGGGCGAGAGCGTTGGTTGCGCTATCCCGCAACCGGGAGTCAAACGTTGGCCTTGGCTTCGTCGTCGCGGTTCACAGAACCGGGAGCACCGTGCTTCTTTGCCTTGTAGGCCTCGACCGCCACGGGAACGAAGGAGAGGAAGATGATTAAGGCGATGATGGGGAGAAGGTACTTGTCGATGCTCGGAATTGATCTTCCCAGCGTGTAACCGACCGTTGTTACGCCGACCGCCCAGAACAGCCCACCCATGACGTTGTAGGTCACGAAGGTGCGATAGTCCATGCGGCCCACACCGGCGAGGACAGGGGCGAACGTTCGAACAATGGGAATGAAACGTGCCAGCACGATGGTCTTGGATCCATGCTTGTCAAAGTAGGCCTGCGCCTTCTCGACATGTTCCTGCTTGAAAAGCTTGGAGTCCGGCCGGCGGAATAGCGAGGGGCCGACGCGCCGCCCGAAGGCGTAACCGACCTGGTCGCCGGCGACAGCGCACACGAAGCACCCGAGTAGAAGCAGGGGCAAAGGGAGGCTTATCACCCCCTGCGACTTCAGCAGCCCCGCCGTGAAGAGGAGGGAGTCGCCCGGTAAAAAGAATCCGATGAGAAGGCCGGACTCGGCGAAGATGATGGCAAACAGGCCCGCAACACCGAACGCTTCGATCAGGTGCTTGGGATCTACGGCATCGAGGAACGGAACAGCAAGAATATGGGGAAGCACACTCCCAAGTTAGAAGGGAATCGTGTTCAGCCGCCAGTGAGCACCGAATTTATCCCCGGCCTGGAGCTCTTGCGGCCTTCTGGGAGGAAGCGGCCGAGCCGGGACGGCCGGTGGGGCGCCGTTTCGGGGTAGCGCAGCGCCAGGCCGTAGGCTTCAGCCGTGCCTGAAACGCAATGGTTGACCGCCGACGAGCAGACGGTCTGGCGGTCATTCCTGAGTGCCGTCCGTTTACTCACGGACCAACTCGATCGCGAGTTGCAACGCGATTCGCACATGCCCCACACGTACTACGAGATATTGGTCGTTCTATCCGAAACTCCCGGCCGCACGATGCGGATGAGCGAACTAGCCGACCTGACGCTCTCATCCCGCAGCCGCCTTTCGCATGCGGTGGCTCGGTTGGAACAAACGGGATATGTAAGTCGAGATTCGTGTGACACGGACCGCAGAGGTTCTTTCGCAACTCTCACGCAACGGGGCTTCAAGGCTTTGCAGAATGCATCTCACGGTCACGTCACCGGTGTTAGAACCCATCTTTTTGAATCTCTCACGCCGGACCAGGTGCGCCAGCTCGGCGAGATCAGCACCGCCGTGCGCGACGGTTTGGAGCGGCAACGTTCCTCTCCCGAAGCCTGACGCAACGATCTGATACCGGGTTGACGCAACTTGGCCTCGAGCTCATTACTTCCGATAGCAGCCGAACGCGGGCGTTCTACGAAGCCTTGGGATTCTCCGTCGTGCGAGAGGAAGCCGAACGCGACGGGAAGAGCTACACGGTCATGCGCTCAGGTGACGCTGTCATTCGCCACCGATATCGCCAAGCCGGCCTGGACGGACACGAATACTTCGGACGGTTCCGCTCCGATGAACCCCGCGGACTCGGTGTGGAGGTAGTCCTGACTGTCGAGGATCTCGACGTCACATACGTCCACGCCCAAGTTCTCGGTTGCGTGGTCGCCGATCTACGGCTCAGACCCTGGGGAGTGCGGGACTTTCGCGCCGTGGATCCATCGGGCTACTACTTACGGTTCACCGAACAAGCGGACGCTTCGTCAGATCGCTGACGCCCAATCAGGCAACGCTTGCTTCCTCGTCCCCATGAAAATCGGGCGGCGCCTCCACGATGGCGGTGTTGCGTGTAATCCCCACAAAAGCCCGTGCGTGCCAGGCACACATATCGACCCGGGAACCGAGGCCGGGATCGACGCCGACTGTGGCCGGTAACGGGCACGGCTCAACCTCGGCCGCAGGCCACGCCCGCAAACAGTTCTCACAAGAGCGTGCGCGCCCCGCCGAGTGACGAAGCGGTGTTCCGTCGTGAGGGCAAATTCCCCAAGGGGTTCGGCAGAGTGGCGACATGGGGGACACCCTTACACTTCGATCCGGTCTTGGCGAGAGTCAGATGCCCTTCTTTTTATGCTTGTTAACACTTGGCATTCGCCGTTTACACAACGGCGATGCGATAGCGAAGGAATAGATCATTTCCGTCACGCAGAGCGTGCAAGAGGTCGGCGTTCTTTGGCAGAGCCCATGAACTACCGGACACGATTCCGGTGTGACCGGGGCCGGCGAGCCTGGCGCTGAGCGTGAGGCACAATTCATCTGCGGCCCCGTCATCAAGAAGAGCGGCGGCGAGCGACGGGCCTCCTTCGCAGAGAACACGTTGGAGTCCAGTTGCGGCTAGCGCACGCAGCATTGTGTGCGACTCCACGCGCGTCTCGCCGGCAACGATAACTTCGGCGCGACGACGCGCGACGACCGCCCGCTCGGCCGGTGCGTCCTCGGTGGTAAAGACGATGGGCGGCATATCAGCATGTGTGAACAACGAACCATCGAAATCAAGATCCAGGCTCTTGGACACCACGGCTACACGAGGAACGGGATGTTGACCGGCGTCACGGCGTCGCAACTGTCGATCGGGGGCAACTCGCAACTGTGTGTACCGTTCCGAGCGCACAGTTTGCGCTCCTACGAGAACAACGTCAGCCAGACTTCGCAATAGGCCAACCATGCGCCGGTCCGATTCCCCGCCCAAATCACGACTCGAACCGCCTATCTCGGCGGCCCCATCGAGGGATGAAACGAAACTCAGCCGCACGTAGTTGTAGTCGCCGGGCAGTGAAGGATAGGCGTAGGCATCAACAAGGGCGGGCTCATCGGGCAGCAAAGTGCCGACACCGGACCGGTCATCAGGTGCCGTCACGGCGTAGGAGGCTGAAGGTCGGCGTCTGTTGGCTGTCGACGCACCGATAGCGCAGTGATGACGTCGGAGCCGCCCGAGCGACGGATGTCGGTCAAGGTTGGTGCGCCGCTCTGCGGGTCGAAACAGAACCGTGAACCCGGGCCCCATTGAGCGTCCAGAGGACTGGGGCGCGGGTAGAGGGCAAAACATCCGCCACCCTGATCGGCGACGTCATACGTCGGGGTAGTCCCCAAGACATTGCTCCGCAACGTCTGCAACTCCTGCGCAGCCTCCGCCGCATCGTCAGGCGCAGGCCCACCGTCGCGGCACGCCTGTTCTCCCGCCGGGCTCGAGCCGCACACCAGACGCCGGCCGCGTAGCGTCGCGTCTACCGAGCCCAGGGCGATCCGAATGTGGTCGGGCGGGCGGCGGGCCTCGTGAACCGAACCACTGAGCGTGCGCCCGTCGGGAGTCCGCCTGAGATAATCGGAGTCAACCGCCCAAGTTCCCGACCGCATCCGCTGCCACGCGTCGACGAAACCGGTAGCGGCCTGCGGTGTTGTGACAATGGCCAGGGGGTCTGATGACTTCTTGCCTATCTCCACGTCGAGAGCGACGAGCACCATGACTATCGAAAGCCCCAGAAGTGTGCCGGCCAGCAGGCCGGCAAAGGGTTTTCCCAATCTCATGATCCAGCTCGCCGCAGTCCGTTCACGTGCGCAGTGTTCCTTCACCGAAGCAACCCGATGCCTCTGCCGCCGACAACGGCGGCCGCACGTGGGCGCCCTGAATGCCGTCGCAACCCATGGTGCGTAGGAGGTCAACCGTCTCTCTGTCCTCCACGCCGTCGGCCACCACCCGAAGATCCAAGTTGTGGCCCAGATCAATGACCGACTTCACAATCGAACGATCCCCCAAGTCAGATCGAAGAGCGCGCACGAATGTGTTGGAGATCTTAATTTCGTCCAGGGGAAGACGTCTCACATTTGCCAACGACAGATGCCCAGTCCCGAACCCATCAAGACAGAAGGACACCCCTTGCTCCTGAAGACGAACGAGAACTTCGCCCGATGCCGACGCGTTCAGCGACAAAGCTAACTCTGAAATCTCAAACGTTAACCAGCCGGGATCGGCCCTGGCGTCCTCAAGCGCGTCTTGAACAATCTTGGGGAGGCTCGCGTCTTGAACGCTGACTGTTGAAAGATTCACAGCAACGCTCACCTCATGTCCATCGGCGTGCCAAGTAGCGCACTGATTGAGAGCCGTGCGGATCATCCAATCCGTCAACGGCCTTATAAGGCCATTCTCCTCGGCGAGAGGCAGGAACTGACCAGGGAGGAGAAGGCCCTCCCTTGGGTGATTCCAACGGACCAGCGCTTCCATCGAGAGCGTTCGGCCCGACGCAAGGTCGAGCTTCGGTTGGTACACGAGGAATAACTCGTTCTTGTCGATCGCATTCCGAAGTTCCGGAACGAGAGTCAGACGTTCTGATTCGATATCGTCTATTGAGTCGTCATACCGGGCGTAACCGCCACCGGCCCGCTTGGCTCGATACATGGCTACGTCAGCCCGCTTCATAAGCAACGGTTCGGTATCGCCATCCGCACCGGAGACGGCGATTCCAATACTCATGTCGACCATGAAACGGGTGTCGCCTGTAACGGACGTCCTCAGGGCGCCAAGAATCTTTTGCGCGACAACTTCCGCGTCGGACTCCCCTGTGAGATTCGCAAGCACGACCACGAATTCGTCGCCACCCAGGCGTGCGACCGTGTCAACGCCGCGCACGCACTCCTGAAGTCGGGTTGCCACTGAGCAGAGTAGGTCGTCACCCACGCCATGACCGAAACTGTCGTTGATCTCCTTAAAATGGTCGAGATCCATCAACAGGAAGCCCACCCAGCCACCGTGGCGCAGCGAACGCTCGAGCGCTTGATCAACCCGATCACGAAGCAGTGCCCGATTGGGGAGCCCGGTCAACGAGTCATGCATGGCGCGGTGTTCGAGCGCAAGTGACGCCTCTCGCCGCTCCGTGGTGTCGTGGGTTACCTGCCCATAGCCGTCGAGCCGTCCCTCTTCCCAAAGCGGAGCAAAATGCGTATGCGCGTAGAACACCGAGCCGTCGCTGCGCACATTCCACTCCTCGTTGGAAGCCCTTCCGCCGCCGGCTGCCTCCTCGAGAATGGCGGCCATGTCCAAGCGGTTGGCTGCCTCAGTTGTGTACAGGGCCAAGAATGGGCGACCGATGACGTCCTCAGCGCGATAACCAAAGAGCCGTTGGGCGCCGGCATTCCAGGTGGCGATGTGGCCGCTGGGCTCGAGCACGATCAGCGCGTGATCACGAACACCGTCGACAAGCAGTCGCAAGCGGGCTTCGGCGCTTCGGGCATGCTCTTCAGCCAGTTTTCTCCCCGTTGTCTCAAGCACGACCAGCCCTCCGCCGCTGACGGCGCCGTCGGACGATCGGACGGGAAACAGGCTTACGCTCCAATGTCGCTGGAAGTCGGGAGCAAACGGCATGGCTCCCGTCAATTCTTGATCGGCGACAGCCCGACCGCTCACAATCACTTGTTGCAGTCGGGCCTGAATGTCCGGCCCGAGGGTGCCGGCGATATCAGAGAGCCTTTTCCCCAGCATTTCCTCGAAGGGCTTGTCGAACATGATACCGAGGGCCTCGTTGGCACGAACGAAACGGTTCTCGGTATCCAAGAACGCGAAACCGACCGGGCTTCCGGTCGCCAGGGCGTCCATTGCCGCCAGCGCTTCGTTTTTACGGTCATGGTCACCGGAGACCCGGTCTTCGAGAGACGCACGTAGGCGCGATCGCGGCCTGGGGGCGCGCACGGACCTGCGGGGACCGTCAGCCATGAAGGGAGCATATCGATACCGCCCGTCAGCCGCTTGTCTGGCACAAAACTGAGGGTTCGATGGATGCTTTGGGCCTTGCCCGACTCAAACCGGGGGCTGGGAGATCTACGGCACCTTACCGGCCGAGGGCCGAGCCAAGCCGGGCCAAGCATCTGGCCCCGACAACACCGAGTTCACCGGCGTTGAGAACGACAATCCTGCCGTGGCGGTCACGGACGGCAAACCGATGCACTTGTCCCCCCGGCGCCCTCACGTCAGGCGTGACGCCGTCATAGCGAACGAACTCATATTCGGATATGAGCCCGTTGACGAAGGAGGTGACGGTAATTCGCTCTCCCGGCTTCAACCCGATGGCGCGTTGCAGCGACAGGCGCTCCAGCATTGTGATCATGTTGCCCCCCAAAGAAGATTGCGACTACTCAAACCCTCGCCATATTGGCGAAGCGCGTATAACGGTCGATGAAAGCGAGTTGGGTCGTGCCAACCGGCCCGTTCCGATGCTTGGACACAATGACCTCGGCGGTTCCCTTGTCGGGTGACTCCGTGTTGTAAACCTCGTCCCGATACAGGAACATGACCACGTCGGCATCCTGCTCCAGTGACCCGGACTCACGCAGATCAGCCAGGACCGGTCGCTTGTCGGCCCGCTGTTCGAGGCCTCGCGACAACTGCGACAAGGCAAGTACCGGGCAGTCGAGCTCGCGGGCGAGAATCTTCAAACCGCGACTCATCTCGGAAACCTCGACTTGACGATTCTCGGCCTTCGAACGCCCGGACATCAGTTGCACGTAGTCGACGACAACGAGGCCGAGGCCCGTAGGCGTCGACTTCAACCGTCTGGACTTAGCCCGAATATCCATGACGGTGCAGTTGGGATTGTCGTCAATGTAAATCGGCGCCTCGCCCAGCCGCCCGATGGCGTGATTGATCTTGGGCCAATCGGAATCGTGGAGCCTTCCATTGCGTAGACGGGATGCGTCCACACGCGCCTCGCTGCACAGCAAGCGTTGAGTGATCTCCAAGTGGCTCATCTCGAGCGAGAAGAGCAGAACCGGAACGTTGGCCAAAGCGGCGTGCGACACAAGATTGAGAGCAAACGACGTGTTGTGCACAACGAAATCACCGGCAACGAAGTTGTGATGGAAGGGCACGGTGAGGTCATAGACCTGCTCTTCGCCGTCGTATTCCAAGGACACGATTTCATCCCAAAGAATGTCGGCATTGGACGGTAGCTCGGTCGTGTCGTCGGGCGGTCCCTGCGCAAGAAAGGCCGCTGCGCTTTCCCAGAGCGTCGGCGCAAACACTGCGACTGACTCCGCTCCTCCCCCGGACATAACGGCTCCCACAGACGCAGTCGCCAGCTCGGGTTTGGCCATCGACGACACCGCTGCGACGAGAACCTTCAATTCGGAATCGTGGCCCACCATGCCGATTTCACGGGCGAATCGGCGAATCTCAGCCGGATCGCTGAGAACAAGCGTGTGCGTGACGCCGTCTTCAGCGGGCCATCGAATCTGCACGTTGAGGCCGAAGCGCAGGAGCAGGTGCTGCACGCCCTGCGCCAAGCAAGGCGACTCGGTTGCCCAACGCACCTCGCCGGGGCCGTCAACGTCGTGGACGATTGACCCGCCGATAGCCAGGAGCCGTTTCAAGAAATAGGCGAGTTGCACTTTGGGCAGGCGATAGACAGCTGAAGGGATGCCGCTGTCCTTCGGCGACGACGTAAGGACGCCGTGGCGTCTCAACATTTCGCCAACGGGATTGGGGCAGCCGGGCTGGCCGACCAAGACCACCGACACCGAACCGTCGGAATGATATTTCCGCAGAGCACGGGCCCCCGTGACCTGCGCCTTACGGGCGACTTCGTCCACCGCGTCAGTGTCGTGGCTCTTGAAGGTGAGTATTTCGTGAACCTTTTCACCGCCGGGCAAGAGGAAGCCAAGAAGCGACAGCTCATTCTCGGGCAGGGACTCGATACCGAACACCGGCAGGCGGCGGGGAACAGCGACGGATGAGCCCACCCGCAAACGGCCCAGGGGCATCCACCCCTGCGGTGTGAGGAACGGATGAGAAAGCGTGGTTCGAACGCGACGGCCAAGGCGGGTACGAACGCTGAAGACCGGCTTGATACCGTCATCGACATAAGCACTCGGCTGCACTGTTCGGAGTAGCCGGTCATCGTCGAGCGCCAACACGTCGACGATTTCGCCGGCTTCGCCGCGACGGTGCACGTCGGCCGCCGTACGCAACTCACCGCTCGTGGGATCGACGACGGGTGTGTCCCAGGCCACACACTTGCCCATCGACGGACGGGCGCCGACTATCACGAGGCTCGAGGGCTGGAGGCCCGAAAGCCTCTCATCGAGATCGGTAAAGCCGGTAGGCACGCCGGTGATTGCCTCGCCCCGTTCGTAAAGGGCCTCCAGGCGGTCCAGGCTCTGTGACAGGAGCTCCCGAATCGGGGCCATGGTGTCAGCGACGCGACGCTGGGCTACGTCGAACATCAGTGCCTCGGCGTGATCGACAGCGGCCGTAACGTCCTCAGGCACTGAATAGCCCGTCTCGGCGATATCTCCGGCTACTCGAATCAGCCGGCGCAACAGGGCGTGCTCTTCCACAATTCGGGCGTACCGAGGTGCGTTGGTGGTCGCCGGCGTATTGGCTTGCAGCGAGATGAGGATGGCCGGCCCGCCAATGGCCTCCAACAGGTCGGCCCGAGTCAACTCGTCGGCAACGGTTACCGGATCGGCGGGCTCACCCCGCTGCCACAGGGACAGAATCGCCTCGTATACGTGCCCATGAGCCGGCTTGTAAAAGTCTGCCGGCACGCAGGTCTCGGCGGCGGCGGCGATCGCGTCCCTCGAAAGAAGCATGGCCCCGAGTAACGATTCCTCCGCCTGCAAATTGTGGGGAGGAATCCGCCCGGAGTCCTCCGTCGATGCCGGGGAACCTCCGGCGCGCCGCGTACGTAGATCAACAGTCTGGGACACAGGAGAGCACTGTTGTCGGAGTTCCCTGTGAGGTGCCAGGGGAAGAACCTGTGAATTTGTGCCCAGAAGCTGTGGGAAACACCGGGTTAACTCGCTGGGATCTGTGGAAACGCCCGGAGAGCCGGTGGAAAACAGGAGACTTCCTGCTGGTAACGGGCGGTCGTTAGTCGCACTCGCAGGCAGAGCGTGCTCAGCGAACTATTACGAGTCGCCGCCGGGCTTTGCCCGGCACCCAAGATACGTCTGCACCACATACCCAGACTCTATTGAGGCGGTGCGACATTCCATTGTCGTTACTCGCTGTCCGGCGCGACTTCCACGTTCAGCGACACGTGAACGTCGGCATGAAGCTTCACCGGAACAACGTGCTGCCCGATCTGCTTAATGGGTTCGTGGTCCTCGAGCTGCTTGCGGTCGATCTCGATCTTTGCCTGTTCCTTGAGCGCCTCAACGATGTCCTGGTTGGTTATCGAGCCGAACAACCTGCCCTCGGCCCCAGCTCGACGCTCGATGCGCACCGTTGTAGCAACCAAGGTTCGGGCAACGCCTTCGGCTGCCTCTCGGTTCTTGCCGTCAACGCGATCACGAGAAGTACGCATGGCTGTGGCCTGGGCGGTGACGCCCTTAGTGGCGGCGAACGCCTGCCCCCGGGGGATCAAATAGTTACGAGCGAACCCGTCGGCGACATCAACAATGTCACCCCGCTTGCCGACTTTGTCGAGATCAGCACGAAGTACGACCTGCATCAGACCTCCTCGGTCGTTTCAATATCCTCAACGGCAACGGCAACGTCCATTTCGGCTTCCGCAGTGCCGGCGTCACCGAGATCGACATCTACTTGCTCGGCTGCCGGTGCGGCAT
>Ga0136611_10004180_pt1 | contig 10100 bp, 5 predicted proteins | sample AntDrymUQ2232306_2_FD_106645 | JGI IMG/M metagenome (GOLD analysis project Ga0136611, IMG submission 106645) | Polar desert sand microbial communities from Dry Valleys, Antarctica - metaG UQ223 (23.06) | ecosystem: Environmental > Terrestrial > Soil > Desert | place: Antarctica: Dry Valley... | reverse complement strand
TAATTTCGAGACTTGGCGCAACGATGTTTCGGACCAATGTTTGCAGTTGGTCCCGTTGATAGCCTGTTAAATCCGGGCCAATCTCACCACCCTCGGCATACAGTCTATGGCATCGCGCGCAGATTGCCTTGTATTGTACCTTCCCTCGATAGGGGTCTCCCTCAAACGCTTCAACGCGGGCTAACAAACTCGCAACGTCTTTCTGTGCTTGCACTAAATCGGGGCCAACCAGCCCAGGATAGACTTCGCCAACCTGAATTTGCAACTCTTCATCGCTATGCAGCCGCATGGCCCGAACGCATTCGATGGGCATCGACTTAGCATCCACGCGTTTGGCCACCGCTGAATCGAGCCATGCTTGTGTCCAAGCTTTGCGCGTTCCCAAGACCGACCCAGCAACTGCCCGCAGTCCGGAAGACAACCCCGGCCAGAGACGGATGATCGCGTCTGACACTTTTGAATCGTTAAATCCTGCCATTGCCGAAAAAGCAGCGGACCGAATCGACTCGGTCTCTTTTGCGTTGACCACAATTTGCATGAGACTGGCTAACGTTTCCGAGTACTTCAGTTCACCAAAGAGTTGCACAAGCTGGGTTCGCAACGCCAACGGTGCCTTGATATCGACAAGTAAAACAAGAGCATCTTGTTTCGCATCTTTATCTCCACGCCGTAATCTTAGAGTCAATGACGGTTGGCCCAACCCAATGAGCGCATCGATCACTCGATCCGGGACGCCTAACAAGGATCTGCCGACAAACGCTCTTTCGAACGCTTCGATGGCATTCTTGGCGGCGGAAGCTCGAATCGATGCCGGCTGCTTCTCAATTTCCTTTAGCACACGAGTAATGGCTGCCATGCTCGACGGCGTATTCGTCTTCCCCCAAATCTCAATCAAGTTCGGCACAATGCGATCGGTCGTAATTTTGCTCTGCCAAATTGTTTCACTCCAAGGCAATTGCCCCAAGATTATGTCGGGTTTTCCAGAATGCGGCTCAATGGCCCACCATACCATTAATGGCAGTGAAAGATCCGAGTCCGGTAGCCGACGCGACAGAAGCGCGGCTACGATTGCAATCGCATTCTCGCTGCCAAGCCGCTTTGCGGAACTGGCAATTTGACACAACACCTTCACGTTGGATTCGGCAGCTGCAAGCGTTTCTATTGCAACTGCCGAGGATGGACTGACCTGTCGATCGTCGCAAACCAACCGAACAGCCCAAGCGCGGACCGCAGGGTTCGTATTGGAAAGCAGTTTGCTCAGACTCAATCCATCCTCGCCTACAGATAAGATGGTATCGTCCAACCAACCGCATGCATGCATGGTCCAAAGCGACTCGAGCGCAAGTTGCCCTCCGCCGTCGATTGCATTCTCCAATGTATTTCTCCATTCAGTCTTAAGCGGATGCTTGGCAATCAACTCTCTCGCTCTCCAACGTTGCCACCGATAAGAATGGCTCAGTTTTGTTGTGAGATATGCGAGCGCTTTAAGGTCTGTCCCATGAGCTAGGTTTGGTTCCCAGGGTGAAGCAATCGGAGCTTGTTTCGGGATGAAGCGATAGACACGTCCATGATCGCGATCCATCTTTCCGACATGGGCATAAAGATGCGCAACCTGGAAATCGTACCAATCGCAAATGTAAGCAGCGCCATCGGGTCCATCCTGAATTGCAACCGGACGGAACCATTTGTCGTCGGAAGCAACGGTATCTTCGACATCTTTGGTCTCAAACGTCGATCCCAGCGCAACCAATTGCGTCTGGATCAATTTGCCATGGAGCGGATCGACGGCAAGCATGGAATCCGGCATCGAAGATTCAAACGCTGTCCCGTTGGTGAGCAGCATGGTATGTGTGAAACGTTGGATGGGCGCATGTCGCATCGGGTCGAGGTAACCAAACGAATTTGGATTTGATAGCCCGCCGTGTTTGTTGAATCCCTTTCGATAATAGGCGTCTTGGAGATAGTGAAATCCTCGGGTGTCCCCTCCGTTGTGACCAGAGAATATCTCTCCATTATCATCAAATGCGACACCAAACGCGTTTCCACCACCCTCAGCGAAAATTTCATACTTGTGCGTAACGGGATGATAACGCCAGATCGCCTGCCCCATCGAACGTTTGGCCGCTTCTTTGGAACCATATCGCCGCACGTTGCCGCTGACAGTGCTTCCTTGCGCCGCGTACAACCAACCATCGGGCCCCATGCACAAGCTGTTCACGACCGAGTGGGTATCCTCCAATCCAAACCCTTCCAAGTGAACGACAGGCGACCCGTCTGCCTTGAGATCGCCGTTCGTGTCGGCGTAAAAAAGAAGGAAAGGCGGATTCAGAACCCACGCGCCATCGCCTGTTGGTACCACTGCCGTGGCGATGTTGAGGCCATCTACAAAAGTCGTTTCCGTCTCAAGAGATCCATCCCCGTCCCGATCTTCGTGAACAGTAATCTTGTCGGCACCAGGTACGCCACCAAACCCCGGAGGCATGGGAACCGAGTCGTAAACGGTTCGCCAAAAATTGTCCCTACTAACTCTTTTTAGACCGGCCGGATCAGGATATTGCAGGTACTGTACCGCCCACAATCTCCCTTGCGTATCGTGCGAGGTACTGAGGGGTTGGCTAATCTGCGGATCCGATAGAATCGATTGAATAGAATAGCCGTCAGCCAATCGAAATTTGGACAATGCATCATCCGAACTAAGCGCAGGCCCTTGACCTTGATCCTCAGGCTTCTGCTTCGCGCTAACGCTACTCGCAACAACGAAGCAAACGATCGTCAAGCATCCATAAAGAATCGTGAATCGTTTCAATTGCATTCTGAATCTCAATCCGAATCGAGTGTAGTCCCAGTGGTGTTTGAAGATGCCAATTCGAGACTTTGGGGCTCAAACGAGTAAACTTCGAATACACGCTCAGTCTATCCTGGACTTGTAGCCTTTGTTACTCGTACCACAGGATTTCCAAATGTGCTGCCTCCCCCGAGGTCCGTTAGACGTTCGGTGGTAATGTCGTTTAGACTCTTTCGATCTGGTGCCAGCTTTGGCCACCATTGTCCTAATGCAATCGCCACTCCTGGTTTACCGTCTTCGCTAACCATGGCCTTGCGAAGGATGCTACCGTTGAAACTCGTTACGTTGACGCGGTCGCCGTCCGCGATTCCTAGCGGCAATGCGTCCGACGGGTGGATGATGATCTGAGGCTCGCCTCCAGCCATCTTGATCACGCTTGGTACGTTGCCCATCGATGTGTTTAATATAAATGGGCCCGGTGGCGAAATCAGCCTTAGTGGATACTCAGCCGTTGGCTGCACTTCAAATTCAAGTTGCTTCGGCGGCGGTGAGAAACGAATCTTCCGGTCCGCGAAATGACTGCCCTCTGAGTACGGCAAAAAAGGACTTGGTAGCTTCAACTTGACGCTTCGTTCCGACATCAGTCGCTCTGCAGTTATTCCCGCCAGCTTTGGATTCGGCGAGGCTAACAACTCCTCAACAATTTCCTTTGGCGACCAATACAAGCACTCGTCCTCAAACCCCATTCGGCGTGCAAGCTCGGTGAACACCCAACGATTCGACTTGGATTGCCCGCGAGCAGTGACCACCGGTTCGGAATACTGCAAGTAGTAGTGACCGTACGACGTGTAAACGTCGGTATGTTCCAGAAAAGTCGTTGCCGGTAGCAGGTAGTCCGCGTAATCCGCCGTATCGGTTTGGAAGTGCTCCAACACGACAGTAAAGAGTTCCTCGTTGCACAATCCACGTCGAACTCGCGACGAATCCGGAGCGACCGCTGCCGGATTGCTGTTGTAGACGAATAGCCCACGAATACTTGTTGTTTCTGGATCCAATTCGCTCGCTAACAGAGTCATGTTAACGGTTCGCGTTCCAGGCTGGATCAAATGACTGCCCGAGACGCGATGCGTGTTCAATCCAAACGCTCCGCTGGTTGACAAGCCCGCACCGCCACCTCGCTTCCTCCATGCTCCAATCAGTGCAGGCAGTAAAGTGATCGCCCTCAACGCGTTCCCGCCACCCTCATTGCGAGTCATGCCGTATCCGACTTTAACGTAGGATGCTTCGCTCGTTGCAAAGCGGCACACCATTTCTTGCAATGCCATCAATGGTACATCGCAATACTCAGCTGCACGTTCGAGAGACCATTCGCTGCACGCTTTGCGATACTCTTCGACACCGAACGCAAACTCGTCCAAGTAGCTCGTGTCCTGCCAATTGTTTTGAAATATCGCATTGCCGATCGCCAACGCCAAAGCCGCGTCTGTTCCCACTTTGATTTGCCAATGCTGGTCAGCGAAACGCGACGTTTCATTGCGATAGGGATCGATATGGAGAATGTGGCATCCGTTTTTTCTCGCCGACTTGAGTATCGGCGCTATGTGCGAGTTGCTACGCAGAGCGTTGATCCCCCATAAAACAACGAACTTGGAGTGGATTAGATCCTCAGGATCGGTACCCATCTTGTTAGGTCCATAGTTGGCCTCCCAAGCAGCCCCGCCGGTCGCAGCGCAGATGGTTTGATTGAGCTCCACCGCCCCAAGTTTACGAAAGAACGCTGAGGGGGAGGAACCCTCGATCACACCCATCGTACCTCCGTAGCAGTACGGCAGTATCGATTGCGAACCATACTCCGCGACGATCGACTTGGTTCGCTCCGCGATTTCATCCAGGGCAGTTTCCCAGGAAATGGTTTCAAATCGCCCATCACCCTTTTTGCCAATGCGCCGCTGAGGCATTAACAAACGATCGCTCTGTTCTTGACGTTGCGGATATCTTGCCATCTTGGCGCATGCAAACCCTTGCGTGATCGGATGGGAAGGATCGCCGGCAAGATGCGTAACTCGATCACCGTCAACAGTAATGTGCAATGAGCAAGCGTCGGGGCAATCCAACGCACAGATGGTCGGCAAAACGATCGGGGTCATAGGGTCAGCTTTTTTGATCGCGCAGCGGAATATTTCAATTTCGATATGGCCAAGGTTCAAAGTTTAGCGACTTTCCCAGCAAATGCTATGAAACGAAAGCCGATTCGCATCTTGTCCTCTCTCCAGCTGACCTTGACCTCAACTTCGCAGATTCGCTATCTATCCATATCGTATTCCAACTCCAACCCACCCAGCCCCTTTCATCCAAGGCGAACGCAATGCTCCTTTCGATTGTGCTGCCGGTCTATAACGAGCAAGAAGTACTGCCAGTGCTTTTTGAAGTTTTGCCGACCGTTCTTGAAAAAATCGGGTGTGACTACGAACTGATCTTTGTCGATGATGGAAGCCACGACAGGACGCGTGCCATTCTCAATGAAGTCGCTGAAAGAGACAGCCGGGTCAAGGTTCTCGGTTTCAGTCGCAATTTCGGTCAACAAGCTGCAATCACAGCGGGCTTGGATTTTTCAAATGGTGATGCCGTGGTCGTCATGGACGCCGACATGCAAGATCCACCTGAGTTGCTCGAATCCATGGTGGAGCAGTTTAAGCAAGGGTTTGATGTGGTCTCCACACAACGCATCGCACGCGACGGCGAAAGCGCCTTTAAGAAGCTTACGGCATCCGCCTTCTATTCTTTTATGCAAAAAGCGGTTGATGAGCGGCTACCTCCCCAATGCGGCGACTTTCGATTGTTCAGTCGAGGAGCCGTCCATGCGATCCGAAAATTCCGCGAACAACATCGATTCATGCGAGGACTAGTCGCATGGCTAGGCCTACGGGAAACCATCATCCGTTTCCATCGTCCCGCTCGCGCTGCAGGCGAAACGAAGTACTCACCAATCAAACTGGCACAGTTAGCGTGGACCGCCATCTCCTCGTTCTCTGCGATGCCGCTCAAAGCCTGCTTGTACGCTGGTATGCTGCTGAGTTTGTTTGGTGTTTGCTATTCCGCGTATGCGATTTATGCCGCGATCTTCGTAACGACCACCGCGCCCGGTTGGAGTTCCCTCGTTTGCTTCCAGTTGCTCTTTAACGGTGCAACTCTGACAGCCGTCGGATTGGTGGGTGAATACGTAGGCCGCATTTACGATGAGGCAAAACAAAGGCCACTCTACGTACTCGGGGATTCGGTCAATATTCAGGCTTCTGGATGCGCTCACCGAGTGGTGTGGATCAACCCACCCGACGATGCAAGTGAGCAACAATCGCATATATTCCGCCAGCCACATCTGCATATCGCACAGCCCGAAACGGCAACACTGATCGCCGCAAATCGCGCTGCATAGCCCCCAACGCAACCTCCTTTTGTCGACCGCAACCATGACTCGTAAAGAGACGACTCTCTCGCTGCTGTGCTTATTGGTTGTTGGTGTTTGCGTCATGATGATTCAGGTTGGCAACACCCATCTATGGGATCAAGACGAAGGCTTTTACGCTGCAACGGCCGCCGAGATGCATGCTCGGAACGATTGGGTAACTCCGACATTCAACGGTAAGCTGTTTGCGCACAAACCTCCCATGATGTTTTGGGGGATGATGGTTGGTTATGAGATTTTTGGCGTCTCGGAACTTGGAGCCCGTTTCGTTTCTTCGCTCTTTGGTTTAGGAACAGTTTTCCTAACTTATGCCATTGCTCGGAAACTGTTTGATGCGACCACCGGTTTGTTCGCCGGCCTCGCTATCGGCTCGTGCATCATGTTCACAATCGTGGCACGATCAGCTACTGCCGACGCACACCTTACCTTCTTTACAATTCTCGCTTTGTATCTCTGGGTGGGCGATTACTTCAGTGCTCCAAAGACCGATCGGGACCAGAACCTTTCCAGGGTTCATTGGCGAACCTGGATCATGACCTATGCTGCCATGGGCTTGGCCGTTTTGACAAAAGGACCGATTGGCTTCCTGTTCCCAACCGCTGTCATTGGCTTGTTTCTGTTGACGGAGCAGCAAGTCGATTCGCCGACCGGCAGCACATTCGTCAAACGCTTGTTCAATGGAATGAAACCGTATGGGCCGATCCAGTTCGTCAGAACCGTCTGGGCCATGAGACCGATTACCGCGGCTGTTGTCGTGCTATGCGTTGCGTCGCCTTGGTATCTGCTTGTCCAGTGGCGCACCAACGGTGCCTTCCTCCAAGAATTTATTGGAGTACATCATCTGGGCCGAATGTCCCAAGCCATGGACAACCACAGTGGGCCGGCCTACTACTACCTTCTTGCCTGCCTAGTAGGAATGTACCCTTGGTCCGCATTTGCAATCCCAACGGCAATGAGTTGGTTCGGCCAATCGAGGGTAACCCAGCATACGAGAGCGGTCCGTTTTGTCAGCTGCTGGGTAGCTGTGTATTTAGTGATTTTCTCATTGGCAAGTACGAAGCTGCCCAACTACGTTCTCCCAGCTTATCCCGCGCTCGCCATCATCGTTGGTCGCTACTTTGCAATGTGGACTAAAGATTTGCAATCGGTAAGTCAGCATTGGTTGAAGGCAGGCTGGATTCTACTGATCACATTTGGCGTATTGATTGCCGTGGGCGTTCCAGGTTTAGGGCTGATTCCGTGGAGTGGTAAGACTGCGTTAGATCGAATCGGTATGGCACAAGTACTCCAACAGCGATTCGTTTGGTTGGGCGTGGCAGGGATACCGTTAATTCTATTCGGAACTGTTGGCGCGTGGTTTCTTTGGAGCAATCGGCCTCGCTTGTCGGCAGCGTCGTTTTCTTTCGCAGCTCTGTCGATGATCGTGATACTAAGCCAGTTTGTCGCACCGGAGCTAGATCGGTTTCAGTCACCGCAGAGATTGGCTCAGCGATGGAGTTCTCGAGTCGGTTCAGCTGACATGCACGTTGCAGTCTTTGGCTTCTTCAGACCAACTCTCGTCTTTTACTTTGGTAGAAATATCCATTTTTACGATTCCGCCGACGAAGCGATCGATTTCGCGAAAATGGGCGGGGACGCCATTCTGGTCACCACCGAGAGCCAATACAGCCGACTCAAGGACCAGCTTCCGGGCTCGACACAAATCATTGAACGCATCTCACAATTCCCGAATCGAGGTGAACTATTGGTACTTGGCGATAAGTCATTGATGCGATAACGTTCCTTGAATATCATCGAGGCATGAATGATACACACGACGAACTGAAAACGATTGCAATCCTGACAATGCAATCGCCGCTAGCACTAGGTAACGACGAACAATGGCATCGCATAGCCGAGAGTTTTTCCACACGCCTGCAGCATCCCGTGTTGTTCCTACAAGCGAGCCCATCCGAAGAATTTTCACAAGCGTTACAGAGGGTTATCTCATCTTACTTCGATCAGGGCTTTCGGCGTTTTGTTTTGATGCCGCTTGAGTTTGAGCCATTCGACAATGAAGAACTCTATTCGCTTATCGTTTGGTTGAGATCCGAAAAGAGAAGCGTCCAACTACACATCGCGAGGTGTTGGTCGCTAAAGGATGTCTCGGACGCTTTGGGTCCCCCCATTCAACAGGCAACGCGGACCGACCCAAAGAGTTCTGTTCTATTACTTGCACAGAACCATTCCCATTCAAAAGTTGGTTTGGAACTGTCCTCGCTCGCGTTCTACTTTCAGCAATTCGATGACGCTATGGATGTGCACTATGCCTTTTTGAACAGGATGAACCCGAGCCTGACCAAAGTGCTTCGGCGGATGGACTCCAATGGCGTCCAGAGTGTTGTTCTGTTGACCTGGAGAATGGACGCGGAGCAGTCTGCAAATGCATTAAATGAGTTCGGTGCACTTCATGGTCAAGAGCTGACATCTGAGCCGTTCGAATTTGCTTGGCAGTGGAATAGATTGTCAAGAGAAAGTCCACGAGCATTGCGACTACTCGAACATTCGAGCTGGATTCACGTTGCGATAGGAATCTATCTTGACGCTTTGGCGGCCAGATCCAGCGAACGGTACTTCGCGATCGATTCGACAAACACAGCAAAGATGGAAAGTAAAGTAGCAATGGGTCTCGCCGAGCTAGATCAGAAAGTGGACTCAATGCTTCCGACTGAGTATCGCGGAAGACTAGAGGCGGTAAGCTCCCGGTCCATGGGCTCAGCGTCGATCGACTCCGACAACTATGGAGTGGTTGCGTGGGATCAAATTTGGACTAGCTTTTGTGATCTCGCAATGGCGGGTGGGCCGCCACACCGAGGGCGATTACTAGAAGCGATCACTTCCGAACAAGCACAACAGAATATCGTCGCATATGATGCCGTGGTTCAAGAAATCCGACGCGGTATCGAGATGATAACGGGATTATCGACCATTCAAGCTTCGACGCTTGGCTGGGTCGGTGTTCAATGCGACGATGAAGCGATGGCGGTTTGGCTTATGCGGGCAATCCTCGTGGAGAATGTGATGGTTCGCCGTGAGGGTGCATTTCTATTCTTGCCCGCAGGTCCGGACTTTCGAGTCCGAAAAGAGATTAAAAATGTCATCACCTCGGTTGCAAAAACGGTTCACTACTGGCGCGCTCACTTGCGAACCCGCTGATGACGGCGTGGCCCAGAATGGTCGTGGCCCAGAATGTTAGCGGCAGGGCGCGAGCCCTCCGGTTTCTGAGCATTGATTGGGCGCTCACCGGACGGCTTGCGCCGTTCCGCTAACAAAGTGAATGCCATGCGTCGTTGTGACAACATAATAATCTTCAGGCGGCTACGGTTGCGATTGAATTTGAAATTCATCCTCAACAAAATCCACGTGAATACTACCCCCATCGTTTTCTTCTCGACGCAGCAGTTCGGATGCAATCTTGTTTTGCAAACGTCGCTGAATAACCCTCTTTAGTGGACGGGCTCCGTAAATCGGATCGTATCCCTCGTGACTTATCGCATCGATAGCTCGCTCCGTAATATTCAATCGATAGTGGTTCTCGATTAACTGCTGTTCAAGCTTTTGGATTTGAAGCACAACGATTTTTCGGATCTGCTCCTTGCGAAGCGGTTCGAAGATGATCGTTTCGTCGATTCGATTCAGGAACTCTGGCAGAAACTTGGTCCGAAGCGAGTCCTGGACCGCTTGCTGCATGTCTTCCTCGGTGCCTCCTTCTTCGGATACACGTTGGATCAGTTGGCTGCCAATATTGCTGGTCATGACCACGATGGTATTGGTGAAGTCGACAGTTCGGTTCTGACCGTCCGTCAACCGCCC
>Ga0136611_10004179_pt1 | contig 10101 bp, 6 predicted proteins | sample AntDrymUQ2232306_2_FD_106645 | JGI IMG/M metagenome (GOLD analysis project Ga0136611, IMG submission 106645) | Polar desert sand microbial communities from Dry Valleys, Antarctica - metaG UQ223 (23.06) | ecosystem: Environmental > Terrestrial > Soil > Desert | place: Antarctica: Dry Valley... | reverse complement strand
GCCGGGCGAGCTGTCCGCCCGTGCGCACCGGGTGCTCGACGGGCTCACCGATCCCTACCAGCGGCACTACTACGCTGGCATCATCGAGGAGCGCCTCGGTCACGCGAAGATGGAGCACCGCGCCATGCACGCCGACGCCATCGCGCACCGGCTGCTGACCGCCGCGATGGCCTCGTACGAGCGCGCCGAGGCATTGAGGGCGGCGGGCAACGATGACGCGATACTGCGTTGGAATACCTGCGCGCGAACGCTGGAACGCCTGCGGCTGGAGAAGGATGCAGAGACCCTGGATGAGCCGCAGTTTGGGGAGTGAGGCTGGCATCGTGGAATGACGGGACTGTCGCCGTAACTACTGGTACGCGGAAACTCGCGTACCAGTAGTTACGGGCTCACTCCCGTCATTCCACGATGCCTGCGCTTCCGCTACCAGCGTCCGAGGCTCTCCCGTAGCGCAAGTACAACGCTGGCATGAGAAAGAGATTCAGCACGGTCGATGACACCAGGCCGCCCAGGATTACAATCGCCATCGGATGTTCGATCTCGTGGCCCGGCCGGTCACCCCAGATCACCAGCGGCATGAGCGCCAGTGCAGTCACCAGCGCCGTCATCGCAATCGGGGCGAGCCGCTCCTCCGCCCCGCGCAACACGAGGTCGCGGCCGAACGGCGTACCCTCCTCGGTCTCGAGATGGCGGTAGTGGCTCACCAGCATGATGCCGTTGCGTGCCGCGATGCCGATCACGGTCACGAAGCCCACGAGTGAGCCCAGCGACAGCACCCCGCCCGTGAGCCACACCGCGGCAACGCCCCCGATGAGCGCGAACGGAAGCGATGCGAACACCAGCGTGGCGAGGCGCGCCGAGCCGAAGTCCGCATGCAGGATGAGGTAGACGCCGACCAGTGCCAGCAGCGAGAGCAGCAGGAGTTGCCGGCTCGACTCGCGCTGCGCCTCGTACTCACCCAGAAATTCCGGGTGATAGCCCGCATCATATTGCAGCGCGCGAACCGAGCGCTCAACGTCACGCGCCACGCTCCCCAGGTCGCGGCCACGCACGTTGGCTGTTACGTCGAGGCGGCGCGATGCATTCTCGCGCGTGATCTCGTTGGGCGTGGGCACGAGGCGCACGTCGGCGATCTCGGCCAGCGGCACGATGCCGCCGCCGGGCGCGTCGATCTGCAGCTGCGACAGCGTGGAGACATCGGCACGAACGTCGGGGATTCCCCACACCACAACATCGAACGAGCGATCTGCTTCGTACACCTGCCCCACCGTGCGTCCGCGCACCAGTGTCTCCACGCGGTCGCGCACGACGCCTGCCGTGAGGCCGAAGCGCGCCGCCGCCTCCGCACGCACGCGCACCTCGATCTGCGGCACCAGGGTCTGTGCCTGCACCTTGAGGTCGGCCACACCTTCGATTGCGCCCATCGCCTTCGATACTTCCTGCGCCTTGAGTCGCAGTGTCTCGAGATCGGGGCCGTAGAGCCGCACCACCATCGACGCGCTGGTGCCGGTGAGCACCTCCTTGATGCGTTCGCGCAGGTACGTCAGCAGGTCGCGCTGGAGCCCCGGGTAACCATCCACGGCGGTCTGGACGCGTGAGACCGTCGCATCATAGTCCGCCGCCGGGTCGAGCGAGATCCACAGCTCCGTGAAGTTCGGCCCGACCACCTCGTCGGCCACTTCCGCGCGGCCGATGTGTGCCCCGAAATTACGGACGCCGGGAATGGCGCGCAGCTCTTTGCTGGCGCGGATGGTGATGCGATCCATCGCCTCGATCGACGTGCCCGGCTTCTCCACGAAGTGCATGAGGAAGTCGTATTCCTTGAAGTTCGGCAGGAACTCCTCGCCCAGGAACGACACCGAGACCAGCGTGATCACGAGCGCGATGCCGATGACCTTCGCCGCACGCGGCGTGCGGGCGAGGAAACCCGGAGCTCGCGACGGTTTCTCGTCCACGAAGCGCGGCAGCAGCCGGCGGTAGCGCGTCTTGAGCCACGTCACCAGCGGCGCTTCCCGATGCTCGGCGGCCGCCCGTGGGAGCAGGAGGAGCGACAAGGCCGGAGTGATGATCAGCGCCACGATCAGCGATGCGAGGATCGCGATGATGTACGCGGTCGCAAGCGGACGAAAGAACGTGCCCGCGAGCCCACCGATGAAGAACACCGGCATGAACACCAGCGCGACGATGAGGCTCGCATAGACCACGGCGCTGCGCACTTCCAGCGATGCGTCGAGGACCACGGCAAACGCGGAGCGTGGAGAGCCCTCTTCGCGGTTGAGCCGGAGGCGTCGCACGATGTTCTCGACGTCGATGATCGCGTCGTCCACCACCTCGCCGAGTGCAATCACCAGGCCCGCGAGCACCATGGTGTCGATCATGCCCCCGCGGTAGCGCATCACGACGGCAGCCGCGAGCAGCGACAGCGGAATGGCGGTGAGGCTGATGACCGCAGTTCGCCAGTCACGCAGGAAGAAGCCAAGCACCAGCACGACGAGTACGCAGCCGATGAGTAGCGCGCGGTTGAGATTGTGCAGCGACATCTCGATGAACGTGGCCGGCCGGAAAATGGTCGGGTCGATTTCCACGCCACGCAGCCCGGGCGCCAATGCGGCAAGCGCGTCTTCCACGCCGCGCGTGACGTCGAGCGTGTTGCCCCAGGGTTGCTTCTCCACGATGAGCAGGATGCCCGGGACGTCGTTCACGATCGCGTCGCCGATTGCCGGAGGATTGCCCTCTGTCACCTCCGCGACGTCGCCGAGCAACAACGGTGTGCTGCCGCGAAAGGCAACGGGCGCCTTCGCGAGATCAGCAGCGCTCCGCAGGTCGGCGCGTTGCGCAACGGCAAAGCGCTGATTCGGCTGGTCGATGAAGCCGCCCGCCCTGATTGCCACCGCTTCGCCGGTGGCGCGGGTGACATCGTCGAGCGTGACGCCATTCGCGCGCAGGCGCTCCGGATCGACGAGCACCTGAAACTGGCGGTCGCGCTGACCCCAGATGGCGACGTTCGCCACGCCCGGTACCGACATGAGCCGCGGACGCATGCTCCAACGGACGACCGTGCTGAGCTCCGTCTGCGACATCGTTTTCGACGTGATGCCGATCTTCATGACGCGGCTCGTCGACGACAGTGGCGACAGCAGCACCGGAGGGCGCGCGACGCTGGGCAACGTTCCCGCGAGTCGCGCGAGCCGCTCCCCCACAAACTGCCGTGCACGTAGCAGGTCGGTGCCGCGCTCGAAGATGATCACGACACTGGAGAGTCCCAGCACGGACTTCGAGCGCAGCGTCTTAAGATAGGGCGATCCGGCCAGTGCCTGCTCCAGCGGAACCGTCACCAACGCCTCGACTTCCTCCGTCGAAAGCCCCGGCGCTTCCGTCTGCACCTCGACCAGGGGAGGAGCGAACTCGGGGAACACGTCGAGCGGCGCGGCGCCAACGATCCGCACACCGACGACGATTGCAACCACGGTGAGCACGACGACGGCGAGCCGCAATCGCAGCGCACTTGCAATGAGCCAACGCACGGGTCTCTCCTACTTGCCGGTGCCGAACTCGGTGCCGAACAGCTCAGCGGCACCCGCGGTCACTATCCGCGTGCCCACCCTGGGCCCCATGGCGAGCACCGCTCGGCCGCCAACCACGCGGGCGATGTCGATGCGACGGCGCACGAACCTGGTGGAGTCGGCCCGCTCGTACACCCACGCGCCGCCGCTCATGTCCCGCACCACCGCCGAAAGGGGTGCGACCAATGCCTTCTCTTCTGCAGCAGTAAGTGGCAGCGTGACACCAACGCGTTCGCCGGGACGCGGGGGCGTTCCGGTGACGCCGCGCAGCTCGTAGTAGAGATCGACGGATGCTGCGCCGGGATCCGCCGAGGGTGGCGCCGCAACTGGCGACGCGCGCAACAGCGGGCCCGTGCCGGGCCCACTTAATCCATGCACAGAGGCGTCCGCGCCGCGCGCAACGCGTCCTGCATCACCGGCATACAGCGCGACGCGCACCCAGAGCCGGTCGAGGCGCACAATTTCCGCGAGCACGGTGCCCGCAGCGACCGCCTGTCCGGCGCCGACACTCAGCGAGCGCACCACACCGCCGTTCGGTGCGCTGATGGTGAGTGCACTGAGCCCACTCGCGTCCTGACGCGTCCCGCCTCGTCCAGCACGCTGTTGCCCCGTCGCGAGATCGGATGCTGCGCGCGCGGCAGCGAGGTCCGCCTGCGCGCGTTCCTGATCGCGCGCGGCGACGAGCCGGTCGGCGAACAGCGCGGCAACTCGATCGGCTTCGGCCTGCGCCTGCCGGAGCCGCGCTTCCGCCACCGACACGTCCTGCCCGGTGCGCGCCAGGTCGGGCGGGAGCGCGACGAGCCTCATGAGCGCCTGGCCCGCGACGACACGCGCGCCGCCCGCCGGAATCGATCCGCCTGCGGGTGCGAACACCGTGCCGGCCACAGGTGCGGTCACCGTCAACGCGCCCCCGGGCGGGACGACGATCTCACCACCAACAGTGCGCGTCGGCGTGACGACTGCGGAGTCGAGTACGATCGTTTCGATCCCGAGCCGGCGCACCGCGTCGGGCGTGAGCGTGACCGACGCCAGCTGCGACTCCGGCACCGCACCGGTGACGATGGCAGCCGGTGTGGCCTTCGCTGGCTTGTCCTTGCAGGCACCGAGCAGCAGGAGTGCCGCGATCGGGAGCAGGCGCATCATGGCCACTGTCCAAGCAGTGCAGTGAGATCGGCGCGCGCCTCCTGAAAGGCGAGCAGCTCCTGCACGAGCGTCAGCGCAACGTCGCGCTCCACGCGCAGTGCATCGAGCACGGGAAGCAACCCGGTGCGGCCGGCGTCGTAGAGACGCACGGCGCCGGCACGGATACGGATCGCTTCGGTGTACAGGGAGTCCCGTGCGAATCGCGCGCGTGTCGCGGTTTCCACGGCGCGTATTCGCGCCGTTCCGAGCGCCGCCACCGCGGTGAGCCGTGCCTCCGCCGCGCGCGCCGCTCCTTCGAGCGCGACGCCGCGCGCTTCCGCAGAGGCTTCCCGTCCCTGATTCCAGAATGGGAGCGGCATGGACAGGCCTACGATCGGTGTCACACGACGTGCATCGCGCGATCGGACGATGGTGGCATCGGCAGATCCCCACTCCACGCCGGCAACGAGTGCGGGAATCGGAATCTGCGCGAGACGTGCAGAGCGGAACCGCGCTGCACCCGCCGCCGAATCGGCCACGGCGGTGCGCACCAGTGGCAGTGCCATCAGCTCGGCGGGGTCCACGCGTTCAAAAAACGTGGTCTCCGCCGGTACGTCCAGACCGTTGGCGAGCGAGCCCGCCGCGCGCGGCGGCTCCACACGCTCCCATGCCACTGCACGGGCGAACTCCACACGCGCAACGCGTGCAAGCGCGCGGGCCTGCGCCGACGCCAGCCGCGAGCGCGACGCTTCCTGCGCAATCTGGTCGCGCTCCAATGCAGAGATGTCACCCGCAGAGACGCGCCTGTCGGCGAGCGTCACCAACGAATCGGCAAAGCGCAGCTGCTCGGAGACGAGTCGCAATCTCTCCTCTGCAGCCAGCGCGCCATAGAACGCGCGCTGCACTTCTCGGCCGACGTCCGCGATCAGCTGCACCGAATCCGCCGCGGCGCGCGCCACCGTTGCGCGGCCCGCTTCCGCATCGGCGCCGCGTCGCACAAGCCAAGCAAGCGGCTGCGTGACGGTGGCCTGCCGCGTTGGGGTCCGGTCGTCGCGCTGCGCGGCCGCGGCGGGGTTTGGAACCAGTGAGCCCAGTCGCGCACTACCTCGCGCACGCTCCACGCCGGCGGCGGCGAGCGCGGACTGCGGGCGTGCGATACGCGCACGCTCCAGCGCCTGCGCGAGCGAGAGCGAATCAGTCGCCGCAACGAGGTGCGAACGCCGGTCATTGGCGCCCAGCGTCTGCGAGTCCACCTCCGGCGCGAGCAGCACGGTCTGCGAGAGCGCCACGAGAACGCAGCGTTGAAATTGACGAAGCGCAGGAGGCGGGATCACGGAACGGGTCGCGCGATAAGTGAAGACCAATGACACGGGCGCACAGCCGGGAGTATCCAACATAGACCCGGGTCGCGCTCTTCGCCCTCCCTAGCCGAGGCGGATCGTGATGGTGCGACCAGCAGTGTCTATGGAGCCACCCTGCATTTCGACCAGGCGCGTCGCCAACACTACGTCATGCGTCTTCGGAGACTCTGACCACTCCGGCGAGCCGGCGGTGGGGGCCGCCGGAGCGATGCAGACCATGGCCCGCCGCTCCTTGCGCTAAGTCGAGATGACGAGGGGTTGATCGGGACCCACGCTCTCGGACACCCTGTCGAACAGCAGGGCCAGCGCCTGCGCGAGCCGCAGTTTGGAGAATGAGGCAACGAGGTAACGAGGTGACGAAGTAACGACGTGAGGAAACGAGGTAATGCGGTGCGATCCCGGCGCGACCGTGTGTCTCCACGAAACCGATTACGACGTCGACACCACGACACGGCAGGTCATGCCCCTCCTGCACGATGCGGTACGTCTTGCCCACGCCCGCGGCAGACCCGATGTACAGCTTCCGCTTTCCGCGCTCGCGCTGCCAAACGAGCTCGAGAAAGCCCGGCTCCGTCATCAGAACGTGAGAGCGAGCGACGTCACGACGAACGCACTCGTCTTGATTGCCGTTACGGCCGTCGCGAAAGATCGCGTCCTTGTTGCTCCATCCGCGCATCTCGGTGCGCCAGAGCAGGCGCGCCTGCGGCTGCACGTCGATGCCGACCGAGCCGCCCACGGCGCTGAACCCTGGATTCGGCACCGCTCCAGGGCCGCTGCCGACCGAACCCGTTGCGATCACGACCTGGTCCTCGTCGTCGGTGTATTCGACGCGTCCGGAGACGCCCACGCGTGGCGACACCTGATAGCGAACGACACCCACCGTGTTGACCCACTTGGACGTGCCTTCAACAGCCGCGCCACGCGACTGCGTTCCCACGTCAGCCTCGCCGAGCCACGTCCACTGGCCCGAGACGAACTTGGCCCCGAGACCGTTGAACGTGCGGAGGCGTGTGCCTGCCTCGCTCGACAGAAAGTTGTAATAGCTGAGCGTGGCCGTCGACGTCGCCGCAAAGTCGAGACGGATGCCTGCGCCCTTTCCGGAGTTGTTCTCCGAGATATTCTGCCACCCGTTCACGACGTCCAGGCGCGCAGTGAGCTTTGGCGAGGCCGCCCACGTCAGCTTCACGCCGCTCGAGTAGTATGGCGAGTACTCGCCGACCAGCGACCGTGTGTAGGTAGGGTTGTCGCGCGAGGCCCAGCTCTCCACGCCCATGTTGGAATAAAAGATGCCGCCGTCCACCCACAGGCCATCGGCGACCTGGTACCCTACTACCGCTTCCTGAATGTGTCGTGCGAGCGACCCACCGCTGATGGCCCCGTTGGCTGGTTCGCCGGAGTAGTTCGACTGCACGGACGTACCGGCCTGCAGCGCGATGCGGCCACGGACACGCTCGCCCGTCAAGACTGCCTCGACGAACGCGAGGTTGATGTTGAACTCGTTGTGACGCGCCGCTTGCGTGGTGAAGATCGCACCGCCATTGAACGAGCGATCGAACGACGGCGGCTGTCCGAAATCCCACGCGTAGTATCCATCGACGAACCCACCGAACGACACCCTGACGGCGGTGTCGGCGGGCGACACGGGCTGAGCTCGCAGGACACGCGGAGATGCTACCACCGAAGCCAGCGCGCCGATCGCGAGAACGGCAGCACGCGCGCCCTCACTGATTGAAGATGTTCTCATGAGGATCCAGGTGTCCTGGTATTAGCCGGCATGGCCGAGTCGAGAGCAATGTTGAGCAACAGCACGTTAACGCGCGGTTCGCCAAGGAATTCGAACTGGCGACGTTCGAACAGGGACGCGGTTTCGAAGGCCTGACGATCGGGCGAGCACGGCGTTGAAACCCGCACCAAGACTCGGTGCGTCGAGATAAGAACTTCGTGAAAGTTCGGGCGGCTTCCCAACGGTCGCGCGTCATCATCATCGCGGCGGTGCGCACGGCCCGCACAGTACGCCACAAGCGCGACCCGGCGATGCGCCTGCGTTCGTTCACGTCGAAGGAGCTTCGCTCGCCTCGAACCGGTACCCAACCCCCGGCTCCGTCTGAATGAACTGCGGCCGGACGGGATCGGCCTCGATTTTTCGTCTGAGGTGGCCGACGTAAACCCGCAGATACTGCTGCGCATCACCGCCGTTGCTGCCCCACACCGCGTGAAACAACTGTCGGTGCGTCATGGTTTGGCGCGGATGCGTGACGAGTGTGCGAAGCAGCGCCCACTCCGTCGGCGTCAAGTGCAGCAGCACACCGCTGCGCTCCACGCGGCGCTTCTGCAGGTCGACGGTGAGATCGCCGAAAGCGATCGTCTCGCTGGTTGAAGCGGACGCGCGCGCGCGCCTGAGCTGCAACCGTACGCGAGCCAGCAGCTCAACCGTACTGAACGGCTTCGTCATATAGTCGTCGGCGCCAGCGTCGAGCAGGGCCGCCTTCTCCGTGTCCGCGTGACGCGCCGACAGTACGATGATGGGAACGGCCGACCAGCGGCGAATCTCGCGGCAGGCGTCGAGTCCGTTCATGTCGGGCAGGCCCAGGTCGAGTATCACCAGCGCCGGCGCCTCTGCGGCGACGAGATCGATGCCTGCCTGGCCCGTCCCCGCTTCCACCACACGCATCCCGGCCCCCTCCGGAGGGCCGCCGTCGGCGCCGAGCCGCGATGACTGCAATGCGTTGTGCAGCGCACGCCGGATTTGTGGCTCGTCGTCGATCACGAGCACGACCAGACTGTTGGAGAGCACGGGGCGGACCCGGGAATGTTTCGGTGTGTGACCGTGACGGTACGGGACTAATGTGGCCCGTGCGCACGAACGTCGTATGCTCGATCCGGAACTCGCCCCGCATTTTCACCATCTTTTTATGCGCGTCGACGCGGTCTTTGTACGACCTTCACGGGTCGGGCGGTAGGCTCCGGGTCGACACTGAACCGGAGACGTTGTGCGTCGCAGAACGGGATGGTTGATCGGGGTCCGCACCTGGCCACCAGTCGCTCGCCTTGCAGCATTGGCGATAGCGGCTGGGGCGATCGCCAGTTGTAAGGCGGCCGTGCCCGCAGCCAGTCCAGCGGATCGCGCACTCGCCTCCCGTCTGACCGGAGTCTGGAACGCCACGTTCAGCAGCAACTCCTCATCGCTCGCGCTTTCGGGCGCAGACTCGATCGCATCCCATGTGCAGGGCGCAGTCACGTTCCTGGAAACGTCACGACGTGAACTGGTAGACGGACTGCCTCGCGGGATCACGCATGTCGGCCTGTACGACATCGATCTCTCCCCGCTTCGCTTGGCATTGGCGAAGTCTGGACCCGGTGCCAGTCTGGTGGCCACAAGCATCGCACCCGACTCGATTATTGCGCGCGTGCCCGCGGGCGCGAGGAGTACAACCCTGTTGCTGCGTGGAGTACTAGCCGGCGACTCGATCCGCGGCCGGTGGATCTACTCCGGACGATCGGTCGGGAGCGTCGGCGGCACCTTCGTGCTGCACCGACGGCGTCCGTAGTCGGAGCATCGCCGGCAGCAGCAGGACGCCCGCGGCAGGTCCCGCAGGCGTTTCATGAAACGTTCCCTCGCGTCGGTGCGCGGTTTCGTGAACGCACCGCCTCCCGTGCTCCGTGCGGTTGCTCCTGCTAACCGCTTTCGCATCATGGAGTTGATGCAAGTAGCCCGTCGCCGTCGAGCAGGCGCGAAGCGTGCCTTCGTCTAATCCCGTGCAATACCGCACAACACTCTCCGAGGAGCCTCGACGATGAAACGCACCACCCGAATGTCCTGTGTCTTCGCTACGGCACTGCTTGCGCTCTCCGCTACCATCGTGTCCGCTCAGAGCGGGATGGCAAAGCAGGGCCAGCCCGACCGCATGAGCATGGGCGCGATGCAGAAGACCATGGCAGGCTGGCCAACCGCGTCGAAAGACGCCGTTGCATTCATGACGAAGAAGTACGGTGCTCCTGCTGCCGTCACCGCCGACATGGCGGTGTGGGGAAAGACAGGCCCGTGGAAGCGCACG
>Ga0136611_10004178_pt1 | contig 10101 bp, 15 predicted proteins | sample AntDrymUQ2232306_2_FD_106645 | JGI IMG/M metagenome (GOLD analysis project Ga0136611, IMG submission 106645) | Polar desert sand microbial communities from Dry Valleys, Antarctica - metaG UQ223 (23.06) | ecosystem: Environmental > Terrestrial > Soil > Desert | place: Antarctica: Dry Valley... | reverse complement strand
TTGAACGACGGCATGGACCGTTAGTCTCCGGGAGGGCGCGGGGGGTGGCTTCTCTTAGCCTAAACCGCCTGGATGGCGAGAGCGGGGCACGCGTCGTGCTCGTCGGGCCGTCGTGGCGAGATGAGCGGGGCGGCTCGTCACGGGTATCCATGCATCGGCGGCCCGGTATGGACGCCCGTGACCAGCACGGGCGTGACGGAAGGCAGGTGCGCGGTAGCCATGATGAAGATGCAATGGGGACGGGGGGCGCCGCCGACACCCCCATACGGCGGTCACGCGCCACCTTCTCCCACAAGAGGAGAAGGGTCCTGAACGAAGCCCGCGGCCGGCCGACCCGCCGTAGCGGCGCATCCGCCGGAGGAGGCGGACTCAGCCGCCGCGGAACAGGTTCAGAACCACCTGCGGCGCCTGGTTGGCGATGCTGAGCGCCTGCGTGCCGAGCTGCTGCTGCACCTGCAAGCCCTGCAACCGCGCGCTCTCCTTGGCTAGGTCGGCGTCGACGAGGTTGCCGATGCCGGCTTCGAGCACGTCCATAAGCTTGGAGACGAAGATGTTGTGCGCCTCGATCTCCTTGGCGTGGGATCCTAGTTGACCCAGCGCGGCGTTCACCTTCGGAATCGAGGCCTGCAGCTGGTTGAGCGCGCCGGACGCCGCCGTCAGCGTCAGCAGGTTGGCGCCGAGGCTCAGCGTCAGGGTCGTGTTGCTGGCGCTGCCGATGCTCAGGTTCTTGCCGGTGACGGTGATGCGGGAGGTCGCCTCGGAATTCGCCAGGAACGAGATGCTGGCGCCGGAGTCCAGCAGGTTGGCCCCGTCGAAGGTGGCGTTGGCGATGATGGTGCCGACCTGTTTCAGCAGCGCCTTGAAGTCGTTGTCGTAGGCCGCCCGGGCGTCGGCGTCGATCGACGGGTCCATCGCCGAGACGATCTTGGCCTTCATCTGATTCAGAAGGTCAGAGATCGATTCGCCGGCCGACAGCGCCACGTCCAGGATCGAGGTCGCCCGGTCCATGCTGGTTTTCACCGACGATAGGGCCGAGGTGTCGGCCCTCTGTCCCTGGGCCACGGCGTAGACCGCCGCGTTGTCCTTGGCGGTCGCCACCTTGTAGCCGGTGTTGAGCCGGCCCTGGGACTCTTCGAGGTTCCGCGTGGTGCGGTTGAGGGTCTGCAGCGCGGTCAGCGCCGACTTGTTGGTGTGGACGCCGATGCTCACCGGGCCGTCTCCTTCTGGGTCGGAGCGACCGATAAGACGAACCGGGCGAACGTAAGGTTAACGCCGGGGCGCGCACGTGCGGGCGCCCGCCTCGGCGCGGAGCCGAAGCGGGTGGCGAGGCCTCCGGCGCGGGCCGGGACCGGCGTGGCGGCGGAGGGTCTCTAGGCGCGGGCGGCGATCACCTCGCCGGGCTCGTAGCCTTCCTCCGTCATCAGCCGCAGGAGCTGGTCCCGCGGGAACTGTCGCACCACCTCGCCGGTGTTCCGGTCGAGGGTCTTGTAGATGAAACCGCCGTGGACCTCGTCGGCCTCGATGACGAGGCGGAGATCCGCGGGGCTCGGCCCCGGGTCGGCCTTGACGCCGACCGCCGGAGCGCCCGGCTCGCGGGGGGCCGGACGCGGCGCGGGCGCCGTTCCGATCTCCACGAGGCTGGGGACGATCCCGACCGCCTGGCCCATTTGACTTCGCCGCCCCTTCGGACGGTGCTCCCTCTCTTGAAGGCGGCGCGGGGGTCGGGGCGGACCTCGAGGGCCCGCCCCTTCCCGTGCCGGTTAGCGGAACAGCCCCAGGATCGAGCTGGTCGAGGAGTTGGCGATCGACAGCGCCTGGATGCCCAGCTGCTGCTTGGTCTGCAGGGACTGCAGACGCGCGCTCTCCTTGGCCAGATCGGCGTCCACCAGGTTGCCGATGCCGGACTCGATGGTGTCCTGCAGCTTGCTGACGAAGCTGAGGTGGGTGTCCAGCGCGTTCGAACCCGTGCCCAGCTTGGCCAGGGCCGCGCTGACGTTGGTGATCGAGGCGTGACCAGCGCCAACGCCGCCGAGGCGGTCGCCGCGCTGCCGAACGACGAGGTCGCCGTCACGGTGACGTTGGCGCCGCCGAGAGCCAGGGACTGCGCCGCGACCGTGATCTTGGACGACCCGGACTCGTTGGCGAGCGCCTGGACGGTGGTGCCCGACGCCTGGATCATGTTGGCGCCGTTGAAGGTGGCGTTGGTGACCGACTTGCCGATCTGGTCCCGGAGCGACTTGTAGTCTTCGTTCAGGGCGGTGCGGCTGGCGGTGTCCAGCGTGGTGTCCATGGCGGCCAGCGCCTTGGCCTTCATCTGGCTCAGCAGGTCGGCGATGGTCTCGCCGCCGGCCAGGGCGACGTCGACGATCGACTTGCCGCGGTTCAGCGAGTCCATCACCGAGTTCAGGGCGTTGGAGGTGGCGCGCTGGCCCTGGGCGATGGCGTAGATCGCGCCGTTGTCCTTGGCGGAGGCGACCCTCTGACCGTGTTGATGCGGGCCTGGGTGACGCCGAGATCTCGGTTGGTCTGGTTCAGGTTCTGCAGGGCGACCATCGCGCCCACGTTGGTGTTGACGCTGTTCATAGCCATTGGTCTGGTTCCTTCTTCCAGAACCGGCGACGTTTTGTCTGCCGGGGGCGTTTTGCCCGGAAGAAGATCAAGCAAGCCGCGGGCCAGCCGGAGCTCGCCGCGGCGTCACTGTTTTCGCTGACGTTTTCACCGAGGAACGCCGCTGCGGCGCGCCCGGCGGATTGTGCCCGGCGCCGTCCGACCCGGCAGAAACCGCCGGGCGGCGGGGTTCAGCGCGGCGGGTCCGCCGCCTCGAAGGAGCGGTCGATCAGCTCGTCCAGCTCGTCGAACAACTGGTCGCTTTCGGTGCGCGACTGGGCGGTGGCCACCACCAGCGGTCCGCCGCGAGGTCCCCGCGCCTGATAGCCGGCGGTGCGCCAGCCGGCCGCGGTCGGCTCGTCGCGGGCCAGGATGTAGGTGGCGTCGATGTCGCCGCCCTCGCGATCGTGGACGCGGACCTCCGAGGCCCCGTCGCGGGCGTTGACCAGCACCGTCTCGCCGTCCGGACCGCCCACCCGCACGTCGGCGTCCTCGCCGTCGGCGTCCACGGTGATGCCCGGCATCCGCACGTGGGCGGCGTCCTCGCCCGCCCGCACCTCGAAGAACGGCAGATTGATGTTCACGTCGGCCTGGGCGCCTGGCCGGGAAACGCCCCTCAGGGGGCGCGCCACCGGGGCCGGGACCACGGTCCTGAGTTGCGCCTCGATCGGCTCCAGCGCCGCGCGGGGGCCGTCGGCGCCCAGCGCCACCAGCCGCAAGGTCACCTCGCCGCCGTCGGGCGCGGTGTAGCTGCAGCTGCGGCCGTCGGCGGCGGCGTTCAGCCGCATCAGCTCGCCCTGCTGCTCCGGACAGGCCAAGCGGGCCACGGCGCGGGCGTCCACCTCGGGGCGGCCGTCCTCGTCGGCGACGGAGATGCTCGGATAGCAGCCGGCCAGCGCCAGGGCGGAGGCGGCGGAGAGGGCGAAAGCGGCGAGGGTTCTCATCGGAGACCTCCAGGTTCGAGCCGCCACCATGGGCGCGGCGACCCCGAGGGTCGAGTGAATTCGCGTTAAGCCCCGCAAGGTGAACGGGAATTCAGCTTCGCGCTTCCCGCCGTCCGATGAACGCCAGCCGCTCGAACAGATGCACGTCCTGCTCGTTCTTGAGCAGCGCCCCGTGCAGCGGCGGGATCAGCTTGGTGGGGTCGCGCTCGCGCAGCACGCTCTCGTCCACGTCTTCAACCAAGAGCAGCTTCAGCCAGTCGAGCAGTTCCGATGTGGACGGCTTCTTCTTCAGGCCAGGTACGCTGCGCACCTGGTAGAAGACCTTGAGCGCCTCGGCCACCAGCCGCTGTTTGACGCCGGGGAAGTGGACGTCGACGATCGCCCGCATGGTCTCTTCGTCGGGGAAGCGGATGTAGTGAAAGAAGCATCGTCGCAGGAAGGCGTCCGGGAGGTCCTTCTCGTTGTTGGAGGTGATGATCACGATCGGCCGAACCGCCGCCGACACCGTCTCGCCGGTCTCGTAGACGTAGAACTCCATGTGATCGAGTTCCTGCAGCAGGTCGTTGGGGAACTCGATGTCGGCCTTGTCGATTTCGTCGATCAGCAGCACCGGCCGCTCGGCGTGCGTGAACGCCTCCCACAGCTTGCCCCGCCGAATGTAGTTGCTGACGTCGGCCACCCGCGGATCGCCCAGCTGGCTGTCCCTGAGGCGGGCGACGGCGTCGTATTCATACAGACCCTGGTGCGCCTTGGTGGTCGACTTGACGTGCCAAGTCATCAGCGGCGCGTTCAGCGCGCGGGCGATCTCGTAGGCCAGCACCGTCTTGCCGGTGCCGGGTTCGCCCTTGACCAGCAGCGGCCGCTCCAGCGCCACCGCGGCGTTGACCGCCACCTTCAGATCGGGAGTAGCGACGTAATCTGCCGTGCCGTCGAACCGTTGTGCCATGCGAGGGCAGTTACGGGCGCATGGGCGCCGGGGCAAGGCGAAGGCGCCCATGCGCTCCCCCGACGGGCGTGGTAGGATCCAGCGATGACCGACGCGGCGCGCAAACTGATGACCGCCGACGAGTTCCTGCACTGGCGACTCGACCGCCCGGGCACGTGGGAGCTCGACAACGGCGTCCCGCAGCGCAAGTTCGACAACGGCCACGAGCTGATGGCCGGCGGCACGCTGAACCACGTGAGGGTCGCCGGCAATCTGATCGCCGCGCTCCGGCCGCGACTGCGCGGGGGCCCATGCAGCCCGCTGGGCTCGGACCTCGCGGTGCGCAACACCGAAGACCGGGTGCGCCAGCCGGACGTGACCATCGCCTGCGGCAAGGGTCGCGGAAGCGATCTCGCCGCCACGGAACCGAGGGTGATCTTCGAGGTCCTGTCGCCGTCCACGCGACGCTACGATCTGGTGAAGAAGGCGGACGAGTACAGGCGGATGCCGTCGGTCCGGCATCTTGTTCTGCTGGAGGCCGACCAACCGCGGGCCCTCGTCTGGACTCGCGATGAAGACGCCGATTGGCGACTTGACGAGGTCGACGGACTCGGCGGCGATATTCTGCTGCCCGCCGTCGGCGCGACCCTGCCGATGGCCGAGGTCTACGAAGACGTCGACCTGGCCGACGCACCGGCCTGACTCGTCGCCGCGTCCTCGGGCTGGCGCCCGCGGGTCAGGCCTCTCCCCGGAACCTCGCGCCCACGGCTTCGCTTTCGGGCTGGAAGGCCCGGCGGTACGACCTCAGGATCCCCGCGGCGAAGGGATCCTCCCGTTCCCGCGCCAAGGCGTCCTCACGCCGAGCGCCGAACGGATCCTCTCTGCGCGGTGAGAAGGCATCCTCGCGTTCCGTCGAGAACCGGTCGCGCGGGTCGACCTCCGATCGGTCCCGACGCTCGCGGGCGTCGTCGGCGGAGTCGGTGCGCCGGAGGTCGGAACTGCTGAAATCCTTCGTCCGCTCGATCTGACCGACCGTGTCCTTCAGCACCCTCAGGGCCGCGTCGCTGCCGTCGAACACACGGGCGGACTGGAGCCCGACCGGCGCCGCCTCGGTGTCGGATCGTCGCGCCGCGGCCTCGTAGCGACTGCGGATGGCGGCCTTCTCGGCTTCGAAGGCCGCGAAAGTCGCATCCGACAGCCGGGATCTCTCAGGCGGCGGCGGCGCGGGCGCGGCGGAGGGCGACGGCGAGGGGGGGCTTTCGGTCGAGCCGGAACCCGAAGGCGCGGGCTCCGTGGACGGTGTCGGCTCCGAAGGGGGCGGAGGAGGAGGCGCGGAGGGAGAGCCGAAGATGAGGCTGCTGATGCTCATGCAGACTTCCGTCGCCGTTTTCGATGACGCCTAAGTATCGGAAAGACCGTATTCGCACGATTAAGACGCATGGTGCCTCTCGTCTTAAGACGAATAGCACGACACACCGCCCGATCTTCACCGTAATCCTGAACAGTTCAGACGCCAGCGAGCAGTCGGGAACGGACTCAGGTGATCCGCTTCACCGAAACCGGGTCGCTGGCGGGGAAGGTCTCTTCGAGCCCCTCCTGGAGCAGCTGCTCCTGCCGTTCATCGGCGTCGCAGTCCTCGGTGCGTTCGCCCGGCGCCGAGGCGGCCGCCTCGTCCGCCCGCGCCGCGCCCGCGACCGTCTCGTCGCCGCCGCCTTCCGATCCGGCGGCGTAGGCCGCGTCTCCCGGATCGGTGTCGTCGCGGGGGGTCTTGTCGAGATCGCTCATCGCACACCCTTTTCATCGCGGTAGTCGAGGTCTTCCAGGTCGTCGTTGGACAGTTCGCCCGAGGACTCCAAATCCTGCGCGCCGCTCTCCGCGTTGGCCAGATCGTTCAGGTCGCCGGCGTAGCTCAGTTCGACCTCGTCGGCGCCGACGCGCGCCACGCGGTCGACGTCGTCCAGATCCTCGGAGCCGACGTCGCCAATGCCGTCGAGGTCTTCCTCCTCGTCGAACTCGACGTCGTCGCGCGCGACCAGGTCGTCGTCCTCGAGATCGGCGTCGTCCTGGCCGCTCTCGCGTTCCAGAGCGACGATCTCGTCGTCGTCCATGTCCTCGCCGATCAGGCCCGCGTCGTCGTCGTCGTCACCCACCGCGCGGGTCACGTCGTAGACGTCGACCAGATCCTCGAACTGCTCGCGATCGGGCCCGCCGGATCGGGTCTCGTCGATGTTGGTGTTGTCCTCGTCGAACACCTCCGACTGATCCCGGGAATCGCCGGAGTCCATGTCTGTCGGCATCGCGTCAACACCTCGCCCTCTGGCTCCAGAGAACGTGGAGCGGCGGAGGGCCGTTCCGCCCGCCTTTAGAAAGCGCCGGCCAGCTCGCCCGCGATCTCGGCCATTACCGGCGCCCAGTCGTTGTAGGCGGGGGCCGCGAACACCCGCGCCTGCGGATACCAGGGATAGTGGTCGGTCCCCAGCCGCGGCCAGGCGCCGGGCGTAGTGATCAGCCACAGCGGCGCACCGACGGCGGCGGCGATGTTGGTGGCGGCGTTGGCGGGACCGATCACCAGGTCCATCGCGCCGCACAGGGCGGCGAGGTCGTCCTGGTCCTGCTTCAGGTCGATGCCCGGCGGCTGAAGGATGGTCACGCCGAACCGCACCCTCGCCTGTTCGATCTCCGCCGCGCAGTCGCCGTATTGCAGGTTGACGAAGGTCACGCCGGGCCTCCGCAGCACCGGCTCCCAGGCGTCGAACGGCGAATAGTAGCGGAAGCGGGCGGAGGCCTGTTTCATGCTCTTCCACAGCAGCCCGACCTTCGGCCGCGGCCCGGCCAGGGCCATGACGCCGCTCCAGTGCTGCTTGCGGCCGCGATCGGCGGTGAGGAAACTCGACCGGTCCGGGAACGCCGTCACGCTCCGCCGGAAACGCCGCAGCAGCGACGCGATCGGCGTCCACAGGTCCGGCGGGGCGGTGTCGTCGAGGAAGGGCGCGGTGCGCAACACGCGGTGGCCGACCTGCACGGTGGCGTGGGCGCCGACCTCGGCCTGCGGGAACGAGCGCGCGAACAGCGGGACCAGCCGCCGCTCCACCGCCAGCACCAGCCGGCCGTAGGGCCCGAGCGCCTCCAGCACCTCCGGCAGCAGGCTTCCGAACAGGATCTCGTCGCCCAGCCCCTGTTCGCCGACCACCAGCAGGGTGCGCCCGCGCAGGTCGTGCTCGGGCGACCAGCGCTGTCCTGGCACGGCGTAGTGGGTGGCGTCGGCGTAGTGTGCGTCCAGCCGCGCCTCGTAGGCGTCCCAGCCGCGCCCCAGCTCGCCTGCCGCCGCCAGCATAGTCGAGCGCGCCAGCCGCATCATCGCCAGATCGCCGGGCGCCCGCGCGCGGGCGATGGCCTCGTCCACGTCCTCCACCGCCCCGGCCGTGTCGCCGGCGGACAGCCGCGCGTTGGCCCGGTTGTAGCGCGCCTTGGCGAAGCCGGCGTCCGACGCCACCGCCTCGTTCAGGAAGGTCAGCGCCTGCTCCATCTCGCCCTGCTCGTAGAGCACGGTGCCGAGCGTGTTCCACAGCATGGCGTTGGTCGGCGCGGCCAGGATGGCGGGCCTCAGAACCTCCACCGCCTCCTCGAACCGGCCGCGATCACGCAGCACGCAGGCCAGGTTGTTGGCGGCGTCCGGCGAGCCCGGATTGCGCACGAAATACCAGGCGAACAGCTTCTCGGCCTGGTCGATCATCTCCAGCCGGTAGGCCAGCCGGCCGAGGTCGTTGGCGATCTCCTCGTATTCGGGGATCAGCTGCAGCGCCCGCTCGTAGCACTGCAACGAGCGGGTGAACTCGCCGGTCTTCTCCAGGCAGATGGCCAGCACGTACCAGCCGAGCCCGCTGTCCTCATCCAGGTTCAGCGCCTTGAGCGCCAGCGCGGCCCCCTCGCGGTCCTCGTCCCTGGACACGCAGGCCAGCGCCCGCTGCAGCAGCGGCACGGCGGCGCGCGCCTTGACCCCCTTCACCGCCCCCTTCAGCCGCCGAATCGCCTGCGGCGACGCGCTGTCCCCGGCCACCTCGCCCAGGGCGCCGGTCGCCGCGGCCGGTCTGGCGACCGCGGAGACCGGGGACTCCGGCTCCGCAGGGATGGGCTGGAATTCTGCTGGACGGAGAGACGGCGACGGCATGAGCGGAGGCGATCCTGACTGCAGCAGGTGTCGTCGGACGTGGTTAAGCGTCGGTGAACCTCCCTCTGCAGTCGCCTCTTGTTCCCAGCTGGGGAACGGGATACAGGAGGCATCGTGAACGTCGTCACCCGCCGGGCGCTTCCGGATTGCTGGACGAAGCATCCACGGGCGGAAGGACCGCTGAAAACCTGGTACCGTCTGGCGAAAGCTTTCGACTGGAGGACGCATCAGGACATCCGCGACCAGTTCCGCTCCGCCGACTTCCTCGCCGACAACCGCGTCGTCTTCGACATTGCGGGCAATCACTACAGGCTGATCGTGCGGGTGTCCTACACTTACCGACAGGTGTTGGTGAAGATCGTCGGCACGCACGCAGAGTACGACCGGATCGACCCCGTCTCCATCTGATCAGAAGAAGACCGAACGAACATGAACCCGATCCGCATCCTCCGAAGCGCAACCGATTACGACGCGGCCCTCGCCGAATATGAATCCTACTTCGATAGGGAGCCCGAACCCGGGTCCGAAGCGGCGGATCGGTTCGAACTGCTCGGCCTCGTGCTGAGCCGGTACGAGGAGACCCGGCATCCCGTCGGAGAGGCTGATCCGGCGGAGGTCATCCGCCTGACCATGCAGAGCGGCGGCTATTCACAGTCGGACCTGGCCGAAGTGCTCGGCTCCCGCTCACGGGCCTCGGAAATCCTGAACCACAAACGAAGCCTGACGCTGGATCAGGTCCGGGCGCTGCACCGACGCTGGCGCATCCCGATCGGCGCCCTGGTGGGCGAGGCCGCACCCGCCTAAGCGCGCGTTAACCACGTCTGCTTACCGTCCGCTCCGCTTCGGCGGGCTAGTCGGGACACCCAAGTCCTTCCCGGCGGAGACGGGGAGGACCGGCGGCCCCGGTCACGAGCGCTCATGCCTCTGAAGCTGTCCCTCAAGCCCGGCGAACGGTTCGTGTTGAACGGCGCGGTCGTGCAGAACGGCGACCGCCGCGCCAGCCTGGTGCTGCAGAACAAGGCCTCGGTGCTGCGCGAGAAGGACATCATGCAGCAGGACGAGGCGACCACGCCCGCCCGCCGGATCTACTTCCCGCTGATGATGATGTATCTCGACGAAGGCACGGCCGCGCAGCACCACGAAGAGTTCGTCCGCCGCATGAGCGAGTTCATGACCGTCGTGCGCAATCCCGACGTACTCGCCGAATGCGTCTCCATTTCCAAGCACGTGCTGGCCCGTGACTACTACAAGGGCCTGCACCTCTGCCGAAAACTCATCGACTACGAAGACGAGAGGCTCAGTAATGTCGCTTCAGGCGTATCAGCGGACGGCGGCTAGTGGATAGACCCATTCAGAGGATTCCCTGAGGGGTCGAAGCGGTTCATGCTCATGGCATGAGAGCAGGGATCGTCGTCACCGTCACGCCTGAGGATCGCCACCGGTTGGAGGCCGTCGTT
>Ga0136611_10004177_pt1 | contig 10104 bp, 7 predicted proteins | sample AntDrymUQ2232306_2_FD_106645 | JGI IMG/M metagenome (GOLD analysis project Ga0136611, IMG submission 106645) | Polar desert sand microbial communities from Dry Valleys, Antarctica - metaG UQ223 (23.06) | ecosystem: Environmental > Terrestrial > Soil > Desert | place: Antarctica: Dry Valley... | reverse complement strand
GTCACCAGTGTCTAGCTACAGCCTTCGGCTGCTTGCAATAAGGCGACCAGGGGGCCGCTGGCGATGCAGTGTTGCTGCAAAATAAAGGCCAAAATGACCGATTTCCAACTGCGGAATATGGGATACGAGACTCCGTTCAACCTAGGTCGTACGAGGCGTCCAAGCGGGCGTCAAATATGTGAACAAATACTACTGCCGAAACGCGGGGATGCGGCCCGTCTGCTCGTACTACGTCGCTCGCCGGTAGCGGCGCATGACCGATAGTAACCGATCCGGATCGAGGCGGTGAGCCGTGATGAAGTCGCGCCCCGTCATCGTTTCGGCCGCAAGCAGCGCGTTGAGGATGGCTTCCTCCGTCGCCTCCACCACCGCGTCGAACAGCGGGTTGATATACGCGTTGGATAGCATGCTCAACGGGACCGCGATTGGGCTGTCGGGCGCGTATGCGCTGCCGGGCAGACCCCGGTTCCCGGTGGCGAACGCGAGAAACAGATCGCCGCTCGAGTGCTCGCCAACGCCGCCCGTTCTGGCGATCCCCAGCCCCGCGCGCTGGGCGAGGCGCGCACACTGGTTCGGCAGCAGCGGGGCATCTGTTGCCACGACGGCGATGATGGAGCCAGTGCCCTCGCTGGCTGCGGACGCGTGTGGGAGTGGTATCGCGGAGGAGGGAATCTCCTCTCCGACCGGCACACCGTCGACACGCAACCGGTCCCGGCGCCCGTGGTTCGCCTGCACCAGGACGCCCACGGTGTAGCCGCCAACGTCAGCATCGACGACGCGCGACGCCGTGCCGACCCCACCCTTGAAGCCGTGACAGATCATACCGGTTCCGCCACCGACGTTGCCTTCCGCTACCGGCCCATTCGCGGCGGCGGCAAAGGCTCGCTCGACGTGTTCCGGCCTGACATGAAAGCCATTGATGTCGTTCAGAACGCCGTCCCACGTCTCGCCCACGACCGGCAGCGCCCAGTACGATTCGCGCGGGTCGCGGCCCGCCACTGCCTGGGCAACGAGCGCGTCACGTACTACCCCTACGCTGTGTGTGTTCGTCAGCGCGATGGGCGAGGAAAGCGTGCCCGACTCCCTGATCCATTCGAGACCGGTCAGCTCGCCGTTGCCGTTCAGGCGATGACAGCCGGCAAACACGGGCACTCGCCAGATGTCTCTGTCGTGCGGCATGATGACGGTGACGCCGGTGCGGACCGGACCGCGGCCGACGACCAGCTCGCCCTCGCCCTCGATCAGCGTCATATGACCGACTCGAACACCCGGAACGTCCGTGATCGCGTTGTGTGGCCCAGGCACGCCACAGCCCGTGATGACGCCCAGCTGACGCGCCCGCATCCCGGTCATGGGGCGCAGTCTGCGCCGGTGTCCGAGACCGAGCGCAGGGCGCCTTCGAGCACGTTGAGAGCGCGTTCCAATTGCGGCTGGTCGATCATCAGGGGCGGCTGGATCCGCACTACGTTGGCCTCCTGCCCGCCGACCCCGAGGAGCACGCCCTGCTCGCGGCACAGGCGGCGGACGGTGGCGGCCTCAGCACTCGCGGCCAGCTTTGTCTCTCGGTCGCGCACCAACTCGATACCGACCATGAGCCCGATTCCGCGAACTTCGCCGATGATTTGGTGTCGCTGGGCTATGTCCTTTAGCCTGCCCTTGCACCAGGCGCCCAACTCCGCGGAGCGCTCGACGAGGTGTTCGTCTTGCAGCACTTCTATCGTCGCGAGGCCAGCAGCACACGAAACGGGGTTGCCACCGAACGTGGACAAGTGCTCGCCAGGCTCGAAGCTGTCAGCGATCTCGGGAGACGCGATGAACGCGCCGAGCGGAAAACCGTTCGCGATCCCCTTCGCCATCACCATGATATCCGGCTCCACGCCATAGTGCTCGATGGCAAACATTGCGCCAGTGCGGCCGAAGCCGCTCTGCACCTCGTCCGCGATAAATAGCGCCCCGTGGTCGTGGAGGATTTGCTTAACGCGTCGGTAGTAGCCGGGGTGCGGGATAATGATGCCGCCCTCGCCCATCACTGGCTCCGCGATAAAAGCTGCGACGTCGCCCGACGTCTGATACTTGAACACATCCTCGACCGCGTCCGCGCACGCGAGCGTGCAACAGCCCGTGCAGTAGCGGCAGCGATACGGATTCGGCGCGGGCGCGAACGCAACGCCGGGCAGGTACGGTCCGCCATGGGTCTTGCGCGCGGCGTTGCCCGTGACCGAGAGCGTGGCGCTTGTCCGACCATGGAAGGATGTCTGCAACGCGATGAATTCTCCCCTGCCCGTATAGGCCTTGGCGAGACGCATGGCCCCCTCGACCGCCTCTGCGCCGCTGTTGCCGAAGAACGTCTTCTGGAGTCTGCCGGGCGTGATCTCCGCAAGACGCCGAGCGAGCTGTGCCACGACGGGGACGTGGTAGATGTACGACGCCGCATGAACGAGCCGCTCCATCTGCGCCTTTGCTGCGGCGATGATCGTGGGGTTGCAGTGTCCCGCATTCACGACGGAGATGCCAGCGAAGAGATCGGTGTATTCTTCCCCGCCTGCGCCAAAAACAGTGGCGCCGAGCGCGCGCTCCACCACGACGGGCTCAATATTCTTGACAAAGCTCGTGTTGACGTACTCCGCGTACAGCCGTTCGGTATCCATGTCTCCTCCAGGTTGTGAGGCGAGTCCCGAGCCGTGCTCCTCCTACCAGTGCCCACGCGCATCGCTAACGCCGCCGAACCAGCGCCGAATGACGATACGCCGGTCGGTGAAGAAGTTGATGGCGTCGCGCCCCTGGCCATGCTCCGTGCCGAAGAACGACTCCTTCGCGCCGCCAAAGGGAAAGTAGGCCATCGGCGCGGCGACCCCTATGTTTACGCCGATATTGCCAACGTCAACCCGCGCACCAAACTCGCGCGCCGCGCCGCCGTGCTCCGTAAAGATGCTCGCGGCATTGCCGTACGGACTGCCGTCGATAATAGCTATCGCCTCATCAAGCGTCTGGGCCGGCATCATCGAGAGTACCGGGCCAAAGAGTTCCTGTGTGGCGAGCCGCATGCCGGAACGCACGTTATCGAAGAGCGTCGGCTCAACGAAGAACCCACCCGGCCGTTCCGAAACTTGCGCCGCACCACCGCCGGAGAGCAGGTGGCCCCCCTCGGCTGCGCCATCCGCCACCGCCGCCAGGATGCGGTCGCGCGCTGGTGCACTGATTACCGGCCCCATTATCACGTCGGGGTCGAGGCCATCGCCGACCTGTATCTGCTTCATACTCGCCAGCAGCGCCTCGCGGACCGGCTCGTGCGCCACGCCCACCGGGATGATGATCGAACCCGCCAGGCATCGCTGCCCGGAGGAGCCGAATGCCGAGTTGATGACATTCGGGATGGTCTTCTCCAGCACAGCGTCGGGCATCACCACGACGACGTTCTTCGCGCTGCCGGACGCCTGCACGCGCTTCCCATTCGCTGCTGCACGGGCGTAGATGTGCCGGGCAACGGGGGTCGAGCCGACGAACGAGATGCCCTGAATAAGCGGGTGATCGAGCAGGGCATCAACGGTGTGACGGTCGCCATTGACGAGGTTGAGCACGCCGGGCGGGAGGCCGATCTGGTCGATGAGGTCAAAGACGAGTTGCTGCGAGAGCGGCACCTGCTCGGACGGCTTGACGATGAACGTGTTGCCTGTCGCGACGGCGTACGGCATGAACCAGAACGGGACCATCAGCGGGAAGTTGAAGGGCGCGACGCACGCGAACACGCCCACGGGCCGCCGGACCGCTTCCTCGTCAATGCCCCTCCCCGCCCCGTTCTCCAGGCCGTAGCCCATCATAAGCGTCGGGATGCCAGCGGCAACCTCGACGTTCTCGATGGCCCGCTGAACGGAGCCCCGCGCATCGGCCAGCACCTTGCCGTGCTCGATCGTGATCAGCCGCGCGAGGTCCTCGGTGTGCTGAACGAGAAGCTCGCGCAGCCGGAACATGTATCTGGCCCGTTCGATCGGGGGCACGGAGCGCCAGGCTTTGAACGCCCGGTGTGCCGCTTGCGCCGCCCGATCAACCGTGTCGGCGGTGGCGAGCGGCATCTCCGCGACGCTTTCGCCCGTGGCGGGGTTCAGAACTGGGAGACGCTCGGCGCCCGGCTCCTCGACCCACCCGCCGTCGATGTAGTGCGATAGCGTCTGCATCACCGTGGTGGACGGCGAATGCTGCGTTCGCATGGGACGCTCCTTCCGGTGGCCTAGCTCAACTTTAACACGTGGGGTACGGGCGTCATAGTAATCGGTCCGCACTGGCAAGTAAAGGCGAGGAGTTTCGCACTGATGACGACAGACCCATACAAGATGGCGCCCCTGCCAGAACCATCTGAAGTTTCACACTCGCCGCCCGTGCCAGGGAACATTGCCTACCCCTCGCGAAGCCAGCGGGCAAGGTCTTTGGCGTGATACGTGAGGATGATGTCCGCACCCGCGCGCTTGATGCCCGTCAGGATCTCCGTCACAATCCGGCGCTCGTCGAGCCAGCCATTCGCTGCGGCCGCCTTCACCATCGCGTACTCTCCACTAACGTTGTAGGCCGCGACCGGCAGGTCCACCGAGGCTCGCACTCGCGCAATTACGTCGAGATACGCCAGCGCTGGCTTAACCATGACGATGTCCGCGCCCTCGGCCACGTCTAGAGCGACCTCGCGCAGGGCCTCGCGTCCGTTGGCTGGGTCCATCTGATACGAACGGCGGTCGCCAAACGACGGTGCAGACGCGGCAGCATCGCGGAATGGCCCGTAGAACCCGCTCGCATACTTCGCGGAGTACGCCATGATCGGTGTCGTCTCGTACCCGTTGATGTCGAGCGCCCGGCGTATCACCCCCACGGTCCCGTCCATCATGTTCGATGGCGCCACGATATCCGCGCCGGCCTCGACGTGTGAGATGGCCGTTTGGGCCTGGAGGTCCAGCGATGCGTCGTTGTCGACGTCCGTGCCGTGCAGCAACCCGCAGTGCCCGTGGTTCGTGTACTCGCACAAGCAGACGTCCGTGATGACGACAAGGTCGGAGTATCGGGCCTTAAGCTCCCGCGTCGCGCGCTGAACGATTCCGTCCGGCGCATATGCACCCGTGCCGACAGCGTCCTTCTCGTCCGGGATGCCGAACAGGAGTACGGCGGGTATGCCCAGCTCGGCAATCGTCCCAACCTCCTCGATCAAACGGTCGATGGAGAGTTGCGCGACGCCCGGCATCGAAGACACCTCCCGCCTCACGTTGTCCCCCTCGGTTATGAAAAGCGGATACACGAGGTCTGCCGGGCGCAGGATGGTCTCCCGCACCATCGTGCGCATCGGCTCCGTGCGGCGCAGTCTACGGCCTCGCACCTCGGGGAAGCCAGGGCGCCCACGCGCCCCATTGATCGGATCCATCAGTCGGTTCATTCCTCACCTATAGTCTGTGCTACCTGCCTGCCGTGATTGCTGGACTCCGCCGACGGCTCCCGATCCAACAGCTCACACAGCGCGAGCACGAGCCCTGGCATCGTGTGATTGGTAGCTACCGCGTCTACTCGAATACCAAACGCCCGTGCGGTCGTGGCGGTGATCGGGCCGATGGTTGCCACTTTGGTACTTTGAAGCAGAGCCGCGACATCTTCAGTGCCCACTAGGCGAGCGAAGTTGCGTACCGTTGAGGAGCTTGTGAACGTGACCGCATCGATGCGGCCAATCGCGATCTCCGAAAGCACGGCACGGGCATCCTCCGGCGCGGGGAGCGTGTCGTATAGCGCCACCACCGTCACCGCAGCTCCCGCCGCTTCCAGCCCGCGGGCCAGAAGCTTCCGAGCAGCAGTCGCCTGCGGCAGCAAGACCTTCCGACCCGCGACCCCTTTCACGCGCAGTGCTGCGAGCAGCGATTCCGCCACGGCCTCCGACGGAATGAGATCTACGCGCACATCCGCCTGTCGCAACGCAGTCGCCGTCGCGGAGCCAATGGCAGCGATCCGTACGTTCGCCATCGCCCGTGCATCGAGCCCAAGAGCGTGCAACCGCTCCACCCAGATCCCGACCGCGTTCGCGCTACTGAACACCACCCAGTCGTATCTCGCGAGATCGCGCAGCGCCGCATCCACAAGCAACCAGTCGCCGAGCAACTGTATGTGAATCGTCGCGAGTTCGACCGGCTCCGCGCCCTCTCGCCGGAGGAGTCCGGCCAGTACAGCCGCCTGAGTGCGGGCGCGAGTGACGAGGATACGGCGGCCATCGAGCGCCCCTGCCACGCCACTCGCCGGCGACGGGTCCATCACTCTCCCCGAAGGATCGGCACCGCGATCCGCAGCTCGTCGAGGATCGCGTCGGCCCCTTGCCGGGTCAGTGCGCGCGCGACCTTCGGCCCGAGCGTGGACGCGCTCGCGACCGGAACCTGCTCGCCTAGCCGCAGGGTTCGGCGGCCATCGGGCGAGCCAACAAACCCCGTGAGTTGGACCACGCCGTTCTGCAACTCCGCATACCCTCCCACAGGCACACTGCATCCCCCACCGAGCGAGCGTAGAAAGGAGCGCTCGACGGATGCACAGAGCATCGCCTCCTCATTTGAGATCGCGACGAGCATCGCCACCACTGCGGCATCATCCGACCGCGCCTGCACCCCGATGATGCCCTGCGCGACCGCCGGCACCCACGAGTCCACGGAGAGGAGCTGGGCGGGAATGCTCTCGTGCAGCCGGTTCAGCGCCGCCGCCGCCATCACTATCGCACCGTACTCGCCCGCACGAAGCTTCCGTATCCGGGTGTCGATGTTGCCTCGGATCGGCAGCACGCGGAGGTCGGGCCTTGCCTCGCGGATGAGCGACGCGCGCCGGAGGCTGCTCGTGCCAACCACAGCGGCACGGGGCAGGTCATGCAGCCGCGCCCCGTCCACGGTGAGAAGGGCGTCGCGCGGATCCTCGCGCGGGCTCGTGGCGACGACGGAATGGCCCGGTGTGTCCTCCGACGGCAGATCCTTGAGACTGTGCACGGCAGCGTCTATTCTGCCGTTGATCAAGGCCACCTCGATATCCCGCGTGAAGACGCCACGCGACGCCATGGCGGTAATCGGCGCCTCCGGCTGCCGGTCGGATTCGACCCGAATCACAACCTGCTCGATCTCGCATTCGGGAAAGTGCGCCCACAGCGCCGCCTCGACCCACGCTGTCTGCCACAGCGCGAGCCTGCTGCCTCGGGTTCCCAGTCTAATCCGTCGTATCGTCATCCCGCTTCTGCCCTGTCCTCATCGCAAACACTGGCTGTCCCTTCAGTGTAGCGTGCCCTCAGACCGCAGGGCAACGGAAGAGCGGCGAAGGCGTGATATACTTTTGGTGCAAGTTAGGAGGTCTGAGAATGCCCAGCGAGGCAGTGTACATGGATCACGCGGCAACGACGGGGGTGCACCCCGAGGTGCTGGAGGCGATGCTGCCCTACCTCGGTCCACAGTATGGTAATCCGAGCAGCGCACACCAACCCGGCCAGGCAGCGCGGCGCGCGGTCTCGGACGCGCGCGAGCGGGTGGCGCAGGTCCTCCGCTGCAGCCCGTCGGAGATTACCTTTACGAGTTGCGGCACAGAGAGTATCAACCTCGGAATCAAGGGCATCATGAAGGCTGCGGGCGGAACCGGCCACATTATCACGACAGCGATTGAGCACCACGCCGTGCTCCACACAGTAGAGCAATTGGAGCGCGAGGGCCACGAGGTCAGCGTGCTGCCTGTTTCACCGGAGGGCATCGTTGACCCGGAGCAAGTGAGCGCCGCGATTCGTCCGGACACCCGCCTCATCTCCGTGATGTATGCGAACAACGAGATCGGAACGCTCCAGCCCGTACAGACCATAGCGCAGATCGCGCGTGATCGCGGTGTCGCTTTCCATTCCGACTGCGTGCAGGCGGCAGGCGCCCTCTCGATCGACGTGCAGGATCTCGGGGTTACCTCGCTCGCGCTCTCCGGGCACAAATTCTACGCTCCCAAGGGCGTCGGCATCATGTATTTGCGAGAGGGCACCATGATCGAAACCCAGCAGCAAGGCGGTGGTCAGGAGCACGGCAACCGGGCGGGCACCGAGAACGTGCCCTACATCGTTGGGATTGCGGTCGCGCTGGAGCGCGCGCACGTTCGCCGTGACGCCTACAACGCCCACTGCGCAGCACTGCGTGATCTGCTGCTCGATGGCCTGCTACGGGCTGTACCACACTCCCGCGTCAATGGACACCAGACCAAACGCCTCCCGAACAACGCGCACCTCTCGTTTCGCGGAGTGGAGGCCCAGTCGATCTTGATGGGACTCGATCTCAAGAGTATCTACGCATCCAGCGGCTCGGCGTGTGTCTCGGCCTCGCTGGAGCCCAGCCACGTCCTCACCGCGATCGGTGTGCCCCGCGATTACATCTACGGCAGCGTGCGCCTGAGCGTCGGCGAGGCCACCACGCGGGAGCACGTCGCCCGCGTGCTGAACTATCTGCCACCGCTCGTCCGCCGACTGCAAGCACTCTCGCCCGTCGCCGCCGCGTCATGACCCGATACCCACGCCACCCGTCAGAGTCAATCCTCCGTCCCGGCGCCGGGCATCGACGACCACGACGAACTGCGGTCAGGTGATACCCGGCCCTTACTCTTGCACGATCCGATCTACTGGCCGACGCTACCGCACGCGCCACGTCCCCATGGTGACGGCGCCGGTTTGCGCGCCGGTCACGTCGTTCGCCGACATGTACTGGTACAGGGTGCGATTCTTCATGCCGCTCGCGAACGTGACCGCCCAGCGAACGGTCAGTTGCTCACCACTACGAGAGACTGAGGTTCGGCCGATATCGAGCGATCCATACCCGGTCGAAACCTTGATTGCCGAACCTGGCGTCCTGCCACCCACCCAGCCGCTCAGATCCGCCTTGCGCATCCACACTCGATTCGTTCCCACATCGTAGCGCAACAACATCCCACGGCTTGCGCCCGGCTGATTATTCACGATGTACCAGACACGGGACAAATTGCTGACGCCGTCGCCATCGGTGTACGTCGTTGTGAATGTGACCAACGCGCCAGCAGCGCTAGACATGCTCTTCGGCGAGAGGGCGCCGATTTTCGGTGGACGGTTTACTATTAACCGTCCTACACGCTTCCATCCCGACTGCAAGGCGAACGCGTCCTGCGCCTGAGCGTACACGTTGTATGTCCGACCGCTCAACAATGGTTGGTACGAGAGTGCCCAGCGAACCGTCAGCGTATCGCCGGAGCCTGATATCTGCGTGCCGAGCGCGTTCAACGTGACACCGGAGTTCGTGACCGTGGTCCTGGTACCCGGCGTGATGCCACCGAGCCAGCGCGTGTTCGCGCTATCCCGGAGATACAGTTTGTTCGTGTTTGCCTCGTAGCGTACGAAGACCCCGCCCGTTGGGCTCGTAGTGCTTGCTACGAGCAGGTCGGCACGTGCGATACTTGACGCACCGTCCGCATCAAAGTACTTCTCGATATGCGTGAAGGACTGTCCCGGCACGGCCCGAGCAAGCGCGGGCGTGTGTGCCTGCGGAACTGGCGTCGCGGACACACTGTACGCGCCCTTCCACAGCCACGGCAGCGCCGACGCTGACGTGCCCTGATCCGCCGCGACGCTGTACAAGTTGTACGTACGACCACTGAAAGATTGCTTGAAGGTAACGCCCCAACGGACGGTCAGGACGCCGGACGCCACGGAGACACTGGTCGCCTGGCCGTCCAGGATCGCCCGGCCGTTGTCGAGTTTCGCGGTCCCGCCAGGTGTGACGGGGCCGAGCCAGCCGCTGTTGTCTCCATTCCGCAGGTAGAGGTTTCGTTGCGGGGCATCGTATCGCAGCCACACCGCGCCGCTACCCGCGAGTTGCGTGTTGAGGAGCAACTGCGCACCTTCCAGGTCCGCGATACCATCGGGGTCCGAGTAAGTCGACCGAATTGCCGTCGGGAGTTCAGTTACCCCCACTTGTCCCGCATCAGGAACCACACCGGCGGCCGGTGGGCGATTCACGAGCCACGTACCATGCTTGACCCACGAGGTGATCGCCCCCCCGAAGTCCTCGGCTTGCAGGTAGACATTGAGCAGGTTCCCGCTGCTCAACGGGCTCTCGCTCACCGCCC
>Ga0136611_10004176_pt1 | contig 10106 bp, 7 predicted proteins | sample AntDrymUQ2232306_2_FD_106645 | JGI IMG/M metagenome (GOLD analysis project Ga0136611, IMG submission 106645) | Polar desert sand microbial communities from Dry Valleys, Antarctica - metaG UQ223 (23.06) | ecosystem: Environmental > Terrestrial > Soil > Desert | place: Antarctica: Dry Valley... | reverse complement strand
GCTCGTTGTTGATCTTCACGAGCACGCCGAGCTTCTTGGCCTGGAGGTCGAGGTTCCCCGTCGCCGGCGTGCTCTCGGTGATGGCGCTCCCTTCGCCGACCCAGTAGGCCGTGCTGCCGCCGGTGAGGCGCGGGAACTGGATGCGGCCGTTCGGCGGCATCGCGATCTCCTGCGCCCCGGCCGCGGCGAAGGCTTCGAGGTTGCGCTGGAGGTCGATAAGTTCGCCGAGCATCGCCGGCGGCACGAGCGTTCCGCCCGCAGCATCATCGGTGGTGCCGAGCGCCTTCACGCGCAGCCGCCGTGCGATCCAGTTCGCTTCCTCCGGATCGAAGCGGTTGACGTTCGCGGTCATCTTCTGCCGCAGTTCACTTTGCAGCTTTTGTCCCTGCGGCTCGAACGCCGGAAGGTGCGCCGACGCCAGCGGCACCAAGAACGACTGCGCCCCGCCGTGCGGCGAGAATCCGTAACTCGCATAGAGGTCGCGGAGCTGGTGGTGCGTTTGGATTTCTTCCTTCGCCTGCTCGGGGCCGACGTAGCCGAGGGCGAACGCGGCGACTTTCAGCACGGAGTAGCCGGCGGAATCTTGGCCGATGGGGCCGGTCGTGACCCACGGCACGCGCCGCTCGATGCGGCCGGGGGCGCGGGTCGCTTTCTCGACGGCGGTGGTCGTCCGGTCTTCGATGAACTGCACGAGTTCGTCGCGGGTCTGGAAGCGGTCGTCGGCGGTCGCGGTCGTCGTCATGGTGGAACCTCGGGGAATGGAGGGAATGGGAACGGATCGTCTCCCCCTCTCCGAAACGGAGAGGGGGAGACGAGGAGACTCTTGACCCCGGAGGGGTCAAAGAAGGGGCGTCTGCGGAGCGGAGCGTTGGAGTTCAACCTTCAGGTTGTGGGGCGGGCGGAGTCTGCGACGCCCGACCACCTGGGCCGCGAGACTCCGCATCGTAAACGAGGGTGTGTCACAAAACGGGCGGGCGTCGCAGACTCCGCCCGCCCACAACCTAAAGGTTGAACTCCAACGCGGAGAAGAACGGTCATCCCGCTTTCGCCATCAGATCGGCGAAGGCGTCGCGGGTCGGATACGCCCGCCACACCCGACAGCCGCGGTCGTCGGGGATTTGCCAGAGCCAGTCGCGCAGCTCGCTCGTCTTCACGAGCCCCTTCTGGAGGGCGAGCGTCAGCGCGCCGGGGTTCTCGGGGATCGGCACGGCCGAGTATTCGAGAAGCTCCCAATCGTCGATGCGGGCCCCCTTCGCCAGCGGCTTGACCTTCCGCGGGATGAACCCGATCGACCAGCCGCGCAGGACGCCCTGCTCGTAGAGCCGGAAGACGTCCTCGGCGAACGGCACGTTCTGCGCGAACTTCGTCTCGGCGACGATGCGACTCGGTTGCAGATCGAGCCACTGGCAGGTGCCGATGGGCGGGACCGCGGCGCGGTTGTGCGCCCAGAGCACGACGGGGTTGAGCAGGAACTCCTCGGCGTTGCGGAGGCCGAGCGGCATCACCACGTCGCCGGCTCGGTCGGGTTCGACGGTCGTGATGACGCTGCGGAGGAGCATCTTCGCGGCGTCGAGATGGAGCGTGCGCGCGGCCGGATCGGCTCGGATGAGCGAGGTCATGGGGAATCTCGGTGATGGAGAAACGGAAAAGGCGAGCCGACCGTGTCAACGGTCGGGTGGATCGCCGGAGAGTTGCATTCGTCGTGGAGAGTTCGCTTCACCCGACCGTTGACACGGTCGGCTCGCCTAGTTCGGCAGAATCGGCGAATCGAACTTCGCATCGGGCAGCGGCAGAAGCCCCCGGCTCTTGCGGATTTCGTTGTAGGTCCGCAGCCCGAGCCGCGCGTCCAGTTCGTCGTCCTTGCGGCGCTGATCCAAAACCCGCGGCGAGCAATCGGGGAAGCTTACGACCACGTCCGGCCCGTAGCGCCGACCCAGATCGCGCGTCAGCGATTGGCCGAGCAGTTCGAGCTTCGGCTGCACCGTCCCCTCGCAGAACATCGTGCGGGCACCGTCCCAAAGGCCCGAGCCGAGACCGGTGTTCTCCGCGATCCCCGTGATCGGCGGCGGCACGCGGAAGACCGCGAGGATTTCGTCCCGCGTCATCTTCGACGAGTTCAGGAAGTCCATCTCGGCGGGCGTGAGCGTCCAGGGGCTGGCCTTCAATCCCTGTTCGAGCACGAGCGGACGGTTCCAGTTGCCGCGGCCCGCGAATTTCTCCGTCAGGCGCTCTTCGAAGCGCTTCAACGTCTGATCGGTCAGCATCTGTTCCGTGTGCAGCACCATGCCCGGCCGCGATCCCGCGAGGAACGCCTGATGGCGCGACTTCAGCAGTTCCGTGTTCGTGTCCACCGTGAGTGCGTTCGCCTGCAGCGGCGAAAGGCCGTAGTGCGGATCGAGCGGATTGGGATACTTCAGATGCACGATCTCATCCGGCCGGAACGATTCCGTCGGCACGCCGGGGGCACCGATCTCGTAGCCCTTCACATAATCGCGGGCATCGGGGAGAACCTTCACCCACGGCGTCGGCACGATCCAGAGTTCGGCCGGTTCGCCGCTGGTGCGGTCGTGGGCGATGTACCAGAAGCAATTCCCCGTCAACTCCAGCGAGACGATCGTCGAGTACCAGAGTTCCCACGGCGTCAGCCACGGGTTCGGTTCGTCGAGCAATCGGCAGAGCGGATGCGTGTGCGGGAGCGCCGTCTGCTCGTGCTCCGCTTGGCCCGTGTTCAGGTACAGGTGCGGCCGCTGGCGGGCGACTTCCTGGGCGATGGCGTTGACGGCCGCATAGACCCATGAGGAGTAGTTCCGCAGTTGCTCGGTCGCGTCGTTCTTCCACCAGCCGCCGGTCGGATAGGGCGGCGCGAAGAATCGCGGCGGGCTCGGCGAGCCGAACCCGCTCGACGAGCCGACCCCGGTCACGGGTCGGGTTCTATGCGAAGGCGCTTTCAGCCACGCCCCGAGGCTGCGGATCAGGAACATGACTCGATCTCCTCGGGCGTCGGGGTGTGGGACAAGCCGGGCCCGTAGGGGTCGGGCACCGGCGGCGGTTCGGGCGGCGGCGGGCCTTTCGAGTAGCCGAGGCCGCGCAGGACGTAGAGGATCTCGCTCCACGCGGGGAAGCGGCGGTCGTTCTTTTTCTGGAAGGCGTACATCGCGAGGGCGAATTCGAGTTCGTCCGGGGTCGTGTCGCTGCCCGGGTGCTGGAAGTCGGTGCGGAGGGGGATCGTCCGGCGGACCATGCGCTGACTCCCGAAGTGCCACCCACTCCTTCGGCGGTCGATAGATGTATATAGTGAACACTAGGATATAAGCGATGAACGGCCCCGCGTCAAGCGAGCGGCGCGGATTCTGTGTAAATTATTACACTAGCACGGAACGTGCCGAAAAGGGGAGAGGACGCGATGGGGCGGATGTGGCCGCGCTGCGGCGATGGCCCGGAAGCGATCCGAAAGTCAGCCCAGCAGCGCGACGAGCGAATTGTCCTGCGGGTAGCTGTGCCCGAGGTGCTGGCGGAACCCCTCCGCATACGCGAGGCCCGCATCCGCGCCGCGCGAGCGAGACCAATCGCGCATCGACTCGACCAAGTTATCGACGCCGTGATGCTTGCGGAGCCACGCCCGCTGGCTCTCGTGGCAGGCGAGCATTTCCGATTTGACCCCGATGGCCGAAGCGATGTCCACGGCGAACGCGGGCGGAACCGGGCGGCCGAAGAGATCCTTCCCCTCCAGCGGATCGCAGTAGTAGAGGTGCGGGATCGCGTCGAGCGGCGCGTGCGCTTCGGCGTGGCCGGGGCGGTGCAGGAAGTTGCGGATCGGCGCGGCGAACGTCGCGGCGCGCACGAGCCGGCTCGTCTGCTCGTGATCGAGGTGGTAGTCGTCCGGGCTGTGGGTCAGCACGATCCGCGGGCGGACGGCGTTCAGCAGCCGGCAGACTTTTTCCAACTGCTCCTCGCCATATTGCACGCGCAGGTCGAGCACTTCGAGGCAGTGATAGCTCGCCCCCCCGACTTCGGCGGCGGCCTTCCCCTCGGCGCGGCGGAGCGCGGCGATGGCGTCCGGCGCGAGTTCGGCCGAGCCGCAGTCGCCCGCGGTCATGGTGGCGATGTGGATCGCGTAGCCGCATTCGCGCCGCAGCCGGACGAGCGTTCCGGCGCAGAGGAACTCGGCGTCGTCGGGGTGGGCGAGGATCGCCAGAGCGACGTTCAGCATGGCGCTCATCCCCCGGGGCCGCCGGGTAGGGCCGGCATGTCCGGCGGGCCCGACGGGCCCGGGGGCGGCGGCGGCTTCCGCATCAGCCCTTCTTTCACTTTGGCCGCGTCGCGCACGGTCGGGCTCACCCAGCGCACGTCCCGCGTCGGGCTGGTGAACTCGCGCAGGTAGGCGTACTTGCCGCCGGCGCGGATCGACTCGGGAAGGCGGGCGGCCGCGGGGTCGATGACCTCCAGGATCGCGAGGGCGATGCGGTCGGTCGTCTCCGCGTCGGCGATGGCCCACGCGAGTTCGCGGTCGAGGTTCGATCCCGCCGGCACGATGCCAGACTGCGGCACGATGGCCCCGAGCGCCGCTTTCGCGGGGGCGCCGCGGCCCTCGTCCACGAGCTGCTTCATGAGCTTCACTTCGAGTTCGGCCGTGGCCTCCTGGACGCTGTCCGAGCGCTCGCCGTTGTGGTACTTCGGATACCGCTGCAGGGCCAGCCGCCACTTGGCGTTCGCCCCGGCGTAGCCGCTCTTGGCGGAACCCATATCGGCGGAGGCGTAGGCGCGGTTCGCCTTCCAGAGCAGCTTGCGGGCCTCGGTCATCTCGCGGCTCGCCTCGGCCTCCGTGGAGGCGAGGAAGAACGGGAAGTTGCTCGTCGAGGCGTTCTGCTGGTAGTAGACGAGCGCCCGGCGGGCGTTCACCCACTCGCGCTTCAGGCCGAGGGCGGCGAGCTGCTCGTCGGTGAAGTCCGGCGGCAGCCCGCTGAGCGGCCCGAGGATCGCCGTCTTCTCGGCGTCGCGCTGGTACTTGAGCAGTTGCGTATCGCTGAGGATCAGCCCGTTCGTGCGGCCGTAATCGAGCCACATCGCGTGGGCTTCGGCGTACTCGGACATCGCCGAGACCGGCCGGGCCGTGCCGCTCTCGCCGCCGAGGGAGGAGCCGCGGGCCGCGACTTTGAGGGGGGGCTTGCCCTCCTTAGCGAACCAGGCGTTCGGCGAATCGACGAGCTCGTCCGGGTTCCAGAGCGATTCGGGGCCGTCGTCGAACCAGCCCTCCTTCTGGAGGAACTCGGCGAGGTAGGTCTGCGAGCGCGAGGGGTGCATCCGGAAGAGGATGAGCATCGGCTTCGTCGGGATGCGGTACTTGAACTCGTCGTACTCGCCGCGGCGCGGCGCGGCGGCCGGTTCCCCTTCGACCGGCGGCGGCACGACCGAACCGGCGTAGTCGTACCAGGCCCGTGCGGCGTGGAAGGCGTCGAACGAGTCGTTCGTCTCGTCGCGGCCGGTGTACTCGCGGCGCTTGCTCGCGAACGCCGGCGGGAAGATCGGGAACTGCGCTTCGTCTCCGACGAGGCGATCCTGGCGGTCGGCGTTCTTGCTGTCGATGTCGTATCGCGTCGGGATCTGCCGGTTCACCCGGAGGAAATCGACGACGGCCGCGGGCGACTTGCGGTTGAGCTTCGTCTGGAGGCGGCGGACGAACTGCGGGTTGCGCTCGCAGAACTCGCGGAACTTGCGGTCGTCCACGGTGCCGTTCGGCGCGAGCTGATCGGGGTCGCGTTCGGAGGGCTTCATCGCGCTCACGTTCATGAGGCTGCGGAGCACGTCCACCTTGTCCGAGACGCTGAACTTGTTCTGGTAGTAGAAGCCGATGGTGAAGCGGATGTCCGGGTTGCCGACCTTCCAGTCCTCGCCGCCGCCGCGATAGACCTTTGTGTTGCGGCGATCCCCCTTCGCGAGCAGGTCGATGCCGCGGGCGATGTAGAAGTACATGTCGCCGAGCTTCTCGTTTTCGACCGACACGTTGTACGAGATATTCCAGCTCTGGAAGAGCCACGGCTGGATGAAGTTCGGCTGGAGTTCCGTGACGATGTTCACGAGGAGTTCGAACTCGTGGTACTCGCCGCGCTTCTGCTTCTCGATGGCCTGATTCCAGAGCACCGTGATCACGATGCCCTGCAGCCCGAGCATACTGTGCCGCGCGGCGCTGCCGGCGACTTCGGGGTCGCCGCTGTCGAGTTCGCGCAGTTCGAGCGCGTCGGCCTGCTTCAGGATCGGCAGGCGGGCGACGGCGTTCGTGGATACGACGTTCCCCTTGGCGTCGCGCGTCTCGCCGAACGGCAGCGGGATCACTCCGCGCCAGAACATGCTGAGCGTGAACAGCGCGAGGATCAGCGCGAAGTAGGTCGCCTTGCGGACGGTCGCCCGGCGGCGCAAATTATCGGTCATGGGCGGTCGCTCCCGATGCTTGAGTCACAACCGACAAGAGGGACGCGGATGACGCGGAAAAAAGGCGGGATGAAGAGGATCTGAGAAAGATATTATTCATTCCGATCCTCTTCATCGGGGTTTCATCCGCGTCATCCGCGTCCCTCTTGTCCTTCGAATTCACGCGGCCACTTCCCGCGAGCGCAGCATGTAGAACCCGAGCAGGAACCACGGGAACAAATACCCGGCCAGCGACACCAGGTTCATCACCATGCACTCGGTCGGGATGTTGAACCCCTCCGAGACGAACGTCGTCCAACTGAAGGCGTCGATGTCCGGCAGCAGGTTGAAGACCCGCCGCATCACCCAGCCGAAGCCCTTGTCGCCGAAGGCCGCGGCGCGCAGGGTCGCCGAGCCGTCGTCCTGCGCCGTGGACTGCTTCGCCTGGAAGATCTGGTTCGCGGACACGAGCGGCCCCCCGACCCCGGCCGAGAGGTCGATGAGCTTGCTCAGCGTGTCGGCGAACATCCCGACGAGGTAAAGGAACGCCGTCGCGAGGAACGTCACGATCCCCGCGAGGTAGGTGCTGAGGCTCACGGCGAGGCCGATGACGATCATCATCCGGCACCAGATGCCGATGGACGACTTCAGGTAGTTCCAGCCGAAGGACTTCTCCTTTTCCAGGATGTACAGGTCCCCCTCGGCCATCCCCAGAAGCTGGGAAGTGGTCGTACACTTGACGTAGATCTTCACGCGCGGCGGTGCCGGCAGCGGCTTGCCGTCGTCCCCCTTGCGGGCGGGCGGCGCCTCGGCCGCGTTCTTGAAGAGCGCACTCGGCACGAGGATCGATTCGGGCCGGAAGTCGTAGACGTTCTTCGAGCTGACCTCGAAGAAGCCGTAGTCGCCGGCGAGCTTGTTCGCCACGTCCCAGATCTTGCGGTCGCGGTCGTCGTCCTTGCCGGTGAGCAGAGCGTCCATCGAGTTCGTCATCAGGGAGATCGGCTCCTTGTAGTCTTCCGGCCGGCCCCCGAGTTTCTCCGCCAGGAGCTTCCGCGCGTCGTCGAGGTACTTCTTCTCGGGATCGCGGTACTCCTCCGGCGCGCCGCCGAGTTTCTTGGCGAGCGCGGAGAGGCCTTCGTCCGTCGGCGTCTTCCAGCTCCACTCGCCGGTACCGGTATTGGCCACGGCCGGGGCGATCTGCTCGTTCTGCCAGCTCACGATCCGGATCTTCACGTCGACGCCCTGGTCGTCGATTCCCTTGCCGAGGCGGAAGATGTCGAAGGTGAACTCGACGGGCACGCGGTCCCCCGCGGCGGCGGGCAGCGATTCGGGCACGCGGTCGAACGACCAGACCGCGCGCTGGCTGCTGCGGACATCGCCCGCGATGTACTTGCGGTAGTTGAACTCGCGGCCGGCGTCGATCCCCTCGATGCCGCCGCGGCGCGATTCGAAGCTCAGTTTGCCGCGCTGCGGCACGCGGGCCTTGAAGGTTTCGTTCTGCGCTTCCGCCTTGATGTTGTTCGAGCTGATGGCCGATTCGATGAGCAGCCAGTTGACGACCGTGAGGAAGAGCAGCGCGAGCGTGGCCATGGCCCCGTAGCCGAGGAAGCGGCCGAGGATGATCTCGAAGCGCTCGACCGGCTTCGTGACGATCGTGTAGATGTTCTGGTTCTTCACGTCGCTCGGGATGGCGAACGACACGAACCCGGCCGCGGTGACGAGCATGACGAGCTGGAGGAAGCCCGACATCACTTCGACGCGGAGGCGGAGTTCGTCGGCCGGCTTGCTCGGGAGGAACCAGGCGATCGGGAAGAAGATCGGGATGAACACGAGCAGGATCACGACGAAGACGCGCTTGCGGTAGACCTCGATCACCGAGAGTTTGGCGAGTGCGAAAATCCGCCGCCATCGGAGTTTCGCGATCCGCTGGAAGAACGGCGCGGTCGCGCCGATCATCGAGAAGAGGCCGCCGAGCATGAGGGCGATGTCGGCCGGGAGCTTGCTGAAGGCGGGGGCCTTGTACTTCACGAAGCCGGTGGCGTCCGGGGCGTTCGCGGCGTCGGCCGGCTTCGCGACCGCGAGGAGCGAGAAGTAGGCCGCGTAGCAGAGCAGCGCGACGACCGCCGAGAGGAACATCACCTTCGGGACGGCGAGGCGCTCCTTCGCCGAGGGCGACTTGGCCCCGAACATCGCGTAGAGCAGGTAGACGCACAGCCCGGCGAAGACGAAGCCGCCCGCTTCGCCGAGCCACGCCTGCACGAGGCCGGGGAAGTCGGCGTAGACGAACGGATCGCGGTCGAGGATGAGCAGGCCGAACAGCATCGGATCGGACATGGCCGGGGGTCTCGGAAGTCGGGTGAGTCGTTCGGTCGCGTGTTGGAGTTCAACCTTCGGGTTGTGGGCCGGGCGGAGTCCGCGACGCTCGACCCACAACCCGAAGGTCGAACTCCAACAAGATGGCCCTGCCCAATCATCTCCCCGCTTCGGGTGGCAGGTAGCGCCGGCCGGGGCGGGCCTTCGATTCTTCGATGATGCGAAGGAACAAGTCTTCGAGCGTCGTCGTCGGGTGGCCGATGGTTTCGAGCTTGCCGCCGTGCCTCTCGATCAGGGCCCGCAGTTCGCGCTCGAGTTCCGGCGACGCCTGCACGCCGCTCGCCTGCACCTGGAGCCGCTTGGCGTCCTCCACGAGCTTGCTGACGGTGCCCTGCTCCTGAAGGTCGCCGTTGTAGAGGATGGCGATGCGGTCGCAGACGTCCTGCACATCGTCGAGGCGGTGCGAGCACATCAGGATCGTCTTCCCCTTCCGCTTCAGGTCGAGGATGAGGTCTTTCATCCAGCGCGTGCCGAGCGGGTCGAGGCCCGACGTCGGCTCGTCGAGGATGATGAGGTCGGGATCGTTGATGAGGGCTTGGGCGAGGCCGATGCGCTGGCGCATCCCCTTCGAGTATTCGCGGAGGATGCGCTTCTTGTCGGCGCCGAGGCCGACTTGATCGATGAGTTCGGCGGAGCGCTTGCGGCGCGTCTCGGCGGGCATGTCGAAGAGCCGGCCGTAGAAGTCGAGCGTCTCTTCGGCGTTGAGGAAGCGGTAGAGGTACGATTCTTCCGGCAGGTAGCCGATGCGCTCGTTCTTCTCGACCTTCGCGGCCGGTTCGCCGAAGACGTACCCCTCGCCGCTGGAAGCGAAGAGCAGCCCGAGCAGGAGCTTGATCGTGGTGGTCTTGCCGGAGCCGTTCGGCCCGAGGAGGCCGAAGATTTCGCCCTTCTGGATGGTGAGGTCGAGGGCGTTGAGGGCGGTCTTCTTCTTCCGGCCCCAGAAGTCGCGGTAGATTTTGGTCAGGTTGCGGGTTTCGACGACATTCGGGACGACCATCGCACAACCTCGCGCCGCCAGCGGGAATCGGACCGGTACGGGCAGTACGCCCGGCCCGCCTGCGGGGTTCGCGCCGCCGCCGCAAATGGGCGGAGCGTTGGAGTTCAACCTTCAGGTTGCGGGTCGGGCGGAGTCCGCGACGCCTGACCTCCTGGGAAATGGAAACTCCGCATCGGGAACCATCGCGTGTCGCAAAACGGGTCGGCGTCGAAGACTCGCCGACCCGCAAACTGAAGGTTGAACTCCAACGCTCCGCTTGTTGGGAAGCTACTCCTTCCACTGGTCCGGCAGATCCGGCAGGGTGTCACGGAGAATTTCGAACACGGCCTTG
>Ga0136611_10004175_pt1 | contig 10108 bp, 9 predicted proteins | sample AntDrymUQ2232306_2_FD_106645 | JGI IMG/M metagenome (GOLD analysis project Ga0136611, IMG submission 106645) | Polar desert sand microbial communities from Dry Valleys, Antarctica - metaG UQ223 (23.06) | ecosystem: Environmental > Terrestrial > Soil > Desert | place: Antarctica: Dry Valley... | reverse complement strand
TCGGGGGGAACATGGAGCGCGCAAGCTACCTTCCTCACGGACCTCCGAAGCTCCGCCAAAACGCTGTCGCACCTACCTAGCCCCTTGACAATCCTTCATAGGCGCTGCAGCGCATGGTTAGGCGTTGCGGGTGTTGTCATTGGGCCAGCGCGTCGGTAGCAGAGTATGACTCTGGATAATGCTGGAACCACTGGTCTGTTGTGTCGAGGGAGCCTCCGCGTGCTAAGACGATGTCGGCAATGGTCGTGAGCAAACACTCGTCTGCGCGAAAGAACAGGAACGGGATAACGTGTCCGTAGCCGAGGCTGATGTAGATGGTTGTGTCGCGAGTGTAAGCCTCTACGGAAACCTTCCCTGGAGGGCGACGGAATGAGAAGAGCTTTGGCGAGGCGGAAAAGCCCAAGGTGGGAAAGCAGGCGATCCCGCAGGCTGCTATATCTGCCCAGAACCGCTCGGCTGCCGACGCAGGAAGCTCGTAGCTGGGTGCCTTTGTAAATGCTCGTTTCACGGAAAACGCGTAGCAACGCCTAACTCTGTATTCGGCGAATCGGCGGGTCGAGGAGCATGTGGGCGTTTCCAGGCATAAAATCGGGGTTGTGTCCGCAGGTCAGAGGAGCTTATCTCATAAAAATGTTGCCGGCCAAGCCCAAATTGCTCGAACAGGTGCGAAGTTTTATGCGAACGTGCCACTACAGCCGGAGCACGGAGGTGAGCTATTGCGACTGGATCCGGCGGTTCATTCTTTTCCATGGAAAGCGCCATCCCTCGGAGATGGCGGAGCCGGAGGTGATGGCGTTTCTTTCCCACCTCGCGGTGAACCGTAATGTGGCAGCGTCGACGCAGAACCAAGCGCTCTCAGCGCTGCTGCTGCTCTACAAAAAGGTGCTGAACCGTCCGCTGGAACGGCTCGATGAGGTGGTGCGGGCGAAGACTCCGCGGCGGGTCCCGCTGGTGCTCACGAAGGAAGAAGTCGGGGCGATCTTCGGACAACTGCGCGGGGAGCGGTTGATCGTGGCGCAGTTGCTTTACGGCTCCGGGATGCGGCTGATGGAGGTCTTGCGCTTACGGGTGCAGGACGTGGATTTCGGTTATCGGCAGATCACGGTGCGGGATGGGAAGGGTGGCAAAGATCGCGTGACGATGTTGCCGGAGGGATTGGCCGAGCGGTTGCGGATGCATTTGGAGGTGGTGAAGCGGTTGCATCGCCGCGATGTGCGGCAGGGTTTCGGCGCGGTCTGGCTGCCGCATGCGCTCGCGCGGAAGTATCCGCACGCGGCGAAAGCGTGGGCCTGGCAGTATGTCTTTCCGGCGGGCAAACGCGTCCCGTGGCCAGCGGACGAGGCGGAGCCGGGCGGGCTGGCGGAGCGGCGGCATCATTTGCATGAAAAGACGATGCAGATGGCGATGCAGAAGGCGGTGCGCGCGGCGGGACTCGGGAAGGCGGCGAGCTGTCACACGCTGCGGCACAGCTTTGCGACGCATCTTCTGGAGCGGGGGCAGGATATTCGCACGGTGCAGGAGCTCCTCGGGCACAAGGATGTCAGCACAACGATGATTTACACGCATGTGCTGAACCGGCCGGGGCTGACGGTGCGTAGTCCGCTGGACTGACCGGGAAGGGCAAAGAACCGCAGAGACGCAGAGACGCGGAGCGGAGGTGGCGGGGCGGAGACGGCTCGGGATCGCGATTTCTGCGGGTCGAAGTGGCGCGGAGCCTCTAACTTCTCCTTTTCTCCTGCGACGGGCGCGGTGTGCAGGCAAAGTTTGAGGTTCCTCGACAGGCTCGGAATGACAAACATTGGCTACCTCGACAGCCTGCTAAACCGTGAAGTCGGTGAGAAACAGCTCTCCGGTCTGACGATCGATAAAGAGCCGGAAGTTCGCGTGCGGCTCCTTGCTCTTCCAGATTTCGTAGGTCTCGAGCGGCTTGGGGATGAACCAGGCGGGTTTTTCGTGAAAGAAACGCTGCACTTCCTGGCGCTCTTCCTTCGTCGGCTCAGTGAAGTGAATGAGATTGCCGGATTCCTCGGCTTGCTTGCGGAAGGCGTCGTTGGGCGCGAGCGCGAAGAAATACTCGAACTCGTGGGTGAAGTGTGGCGAACGCCAATACCATGATCGGACGATCTCGATGTCACGGGGCTGGCTCTGTCCGAACGCGCGCTTCCAGTTCTTCGCGTCATCAACCCATATGCCGGAGCGGTGACACGCGCTGGCAAGGGACAGCACGAACAACGGGAGCAGCAAGATGCGAATGTGGCGCATCGCATTGGCTCGCGGTGAGTGATCGCCGCGCGTTCTGGCGACGGTGCGGAGCTTTGCGAAGAGTGGGTGCATCCGATGCGCTCAGTAGAGCTCGACGGGCGAGCGTTTACCGTCTTCGGGGCTGCGCTCGGCGGCGAGTTCCGGGCCGAGGGTATTCACGCGCAAATCCCACACTTCCTGATCGCGGCGAGCCCATTCCTCTTCGGAGAACGGGTCGGCAGGGACGAGCTGCGCTTTGAAGGCAGCGACGTTCGCGAGGGCGCGGTCGAGTTCGGTGCGGGGGACTTTCTCCAGGAAGCGGAACGCTTGTTCAACGACCTCGACGCGGTGGCAGATCATCGCGAGATCGTTCCCGGCCGTAATCGCGAGGCGGATGACTTCCTCGAGACCGCGAGCGTCTTTCCCGAACGGCTCGAGGATCGCGCCCATATCGAGGTCGTCGGTCATGATGAGGCCGCGGAAGCCCAGCTCCCCGCGAAGGAGGTTCGTGATCACGGGGCGCGAGAGGGAGGTCGGGACGCTGGCGGGATCGAGGGCGGGGTAGAAGGCGTGGCCGATCATCATCGAGCTGACGGCGGCTGAGCCTGCGGCGAAGTGGCGGAAGACGGCGAGCTCGTGGATCTCGAGATCGCCCCGGGTGAGATCGACGGTGGGGAGTTCGTGGTGAGCGTCGAGCGGGGCGCGGGAGTAGCCTGGGAAATGTTTGCCGCAGGTGAGGATGCCTTCGGCGCGCAGGGCATCAGCGAAGATGGCGGCGTTGCGGATGACTTGCGGCGCGTCGTTGCCATAGCAGCGGCCGCGGAGGGAGTTGTCCGCGTCGTCATCGAAGGAGATGTCGAGGACGGGGCAGAGGTCGAGATTGAACCCGAAAAGGCGCAGGAGGCGGCCGGTGGTGCGGCCGTGCTCGCGGATCAGCGCTGGGTCGTCGCGGTCGCGGAGCTGGTTGGCGTTCGGCGGCTCGTGCCCAAGGAGTCTCAGGCGGGAAACGCGGCCGCCTTCCTGGTCGATGGTGATGATCGGCTCGACGTCGCTGAGGGCGCGGAGGTCATCGATGAGCGTGCGGAGCTGGCGCGGTGTCTGGATATTCCTGCCAAAGAGGATGAAGGCGCCCGGCTGGATGCGGCGGAACGCGGCGGCGGTGGCGGAATCGAGGACGGGGCCGGGGACGCCGGTCATGAGGAGCTGGCCAAGAGACATTGGCCGGAAGATGCGGAGTGAAGGGGCGCTTGCGCAAGAGCTGCTCGCGAGAGTTCCTGCCGGCACGGGAGCCGCATCTGCCCTCTTTTGCCGAGGGCGGGACATAAGAGCGGCGGCGCTTGTGAAATTTTTCACAAAATCACCTTGCGGCCTCCGGAGCCCATTCGCATCCTCGCCGCTACCGTGCGTCACATGGCTCTCAGCCTGCCTCTTTTTGCTGCTTCGATGGCCTTCGGCGGGTGCGGACCGCGCTTTACGAACGAGAACCTGGCGGTCGTCGATGAGCAGCGCATCAAGCTGGACAAGGCCCACAAAGGGCTCTCGCCCAAGGAGGTGGAGAGCATCCTCGGCCAGCCCACGCGCATCGAAACAACGCGCCTGCCTCTGGAAACACAGAAAAAGGAAGTGGAGGTCGTCCGCTACTTCTACAAGCAGGATGGGGAAACGATTGAGCTACACTTTGTCGACAGCAAGCTGATCAACGCGGTGCCGCGGCTAAAGGAGCCGGGGCTCGTGCAGGCTGCGAAGTAGTGAAGAGTGCACCGGAAATGACGATCGCGCCTCCACCGGCACTGCTCGCGAGGATCGACGAAGCAATTGCCCGCTATCCGGCAAGTAAACGCAGCGCCTCGATGCCGCTCCTGCACCTCTGGCAAGAACACTTTGGGTTCATCAGCGAGACGGGGATCAGGTGGATCGCCGAGCGGCTGGAGCTGCAGCCGATCAACATTCTCGAGCTGGTGACCTTCTATCCGATGTTCCGCCAGGAGCCGGTCGGACGGCGCCACATCCGGGTCTGCCGCACGCTGTCGTGTGCGATGGCGGGTAGCTACGAGTTACGCGACGCGATTGCGAAGGCCGTCGGCATCAATTTGCAGGAAGCGGCCGTGGCACGGCATTCCGGGGATGCGGAGCACGGGCCGGAGCACGAGGTGCACAATGAAGGCCATGCAGAGTCGATCCGCATCAGCGCGGACGGACGTTACTCCGTAGAGTTCGTGGAGTGTCTCGCGAGCTGTGGCACTGCTCCAGTGGCAATGGTGGATGACCTCTTCAAGGAAAGTGTGGCGGCCGACGAGGTGACTGCTCTTCTGGGTCTCACGCAAAGCGACGCGACGCTGCCGAAGGTGCAGCCGCCGCATCCGCGAGAGAAGCGCATCGTCTTCAAGAACGTCGATCGGGAGGGCTGGACCAACGACCTCGGGTGTTACCTGAGAGACGGCGGGTATGCGGAGCTCAAGAAGGCGCTCACGATGGCTCCTGAGCAGATCCTTGAGGAAGTGAAGAAGTCAGGCCTGCGTGGCCGCGGAGGCGCTGGTTTTCCATGCGGGGTCAAGTGGAGCTTTATCAAGCGTGGTGGACCAAAGCCGACCTATCTCATCTGCAACGCGGATGAGTCGGAGCCGGGGACATTCAAAGACCGGTATATCATTCATCAGGACCCCCATCAGCTCCTTGAAGGGATGATCATCAGCTGTTTCGCGGTCGATGCGCGGCTCGCTTATATCTATATCCGTGGGGAGTTTCCCGAGGGGGCGCAGATCCTCGAGCGGGCCATCGAGGAAGCCCGTGCGAAGGGCTTCCTCGGAAAAAACATCCTTGGCTCGGGGTTCGATTGCGAGATTTACGTTCATCGCGGCGCCGGAGCGTATATTTGCGGCGAAGAGACAGGATTGATCGAAAGCCTTGAAGGGAAGCGTGCCTACCCGCGCATCAAGCCACCCTACTTCCCCGCGGTTCTCGGTCTATATCAGTGCCCGACAGTCGTGAACAACGTTGAGACGCTCTGCGATGTGAAGCATATCATCGCGATGGGCGGTGGAGAGTTCGCCAAGCTCGGCAAGCCGAATAACACGGGAACGCGCGTGCTCTGCGTGAGCGGCGACGTGCAGCGGCCTGGTTACTATGAGGTCGAAGTCGGGAGCGTGACCATGGGTGAACTGATCTACGACCTCTGCGGTGGCATGCGCGAAGGTCGCACACTGAAGGCGGTCATTCCCGGCGGCTCATCGGCAAAGGTGTTGAAAGCCGGCGAGAGATACAAGGTGAAGGATCAGGAAATCTCCCTGGAAGAGATACCGATGGACTTCGATACCCTTGCGGCAGCTGGCTCCATGGCGGGATCTGGCGGGGTTATCGTGATGGACGACTCCCGAGACATGCTCGAGGTCCTGAATAACATCAACGAGTTTTACGCGCACGAGTCGTGTGGCCAATGCACGCCGTGCCGTGAAGGCAGTCTGTGGATGAAGAAGATTACCGACCGGATGCTTGCCGGAGGTGGGACGGAGCGGGATCCGGCGGTCTTAACCAACATGGCGGATAACATCGCCGGCAAGACCATCTGCGCGTTCGGCGAAGCGTGCGCCTGGCCAACCCAGAGCTTTGTGGCGAAATTCCCGGAGGAGTTCGCGAGCAGGGCAAGGAAGCACTACCCACCTCCGATGCCGCCGGAGTATACTCCCGACGAGTTAGTCGCAAAGGCCGCCATTCCAGTCGTCGCGGCACCTCGCGACACCGGGCGTGAAGTGATGGGTCCCGCAGCTGTTCGCTGACCAAGTTGCCAGGATGAGCACCGAACCCGCCGCTCCAGTTCCTATGGTGAACGTCCAGATCGATGGCGTCTGGATGCACTTTCCGAAAGGAACGCGTGTCATCGAGGCGTGTAATCAGGCGGGGAAGTTTATCCCGAGGTATTGCTATCACCCAAAGCTCTCGTCGCCGGGAAACTGCCGGATGTGCTTGATCGAGCTGGGAACGCCGAAGCTCGGCCCGGATCGCAAGCCCGTGATTGGAGCTGACGGCTACTCGGAGATCACGTGGCTCCCGCGCCCGCAGATCTCCTGTGCGCAGGACGTCAGCGAAGGGATGGGCATCCGAACGAACTCGCCGATGGTGCAGGAGTGCCGCAAGGGAGTGATGGAGTTCCTGCTGATCAACCATCCGCTGGACTGCCCGATCTGCGACCAGGCGGGGGAATGCCGCCTGCAGGAGTTTTCGGTCGAATACGGAAACGCGGAGTCGCGCTTCCTCGAGCACAAAGTAAAGAAGCCGAAGAACGTCGAGCTTGGGCCGCGAGTCACTCTGGATGCAGAGCGCTGCGTCCTCTGCTCGCGCTGTATCCGCTTCATGCAGGAGGTCGCAAAAGACGACTGTCTCGGCTTCACTGATCGCGGGAGTTATTCCACGATCGCTTGTCACCCGGATCGGAAGCTGGAGAGCAACTACTCCCTGAATACCGTCGATATCTGCCCGGTTGGGGCGCTGACCTCCACAGATTTCCGCTTCAAGATGCGGGTCTGGTTCCTGAAGGAGACGAAAACCATCGATGTTACTTGCGGGACGGGATGCAACATCGTGATCGGCTCCCGTGAGAACGTGATTTACCGCATTACGCCGCGGGAAAATAACGAGGTGAACTCGGTGTGGCTGCCGGACTCGCACCGACTTAACTTCAAGTATCTGGCACGCGCAGACCGGTTGAAGTCGCCGCTGGTGAAGGGAGCCCGTGTCGAGTGGCGCACGGCGGTGGCGATCGCGGCGGAGATGCTGAAGGCACATTCCAGCGAGCAGATTGCGCTCCTCGCTTCTGGCCGGATGACGAATGAGGAGCTCTATCTCGCGCGCCGGTTGGTGACGGTGCTCGATATCGAGAAACAACACGATATCTTACCAAGAGCAGGGAAGGCTGATGGCATCCTGGTGGCGGCTGACCGCAACCCAAATACGCGAGGAGCACGGTTGCTGGGGCTCTGCGGGGCGAAACCGGGTTCCCGACTAAAAAAGATCGCTGATGGTGTGCGCTCCGGCCAGTTCAAGGCCCTGATCTGCCTCGGCGAGGACGCAACGAAGATTGGGTTAACGGACGCGGAGTTGCGCCAACTCGATGCGGTGATTGTGCTCGATCTACTTCCAAGCAAGACGACGCCTTTCGCGACGGTGCTCCTTCCCGGGAGCGGCTGGGCAGAGAAGCGAGGGTCAATGATTAATGTGAACGGGCGTTTGCAGCGGCTGAACAAAGCGATCGATCCTCCAGGAAATGCCCGCGACGACTGGGAGATCCTGCGCGATCTCATTCAGGCAATCAGCGGCGACAACGGCCTCGCGACGATTGAGGATGTGTTCAAACAGATGAGCGGCGCGGTGCGCGAGTTTGGGGATCTCAGTCTGAGTAAGATTGGTGACCAAGGCGTGCAGGTGCTGGAACGGGAGCCGGCGAAGCTCGAAGTGGCAAAAGCATGAGCTTTCTCACGTCACCGGAGTTCTGGTTCCTCGTCGCTACTTCGCTGGCAAAGACGATCTTCCTGATCTTTCTCGTGGTGTTGCCGATGGTCAGCTACACGGTTTACGCGGAGCGGCGCGTTTCTGCCCTCATTCAAGATCGCGTCGGCCCAAACCGCACCGGGATGCCTCTGACGCTGCTCGGATTCAAGCATGACTTTTCACCGTGGCTGGGTGGGCTCGGCCAACCGGTCGCGGACGCCGTGAAGTTCTTGCTGAAGGAAGACTTTGTTCCCGGGCACGTGAACAAGTTCTACTTCTGGCTCGCCCCGTGTCTGGCGATGATTCCGTCCATCGTGACACTCGCCGCAATCCCGTTCGGTAGCGAGTTTCTCGGGGTCCGCATGGTGGTGGCCGACCTGAATGTCGGCCTTCTCTTTATCTTCGCGATCGCGAGCGTTGGCGTCTACGGGATCGTGCTTGCGGGTTGGTCGTCGAATTCCAAATACCCTTTCCTTGGGAGCATCCGCAGCACGTCGCAAATGATCAGCTACGAGCTCGGGCTCGGGTTGAGTGCAGTCCCGGTATTGTTGATTGCGGGAACTACGAACCTTTCCAAGATCACTTCCTATCAGGTCGCGAACGGCTGGCTCGTTGCGCCATTCACCGATGGCAGGATGTCACTTCAGGAAATCCTCCTTTGGATCCCGACAGGCATCGCACTGGTGACATTTACGATTTCCATGTTCGCGGAGACGAACCGTCTGCCGTTCGACCTGCCAGAGTCGGAGACGGAGTTGGTTGCTGGATATCACACCGAATATTCTTCGATGAAGTTCGCGCTCTTTTTCCTTGGCGAATACACGGCGATGATTATCGGCTCTGCGCTGACGGTCGTGCTCTTCCTCGGCGGCTGGCATTTCCCCTTCATCCCTGACGGGTCGCAAGGCTGGATCTGGGGTTTGGTGAACATCGCGGTGTTCTTCGCGAAAGTAGCCGCACTGCTTTTCCTCTTCATTTGGGTGCGATGGACCCTCCCACGTTTCCGATACGATCAACTGATGCGAATCGGCTGGCTCTACCTTTTTGAGATCGCCCTCGTGAATATCTTCATCGTTGCCGGGATTCTGGCGTTCGTCCGGTAAACCGCTATGGCTTACGTTGTTCCACGTCCGAAGCTGACCTTCTGGGAGCGGATCTACCTCCCGACGATCGTTGGCGGCCTCGCGATCACGATCAAGCATCTCAAACAGATGCTGACTGGCCACACCAAAGTAGTGATGCAGTATCCGGAGGAGAAGTGGGATGCGCACATGCCGGAGCACTACCGCGGCGCTCCTACATTGGTGACGGACGACAAGGGTCGGGAGCGTTGTGTCGCCTGCCAGCTCTGCGAGTTCATTTGTCCGCCGCGGTGCATTGCCATCGTGCCGGAGGAGATCCCGGCGGAATCAAAGTGGGCCAAGGTCGAGAAGCGGCCGCGCGAGTTCGACATCGACATGACTCGCTGCATTTACTGCGGGATGTGCGAGGAAGTTTGCCCGGAACAGGCAATTTTCCTGCGGAAAGACTACGCGATCACGGGAGTGACTCGCGGGGAAATGGTGCACCACAAAGCCCGGCTTTACGAGTTGGGCGGCGTCTTCGACGGGCTCGTGCACAAATGGAACCCCCGGAAGTGAGGACTCTCGCCGCGCATCGGACAAGATAATGGCGCCGTTCCTCTTCTGGTTTTTCGCACTGCTGATGCTCGGGTTCGGCGCAGGTGTCGTCGCAAATCGCAATCCAGTTGCGAGCGCGCTCAGCCTGGTGATGAGCTTCCTGTGCCTTGCGGCGCTCTTCATCTCACTGGACGCGTTCTTCATCGGAGTGATCCAGGTGCTGGTTTACGCGGGCGCAGTGATGGTGCTGTTCCTCTTCATCATCATGCTCCTCGATTTGCGCGCGGAAGAGCGCCGCAAGGCAAACTTCGCGGCGTGGATCGGCGGGACTCTTGTCGTGCTGGTCTTCGTTGGGCAACTACTGGCCGTGCTTCGGAGATTTCCGCTGGGCCAGCAGGGTTTTCCAGCGCTGAGCCCCGGCCCACGCGATGATGTCCGGGAGCTGGGCATGGCCCTTTTCACAACACATAATCTGCCTTTCCAGGTCATCGGGGTGTTGATCCTCGTCGCGACCATCGGGGTCGTTGTCCTCTCGAAGCGGGAGCTCAAGTGATGGCTGTCCAGTTGAACGACTACCTTCTCGTGAGCGGCCTGCTGTTCTCCGTCGGCTTTGCCGGAGTCCTGCTGCGGCGCAACATCATCATCATCTTCATGTGCCTGGAGCTAATGTTGAGCGCGGCTAATCTCTCCCTCGTCGCGTTTAGTCGGTTCAATGTGGGGCCGAATGGCGCCCCCAACTACTCGGCGCAACTGTTTGTCTTCTTTAT
>Ga0136611_10004174_pt1 | contig 10109 bp, 14 predicted proteins | sample AntDrymUQ2232306_2_FD_106645 | JGI IMG/M metagenome (GOLD analysis project Ga0136611, IMG submission 106645) | Polar desert sand microbial communities from Dry Valleys, Antarctica - metaG UQ223 (23.06) | ecosystem: Environmental > Terrestrial > Soil > Desert | place: Antarctica: Dry Valley... | reverse complement strand
TCGCGACCTCGACCGGGGCGGTCACCTTCACCTCGCTGCTGCAGACACACACCCCGGACCGCCTGCGCGGGCGGGTCTTTGCCTCGATGGACGTGCTGTGGCAGACCGGGCGGCTGGTCAGCCTCGGCCTCGGCGCCGTGCTGGCCGAGGCGGTGGGGATCTCCGCCGTCTACCTGCTCGGCGGCGTGCTGCTGCTGCTGGCCGCAGCCGTCGGGTTCGCCGGCAGCCGCGGCCTCAGGTCTGAGTGAGAACCGCCCTGCCGACCCGTCGGCCATCTCCAGCCGCGTCGGGCAGCGCGTCGGCCCGTACGGGACCGGCAGTCCGGGCACCGACGACCAGCACGTCCACCTCGATCGGCAGCGGCTCACACATGGGGAACCGACCGGTCGCGGACGGCCAGCAGCGCGCCGGTGCTGGAGGTCAGGAACGGGATCGCATAGTTCGCGATGACTTTGAGCCCGACGGTCAGCCCGGCCATGCCCTGTGCGACGACGTCCCCCTGGTTCACCACGCTGAGCACCGTCCCGACGACCAGGGCGACCGGCAGGCAGGGGCGCACGGTCGCGCCCGACAGCAGCAGGCCCAGGGCCTCTGTCAGGCGCGACCACGGTCGCAGCCGCGGGAAGGAGTCGGCCACGGCCGCGCTCGTCTCAGATCGCCGGCGCGGCCGGCAGGTCCAGGTCGGTCTGGCCCAGGTGGTTGAAGTAGTTGGTGAACAGGTTCAGGGCCACGACCGCCGACGTCTCGGTCAGCTCGGCGTCGCTCCAGCCCGCGTCGAGCGCCTGAGCGCGTCGCGGCTGCCCTCGGAGGCGGAGTCCACGGAGTGGACGGGGATGCGGGTCATGTCGTCACCTCAGGGTTTGGGGTGGCTCTTCGTACCTCTGCTGAAACCGCGCAGCGCCGACGCTCTGCCCAGACGGCAGCCTGGGTGACCATCTCGCCCGTTGGCGCGCAGCGTCACGGGAACGGGTCCGGGCCCATGACGGCGGCTAGACCGTCGAGGTCCAGCAGCTCGACCACGCCGTACCCGGTCTGGATCAGCCCCCGGTCCCGCAGCTCTCGGACGACCCGGGTCACCGACCGCCGGCAAGCGCCGAGCAGGTGGGCGATGGTCGTGTGGCTCAGCCGGGCGACGCGCCGCTCACCGACGTCCCCCTCGTGCAGCTCGAGCGACGCGTTCCTCGTCAGCAGCTCGTTCCGACGCATTGCGGACGAGGTCGAACAGCAATCAGGGCCCTGATCGGTGATCAAGGCCCTGACCTGCACTTTCCGGGTGGAGCTGAGGGGACTCGAACCCCTGACCCCCACACTGCCAGTGTGCCGAACGGCCGTTCGAGGTCGTTCGTACGCGTCCGAAGCAGCTAGGCCGCAGCCAGATCCGCGGACATGAACGCCCGCGACCGGGACCGGACACAGTTCACTGGCAACCAGCTTGGCACCACATCAGGGCCCGCCTCTGCCTTCGGGCGGAGGCGGGCTCCGGCGCAGACGTTCGCGCAGAAGCCGATCTCTGGACCAGCACGGTCCGGTGCGTGCGCGGACATCGCTCGGCCGGACGGTGAAGTTGTCGCTGATGCAGCGGGCGTCACGATGTTCTGTGCGCTGTCCGCTGAGCGCATTGGGTAGCCTCGGCACCGGATGGGCAGGTCCATGATCACGAGCAGGACGAGCGGGGGCTAGGCGTGAGGTCACGTGCCGGTGTGGCCGTGCTCGTAGGGGCGGTCGTGTTAGGTATCGCCGGTTGCGGCGCCGACGAGCCGGTCACGGCGCCACCTGTCGCCCAGGATCTGCCGTCGGCGGCTCCGACGAGCGAGTCGCCCAGCCCTTCCCCGTCGCCGAGTCCGAGCCCTAGTCCGAGCCCTACGCCGCTGTCACCGTTCGAGGATGACCCGGCCGTGCAGGCGCTGCGGGCCTACCTGGCCGTCTCGTCAGAGGCCATCAACGTTCGCAACCTTGAGTTGCCCGCTTTTGCTGCGCTGGCGACTCCAGCCCGCGCATCGCGCCACAAGGACCTGTACACCGAGGATCTGGGCACGTACTACCCCGGTCCGCCGCCCGCCGCGGTATTGGGAGTTCGGATCGTATCCGCCACCTCACGCGTCGTGAGCATCTGCCTTCTCGACGGGGGCTTCGCACTCGACCGAGCCGGCGGTACACCCACGTCCGCCCGCAATGTTGGTGCCGCTCTCGTCACCATGACCCTGAAGGACCAACAGTGGAAGGTCGATACCGTCCTGCGCGACGCCGATCGGTCCTGCGAGGGCGTCCCATTACCGGGAGAGCCCGCCTGATCGAGGTAGGCGGACGCGACGGCGCGTGGTCGTCTTGACGACCGGCGTGGCAACCACGCCGCTGATGGCCGGATGGGACCCGAACGGAGAGGAGCCGGTCGGAGCCCGCCTCGAGAAGCTGGAGAAGTACGGCTGGCACGTCCTGCACTCCATCCGGTCGGGAGCGGCAAGAGCGACATCGACCACCTGCTCATCGGGCCGGGCGGCATCTACACGATCAACATGCCGGCGGCGCGGCCCGCGTGGCAATGTTGTTAGGTGCCGAGTAGAGGCGAGTTGAAGTTCGACAACCGCCGAGGCTGGCTCGGGTACACCGGTCAGAACTGGCTTCCGGCCGCGTACTCGCTGCGTCCAGACCGGTTGAAGCAACCGCAGCCGCTGGAGCATGACGCGCTTGCCGAAGACGCTCAGCGAGAGCGACTCCTCGGTCAGGTCGTGGACGATCTGACGCTACAGGGCTGCGACGTGAAGCTGAAGTCCCGGTTTCGCGTGGTCGTCGCCCGACGCCGACCTGTAAGCCACGTCCTGCACCTGATCTTGACGGTGCTGACCGCGGGGCTCTGGGTCCCGATCTGGTTGATCATGGCTATCGCCCGCAAGGATGAGCGGACGGCCTACGACGTAGTTCGACACGGGCATGTCTGGCTGCAGGACGGCGGCACTGCGGGGTGAGCAACGTCTTGAAGCCCAGGCTGACCGACTACGCCAGTGACGTACTCAGCCTGATCCCGATGACGGAGCAGATCCAGCACACCATCGGGCAGGCTACCGAGCATCTGCTCGCCGACAACCTCGACCGGGCCGCCGCGATCACCGAGTAGACCGGGACCGCGATGACCCCCATGACCGTCGTAGGAGTCTCGGCCTTCCAGAACGATGGCCGCGACCACCGCACCGAGGTCACTCCTCTTCCCCGAGCAGCGCCGACACAGCGTCCACCAACTGCTTGTGAACCTGCTCTGACTGCAGACTTACCAACGGGACCGGTGGCCGCTTCTGATAGCCCGACTCGCGGATCGCCTGCGCGTCCAGCGCGAGCGGCGGCGTGGAGAGGGCTTGCACGAACGCATCCCGTGCAGCCGGACGAGTCTTGGCGAGCCAGTGAAAGTTGACCTGCACGTTCGGTGTGCTGCCTGTGTAGATGGCATAGGGCCACGACACCTGGCCACCACGGGCCACGACCTTGAAGATCATGGACGGAAGCGTCGCGGAGGTTCCAGAGGTCTCACAGCCGAGGTCCGTGAGGTCGTCCATGAGTCGTTGCAGAACGGATCGCCAGGTGGGGTTGAGGTCATCCAAGCGGGCTAGGACATCGCTGATCTCCCACGGCTCACGCTTCTCCCGCCCCACCTTGTCCTGCTTGGCCCTGGCCAACTCGCCGCCGAAGGTGCGGGGCGTGAGGATGTCCACGCCTCCATGGCTCACTCGGCGGAGTTCAACCGCCAACACAGTGACCTGCTCGTTCGTGTGTGCGTTGAGGAACTCGACAATGCGCCGTAGGTCCTCGTTGATCACGTCAACTGCGAGCACCAGTCGAAAGACACCTTCCTCAAGTGCCTTGGCCAGGCTGCTCGCGGCCCCCTCCTCGAGCCCATCAAGCACACCCTTACGCAGCAGCAGCACTAGGTCTTGGAAGAGAAGGAACGCTCGGTGTCCCGAACTTCCCCGGGTCCGTCCCGCGCAACGCCGGCGAGACAGAACACGCCGCGTCGATGATCGGCCAGGGCAAGGTCGAGGCGTCCCCATTGGCGATGGCGACCGTCGCGGCCTCAATCGCCGCCGGGCACACGGTCACCCCCTGGTTGCTCACCGACGAGCCAGCGCCCCAGACAGGGGGCCAGCTCACCGAGAAGGAGGGCCAGACCCTCCAGATGCACCGCTAGGATGTTCTGGCGCAGGTCCCGCACGGGCAGGTTCGGGAAGACATCGACCGGCCACCACGCTGGCGCTGCTTCCAGGTCCGTGCGGGCGATGGCCGCGTCGGCCGCACGGATCTCCGCGCGGTATACCTCGATCACCGCTTCGGCGGAGGTGGCAGCGTCGACCTGCCAGGCTCCGGCGCCCGAGCACAGGTCCACGGCCTCGCCGTCCACCACCGCGCGGAACCAGAACCGCTCCACGTCGAGGGCGAGGTGCTGGATCAGCCCGAGGCATGTCCAGCCCGACGGCAAGACAGGCTGCCGCAGCGCCTCATCCGACAGGCCGGACACTGCCCGCAGCACGTGCTCGCGTTGATCGCGCAAGGCCGCCAGCAGTGCCTCCCGCTCCGCAACGGCAGTCAACGGACCCGTCCAAAGCCCAAGATGCCGGCTTGAGTCACGGCCGGTCTGAGCCGCGCCAGAAATCGCGTCATCAACCGAACGTAGCCCAAATACTCGGACAGCCTCCGCGCCTCAGGGAATGGCGGCTTGACGTCAGTGCCGCTGCCGCAGCGCGCGTCCAGCTGCCAGGCAGCGGGGGCGTCAGGAGCTGGCCGGGCTGTGCGGTCGGCGGGTGGCATTCGGAGCCCCTTCACGGCCGTGCTGCTCGGGGGCTCACCTGGCAGGCGGGACCTGCCGGCGACTGGCCGAGTGCTTCGCGGCGCGGTGACGTCCGCATGCTGCACCTCAGCGGCCGGCGCGGCGCGCTCAACCGCCGTCGCCGGATGGCGTCGGCGCACGTCTACTCCTCGCCCGGAGGCGCCACGAGATCCGCAAGACCGCTCGCCACAAGCAGCTCGGCGAGGTCGGTTCCGCCGATCGCGCGCAAGCGCGCGTTCCTGCGGCGACAGGCCACGATGACTCTGAGCAGCAGGTCGGCTAGAACTGCTTTGTCGGAGGGGCCTGGGATCTCCAGCAGGAGACGCAGCGGCCGGGGGCTGGTCGGCTTGCTCTCGCCTTGCCGGGCGCTGTCGGCCTGGACAACGTCCAGACGGGAGACCGTGACGGCGAAGCGCGCCGCGGGCCGCAGTTGTGTCATGACCCTTGTGACGCGCACGGACCGTCCAAGTCATCGGTCCCTGACAGATCGCCTTCCGCGACGGCTTAACGGCGAAACGCCAACAGGATCAGGCCGCTGTTCATACGGGTGTTGCGGCGCAACCGGACCACAGCACGTGCGGGTCCTCGCCCGGCCGCAAAGACGTCATCTCACGCCGATGAGCGGCGCTCCCACCAGCACGCGGAAGGACTGGCCGAAGTTCTCGCCGTCGGGCGGGTCCGGCAGGGCCGGGTCGATCACCAGGAGGGTGCCCGAGACGATCCCGGTGAAGCCTTGCCCGGTCCGCCGGGCTTCTTGCAGCTTCTCTATGACGGCTCCTTCGACGCGTTCTGCCAGGAAGCTCAGTCCCTGCGGGAAGCCTTCGTCGGCCAGGGTTGTCTGCAGCTCGCCGTCTCGGACCAGCCCGCCGACCCGGAATTCGGCGGTGAGGATCTGGTCGCCGCGCAGCGTGACGTTGAGACCCTGGTTGGCGTCCGGCCGAAGGCATGTCCGTTGTGGTGGGTAGTAGCACTCGAAGCCGCCCGCGGTCAGTCCGGGCACTGCCGCTGTCATCGTGGTCGTGTAGTGGTCAGCGCCGTAAGGCCACTGCGGTTCCTCGACCCCGATTGCCCGGACCGTGAACAGCCCGGGGCTCGGGACGGTGTAGATCGCTCGGTCGGTCGTCAGCCCGTCCGGCGGCGGAGCGTCCGGCTGGTTCCGTTCGCGATTGCGCTCCTGCCGTTCGCGTTCGTCGTCAAGCGTCTCGGCGATGGCTTCCTCGTCCTCCGGCCACAGGCGGACCAGCGATGCCTCTAGCACTTCCCGCAGCCGGTCCCAGTCGCTGCCCAGGGCCGAGGATTCGCCGGCGAGCTCCACGTGCGCGTACTCGAGGCTGCCGGCGCGGTCGGCAATGATGTTCACGACCGTTGCCCGCTCGCCGGCGCCGTCGGCGATGCGCTGGCGGCACCACACCTGCAGCGCGACGGCGTTGCTGCGCACCTGCGCGCAGGTGTAGCCCTGGTCGGTCAGACCCGCGGCCAACACGGCGGTGTCCCCGCCTGCGGTGACCGGGCCGGCAACGGAGTTCTCCTTCAAGGGCTCGTGCTGGTAGGCGGTCGACGAGAGGTCCGGGTCGGCGGTGCTGGTGCAAGCCGTCGAGACCAGCGACAGGACCGCGGCCGCCGCGGCGCCGGTGGCCCGCGACCGGCGTCGCCGATCCGGCGCCCGGGTCAGCACGGGGATCATCACGAAGCCACGCGGACTGGCCGCCGTCGCGCCGTGCGATCCGAGGCGACGGCCGCGCGGCAGGCGGAGGGGAGGGCGCGGGCACGGCGGGTCTGGCTCTTCCAGGAGCTGGACGTTGTGACTGCTGCCGCGTTCGAGGTCCGGGCGCCGGACTCGGATCCCGCTTCACCGGTCGCACTGGGGTCCGGGTGCATCCTCCTACGATGCCACTGCTCCACGCGGGGGACGGAGCCTGGGCACGGGGTCAGGCGACGTCGCCCGGCGGTCGAGAGCCGACGGGGCCCGTCGCTGAGCTAAGGCCGGGATCCGCCGACGTAGAAGCGGCCGGAACGGCGGCGCTCGGACGCGGGAAGTACCTCGATCCGCCGGCGCACCGGTTCCGAGACGGACAAGACCCGGCCGCTGCCATCACGGCGAGCCACGCGAGTGACTCGCCGCGCGCTTGTGCCGCCGGATCGACGCGGTAGGTGCGCATCCGCCGTAGTACTCCGAGCCGGGGAAAGCCCGGCACATGGGGAAGGGCGGCAGCGGTTTCGAGAAGGGAAGGACGCTGCAATGCCGGAAGATGCACCGCCGAATGGCGATGCTCCACTCCAGCGGTCGATCAGACCGTCGGTGCGGGTATCGGAGATGCAGGCCAAGCTTCACTGTTGGGCGACGGCCGATCCTGGCCGCCGGTTCGATGACTTGTTCAACTTCGTGTACGACCCGGCGACGCTGATCGTGGCGTTCGCTCGGGTCGCGGGAAACCAGGGAGCACGCAGCCCCGGTGTGGACGGCCTGACGGTCGCCGACATCGAGGAGCAAGTGGGTGTTCCTGGGTTCCTGGACGACCTGGCGGCCGCCCTTCGGGACGGTTCGTTCCGGCCACTGCCGGTACGGGAACGCAAGATCCCCAAACCGGGCGGGTCGGGCAAGGTGCGCAAACTCGGGATTCCTACGGTTGCGGACCGGGTCGTGCAGGCGGCGCTGAAACTGGTGCTGGAACCCATCTTCGAGGCCGACTTCTTGCCGGTCTCCTACGGGTTCCGACCCAAGCGGCGCGCCCATGACGCGATCGCCGAGATACACCACTTCGGCACCCGGGGTTACCGCTGGGTGCTCGATGCGGACATCGAGGCGTGCTTTGACTCCATCTCGCACACCGCCCTGATGGACCGGGTGCGGGCACGGGTCAAGGACAAGCGCGTCCTGGCGCTGGTCAAGGCGTTCCTGAAAGCCGGGATCCTCACCGAACTCGGCGTCACGCAGGACACCCTGACCGGCACGCCGCAAGGCGGCATTCTGTCCCCGCTGTTGGCCAACATTGCGCTGTCCGCGCTCGATGAGCACGTGATGGCGCCGTGGCAACCTGGCGGGTCGATGTCGACCTCGGGTAAACGCTCCTACCGACGTTCCAAGGGACGGCCGACGTGGCGGATCGTTCGCTACGCCGACGATTTCGTCGTCTTGGTGCACGGTTCGCGCGAAGACACCGAAGCGCTACGCGAAGACGTCGCCGTCATGCTGGCCCCGCTGGGTCTGCGGCTTTCACCAGCAAAGACCCAGGTGGTCCACATGGGCGACGGGTTCGACTTCCTCGGCTTCCGCATCCGATGGAAACGCCAGAGAGGATCGAACAAGTGGTACGTCTACACCTTCATCGCTACCCGGCCAGCCCGGTCGGTGAAGGCGAAGATCCGTGCCCTGACGCACAAGACATCGCAGTGGGACCTCGCGCAGGTACTGACCAGACTCGGTCAGATCATGCGCGGATGGGCCAACTACTTCAAGCACGCGGTGGCGAAATGGACCTTCAGCAAACTGGACGACTTCACGTTCTGGAGACTCGTCCACATGCTGCGGGCCCGCCACCATTGGAGTTGGGGACAAGTCCGCCGTCATCTGCGCACCGCCTCCGGGCAGTGGCTGATCGCGGCGGACGGGGTCGCGTTCTTCCGGATCAACGGCGTGACGGTCAGCCGCTACGCCTACCGAGGGAACAAGATCCCAACCCCATGGTCACCCGCGAACCTCGCCTGACAGCAGTGACCGTGGAGAGCCCGTTGCCGGGAGACTGGCACGGCGGGTTCGGCGAGCGGCCTGGGGAAACGGACCGGCAGCAATGCCGGCACCGCGCCCCAGGCCGACTCAACACTCTCTCGAATTCTTCTCCACAGAAGTCCGAGCGCGTCCGCCCACAACATCCGGCCGCAGGCAACGTGCAGGCATGAACAAGCCGACCCCGCCGCCCAGCGGCCCGCCCGCCGACCGGCCGGTGACGGCGGGCATCAGACGTGCGGCGCCGTACGAGCGGGAGCTGGCGAGGCTCGGGCATCTCGTCACCCGATCCGGCCTGCCCGGTCTGACCCGGCTGCTGATCCTGGACGCGATGCTGCTGTGGATGCCCCTCGCGCCTCTGCCTCCGGTCACCGCCACACCCCCTCACGGGACCTCGGTCGGCTGCTTCCTGCGCCACGTTCGCCTGCTGCTCGATCTCTATCTGGACTACGCCCCCGACGACCAGGCGTGGCAGGTCCTCAGCGATGTCCACCGGATGCTCGGGCTCGGCCAGTACTCCCTCGTGGACCCGGCCGGCGCCCAAGCCGGACAGCACCGCTGTCAGCAACAGCACGACCACCTCGCCGGCCTGCGGGCCGACGAGCTCGACGCCGCCCTCCACCGCGGTTCGACATCACCCGAGACCGCGGGAGCTCGAGCGTCCTGACCTTCGGCTTCGGCGCGCACTACTGCGTGGGCGCCTACCTCGCGCGGGCCGAGCTGGTCGAGACCTTCGGCAACCTCGCGCCGCGCACGCCCGAGCTGGCGCTGGACGGCGAGCCGGTGCTCGGCCCGACGACCGGCATCTACGCGGTCGAGTCGCTGCCGCTCAGGTGGTAGGGCAGGCGGTCGGCTGCGGCACGTCCTGCGGCGAGAGCGCCTCAGCTCGTTGGGAGCACCCCGGCCAGTTCCTGCCGTGACCGCACCCCGAAGCGCGAGTACAGCCTTCTCAGGTAGTAGTCGACCGTGTGCCGGCTGAGGTACAGCTGCGCGGCGATCTGCTTGTTCGTCCTGCCCTCCGCAGCGAGCACGAGCACCGGCATGCTCGTGCTCGCTGAGCTGCGGGACCACGGGCGCGTCCAGCGGGCGGGCACCGAGAGCGCGCAGCTCCTCGTGGCAGCGGGCCAGCGACGGCAGAGCCCGCAATCGTGCCAGCGGGGCCTGCGCGAGCTGCAGCTCGCTCAGCGTCGGCGGGACGGGCTCACCTACTCGCCGCAGGCCTCGCCGGCCTGCACGAACTCCACGGTGTCGCTGTCCGTGGTGCCGGTGAGGAAGCCGAAGAAGCCAGAGGACTGGTCCATCAGCGTGAACGACGGACCGAAGGGGTCGTCGCCCGGACTCACCTCGAGCTCCGCCCCGCCCTGCACGCCGGCCTTGAGCTCCGCGACCGTGTCGCCGACGCCGAACTCGTACGTCGTGACGTCACCGGTCAGCACGCTGGCCTTCGGCGTTTCCTCGCTCGGGTCCACGAGCGCCCACTGGTACATCGTGATGCCGGGTCCGACGGTGTCTCCGAACAGCACGTTCAACGCGCCGCCGTAGAACTCCAGCACGCGCAGCTTGCTGCCCGGGCAG
>Ga0136611_10004173_pt1 | contig 10112 bp, 10 predicted proteins | sample AntDrymUQ2232306_2_FD_106645 | JGI IMG/M metagenome (GOLD analysis project Ga0136611, IMG submission 106645) | Polar desert sand microbial communities from Dry Valleys, Antarctica - metaG UQ223 (23.06) | ecosystem: Environmental > Terrestrial > Soil > Desert | place: Antarctica: Dry Valley... | reverse complement strand
TCCTCGTCAACGTGTCGTCTCTGGGTTACGCAACCGATCCGCCAGAAAGGCTCCACCAATGCCTATCTACGAGGCGCTCTATACAACCTGACGCGATCGCAGAATCCTCTACACGAGAACCACGAAGACGGCTACAGTAAGCCGGTGGAGTGGGGATGGGGCGTGGGGTCATGACGGAATCGAGCAGGCAGGGCGCGCGACTGGCGCTGACGCTGGTGGCGTTTGCCATCCCGGTTGTCGTGGCGCTGATCGAGCCGGATGCGGGCGGGCTGAGTCCGTGGGGGCTGCGCGTGCTGGCGGTTGTCGCCGCCTCGTTGGTGCTCTGGCTGTCGGAGGCGCTGCCGATCGGCGTGACCTCGTTCGCGGTCGTCGCGACGCTGGCGCTCGTCGCGCCGGGTGAGAGTAGCGACGGCCTGCGCGCGGCGCTGGCCGGGTTCGAGTCGCCAGCGCCGTTCTTCATGCTCGGCTCGCTCTCGCTTGGGACGGCGACCGTCAAGACCGGGCTGGCGCAGCGCTTCTCCCGCTTTCTGGTGCGTGGGGCGCGCGGCAGCGGCGACCGGCTCTATGGGCAGATGGTCGCGATGATGCCGATTACGGCGATCCTCGTCCCGTCGGCGCTGACGCGCTCGGCGATGCTGATCCCGGCCTATGAGGCGATCTTCCGCAACCACCGGATCGAGCGGGGACACCCGCTGCCGAGGCTGATCATGCTGGCAACGGCGACGATCCAGATTCAGGCGTCGACGGCGGTCCTGACTGGCGGGGCAGTGCCGGTCGTGGCTGGCGCGCTGCTGGGTGACCTCTCGTGGGCGCGCTGGTTCGCCTTCATGGCGGTGCCGAACTACGCGATCCTGTTCATCTTCGCCGGGGTGCTCTACCTGGTCTACCGGCCCGGTCCGATGCCACCGCCAGTTGTCGATGACGAACCGGCTGCCATCCAGAGCGGCCCGACGCCGTTGACCGCCCCGGAGTGGCGGGCGCTGGCGATTATCAGCGCAACGACGATCCTCTGACTAACCGACGGCATTCACGGACTCGACCCGACCATCCCGGCGTTGATCGGCGCGACAGCCCTCTTCCTGCCGGTGATCGGTGTCCTGACCTGGGACGATTTCGAGGAAGCGTCGCCGTGGACGATCTTCCTCGTGACCGGCAGTTCGCTCTCGCTGGCGGTCGCGCTCGACCTGTCCGGCGCGGCGCAGTGGCTGGCAGATTCGATTGTCAACAATCTGCCGCTGGCCGACCTGCCGCTCGTCCCGCTGCTGTTGGCGCTGATCGGGATGGTGGCCGCCATCAATGTCATCCTGCCGAACCGGACGGCGGTGCTCGGCATCACGATCCCGCTGCTGATGTCGCTGGCCGGGCCGCTTGGCCTGAACCCGCTGACGGTCGGCCTGATCGTGCCGATCGTCGCCCAGACGACGGTCTACTACCCCGTCCAGCTCGCGACGGCACTCGTCACCTTCCCCACGCGCCACTACTCGGCTGGCGAACTCTTCCGGGCCGGTGTCCTGCTGACGATCGTCAGCATCCTCGTCATCTTCCTGATCGCGTTGCCGTGGTGGTCGTTACTGGGAGAGCCAATTCGGGAGTAGGACCCTGCCTCACCGTCGTCCAATCAATCCGTAGTGGCGATGTCGGTGACTCGCCCTGTCCCCCACCCAACCATCTTGACTCGCCACACGGTCGCAGATCTGGCTTCCCGAAGTCGAACGTCCGTTCGCAATACTTGCACCCGAATGATACAACTGGCGACGGTCTCGTTCGTGAAGCCCTTCACGAAATCTTATATGTGTCGGATCATCTCCTTCGATCCAGCAGGGTGACACGTGAGGGGTGAGCCGTGACGCGCGTCGTGGGGTCTGGCGTGGGTGCGGGGAAGGTTCCCAAGTGCATTGTCGACAGCCGCTCGCGGTGGTTCTATCGCTGCTCGTCATGCTGGCGCTGCTTGCGCCGCTCGCAGCGTCCGGGACGCCACAGACAGCTGCCGCCACAGGTAATGGTTCGCAGCCCTCGTTCAGTAGTCCAGCCTCAAACGGATTGCTCCCGATACACCCGATCGCACAGACAGTCTGGGATGCCGCTGACAGCCCGGTGGCTCGTCTGGAGGCGGCGCATGCATGGCTGCTCGGTCCAGCGCCGCTGGCGATGACGGTCGAACGCTACGACGAGAGTCCGACCGGCACCCGCCAGCTTGTCTACTTCGATAAGGGACGGCTGGACATTCTCGATGTGAACGCCACAACCGGTGATTACTGGTCCGCTCCAGGCGGCCAGCTCGTAACCGAGTTGCTCGCTGGCGCGATCCAGCTTGGCACCAACCGATGGGTGCAACGTGCGCCAGCCAGCATTCCGGTCGTTGGTGATCCGCACCAGACGGAGGCCGTCACCTACGCGACACTCGGCACGCTCGCAACACAGCCGCATGGGTTGCGCGTTGAAGGCGGCAGTTCGCCGGACGCGAACGTCCGCGTTGGCGAAGACATCAAGGCGTTCCTGCATCCTGATGGCACGATCGACGCCGACGGGTATGTTGGCGACAGCGTTGTCATCGGTAGCTACGACGATGTCACACGGCACAACATCGCGGCGCCGTTCCAGGCCTGGGGCGAGGCGCAGGTCTACGAATGGCTCTATGTCCTCGGTCACCCGCTGACTGAGCCGTACTGGGTCGACACTGAGGTCGATGGGACGCCAATGCGCGTGCTGGTGCAGGCGTTTGAGCGGCGAGTGCTTTCCTATACCCCGGATAACCCGGCTGGCTGGCAAACGGAGTCCGGCAACGTTGGTCTGCACTACCGCGCCTGGCGCGGCATGACGCAGGCGCTGGATCCGCTACTCTCGCCGCTCGTCGTCAGCGTGCCGTTCGGTGAGGAGGTGGTCGCGGCTGCGACGGTTGCGGGGATTGACCCGTACCTGCTGGCGGCGATCTCCGAGGTCGCTTCAGATGGAGACCCGTTCGTCCAGACGGCTGGCGGTCGCCGGGGGCTGCTGGGTGTGCGCTCCGAGATCGCCCCTACCACCGACGATCCGGCCTCGAACGCGACGGTCGGCGCGCGGGAGTTGGCCCGTCTGCTGGCTGAGACAGGCGACGAGCGCGCCGCGTTGATCGCCTGGCACGGCGGGACGAGCGACCCATCGGCGGCGTTCGTCGACGCAGTGCTGGCTACACGCGATACGCTGCGCGCTCGACAAGCCGCGCCAGCCGACGTTGGCGACGTGTCGCAGCCATTGGCACAGGTCGCCAGCGGGGCCGCCGCCGTCTTCGCGGACGGATTCGACAGCAGATGGTGGGAGCGGCAACTGGAATGGACGGCCTCGTGGGGAGGCACCGTTCCCGGTTGGGCCAGCGATCCACTCGGCTACTACTGTAGCGCGCCTGGCTACGCTCCGGGCGACCGGCTGCGGCTCGTGGCAAACGGACTCTCGATCGACTGCACAATCGGTGGCGCAGCTGGCGATCCGGGTCTGCCGGACGCCGGTGAGGGTGTCGTCGCGCTCAACCGTGTGGCCTTCGACGCGCTCGGCCTGAACGGCAACAACGATCTGCGCGCCTATCATCCTGGGCCGGCCAACGGGCAGCGGACGGACAGCGCCGGTCAGATCAACGGCGGGGCAGCCGCCTACTACGCCGCTGATTACGATGTCGCCTGGTGGGAGACGACGATGGGCCGCTACGAGAGCTGGGGTGGGGCCGTCCCCGGCTGGTCGGTCGATCCCAGCGGCTTCTACTGCGTCCACCCTGGCTACAAGGTCGGCCAACGGCTACGACTGGTCGCCAACGACGTCACCCTCGATTGTACGATCGGTGACACCGTCCAGGAACAGCACCTGGCGATGTGGCAATCCCGTTGGGCAATTGAGATGTCCTGGGACACGTTTGTCGCGCTCGGTCTGGACGGGAACAACAGCGTCGAGGTGTTCGCGGTGAGGTAACAGGTGATAGGTTTCAGGTGACAGGAGTTTGCCTCCCATGGACAAACCTCTGACGCCTGAAACCTGGCACCTCACACACGGAGCCTCGATGTTTGATACGCCTATCCTGGGCCTGATCGTCGCTGTCGCGGCGGTTGCGACGCTGGTGGACACCTGGCGCGACCGGGTGGCGCTATTCGACGCGCGCTTCACGGCTGACGAGCGGCAGCGTGTGCTGCGGCTGGCGATGTTCGTGCTGCTGCCACTGAGTGTGCTGGCCCATGAGGGCGGCCACGCCGTCTTCGTCAAGCTGTTCGGTGGCGAGATCGTCGATTTCGGCTTCTACATGGTCTACGGCTTCGTCGCGCATGTCGGGCGCTACACGCCGCTGGAGCTGGCGCTGATCGCGTTCTCCGGGCCAGCCGTCAACATCGTCTTTGGCGTCGCCGCCTTCCTGCTGGCCTGGTTTCGTCCGTTCCCGAAGCGGCCAGCAGTGAACTATCTGCTGTTCGTTTTCGCGGTGCTCGAACTGTTCAACGCGCTCGTCTTCTACCCGATCTTCGACGCGCTCGGTGGGATCGCTGGTGACTGGAGCACGATCTACTCGCGTGAGACGCCGGTCTTCAGCGTCCCGATCGGCATACTGCACCTGGCGCTGCTGGTCGCGGCGGCGCTGATCTGGCGCAGCACGAGCTTTCAGGCAGGCTATGCCGAACGGACGGGGTTGAGACGGATGCGGGCGACATCAGGGGGTGAGGCCGCCGACGAGCAACAGGAGATGACCGGCATCCTGACGGTTGCCGCCGCGCTGGCGACCGAGGGCTGGCGTCATCCGGTCCAGCTCGCCTCGGACGCGCAGGCCGGTGGCTCGCAGGTGGTTGTCCGCTGGCGATCGGGAGGCTTCCAGCGGGCGTTGCTCGTCCACTCGACCCTCTCAACCGGCCCGGACCAGCACGTCGAGCTGCATGCGGCGATCGAGCCGGACAGCGAAGGCATGCCCACCTACGAACGGACGCTGGCCCGCATCGACGGTCGGCCCACCGCCCAGGAACTGGCCTCCTACATCGGACGCTTCCTGGACTTCGTCGACACCTGGAACGGCGCGACGGTCACGACGCCGAATTAGCTGTCAGTCGGTCGGTCAGTCCTGTGATCTGTTTCCTGGAGTTACCGGGTGGCGGCTTCCGCTTCGGCGAGCAAGTTCTTGAGGTCGAGGCCGTGGGTGAACATGTCGAGGCTGCCGTCGGGCTGGCGCGGCCAGTCGCTGAGGTCGCGGTCCCAGGCGAGCTCGATGCCATTGAAGTCGGGGTCGTGCAGGTAGAGTGCTTCGTGGGTGCCGTGGTCGGACGCGCCGTCGATCGACCAGTTGTTGTCGAGCAGACGCTTGAAGGCGACAGCCAGGTCGCGACGGGTCGGGTAGTTGATGGCGAAGTGATAGAGGCCGGTCGTCCCGCGTGGCGGTGGGTTACCGCCACTGCTCTCCCAGGTGTTGAGGCCGATGTGGTGATGGTAGCCACCGGCAGAGAGGAACGCTGCCTGGGTGCCGTAACGGGCGACGACATCGAAGCCCATCAAGTCGTGGTAGAAGTTGACGGCCCGTTCGAGGTCAGCCACCTTGAGATGGACGTGGCCGATCCGGGTTCCGGCGGGGACTGGTTGCTGTGTCAGGTTGTCTGCCATGCTGCTGTCTTTCTCTGCTGAATCAGGCCGGGTTCTCTGGTTCCAGGCGGTTGCTCCAGGCAACCAGCCCCTCGATGAGGGCTGTCAGTCGCTCGCGGGTGTCGTCATCGGTCAGGTTGCCGTCGCTGTCGAACTTCTGGCCGGCCTGGTTGACCAGTAGCTCGGGCTTGATCATCGTGTGCGCCTCGATCACGCTCGCCAGCACCTGACGCATGGCAAGCTGGGCGCGGGCGGTGCCGTACACGCCGCCCGAGGCACCCATCAGCGCGACCGGCTTGTGCCTGAGCGGGTTCTTGACGCTCGGTCGCGAGGCCCAGTCGATCGCGTTCTTGAGGACGCCGGGGATGCTGTAGTTGTACTCAGGCGTTGCGATCAGCAGCGCGTCTGCGGCGCGGATCTTCTCTGCGAACGCCTGGACCGGCGCTGGCACCCCCTGCGCCTCGACATCGCCGTTGTAGAGCGGGATCTCGTCGAGGTCGTAGAGCTCGATCTCGACGCCGTCCGGTGCAACTTCCTGGGCGGCCAGGATCAGCCCACGGTTGAACGATGCCTTGCGCAGGCTACCGGGAATCCCAAGAATCCTGAACGGTCGATCGGTACTACTCAATGGGTTCCTCCTGCCTGCCTGTTACAGCCGATCTCCATGCAGCGCACGGTTGTCGAATGCGTTATCGTCGCACGAATGTGGCCAATCTGCCGACCAGCGGGACCGCGTTAGCAGTCGGGGCCGGTCTTGTACCGGCCCCGACTGTTAGTGCTGACCGGCTGTTCGGCTACCCGCTATTCGCCCTGCTGGGTGGCTTCGCAGTGGAAGGTGAGCTTGACCTTGTCGGAGACGACGGCGCCGCCAGTTTCCAGAAGTGCGTTCCAGTGCAGGCCGAACTGCTTGCGGCTGATCTCGGTCGTGGCTTCGAAGCCGGCGCGCTGGAGTCCGTAGGGATCGAGGATCTGGCCCTCGAACTCGGTGTTGAGGACGATCGGATGGGTCTGGTCGCGGATCGTCAGGTCACCGGAGATCTTCCACTCGTTGTCGGAGGCCGGCTCGATCTTCGTGCTGCTGAAGGTGGCGGTCGGGAACTGCTCGGTGTTGAAGAAGTCGTCCGAACGCAGGTGGCCGTCGCGCTGGGCGTCGTTGGTGCTGATGCTGCTGACATCAACTGAGACGTTGACCGACGATGCCGCCGGGTTGGCCTGGTTCCACTGGATCGTGCCGTCGAAGGAGCCGAAGCGGCCCTTGACCGTCGAAACCATCATATGCTTGACGCTGAACTCGGCAACCGAGTGGGTGCCGTCAATCGTCCAGGTCGAAACGGCGTTGGCTGTCTGTGCGCTCATCTGGTGGGTTCTCCCTTTGCATCCCTCATCGAGTAATTCACCTCGGTGCGTCACTAATCTTATGTAAGTGACTATAACAAGATTACTTGCTATTGTCAAGTATGTCGCTGTTCGGTAGAATACGAGATGATGGAGGTGTCCGATGGACCACAAGCTGCACACGACACCTGTCGCGTTCTGCCCCCGATTCCACTACGCTGTTGAATTGATTGGCCGTCGCTGGACGGGCGCGATCCTGCGCGCGCTGCTGGCTGGCGCGACGCGCTACTCCGATATCACGCACGCGGTGCCTGGCCTGTCGGACCGGCTGCTCTCCGAGCGGCTGCGCGAACTGGAGGCCGAGGGGATCGTCACGCGGACGGTGTTCCCTGAGATGCCGGTCCGGATCGAGTATCAGTTGACCGAAAAGGGGAAGTCTCTGGAAACGGTTCTGGCCTCAGTCTCGACGTGGGCAGAAACCTGGGTCGACGACCGGACGGCTGTCGCACGCTGCGACGAGGTTGAGCGCGCGGGATAGTGCCTGATATTCACCAGAGCCGATCCTGCGATGAGGACCGCAGATCTCACCCTGTCATCCTGAGCCGCAGCGAAGGATCTCCCCTGCTCAACGTCTATTCAGTCCAACGCGGAGAGATCCTTCGCTGCGGCTCAGGATGACAGATCAAGGGGTGCTGTTCCTCGGTCACGATTCGGCTCTGGTAACTGTCACCCATCATCCATCACGAAAACGCAGCCAGTCAATGAAGCGCAGCGTCTCGGTCCGTTGAGCGTCGCTGAGGGTAGCGGTCGCCTGGAGGATGGCGGCGACGCTGGTTGAGCCGGTCTGGGTCATCTCGTCGATGATGAGGGTGAGCAGGGCTGGCAGGGTCAGGTCGCAGGCGGCGGCGACGGAAGCGAGTGTGTCGATGGCGGGGGTCGTTTCGCGGCGCTCAACGGCGTAGAGCGAGGTGTGGGCGACGCCGACCCGTTCGCCGAAGTCGCGGAACGACCAGTTGCGCTCGGTCCGCAAGCGGCGAAAGACTTCGCCAGCCGCTGCCCGGTAGGCAGCTTCCGGCGACCCGTTTCCCAGCTTGCCCGCCATCAGCGATCCTCCGTGTCCGAACGCGACAGGGGAGGGCGAATTGCCCTCCCCTGTAGTATGCAGCCGATGGGCCTCCTCGGGTCAGCCGACTTTGTGGAGCAGATCGCGCTCCTGGACGATCGAGAGGGCGAGCGTCTTGTAGCCGGACTCCTGGAAGAGGACGGTGACGCTGTCCTCGACGACGCGCTGGACCTCGCCTGCACCCCAGGCACCGTGGACGACAACGTCGCCGAGAACGAACGGGGCTGGCTGACTCTCGACTGGCGTGTCGTTGCTTTCCCCAGCGGCTTGCCCGACACGGGCGGAAACAAGCGCATCGTTGTCACACATATTGCAGCGCCCGGAATCGTAGTCCTGGCCGAAGTAGTTGAGGATGTACTGACGACGACAGGCGTTCAGCTCGGCATAGACGCGCATCATCTCCAGCCGACTGCGCTCGTAGTGGCGGCGCTGCTCCTCGCGATTGAGTGATATCTCGGAGGGGATGAAGTCTGGGACAACCATCCGGATCTGGTTGCGGCGGTTGGTCACGATCCGGTTATCAGCCAGCATCTGGACGACACGGGCAAGATGGCCGTTGCCGATGCCGCTGTCGCCAGCGAGCTGGCGCATCGTCGTGCGTGGTGACTTGAGCAGGCCGAAGCGGACACGTTGCAAGTCGTCCTCGGAGATCTGGCCGGTGCCATTCAGGAAGGCAGCCCTGCCGAGATCGCCAGGGCGGTAGATGACCGTGCAGCGCGCGAAGTGGCCGTCGCGGCCAGCCCGGCCTGCCTCCTGATAGTAGGCCTCGACGCTGCCGGGAATGTCGCGATGGATCACGAAGCGGACATCGGCCTTGTCGACGCCGAGGCCAAAAGCGTTCGTGGCCGCGATCACGCGCAACGTGCCGTGCATGAAGGCTTCCTGAACCCGGTCGCGGTCGGCCTTCTTACGCTGGCCGTGGTAGTAATCGGCCGGGATGCCCCACTCGTTGAGCCATTCGGCGGTTTGCTGGGCAGCCTGGGTGGTTGCCGTGTAGATGATGCCGCAGCCTTGCATGGTTTTGGCGAGCTTGCCCTTGAGGTCGCCAGGATAGTCACGGCCACTGCCTCCGACGAACATGTGATGCAGCATGCGGCGCTCGTCCGCCTCCGACTCGACCCGCACGACCTCGAAGAAGAGGTTGGGACGATCCACGCCACGGACGACGATGTCGGGCTTGCGCATCCTGAGCCTGTCGATGATTTCGCGCCGCACCCAGGGGGTTGCAGTCGCCGTCAGCGCCAGAACGGTAGGACGACCCAGATCGCGAATAACGTTGCCGAGGCCGAGATACGATGGGCGGAAGTCGTGGCCCCACTCAGAGAGACAGTGCGCTTCGTCGACGACGAACAGCGAAATCTCGGCCTGACGCAGCGACCGCATGAACTCGCTGTTTGAGAAACGTTCAGGGGTGACGTAGAGGATTTTGGCCTGCTGCGAGAGCACACACTCCAGCTCATGACGGGATTCGGCCTCACCCTGAGTGCTGTTGATGAGCCGCACCGGAAAGCCGCGCTCCTCAAGCGACTCGACCTGGTCTTTCATCAACGCGATCAGTGGTGAGACGACGACAGTCACGCCCGGCAGCAGTTGCGCGGCAAGCTGGAAGACGAGTGACTTACCAGCCCCGGTCGGCAGGACCGCCATTACATCACGGCCAGAGAGCAGATCGCGGATAACCCGCTTCTGACCGGGCCGGAACGATGCATGCCCGAACCGGCGTAGCAATGCGTCCAGCTCGTCCTGGGTCGCGTTCATTGCGTCTTCCGTCCATCGCACAGGTGCCGTGTCCGATGCCCGGCAAACGTGGCCGGGGTGCCGTACGTATGCACGATTCGGGCCACCTGCGTGGACGTCTGAAAGGGGTATTGTGGTGTCGCGACATGCTGTAGTGCGTAACAAGAATGCGCGACCAGTCTGACTGTGCCGCGCACTCCCCGGTAGGGGCGATCATCGCAATGTCGCCCTTCTTGACGCCCACGCGGCCAGCGAAGGGCGACATTGCGATGACACTGGTTCCACCAAAACATAACGATCATCTCAGGCTTTGCCAGCGTAGCGTGGTGTACGGGTGATCGGG
>Ga0136611_10004172_pt1 | contig 10112 bp, 11 predicted proteins | sample AntDrymUQ2232306_2_FD_106645 | JGI IMG/M metagenome (GOLD analysis project Ga0136611, IMG submission 106645) | Polar desert sand microbial communities from Dry Valleys, Antarctica - metaG UQ223 (23.06) | ecosystem: Environmental > Terrestrial > Soil > Desert | place: Antarctica: Dry Valley... | reverse complement strand
GATCAATGCGCAGAACTGCGTGCACTGCAAGACCTGCGACATCAAGGACCCGACGCAAAACATCGTCTGGGTCACGCCTGAGGGTGGCGGCGGGCCGAATTACTCGGGGATGTAAGCCCGGCAAACCATGAAACAAACCAGCGAGACACTGTAATGAACGACCTGAACGGCTACGACATTGAAGACCTGCATGTGGGGATGATGGCCATATTCTCCAAAACTATCACCGAGGCCGACATCGTGCTGTTTGCCGCCGTGTCGGGTGACACCAACGCCATTCATATCAACGAAGAGTACGCCGCCACCACGCCGTTCAAGGGGCGCATTGCCCATGGTTTTCTGTCGGCCAGCGTGATTTCGGCGGCCGTCGCCAACCGCCTGCCCGGACCCGGCGCCATTTACCTCGACCAGCACCTGAAATTTCTGGCGCCCGTCCGCCCCGGCGACACGGTGCATGCGACCGTGAAAGTGATTGAGCTCATTGCTGATCGTTGCCGGGTGATGCTGCACACCAGCTGCAAAGTCAAGGACGTGCAGGTCATTGATGGCGAAGCCCAAGTCAAGGTGGATTCGTCCGCACGGCGTGCCGCCAAAGCCGCGGCCCGCTCCGCCGCCCAGGCCATCGCCTGACCGATTAATACCTCACGCCAGAAAGTACACCATGAGCTACCAAGCCCCCCTGAAAGACATGCTGTTTGCGATGCAGCAGCTAGCGGGCCTGCCCAAAGTCAGCGCCTTGCCCGGCTTTGAAGACTACGACATCGACACCGCCCAAGCGGTACTCGAAGAGTCCGCCAAGTTTGTTGAAAGCGTTATTGCCCCTCTGAATTGGGAGGGCGACAAAACCCCCAGCAGTTGGAAAGACGGCGTCGTCACCACCTCCCCAGGCTTCAAGGACGCCTTCAAGCAGTTTGCAGACGGCGGCTGGCAGGGCGTGATCCACCCCGCCGAGTTTGGCGGCCAGGGCTTCCCCAAACTGATCGCCACCCCCTGCGCCGAGATGCTGCACGCGGCGAACATGTCATTTGCGCTGTGCCCGATGCTGACCGATGGCGCCATCGAGGCGCTGCTGGTGGCGGGCAGCGACGAGCTCAAGCGCAAGTTCGCTGCCAAGCTCATCAGCGGCGAGTGGACCGGCACCATGAACCTGACCGAGCCGCAGGCGGGATCCGACTTGGCGGCGGTTCGCAGCCGCGCCGAGCCGCAGGCGGACGGCAGCTACAAGGTGTTCGGCACCAAGATTTTCATCACTTACGGCGAGCACGACATGACCGAGAACATCGTTCATCTGGTGCTGGCCCGCGTGCCCGGTGCGCCCGAGGGCGTGAAAGGCATTTCGCTGTTCGTGGTGCCGAAATTCATGGTCAATGACGACGGCAGCCTGGGCGCGCGCAACGACGCCTGGTGCGTGTCGATCGAGCACAAGCTTGGCATCAAGGCCAGCCCGACCGCCGTGCTGCAGTTTGGCGACCATGGCGGAGCGGTCGGTTATCTGGTGGGCCAGGAAAACCGGGGGCTGGAATACATGTTCATCATGATGAACGCCGCCCGCTTTGCCGTCGGCATGCAGGGCATTGCGATTGCCGACCGCGCCTATCAAAAAGCGGTGCGTTTTGCGAATGACCGCGCCCAGAGCCGCGATCTGGCGGACTCCGACGGCCCGGTCGCCATCATCAACCATCCCGATGTCAAGCGCATGCTGCTGACCATGCGCGCCCATGTCGAGGGCGCGCGCGCGCTGGCCTACGTGGCCGCAGCCGCCAGCGATGCGGCGCACCACGCCACTGACGAATCCGTCAAGGCGCAGAAGCAGGCGGTGTACGAATATCTCGTTCCCGTGGTCAAGGGCTTTTCGACTGAAATGTCAATCGACATGGCCAGCCTGGGCGTGCAGGTCCATGGCGGCATGGGCTACATCGAAGAAACCGGCGCTGCCCAATACTGGCGCGACGCCCGCATCCTGACCATTTATGAAGGCACCACCGCCATCCAGGCCAACGACATCGTCGGCCGCAAAACCCTGCGCGACAAGGGCGCCGTGGCCAAAGCCCTGTGCGCCCAGATCGTCATCACCGAGCAGGACCTTGCCGCGCACGGAGACGAAGACTGCGCTGCCATGCTCAATGCGCTGCGGCAAGGCCGCCTGGCGCTGGAAGACGCGATTGATTTCATCGTCGCCAACGGCAAGAGCGACCCGAAAGCGGTTTACGCCGGCGCGGTGCATTACCTCAAACTGGCCGGTCTCGTTCTATGTGGCTGGCAAATGGGCCGGGCCCTGATGGTGGCGCAGGACAAGATGGACAGCGACCCCGCCTTTTTTACCGCAAAAGTCATCACGGCCCGCTTCTATGCCGAATCGGTGTTGACACAGGCAGCAGGGCTGGCGCAAGGCATCCGCCTGGCAGGCATTACCACCAACCGCATGCCCGTCGAGATGTTCTGAAAGTGTGCCAAGGCAGGTGACTGCAAAGGATTGAATTGTTTTTTTAATGGAGGATGAAGCATGAGCTCTGAAATGTATGCCCGGATTCGAAAGAATCCGAAATTCAAGGAACTGGTCAGCAAGCGCGAGCGCCTGGCCTGGACGTTAACCGGCATCGTCCTGGTGCTGTTTTTCGGCCTGTTTCTGACCGTGGCCTTCAATCCGGCCGTACTGGCGATCAGGCTGGGGGGCAGCTACGTCACGACCGGTCTGCTGATCGGATTTTTCGAATTCATCTTTTTCTGGCTTCTCACGGCGGTTTATGTTCGCCGCGCCAATTCGGAATTCGATGCAGTGACCACGGAACTTCTGCGCGAATCCGTTAAAGGACCAAAATAATGCACAAAACTCTTGTAAAACTAGCCTCTGGGTTAGTCGCTTTAGGGATCACCGGCGCTACTCTGGCCGCTCCCGCCGTTGAAATTACGCAAAAGCAGCCGCTCAACATTCCTGCGATTGTGATGTTCGCCATTTTTGTCGGTCTGACGCTGGGCATTACCTACTGGGCTGCCAGCCGCACCAAAACCGCATCCGACTTTTACACGGCAGGCGGCGGTATTACCGGCTTTCAAAACGGCTTGGCCATGGCCGGTGACTACATGTCGGCGGCGACGCTGCTCGGGCTGACAGCCCTGGTGTTCACTAACGGCTACGACGGCTATCTGTTCATGATTGCGTTCTTTGTCGGCTGGCCCGTCATCTTGTTTTTGATGGCCGAACGCCTGCGAAACCTGGGTAAATTCACTTTTGCCGACATCACCTCCTACCGCCTCGACCAGGGCAAGGTAGGACGATGGCCGCCATCGGTTCCCTGACAGTGGTCTGTTTTTACCTCATCGTCCAGATGGTGGGCGCTGGCCAGCTGATCAAGCTGCTGTTCGGCCTGGACTACCACATCGCGGTGATCGTGGTGGGAGCCTTGATGGTCGTGTACGTGACCTTCGGCGGCATGGTTGCCACCACCTGGGTTCAAATCATCAAGGCTTGTTTGCTGCTGTTCGGTGGCACGGTCATCACGGTGCTGGCGTTTTCCCAGTTCGGCTTCAGCTTTAATACCCTGGCCGCGAAAACCATCGAAATCCACAAGCTGAAAGATATGCTGTTTGCCCCCGGCAAACTGTTGCAGGACCCGATCAATGCCATTTCGCTGGCAATGGGGCTGATGTTCGGCCTGGCGGGCTTGCCGCACATCCTGATGCGTTTCTTTACCGTCAACAGCGCCAAGGAAGCGCGCAAGTCTGTTTTGTACGCGGCTGGCTTTGTCGGCTTCTTCTTCAACGTCATCTTGCTGATGGGTCTGTGCGCCATTGTGATTGTGGGCACCAATCCCGATTTCTTCGAGGGTGGCACTCTTGGCGGCAAGATCATCGGCGGCGGCAACATGGTGGCGATGCACCTGGCCAAGGCCGTAGGCGGCGACCTGCTGCTCGGCTTCCTGGCCGCGGTGGCTTTCGCGACGATTCTGGCGGTGGTCTCGGGTCTGGCACTGGCTGGCGCTTCCGCCATCTCGCATGACCTGTATGCCCGCGTGATCAAAAAAGGCAATGTGTCCGAAACGCAGGAAATCAAGGTTTCCAAAATGGCGTCGTTCGGCATCGGCCTGATTGCCGTGGTGCTGGGCATTGCCTTTGAAAAGCAGAACGTGGCCTTCATGGCGGCGCTGGCCTTCGGTATTGCGGCGGCCGGCAACTTCCCGGTGCTGTTCATGTCGATGTACTGGAAAGACCTGACCACGCGCGGCGCCCTGGCAGCGGGTTACGGTGGCTTGATTGCCGCCGTGGTGCTGGTAGTGCTGTCCAAATCAGTCTGGGTAACGGTGTTTGGCTACGCCACACCGATCTTCCCGTACGATCAGCCCGCCCTGTTCGCCATGCCCCTGGCGTTCCTGCTGGGGTATGTTTTCTCCATCACGGACAAGAGCGAGCGCGCAGGCAAAGAGCGTGAAGCTTACGCTGACCAGTGGGTTCGCGCTCAGACCGGCTTTGGCGCCGATGGAGCGGTCAGCCACTGATAGCTTGCCGCGCAAACAAAAAAGCCCCGGAAGTCCGGGGCTTTTTTTTGGTCAGAACCTGTGCTGATTTAGCGGCAGGAGCAGTCTGAAAATGCGGGAATTTGGTGGGACGTGCGGGGGTCGAACCCACGACAAACGGATTAAAAGTCCGCTGCTCTACCAACTGAGCTAACGTCCCGGAGATTTCTACAAGCCGTACTACGACGTTTGTAGTACAGCCTTAAATTATAGCGTGAGTTCCCTCACTTCAAAGATCAGCCGGCGATTTTGTTGAGCACCCAACCCGCGGCGCACATTCCAAAAGTTGCTGTCACCGACACGACCGAACCATAACCATGGCAGTTCAGCGTGCCGTCGGTTTTGAGAGGCGCTTGTGTCGACGTCGGCAGCCCGTCATGCTCCGCCGTTGCCGCGTGTGCAACCGGCCGATGCACCGGCTCTACGCTGAAAACGCAGGCCACTCCGAATAGTCCCTGCCTGGCCAGGCCATGCTCCCTACGAAGCTTGTGGCGAACCCGGGCAAGCAAGGGATCGTGAGTTACTTCCGCCAGGTCGGCAATATCGACGCGGTGGGCCAGCCGCTTGCCGCCAGCCACGCCTACGCTTATCAAGGCAACCTGGTGGCTTGCGGCCCACGCCGCCATTGCGATTTTTGCTCTTGGCTGGTCGCAGGCATCAACAACTGCCAGACTGGCCCGGTCCGTGTCCGACGGAAGAATCGCGGGCCAGTTTTCGCCGGTCACGAAGTCCTCGATGCAGTCCACACGGCAATCAGGATTGATCTGGCTGATTCGCTCGCGCATCGACTCCACTTTGGCCTGCCCAAGGGTCGCTGTCAGCGCATGCACCTGCCGATTGATGTTGGATTCGGCTATATGGTCCAGATCGATTAGCGTCAGACGCGCGATGCCGCTACGCGCCAGGGCTTCGGCGGCCCAGGAACCAACACCGCCCAAACCGACAACAACAACATGCGCCGCGCGAATTCGTTTTGCGCCCGCGTTGCCATAAAGGCGCGCCAGTCCGGCGAAGCGCCGGTCAAGGTCAGCGGACTCGGTGTCGAGCATCAGAAACCAATCTCAATTGGAGTCGGGAACGACAAGGGCGCGCGGTAACCATGCGCCGTCACTTCAATTTGGCAAGCCGCTCGCTGGCAACTGCCGCGGCTTCCGACTGCGGATAAGCCGTGACCAGATCTTCCAGCGTCTTGCGCGCCGACTTCACATCCTTAAGTTCAACCTGGCAATTCGCCATCGATAAAAGCGCTTCGGGCGCCCGGACATGGGCAGGCTCGGAAGTCACCAAGGCGCGGAAATTCGCCACAGCGGCGCGGTAATCGCGCAAGGCATACTGGGCATTGGCCAGCCAGAACAGCGCGGGCGATTTGTAGCCGCTTTGCGGATAACGCTTCATAAACGCCGAAAACCCGTTCTGGGCACCAGCGAAATCACCTTTGCGAAGCGTGGCGAGGGCCGCCTCGAATTCAAGTTTCTCAGCTGGCTCGGCCGCGAATTCGCTTCCATCCACGCTAACTTTGCTAGGCTCGACCTTCTTCAGACGCTCCTCGACGCCTTGCGACAACTCTTTCTGGTTACGCTGCACATCGGAAACGCCCCGCACCAGTTGCTCATTTTGGCCGCGAAGCGTCGCCACCTCATTTCGCAAAGAGTCGATCTGACTCGACAAGTCGAGCAAACTGCGCCTGAGCTGGGCATTTTCACTGTTGGACTTTCTCAAGTCCTCGGCGATCCGCTGCTGCGTAACGTCGAATTTTTGACGAAGATCGAGGATCGCCCTGCGCGCCTCGTCGTCCTCGAAAAGGGCGGCCTGCGCATTGAACGCCAAAACGGCGCAAGCGATCCCCGACCAAATTTTGCTTGTACTCACTTTAAAGGCCTGCTCAGCGGTAATTGATTTCGGCGCGGCGGTTCCTCGCCATCGACGTTTCATCAAGCCCTGAGGCCGCCGGCTTTTCCTTGCCAAAGCTCACTGCCTCGACCTGCGCGTCAGCCACCCCTAACAGTGCGAGCGCACGGCGGACCGCTTCTGCGCGTTTTTGGCCCAAGGCAAGGTTGTACTCGCGACCGCCGCGCTCGTCGGTATGACCTTCGATCGCCATGCGGCGCGCCTTGTTGGCGGCCAGGTACCTGGCGTGCGCGTCAACAACGTTTTGGAATTCAGGCTTGACCACATAGCTGTCGAAATCGAAATAAATGATTTTTGCGGTATTAGCCGGCCCGGCGACGGACGCATCGCTGCCGCCGATCTGTACCGGTGCAACATTCCGGCCCGGCGCGGATGCGGCTGCCGCCGCGGCAGCCGCAGCGGCAGCATCATCAGCCTGGCGTGTGCTCACAGTTCTGTCTTCGACAGGCACATCTTCCAGTTTCACATTGGAGCTACAGGCCGCGAGCGTCGCGGCAAGCAGAACAGACGAAATCACCGAAAAAAGAAAACGCTTCATATTGTTAAACCCCTGCAAAAAACATATAAAAAAATGAGATATCGGGCTATCGCTGGAAAGGGCCCCAGTCGGGTTCCCGGATGTCTCCACTCGCTCCCGACAACCGTGCTTTTATTTTGCCATCGAGTGTCGTCGTCATCAGCGCCTCCCTGCCCTGTTGCTGGGTCGCATAAACGATCAAGCGGCTGTTCGGCGCAAAACTCGGACTTTCGTCGGCACCGGTGTCGGTGATCGACGTTACCGTGCCACTGGTCAAATCCATGACGTGCAGCTTGAAAGCACCGCCAACCCTCGAAACATAGGCAAGCCAGCGCCCATCAGGGCTGATCGCCGGGGAGATGTTGTAACTTCCGGTAAAGGTAACGCGCTCGGCATTTCCCCCTGCCGGGTTCATGCGGTAAATCTGTGGCGCTCCGCCCCGGTCGCTTACAAAATAAATGCTCCGGCCATCAGGCGAATATGCCGGCTCGGTATCAATGCTTGATGATTGCGTCAGGCGCCTGGGCTCGCCTCCCGTGAGACCGATTGCGTAAATCTGCGAGCCTCCATCCTGGCTCAAAGTTGCCACCAGTTGTCTGCCATCGGGTGACCAGGCAGGCGCACTGTTGGAGCCTCGGAAATTCGCAAGCAGCCGGCGCCTGCCGGTCGCCACGTCGTGCGAGTAAATGACCGGCTTGCGCGACTCGAACGAAACATAGGCCAGCTGGGCGCCGCTGGGCGACCAGGCCGGCGAAATGATAGGTTCCGGGCTTGCCAAGGCCGCCTGTGCGCTTTCGCCGTCGGAGTCCGCCACCCAAAGCGTGTACCGCTGGCCCGCCTTGGTCACATAAGCGATTCGGGTCGAAAAAATTCCTTTCTCGCCAGTCAGTTTTTCATAGACGAAGTCTGAAACCCGGTGTGCCGACAGGCGCAGGTCGGGCTGCGCCACCGTGTAGCTCTGCCCGCCCAAATCCTGCTCGCGTACCACATCCCAAAGTCGAAGTCGAACCTCGAAGCGGCCATCGGCAAGCGGCGAGACGCTGCCGGTCACCATGGCGTCAGCGCCTTTCTGGCGCCAGCCCGGAAGGTCGGGACGCGTGGTTTCGTCAGCCGCAACACCACCGGCGTCGATCGAGCGAAAAAGACCGCTTCGCTCCAGGTCAGCCTTGACGATGCTGCCGATTTTCTGCGGCGACTGGGCTTCGCCCCGAAACGGCGCCACTGCGATCGGCAGTTGCGTCATTCCCACCCCGGACACCTCGACACGAAATTGGGCAAAAGCGGGTGCGCACGACATTGCGCCCACGGTCAGCACGTCCAGCGCTCTGCGGCGGCTCAAAAGAAAGGTCATGTTTGTACTTTTTAACTAATGCAATCGGCTGAATTTGACGGGTGACGCCGGGTTGAGTTCCCGAAGTCCGGTCTGGGCAAGCACCAGATTTGTTTTCATGCGTTGCAAAACGAGTCGTTTGTTTTCCGCTTCCCGGCCGCGACTGTTTTCCGGATGCCACAGATGGAACACCTCGGTCGCCATGAATCCGTTCTTCCGCAGCAGCCCGGCATGCGTCAGGCGCAGCACCAGGTCTGCGTCTTCGTGGCCCCATCCCGCGAACACCTCGTCGAACCCATTGACGCCCACAAAGTCTTTTGTCCAGACACCGAAATTACAGCTGCGGATGCCCCGCCAGTCGAAGCGCTGTTTTACCCTGAACAGGCGGGGCGCCCAGCGCAGCAGGTGCAACAATTTGTTGCTGTCGCCGCGCAGGCGCGCCCCAAGCCAGAAGGTGGATGGACAGCCGGGCAGGAAAATTTGTTCCTGAATGACGCGACGGCTAAGCTTTTCGCTCAGCAGAACCCGGCTGCCGTTCACGAAACAGCCGGTCTCGGCAAGTTGGGCGTGCGCGCGCACAAAATGCCTGTTCGGAACGCAGTCGCCGTCGAGAAATACGAGGTAGTCGCCTGAGGCCCGCGCAGCGGCGAGATTGCGGCAGCGCGCGGCGGTGAAACCGGTATCGGGGTGCCACATGTGAAAGACCGGGCAACTGAACGCCGGGCATTGCCGAATCATTCGCTCAATCTCCTCAAGCCGGGAGCCGTCGTCGGCGATCAGCACTTCGTGGCGTTCATCGCATTGCGCGGCGAGCGATCGAAGCACTGCGAGCAACGCATCCGCCCGGTTGTAGGTCAGCACGACAAAGCTGATCTTCATTTTGCCGGCGGCGCATCGTCGGCGCCCTGCCGCAGCAGCCAGAGCTTGAGGTAGCGGTAATAGGTGCCTTCGGCGTTCGACACGGCAAGAACGAATCCCATGCGGCCGTCGAGCAGGCCCAGGTGAAGGATGTAAGTCCGGAAAAAAGCCCATAGCCCGTGCCCGATCGCCTTGCCGAGCGACGCGTTCAAGCCTTTGCGGAACAAGGTCTGCGCACCAGCGCTCGAGTAGCGATTGGTCTTGTCCAGCACAGCCTCCAGGCTGATGAAGCTTTCATGCAGCAGGGCCGGGCACAGCGTGCCGACCGACCCCGACGTCAGCAGTTTTTCATGTACCAGATCGTCTGAAAAGCGTGCCGTGCCCCGGCGAAAAAGCCGAGTCACGTGGTCGGGATGCCAACCCGAGTGGCGCATGTAGCGGCCGCAATAGCTGGAAGACCGGGGGAAGCGATAAGCATCAAACGCAGGCGCCTCGACCGCATGACGGATGGCCGCTTCGAGTGAGGGCGTCACCCTTTCATCCGCGTCGATCGAAAGCACCCATTCGCATTTCGCCAGCGCCACGGCACGGTTTTTTTGAACGCCGAATCCCTTCCAGTCGGAATCGCTCGCCACCGACGCGCCGAGCGAGCGGGCGATTTCCACCGTGCCGTCGGTGCTGCCTGAGTCGAGCACCACGATTTCATCGGCAAAGACAACGGTGCGCAAACATGCCTCGATATTACGAGCCTCGTTTTTTACAATAACCACAACGGAAAGACTCGCCAACGGACACCTTTTCAGCTACCTGGCACAACGCAGGATCGCTTTTTAGCATAGCAGAGCGGGCGATTTTTGGCGAAGCCGCGCCGGCCGGCGCCTCGCCGATAATGCGGGCCAGCCGTGAGCAACCCCCACTCCAACTTTGCACAAACACACCATCAACTTCCGCCTGTTGGTCGTCTGTATCGCAACCGCATCGGTGGGTT